>Ga0256864_1000463_pt1 | contig 14785 bp, 15 predicted proteins | sample RVTome_11_FD_187336 | JGI IMG/M metagenome (GOLD analysis project Ga0256864, IMG submission 187336) | Soil microbial communities from uranium-contaminated site in the Upper Colorado River Basin, Wyoming, United States - RVT147D111 HiSeq ... | reverse complement strand
GCGCCGCCAGGCCGGGAGTCGCCTCGTTGGGGCGTTGCGCGCCGAGTGAGGCAGAGGGTTCGCGCGTAGCCCGGGGGTGAGGCGCTTGAGCGTAGCGCGGGGCACGTGACGCAGGGGCCCATCCCCGCGCGACGTGCCGCGTGCGCTCTCCCGCGCTCCAACCCCAGCGCTATCCGTCAATGCGGATCCCATTGCGGGTTCCCCGTGAACAGCCCGTCGACGATTCCGACCCGATAGGCCAGAAACAACCCGAATGCCAGCGACACCGCACCCGACGCCAGCCGCAGGCCGCGGTGCAGCCGTTCCGCCCTCACGCCGGAGTAGGTGAACGGGACCGAGATGATGGCCGTCATCACCATCATCCCGAGGACCGTCCCGAACCCGAAGACCAGCAGATACAGCAGGGACCAAGTCGGCGACTGGATGGCTGCCAGCACCAGGAGCGCCACCGCGGCCGATCCCGCCAGCCCGTGCACGATGCCCACCACCAGTGGCCGCGCCAGCTGGTACACGCCGAGCCTGCCGAGCCTGCGGTCGAGCCGCGCCAACGGCGTCTCGTCGGCGCAATGCGGATGCGCTTCGGGGTCGTGTCCGTGGACGTGGGTGTGGACGTAGTCCCCGTGGCTGTGGGCGTGCGCGTGGACGTGGCCGGCCGCGGGCGTCGCGGGGGGGTGGCCGTGCCCGGCCGCGGACTCGGCGCGCACGACCGATCCGCGGAACGTGTCCGCCAGTCCCCCCAGGTTCATGATGCCCAGCACCACGAGCATCACTGCGACGGCGAACTCCATCGAGAGGCCGACGCGCTCGGGGATGACCCAACCCAACAGGATGATCCCGCCGCCCACCGCCAGGATCGTGAGCGTGTGCCCCACCCCCCAGGCGGCGCCGATCGTGGCGGCGCCTTTCACCGTGCGGTGTCGCGCCACGATGGTGCTCACGGCGATCACGTGATCCGCGTCGGTGGCGTGGCGCATACCGAGGAAGAACCCGAGCGCGCAGATCGCCAGGAGCCCGGTCACGGCGAGACGATCCCCGAGGCTTCGGCCATGCGCGCCTCCAGGAATGCCAGATACTCCTCCATTCCCTGCCCCGTCTTTGCGGACACGCGGAACGTCTCCATTCCCGGCCGCACGCGCTGGATGTTCTCGTTCGCCGCGGCGAGGTCGAACTCGACCGCCTCGGCGATATCGATCTTGGTGATCACCGCGACGTCGGCGCTGTTGAAGATCGTGGGGTATTTGAGCGGCTTGTCTTCGCCTTCGGTGACCGACATCAGCACGAACCGCAGGCTCTCGCCCAGATCATACGACGCCGGACACACGAGGTTGCCGACGTTCTCGATGAACAGGAAGTCGAGGTCCGCGAGGGCCCATCCCTCGACGGCGGTGCCGATCATCGTCGCCTCGAGGTGGCACAGCGTTCCCGTCGTGATCTGCCGCACGGGAGCCTCGCTGCGGGCGAGCCGCGCGGCGTCGTGCTCGGTCGCCAGGTCCCCGACCACCGCCGCGACGCGGAAGCGCGGCCGGAGCCGCGTGAGCGTGCGCTCCAGCAGCGCGGTCTTCCCGGCGCCCGGACTCGACACGAAGTTCGCCACGAACACCCCGGCATCGCGGAATCGCTGCCGCAGCTCCCGCGCGACCATGTCGTTCTGCTTCAGGATGTTCTTCCGGACTTCGACAACGCGCGGCTCACGCTTCATTGCTCGATCTCCAATGCAACCAGTTCCAACTCCTTGCCGCTTCGGACGTCGCCCGTCGGAGCGCCGCACTGCGGGCAACGGAACAGCTGGATGGACTCCAGCGTGCGTTGCTCTCCGCAGTCGGCGCAGTATACCACGACCGGGACGTCCTCGATCTCGAGGCGCGAGCCCTCGAGCGGCGTGCCCTGGCAGGCGACGGTGTACGAGAAGAGGAGCGCATCCCGGACCACACCCGACAGCACACCCACCCGAAGATACACCGCCGTCACCTGGCCACCCCGCGCTTCCGCCTCTTCCTGAGCCAGCTCCACGAGGCTGACGGCGATCGACAGCTCATGCATCGAGCGCGGCCTCGTCGAACCGGCCGAACGCGGCCAGGGCCGCCTGGCCCAGACTGATCCCGCCGTCGTTGGGCGGGACCGCGTGGTTGGTCCACAACTCCAACCCGTCCGCCGCGAGCAACCGGCGCAGATCCCGCGCGAGCAGCGCGTTCTGCATCACGCCACCGGACGCCACGATCGTGTCGATGCCCGCGGCGCCGGCCAGGCCGGCGGCGGCGCTGCTGAGTCCGCGCGCGAGACCGGCGTGAAAGGCGCGCGCGATCGCCGCGACGTCGCGGCCGCGCACGCGGTCCCGCACCACGGCTTCGAGGAACGGCCGGAAGTCGAGCTCGCGTCCATCGAAGGGGATCTCGTAGCCTATTACCGGCGCGGCGCGGCGGGCGACGTGCTCGAGCCACATCGCCGCCTGTCCCTCGAACGTCGCGGGGCGGGTGAACCCCAGGAGCGCGGCGCCGGCGTCGAACAGGCGTCCGAGCGACGTCGTGACGAAGATGCGCGTCCCGCTGCGGAGCAGCTGCCGGCATGCGACGTACCGCTCGGGGAAATGAAAGGGCGCCGCGGTCAGATCGACGATCGGATCGAGGTGCTCGAGAAACCCGGCCGCCGCCTGCACCGGGTGCAGGGCCGCCCCATCGCCGCCCACGAGCGGCGCCCGCCGCAGATGCGCGACGCGCGCCAAACCGGCGGCCACGCTCCCGGCGAAGATCTCGCCGCCCCAGATCGTGCCGTCGTCGCCGTACCCGGTTCCGTCGAGGCCCAGCCCGAGCACCCGTTTCTCCCAGGCGCCGCGCTCCGCGAGCACCGACGCCACGTGCGCGCGATGGTGTTGCACCGCGTGCAACGCCGGCGCAGCCAACTCGGCGGCGTGTATCGCCGAGCGGTACTGCGGATGGCAGTCCCGGACCACGAGCAGGTCCTCGCGCCGGACCTCGTACATGGCGAGCAGATCGCGGATCGTCTCCCGGAAGGCGTCCAACGCCTCGTAGTGATCGAGGTCGCCGAGGTGCTGGCTGACGAACGCCTGGCCCTCGACGACCAGTGTGACCGCGTTCTTCAGGTCGGCGCCCAGCGCCAGCACGGGACCCGCCGCGGGCAGCGTTGCCGCCGCTCCCGGCGCGTAGCCCCGGCTGCGGCGGAGGATTGCCGGTCCCGCGGGGTCCGCCCGCGCCACCGAGTCCTCGACGCGCCGCGCGATGGGCCGTTCGCCAACCAGGAACGCGTCGGCCAACCCCGCGAGCCGTTCGCGCGCCTCGTCGTCGCGGTAGGCGATCGGCTCGCTGGAGCGGTTGGCGCTCGTCATCACGAGCGCCTCGGGGGCGCCGGCGTCGAACAGCAAGTGGTGGAGCGGCGTGTACGGCAGCATGATGCCGAGCTCGGCGTTGTCGGGCGCGACGCCGGGCAGCTCGACGCGGGCGGGCAGCAGCACGATGGGACGGGCGGGGCTCTCGAGCAGGGCCCGCGCGTCGGCCGACACCACCGCGAGGCATTGCGCCGCGTCCACGTCACGAACCATCAGCGCGAACGGCTTCTCCTTGCGGTACTTCCGGCACCGCAGCTCGCGGACCGCCATGGCATCGCGCGCGTCGCACGCCAGGTGATATCCGCCGAGGCCTTTGACCGCCAGGATCTTCCCGCGGCGGAGCAGCGCGACCGCGCGCCGTACCACCTCGGCGCCGCCACGTACGGTCACGGGGCCGGCCCCCTCCCGCGTCTGCACCGGCGTCGCGAGTACGAGCTCGTAGTGCGGCCCACAGGCCGGACACGCCACCGGCTGCGCGTGGAAGCGGCGGCTCGCCGGATCGTGGTACTCGCGGGCGCAGGCCTCGTCCATTTCCCAGCCGCGCATCGTCGTGCCCGCGCGGTCGTACGGCAGGTACTCGATAATGGAATAGCGCGGCCCGCAGTCGGTGCAATTGATGTACGGATAACCTTGGCGCGGGTCCCGGGGGTCGCGCAGCTCGGCGAGGCACCGCGCGCACACGGGGAGGTCCGGCGCAATCCGGACGGTTGGGCGGTGTCCGCGCGCGGACTCGCGGATCGTGAACTCGCGCGCGCCGGTTGGGCTGGCGGTCTCGACGGCGATCGCCGCGATCGCTGCGGCGGGAGGCGCCTGCGCCCGCAGATCTCGGACGAACGCCGCGAGTTGCTCCGGCGCGCCCTCGAGATGGATCACCACGCCGCCGTCCGCGTTCGCCACCCATCCGGCGAGCGTGTGTGCGCGCGCGAGCCGGAACACGAACGGCCGGAAGCCGACGCCCTGGACCACGCCGCGGACCCGGATGGAGCAGGCGTCGGTCAACGTGGCCGTCATTCGCCGACCGTGCAGCCGCGGCCCTGCCAACCGACCTGGACCACCCTGCCGTCCTCCACGAGAATCGGCACCGTGCGCTGGACGCCCGCGAACCGCCGCATGCGCTCGCGCGCCGCGGCGTCCTCCTCGACGTCGTACTCCGTGAACTCGAGCCGCCGCGCCTCCAGCCAGTCCCGCATGTCGCGGGTGTACGGGCAGGACGCCGTGCCGAACAGCTCGCGGCTAGTCATCGACGATCGCCTCCAGCTGCTCGCGCATGATGTGGTAGATCGACGCCTGCACTTCCTGGATGCGCGGGATGTAATCGGACTGGACCACCATGAAATGGTCCGCCAGACCGTGCCGCTTGATCTCGCCGCCGTCGTAGCCCAGGAGCGCCACGGTCAGCAGGCCGCGCTTGCGCGCCTCCTCCAGCGCGACGATGACGTTCCGGGAGCCGCCGCTCGTGGAAATCGCCACGGCTACGTCCTCCGGTCGGGCGTGCGCGATGAGCTGGCGCTGGAAGATGACGTCCGTGCCGACGTCGTTCGCGATGGCCGTGACGTTCGCGGGCTCTAGCGCGAGCGAGATGGCCGGAATGGGTCGATACCCGTCCGGCGGCGCAACGCAATCGATCGCCCAGTCGTTCGCGTCCGTCGCCGAGCCGCCGTTGCCGAAGAGGATGAGCTTGCCGCCCCGGCGGACACGTTCCGCGACCGCGAAGGTGGCCTCGCCGATGCATTCGGCCTCCTCGTCCGCCACCCGCGCGCGCAGCGCGGCGTCGTCCTCGACCTTCATGGTGATCGAGCGCGCGACGTCGGCCACGAGATCCGCGGTGGGCCCCGACGCGCCGCTCCCGAGGAAGGGATAGAGAAACGCCGACTCCCCCACCTCATGGCCGAGCTGGTGGTGCTCGAAGAAGACGTGCACCGTCTCCCACAGCGTGTGGTAGAGGATCTCCACCAGCTCCTGGTGCATGAACGGGTGCGCCGTCCCGGCCTCCACGGCGTACGATCCTTCGACGCCCGGCAGCGCGAACGTCATGGCGCCCCGCGCGGCGGCCGACCGGAGCGCGGTGCGTACCTCGGGGTCGCCGCCCGGCGGCCCGAACCCCATGACCATGTCTTCGGGCCGGACCACGGCGGCGAGCCACGAGGAGAAGAGGATGGAGAGATCGAGCGCCGGCAGCGCGCGCTTGCCTACGATCACCGGGTGTACGAACTCGACCGACACGTGCTGCGCGTCGGTCGCGTACGCCCCGTTGCCGAAGGCGAGCAAACGCCCTCCGCGCAAGAATCGCTCGGACATCTCGCGGCAGGCCTCGGCGAGGCGGCGGGCTTCCCGCGCGAAGAAGGCGTCGCAGAGCTGATTGCGGGCGAGCAGCCCGCGTTCGACGCCGGCGGCCACCTCGGAGCCGGTGCGCAAGGGCGGGCTCAGCAAATGCGCGGCAACGGATCGCCAACGAGCATGTCGATGACCCTGGTACCGCCGTAGGGAGTGGTGCCGAGTACGGTCGCGGCCGGTTCCTCCCGGATCTCGCCGATCAGCGCGGCCTCCGCGCCGCCCGGCGCCGCGCGCAGCGCATCGAGCGCGCGATTCGCGTACTCCGCGGCGACCACGGCGAGGAACTGTCCCTCGTTCGCGATGTGCAGCGGGTCGAGCCCGAGCAGCTCGCATGCCCCGCGCACCTCGTCGCGCACCGGGATCCGGTCCTCGAACAGATGAATGCCGAGGCCGCAGTCCAGCGCCAGCTCGTTGAGCGCGGTGGCCACGCCGCCGCGGGTGGGATCGCGCATCCAGCGCAGCGCGGGGGCCGCCGCGGATACGATGGCCTCGACGAGCGGAAAGACGGAGCGCGTGTCGGACCGCAGCGAGGCTTCGAGGTCCAGCTCGCCGCGCGCGAGCAGGATGGTGATCCCATGGTCGCCGATCGGGCCGGACAACAGGACCTTGTCGCCCGGGCGCACGGCGCCGGGGGCGAGTGTCACGCCGGGGAGCACGCTGCCGATCCCGCTGGTGGTGATGTACAGCCGGTCCAGCTTGCCGTGCTCCACGACCTTCGTGTCCCCGCCGACCACCCGGACACCCGCGGCCACGGCGGCCCGCCCCATCGCCCGCACCTCCGCTTCGAGTACGGCAGCCGGGAGGCCCGCTTCCAGCACGAACGTCGCTACCAGCGCCGTGGCGCGCGCCCCCGACACCGCGAGGTCGTTCATCGTGCCGTTCACCGCCAGTTCGCCGATGGATCCCCCCGGGAACGCGAGCGGCGTGACGACGAAGCAATCGGTGGTGAGGGCGACGCGCGTGCCGTCCATCGCGACGTGCGCGGCGTCGCCGAGGTGTTCGGGAGGCTGGTCGAAGAGGAGGGGAACGAACAGCCCGTCGATCAGGCGGCGCGTCGCCTTGCCGCCGGCGCCGTGCGCCATCTCGATCTGCGGCTCCCGGAACCGCACGACGGCGGACCCGTTCTCCGACGCCGTGGGATCGCTCAGACGGGCGCCTCGATGCGGCGCGGCGACGTCGCTTTCCGATGCTCGTAGTTGTAGTACGCGGCGCATGAGCCTTCCGACGAGACCATCAACGCCCCCACCGGCCGCTCCGGCGTGCACTCGCGGCCGAACAGCTTGCACTGCACCGGCCGCAGCACCCCCTTCAGCACCTCCCCACACTGCGCGGCCTTGGGATCGGTCACCCGCACGCCCGGCACCTGGAAGACCTTCTCGGTGTCCCAGGCGGCGTACTCCTCCCGGATCCGCAGCGCCGACTGCGAGATGAACCCGAGCCCGCGCCACTCGAAGTACGGCCGCAGCTCGAACACCTCGGCCATGGCGCGTAGCGCGGCGCGATTCCCCTCCCATGGCACCACACGCGTGTACTGGTTCTCGACGGCCGCTCGCCCGTCCTTCAGCTGCCGCAGCAACATGACGACCGATTGCAGCAGATCGAGCGGCTCGAACCCCGCGATCACGATCGGCCGATGCTCGTCGCGCGCGATCCACTCGTAGGGGCGGCAGCCGATCACCGTCGACACGTGGCCCGGCCCGATGAACGCATCCAGACGCATGTCCGGCGAGTCCAGGATTGCGCGGATCGCCGGGATGATCGTGACGTGGTTGCAGAACACCGAGAAGTTCCGGATTCCCTCGGCCTTTGCCCGCATCAAGGTCAGCGCCGTGGACGGCGCCGTCGTCTCGAACCCGATCGCGAAGAACAAGACGCGTTTTGTGGGGTTCGCGCGCGCCAGCTTCAGCGCGTCCGTCGGCGAGTACACGATGCGGACGTCCACACCCTTGGCCTTGTGCTCCAGCGGGCTTCCCTGCGTGCCCGGTACGCGCATCATGTCGCCGAACGCCGTGAAGATCACGTCGGGATCCTGGGCGAGCAATAGACCGTCGTCGATCCGGCCCATCGGCAGCACGCACACCGGGCATCCCGGCCCGTGGATCAGCTCGAGGTTGGGCGGCAGCAGATCCTTGAGACCAAACCGGTAGATCGCGTGCGTGTGGCCGCCGCAGACTTCCATGATGCGATAGTGGCGCGCGGGATCGGCGAGGCGGCGGATTTCCTCGCAGGTTCGCGTGATGACGGCGGGGTCACGAAACTCGTCCACGAATCTCATGGTCATTCGCTATACCCCCGGATCTCGTCCATCGCCGCGGCGTCCTCGCCCAGCATCCGAAGCATCCGCATCTGCTCGGCGGCTTCCTGCTCGCTGATCTTGCTCATCGCGAAACCGACGTGAACGAGAACCCAGTCTCCGGGCCGGGGCATGTCGTCTTGCAGCAGGCCCAGATCCACGCGGCGGCGCACGCCGCTGACCTCCACCACCCCCAGGTGCGGCATGTCCGGGGCGAGCTCGACGATCTTTCCGGGGATGGCAAGACACATGGTCGTTCCGTAGGGTGTTGGGTGCCGGCGCCGGCGTCGCAGCGGGCCGCGGACGGCGGCTGCTCTATGCTTATACTATCAGCCGGCCGGGGGGCTGGCGAGACGAGTTCCGACCGGCAAGCACGCTCGGCGGCGGCTGTGAGGAATCCTCCAAGACAGCATTGGCATGCCGGCGTGGCTCGCGGGTAAAGAAAACGTGAAGATTCCTTGAGATTCCTACGCTGCCACCGAGAGGTCATTTCATGATGCCGAGCATCGTCACCGGCGCCGCCCACCGATCGATCCGCTCGTTCCTCCGCGTCGCCACAGCCGCCGCCTTGGTGCTGGCAGCGCCGCGGGGCGAGGCGCGCGCACAGGCACCTGAGTGGACGTTCGGTCCCTTCGTCAAGCCGGCAGGCGTGAATCCCGTGATCGCGCCGAACGGCGCTTCCACGTTCTCCTGCCCCATGACCGACAGCACGGTGCACTGGGAGGAGTACGCGACCTTCAATCCCGCCGCGGTCGTCAGGGACGGCCAGGTGTACGTGCTCTATCGCGCCGAAGACGCATCGGGCGAGATGCGGATTGGGCATCATACGTCGCGTATCGGATTGGCGCGGAGCGCCGATGGGCTGCGTTTCTCGCGGCGGAGCACGCCGGTGCTCTACCCCGCCGACGACGCGCAGGCAGGCAACGAGTGGAGCGGGGGCGTGGAGGATCCGCGGATCGTGGAAACCGAGGACGGGATGTACGTGCTCACGTACACGCAGTGGAACCGCGACGTCCCCCGTCTCGCGATCGCGACGTCGCACGACCTGGTGACGTGGACGAAGCACGGGCCGGCGTTTGCAGAGGCGCACGAAGGCAAGTACCTCGACGTCGAGTCGAAGTCGGGCGCGATTCTCAGCCGGGTGGAGGGCGATCGCGTCGTCGCCACGAAGGTGAATGGGCGCTACTGGATGTACTATGGCGTGCCCGACATACACATCGCGACGTCGCAGAACCTCACGGACTGGACGCCGCTCGAGGACGACCGTGGAGAGCCGCTCGAGGTTCTCTCGCCCCGTCCGGGCTACTTCGACTCCTGGCTCGTCGAGGCGGGCCCGCCGGCGATCCTCACCGATCGTGGCATCGTCGTGTTGTACAACGCCGGGAACAGCGCCGCGCACGGCGATTCCGCGCTGCCGAGTCGGGTCTACACGGGCGGGCAGGCGCTGTTCGACGGGCGGAATCCGGTGAGGCTGATCGACCGGATGAGCGAGCCGTTCATCGAACCCACCGAGGACTACGAGCGGACGGGCCAATACGTGGAGGGCACGACGTTCGTGCAGGCGCTCGTGCCGTTCGGCGGGCGCTGGTACCTCTATTACGGCACGGCGGACTCGCGGGTGGCCGTGGCGGTGTGGGAGGCGACCGGACGTTCCAGAGCGAGGTAGCGGAACTGCGAATCGTCGTTCGGTATGCGCACGCTCGCGGGGCGGCGCGGGCCGCCACCGGGCGGAAGGTGTCTTGGCGGCCGAGCCGCTCACGGCCCCCCACGTCATGCCGGTGGCGGTCATGACCCCTCGCATCTCGGTTCTCCTTCCGTGTCGCGACGTCGCAGCCACCCTTGGCGAGGCGTTGGACTCGCTCGTTCGCCAGACGTTCGACGATTTCGAGGTGATCGCCGTCGATGACGGGTCGTCGGACGGGACCGCCGCCGTGTTGGAGCGGTGGCGCCGGGGGGACGGGCGGATACGCGTGGTTCGTACGCCTGCCCTCGGGATCGTCGCGGCGCTCAGAAGGGCGGCGGCCGAGGCGCGGGGCGAGCTGCTCGCCCGCATGGACGCGGACGACGTGGCGCGGCAGGATCGGTTCGCGGAGCAGGTGGCGTGGCTGGACCGCCACCCCGACGCGGTCGGGTGCGGCGCGCTGGTGCGCTACTTCCCGCGGGAGGGGCTGCGCGACGGCGCGCGGCGGTACGAACGGTGGATCAACGCCCAGGTGGCGCCGCACGAGATCGCCCGGGACCTCTTCGTCGAGTGCCCGATTCCTCATCCCACGCTCGTGCTGCGCCGCCGGGCGCACGACGCCGCCGGCGGGTATCGCGACGCGGCCTGGCCGGAGGACTACGACCTCGTCCTGCGGCTCGCGGCGGCGGGGGCCACGCTCGGCAAGGTGCCCGAGGTGCTGCTCGCGTGGCGGGACGGCCCGAGCCGCCTCTCCCGCGCGGCCGCCGCGTACTCGGAGGACGCGTTCCGGCGCTGTAAGGCGCGCTACCTCGGGCCGCTGCGGCTGCGCGGCCGGTGCGTGGTCGTGTGGGGCGCGGGACCGGTCGGCAAGGCCTTCGCCCGCGCGCTGGCGCACGAGGGGCACGAGATCCGGGCGTTCGTGGATCTCGACCCGCGGAAGATCGGCCAGGTGATCCACGGCGCGCCCGTCATCGCGCCGGACGCCGTCCACGAGCATCGCGGCGGCTACGTGATCGCGGCCGTGGGGCAGGAGGGCGCCAGGGACGATATCCGGCGGGCGCTGGTGGATCTCGGGTGGCGGGAGGTGGATGAGTTCTGCGCCGTTGCGTAGCACGATTCCGAGCGCTTGATCGGCCGTCGACACGTTGCCGAAGCGGGCCTTCGCGCGCACGACTCGTCAAGAGCGGCTCCCGTGCGAGCGCTCCGCCCGGATGCTACGTTAGCGACATCATGCCCTGCCGGTTACCGACCCCAACCCGGTCCGCGGTCGCGGCACTCGGCATCCTCCTCGCCGCCGCCTGCCGTGATGCCGTCATCGCGCCGGACGAATCTCCCGCCGCGCCGGTCATCACGGCGATCAGTCCGGCCATGCTGATCCCAGGCGAGACGGCGACCGTGAGCGGGACCGGCTTCGGCCCCGTCGCGGCGGAGCACACGGTGACGATCGCCGGCGTGACCGCCACCGTCTCGGCCGCGACCGCGACGCAACTCATCATCGAGATCCCCGGCCGCGCCGCTTTCCCGTGCGAACCGACGCGGGAAGTGGAGGTCGCGGCGCGCGTGGGGTCCGGCTCCCCCGCCGTCGTCGTGCACCCACTCAGGGTCGCGATCAACCGCCAGCTCCCGCCCGGAGGGGCGGTCGCGATCCTCGATCCGGACGACGTGCGCTGTAACGAGCTTGCGGACGGCGGTGCCCGCTTCGTGATCAGCGTCCTCAACGCGAGCACCACGGGCGACGCGACCGCCGGGTTCACGCTCCGGGGGACGCCGCTCGGTCCGGATGCCGCGCGGGCTCCGGTCGCGACGCAACGGGCGTTTCGTCTTCCCGAGTCGTCCGTCGGCGTCTTCGGCGCGTCGCCGGGCGACCGGCACTGGCAGATCCTCGAGGCGAACCGGCGGTTGCTGGAGCGGTTGGGGCCGCCGCGCCTCGGCGTCCCCGACGGCGGGCTCCCGCCGGAGCCTGTCCCGGACGTGGGGGACGTGGAAACGTTCCGCATCGGTCAGGTGGGCAACCCGCCGACCTGCGACAATTACGTCGAGATCGACGCGCGCGCCGCCTGGGTCGGCGCCAAGGCGGTGATCTTCGAGGACGTCGAGGCCCCGCTCGCCGGCACGATGGACGCCTACTTTCAGGCGCTCGGCGAGGAGTTCGAGGCCGTCATGTACCCGGTCCTCGAGGAGTATTTCGGCGATCCTCTTGTCATGAACGCGCAGCTCAGAAACAACGGCCGGCTGTTCATGGTGTTCTCGGACGTCATCAACGACTTCGGAATCTTCGGCGTGGTGTTCGTCGGCAACTTCTTCGACCCGGAGTCGTGCCCCATGAGCAACCGGGCCGAGATTCTGTTCGCCCGGGTGCCTACCGACCCCGGCAGCGGCTTTCCCGAGGGCTTGGACTCGCAGACGGCCGATGCGTGGCTCTGGGGGCAACGGGTGACGGTGATGCATGAGGCGAAGCACATCGTCTCGGTCGCGGAGCGGTTGTCCCGCGAGCTGCCCCGCGAGGTGAGCTGGCTCGAGGAGGGCACGGCCGTGATCGCCCAGGAGCTGTACGGGCGGGCGGTCTACGGCTACGCGCGGGGAGAGAACACGACGTTCGACGCCAGTCTCCGCTGCGAGACCCCGCCGGGAACGGGGGCATGCGAGGGCAAGCCGGCGGCCGTCTGGTTCAATTTCCAGCGGCTGCACAAGTATTTCCGGTCGGTCGAGCGATTCACCCCGCTTCGTGCTCCGGACGACACGCCCGCCCCGGCGTTCTACGGCGCCTCGTGGTGGCTCAACCGCTGGGCCGCCGACCACTCGGGCAGGTCGGACGTCGAGTTCTTCCGGAACCTGACCCAGTCCGGGCTGAGCGGCACGGAGAACCTGGAAGCGGTGACGGGGCGCGGCTTCGCCGAGCTGCTCGCCGACTGGTCCCTGGCCAGCGTGTTGGACGACCTGCCCGGCTTCACGCCGCTCCGCACGCAGCTCACCCACCCGAGCTGGAACCTGCCCGACATGTTCCTGGGCATGCACGAGATGTTCCCCGAGGCGTTCGATCCGGTTCCGCTCGAACCGCACGCGTTGGCTCCCGGGGCGTTCGAGGTCACGGTGCCGCTCCTCGCCGGCGGCACGGCGGCGCTCTTCGAGATCAGGGATGCCGGCCCGGGCGGCCAGCTCCTCGAGTTGACCGCCAACGGGGACGGCCCGGCGCCTGCGGAGCTGGGACTCGCCATCGCGCGGGTGGACTGAGCGCTCGCCCTACCCGATCCTCCACGAGACCGAGGCCGCCCAGGGCGGCTCTGCTCCCGCCCAGGTCCTGAAACGGCACCGCGACTTGACCGCCTGGCGCGCGAGGCTAGTCTCCGTATGTGGAGCCATATATGGACCTTACGAAGAAGACCACGATCCTGTTCCCGCCCGATCTGCACCGGCGTTTGATGCGCGTCGCGGAGGCGCGCGGCGTGAGCTTGGGGGAACTCGTCCGCCGAGCCTGCGAGCGAGAATATGGGCTACGCTCCGCGGAGGAGCGCCGCGAGGCGGCCGAGCGCCTGGCCGCCCTGAAGTTGCCGGTCGCGAGTCCCCGCACGATGAAGCGCCAGTCGGTGCCGGAGCCCGAGGACCTCCTACCGTGATGCTGGTGGATGCCAACGTCCTGATGTACGCGGCCGGTCGGGCGCACGCGCACAAGGCGCCGAGCGTGACCTTGGTTCGCCGGATCGCCGCGGGAGAGCTCGAAGCCGCGGTGGACGCGGAGGTGCTTCAGGAGTTGTTGCACCGGTACCGGGCCCTGGGTCGTTGGGCGGAGGGGCGCGAGGTGTACGACCTGGCCCGCGTGGTCTTTTCCGTCGTTCTCTCCATCACGACGGTCGAACTCGATCGCGCGCGCCTCGTGCTCGATGCCCACGAGGGGGTGATGGCGCGGGACGCGCTGCACGCCGCCGTCGTGCTGGAGCACGGTCTCGACGGGATCTACAGCTACGATCGCGACTTCGATCGCATCACGGGGATCCGGCGCCGGGAGCCGTAGCGGGCCACAGCCCCGGTGACCGTGAACTGATGCACAGCATCCGGCGCCAACTGGCACAAGGGGATCACGGCAGGAAGTGGCACCAGGGTTTCCGACCCATGAGGAGCAACAGTACGGGCCTCAGCCGCCGCCCGCTCCGGCGACGGCGAACACCTTGAGCATTCCCTTCTCCGGCGCGTTTGGTACTTGCGCTATCCAGGCATACCGGCCCGGGGTGAGTTGCACATCGAGGTACGCAGTCGCGCCGGCCGGCATCGGGTTCGTGCCGCCTACGAACGTCGCTGGGGCGGGCGTCTCCAGTCCCTCCGGCTGCCGCCAGTCCATCCAGGCCGCCACGTGATCCAGGTCCGTGTCCTCGGCCAGACGGACCAGGTGTACATCATGGCCGAGAAAGTGTTCATACGTCGTCTGGTCGTCGAAATACACGGCCACGATGTGCTGACCTGCGGTCATGTCATTGGTGCCCTCGATGCCCCGTTCGCTCGACAGTGTCAGACGCACAGTTGCCTCCGGCGCCGCCGTTTCCGGCTCCGGCCCGGTGACCGTGAACTGATGCACCATGCCGTACACGTCGGGGTTGGGGTTGTAGCTGTGGAAGATGCCGCCGGTCTTCACATAGCACTCCAGCACGTAAGTGCCGGGCTCGAGGTGCACGGTGGTCACCGCGGTGCCTCCCGCCGAGACGAATCCCGGCCCGCCCACGAACGTGATGTCACCGAACCATTCAGGCAGCTCACCGAATTTTGCCATCGCGGTCTCGAGGTCGCCGGCGCGCAGGAGATCCATGCCTTCCTGAAAGATCGGGGCCACTGCAGCCTGATGATCCGCGACGCCCTTGCCGTCGGGGAGGCGCTGGACGAGCGCGAGATGCAGCATCGGGGAGGCGTTCTGGAATCGGAATGTGGTCCAGCCGGCGGGGATTTCGTCAGGCGCTTCGAAGGTGAGCCCTCGTGCAACCACCTCAACCAGGTTCTGTTCTGCGATTGGCTCGCTGCCACACGCTGCTACCACGATTGCAGATAGAACAGTCGCTGGCCACTGCGTACGAAACGTCATGATGGACACTCCTCGGAGGGGCGAGACACGCTTGTACCGCCGTAACCGGCTGGTGTCAAGCGGAACGGGAAT
>Ga0256864_1000461_pt1 | contig 14877 bp, 10 predicted proteins | sample RVTome_11_FD_187336 | JGI IMG/M metagenome (GOLD analysis project Ga0256864, IMG submission 187336) | Soil microbial communities from uranium-contaminated site in the Upper Colorado River Basin, Wyoming, United States - RVT147D111 HiSeq ... | reverse complement strand
GCCGCGATCGGGGTGGGGCTGCCGGTGGAGACGCCGACCGGCAACATGGTGATCGACATCGGCGGCGGCACCACCGAGATCGCGGTGATCGCCCTCTCCGGCATCGTCTCCGACACCTCGATCCGCACCGGCGGCGACGAGATGGACCAGGCCATCGTCCAGTTCATGCGCAAGAACTACAATCTCCTGGTCGGAGAGCCGACGGCCGAGGCGATCAAGATCAAGATCGGATCGGCTGCGCCCACCGGCGACGAGCGCGAGATGGAAGTGAAAGGCCGCGATCTGGTCTCCGGCATTCCCAAGACCGTGCGGGTGCACTCGACGGAGATCCGTGAAGCGGTCCAGGAGCCGATCCAGCAGATCGTGGACGCGGTGCGGCGCGCTCTCGAGATCACCCCACCCGAGCTTGCCAGCGACATCGTGGATCGCGGGATCGTCATGACCGGGGGCGGCGCACTGATCCGCGGCCTGGATCTCCTTCTCGCCCAGGAAACCGGACTGCCCATTCACGTAGACGAGGACCCGCTGACCTGCGTCGTCCGCGGCACCGGCCGGATCCTGGACGACTACGAGAAATACCGCAGCGTTCTCTCGGCCTGAGCATGGCCAGCGTGTCAGACCGCCGCTACACCCGCCGAGACACCGTGTTGGTCCTCCTGTGTCTCGGCCTTTCGTTCGTGGGGCTTTTTTCTCCGGTCGAGCGGGGGCAGGCCATTGCCGACACGCTGAGAGAAACCGTTCTTGCCCCGCTGGTATGGCTCCAAGCGCGAGCAGAGGAGGGGCGGACCAGCCGGGTCCGCTTCCGACAGGTCACCGCCGAGCGCGATTCCTCCTCTTACCTGGCCCAGTTCCTCCCTTCGCTTCGGGCCGAGAACGAGCGGCTGCGGCAGCTTCTACGGCTCAGCCGCCGGCTCAATACTTCCTACATTGCCGCCGAGGTTCTGCACCAGCCCCAGGCTACTGACGGGCGCACCTTGCTGCTGAGCGCGGGATCCCGGGATGGGGTATCCGCCTTCAACCCGGTCGTGGCGCCCGAGGGGCTCATCGGAGTGATTCTCAGTGTCTCCAGCCGAAGCAGCATCGCGATGTCGTGGGCCCACCCCGAATTCCGGGTAAGCGCGTTCACGGTGAGCGGCAATGCCTTCGGGGTAGTGGCACCCGCCACGGAAGGCCGTTATGGCGAAGGAGCCCTGGAATTCCGCGGGGTGCCCTATCGCGACTCGGTTCCGCTCGGCACGCTGGTGCTGTCGTCAGGCCTGGGCGGGGTCTTTCCCAAGGGGATTCCGGTGGGGACCGTGATCGGCACCGTGCGTGTGGAGGCGGGGTGGGAGCGGGTGTATCGGCTGCGTCCGGCCGCCAATCCGGGATCTGCGGCTCACGTGCTCGTCCTGGCCGGTGGGCGGACCGGCGACTTAGCCCGGGCGTTCCCGAGCGATTCGCTCCTCGAAGCGATGCGACTGGATTCCATTGCCCGGGTGCGCCGCGCCGACTCCGTAGCTCAAGCCGCGCGGGCAGCCAGAGCGGCGCGGCGCGATTCACTGGCCCGTTCATCTCCGATCCTGGGCGGCACACCCACAGTCACGCCACCCCCGGCCACGGATTCGATCCCATGAGCCCCAATCGCGTCAGCCGGGCTCAACTGCTGCTGGTGATGATCCTGCTGCTGGTTCTCCAGTTCTACCTCCGGCCCCGTCTCTGGGATGCCAGAATCAGCCCGGACTTTCTCCTGATCGCGCTCATGCTGTACGCCATGCGGAGCAGCCCTGGGGTGGCGGCGTTGGCCGGCTTTGTGGTCGGCCTGATTGCGGACACCCTCACCCCTGCGCGATTTGGGGCGGGAGCGCTGGCACACACCCTGGTGGGCTATCTGGCTGCGTGGGGTCGATCCATATTCTTTGCCGACAACATGCTGGTCAATGCCGGCTTCGTGGCCGCCGGTCTGTGGTTTCGAGACCTGGTCGTGCTCCTCACCAGTGGAAGCGACCACCGGCAGCTGCTTACTGAACTGACCTTGTACAGCCCCCTGCAGGCACTGACTACCGCAGGGTGTGCTCTCCTCGTGTTGATCACGTTCCGGGCCTGGTTCTCCATCAGGCTCGATGCATGAGCGGCTTCGATACGTACCGCCTGCGAGAGCGGGCCGACATTGCGCGCTTGGTTCTCATTGGTGCGTTCCTGGTGCTGGCGGGCGCCTTCTTCCGGACTCAGGTGGTCCAGCACGACAAGTTCCAGTTGAAGGCGGAGACCAACCGCCTGCGACCGATCCCGCTTACGCCTCCGCGCGGCACGATCTTCGACCGCAGCGGCCGGGTGATCGCCGAGAACGTGCCGGGCTACTCAGTCAAATTGATTGCGTCCTCGACCGATTCCCTGCGAGCGGTGCTCGCCCGGGTGGGCGGGTTCGTTCCACTCGGGGAGGCCCGGGTGACGGAGATCGTCGAGCGGTACCAGCAGGCACGCTACCAGCCGGCCCTGGTCTTTGGAGACGCCTCATTCGAGATCATTGCGAAGCTGGAGGAGCATCGCTCAGCGCTACCCGGGCTCGTGATTCAGGCCGAGCCCAAGCGCCTGTATCCGGCGGGCAAGTCGGTGGCCCACCTGGCCGGATACGTTTCCGAGGTTACCGAGGCGGACCTCAAGGCCGACCGCTATCCCGGTGCTGTGCTGGGCTCCATTGTCGGGAAGGCCGGGCTCGAGCGCGAGTACGATGACACACTGCGGGGAAACGAGGGAGTACGATACATCGAGGTGAACGCCCGCGGTCGCCTGGTGCGCGAGGGAGCGGCTGCCGCCTCGCTGCCGCCGACACCGGGAAACCCCATCACCACCACCATCGACCTCGACCTGCAGCGCTTCATCGACAGCATATGGCCGGCTCGGATGCGTGGCGCCATGGTTGCGCTGACGCCGGCCGGTGAGGTGCGGGCGCTCTACTCGGCTCCAACCTTCGATCCCAATCATTTCGTCGGCGGAATCTCCTCGTCCGAGTGGCGCAGGCTCAACAACGATCCCGCCAAGCCGCTGCTCAACCGCGTTATCCAGGCCCGCTACCCGCCCGCCTCCCCGTTCAAGCTCGCGATCTCCGCCATGGCGCTCAAGCGCGGATTAATCCGGCTCAGCTCCAGGATGCCGGAGCCCTGCCGCGGCGGCATGCGTCTCGGGAACCGGGTATTCCGCTGCTGGAAAAGGGAGGGGCACGGCACTCTGGATTTGATCGGCGCGGTGGCTGCCAGCTGCGATGTGTACTTCTACCAGGTCGGGCTGCAGCTCGGACTCGACGCCATCATCCAGGACGGCGTCCTCATGGGCTTCCGGGACAAGAGCGGGATCGATCTCGAGGACGAGCTCAATCCCATCTGGCCATCTTCGGCCGCGTACTTCGACCGGCTCTACGGCCCACGCCATTGGAGTGCCCCGGGCACGACGCTGAACTTCTCGATCGGCCAGGGGGAGAACACCCAGACGCTGATCAACATGGTCAAGTTCTACCAGGGGCTGGCTGGTGCCGGCATGGCGCTCACTCCCTACATCGTGAAGCCCACCTCTACCCGGGCCAAATCGCTGGGCCTCTCCGCCAAGGAGCTCGATGGGCTGCGTCACTCGTTGATCGCGGTGGTTGAGCGAGGCACTGCCGCGGCAAGCCGCCGCACCGACCTGGCAGTGGCCGGGAAGACCGGCACGGCTCAGAACGCTCACGGAGACGACCACGGATGGTTCATCGCCTTCGCGCCGGCCGACAAGCCGGTGCTCGTCGTCGGCGGAATCATGGAGTTTGCGAAGCATGGTACCACCGTGGCGCCATACGTGGTCCAGACCCTGCGGCGCTACATACTGGGAGCGGATGCGGTTGGGCCCGTCAAGCTGGGAGTATTGCTGGACGAGTCGACCGGTGTGCAGGACAACGCGCCGCGGCCCATCGAGCTGGACCCCGATTCCGCGGCTGCTCGGGCGGCCGCTGATTCTGCCAGCCGTGCGGAGCCGGTGCCGTGAGAGCCCCGGCGATCGACCGCTCGTTGGTCACGGTGACCCTGTGCCTCATGCTGTTCGGTCTGGCGACGCTCTACTCGGCCGGCCAGACCGACGTCCCTACTCGTGCTGCCGGGGTGTGGCACCGCCAGTTCATGTGGTTCGGCATCGGCATCGTAGCAGCCTGGATTATCTATAACGTGTCGCTTCGGGTTCTCGAGTGGGTGGCCCCGGCGCTGTATGCGTTCAGCGTCGTGCTTCTCGGCCTGGTGTTGATGGTCGGTACCGGCGCGGGCACCGCGGAGAGCAGCCACAGCTGGCTCTCGATCGGCGGACACCAGGTTGGCCAACCTTCCGAGCTGGCCAAGGTGGCCACGGTGCTCATGCTGGCGCGGTTTCTCTCCGGCCGGAAGGAACCGCCTCGCGGGCTGCGCGACCTGATCGGTCCGGCGCTGATCGTGGGAGTGCCGTTTCTGATGGTGCTCAGGCAGCCGGACCTCGGCAGCGCCCTCGTCTTTGTGGGCATCTTCTTCGCCATGCTGTTCTGGTCGGGCGTTCGCCCCCGGCTCCTGTTTCTGATGGCCACGCCCGGAATCAGCCTGTTGCTGGCCTTCAATACCCTGGCGTGGAGCGCGTGGATCATCCTCTTCGTCATCATCCTGATCGCCTGGCGACCGTATGTGTGGGACTGGACGCTCTTTCTCATTGTCAACGTCGCCATGGGTGCCATCGCCATGCCGCTCTGGTCGCGGCTCGCGCCGTACCAGCAGAATCGGCTGCTCACATTTCTCAACCCCGAGGTCGATCCTCGGGCCGCCGGCTATCACGCCATCCAGTCCCGGGTGGCGATAGGGTCGGGTGGCTGGTTTGGGACCGGATATACCGAGGGGCCGCAGAAGCGGCTGGCGTTCCTACCGGAGCAGCATACGGACTTCGTGTTCTCGGTCGTGGGAGAGGAGCTCGGCTTTCTTGGCGTCCTGGTGGCGCTGGGGCTGTTCCTCGCGCTCTTTCTCATCCTGCTCCGCATCGCCCGCCGGGCCCCCGATGCCTTTAGTGGCCTGGTGGTCTTTGGCATCATCGGTCTCTTCTTCACCCACGTCTTCGAGAATGTCGGAATGACGGTGAACCTCATGCCGATCACCGGCATTCCGCTGCCGCTCTTCTCGTACGGGGGATCGTTCTTCATCATCTGCTCGCTCTGTCTCGGCCTGGCGCTTCGAGTGGCGTGGGACTCGAGGTCGTCCGGATATCACGATGCCTGACAAGCATTTATGGCCGGGGGCCTAGCGCGCAGGGCAGTGAGTCATGAAATTCAATGGGTTTTGCAGCGCGCTCCGGCTCCCTAACCTCGAAACTACCTGCATCTTATGGCTGTGATGGCCTGGTTTAAGAAGGAACGCAAACCCCGTACTTCCCAGCGCGAACGGCTCGAGATCCCAGCCGACGCGTGGGAGAAGTGTGACGCGTGCGGCCATATCGATATCCGGGAAAAGTTCGAGAAGGCATTGAGCGTGTGCCCCGAGTGCGGCCGGCACCGCCGGATTTCCGCCGACGAGTACATCCAGTTGCTGACCGATCCGGGCACCTGGCGTGAGCTGTACGCGGGACTTCGCTCGGTGGATCCGCTGGAGTTCGAGAACTATGCGGAGCGGCTGAAGGTGGCCAGGGAAAAGGGCGGCGAGGGCGACGCTGTCTACGCCGGTACCGCTCGACTGGATGGATTGCCCTTCAATCTGGCCGTCATGAACTTCGCCTTCATGGGCGGATCAATGGGGTCGGTAGTGGGTGAGAAGATCGCTCGACTGGCTCGGCGATCGCTGGAGAAGAAGGTCCCTCTCGTGATCATTTCCACCTCCGGCGGCGCCCGGATGCAGGAAGGCGTTCTCTCCCTGATGCAGATGGCCAAGACCTCCGCTGCCATCGCGCAACTCCACCGCGAGTCCATTCCCTACATCTCCATCCTGACCGATCCGACTACCGGCGGTGTTTCCGCCTCCTTCGCCATGCAGGGTGACGTGGTGCTGGCCGAGCCGGGCGCGGTCATCGGATTTGCCGGGCAGCGGGTCATCAAACAGACCATCGGCCAGGATCTGCCGGACGGCTTTCAGACCGCCGAATTCCTGCTGGAGCACGGTCAGATCGACGATGTGGTGCCCCGCGCCTCGCTCCGCGACACGACCGCCCGACTTCTGCGTCACATGCAGGGGCAGCGTCCCCACGCCGAGATGGCCGAGCTGAGCTGAGGCCGGAGCCACAACCTGCTCTTCGCGCCCCACCCCGGCCTGCTTGGGTGGGGCGCCATCGTTTAGCGCAGGAACACTGCAGCATCCTTGAGCGAGGCAGGATGTCGCTGACGTACGCCGAGGCACTCGACTTCCTCTTTCCCCGAACTACCACCATCAAGTTCGGGCTGAGCACGACGCGGGCGCTGCTGAAGGTGGTGGGGAACCCGCACGAGGTGATGCCCTCGGTCCATATAGGCGGCACCAACGGGAAGGGCAGCGTGTCCACCCTCGTAGCGGCTGCCCTGGGCGAGGCGGGGTGGAGGGTAGGACTCTACACCTCACCGCACCTGATCTCGTTTCGTGAGCGCATCCAGGTGGGGGGCGTGCCTATCTCCGAGGAGGCGGTGGCGATGTGGACCGGGCGGCTCCTCTCCCCCATCCTCGAGCGCAAGGCGACGTTCTTCGAGGCCACCACCGCCCTGGCCTTTGCCGACTTTGCCGCGCGAGGCGCGGAGATCGCGGTGGTCGAGGTGGGCCTGGGCGGGAGGCTCGACAGCACCAATGTGGTGCGGCCGCTGGTGAGCGGGGTGACCAAGATCGAGCGGGATCACATGAAGTATCTCGGCGACACGCTCGAGTCGATCGCCTGTGAGAAGGCCGGCATCGCCAAACCCGGGGCACCTTTCGTGATCGGTGAAACGGCCCCGGCGCTCGTCGAGGTGTTGCGGCGGGAAGCCAGGCGGGCGGTTGGACGGGCGGACGGTCGGGCAGAGGCCGATATACGGGTGCTCCCACCGCACTACGAATGGTGTGGCCCACTGAGTCTGGCGGGGCCCCATCAGCGGCGCAATGCAGCAGTGGCCCAAGGCATCCTGACGGCTCTCCCGGCCCCTTACCGTCCTACCGCCGAACAGATCGAACGAGGGTTCGGATTGGCTAAGGTGGCCGGCCGGTTGGATCGGCGCGGGCGCTGGCTGTTCGATGTGGCCCACAACCCCGACGGTATGCGCTCGCTGGTCGCCGCCCTAGGCGTCATGCGCCCGCCGCGTCCTCTGCACGCCCTGGTCTCGATCCTGGGCGACAAGGAGTGGCCCGAGATGCTGGTGCAGCTGGACCAGGCCATCGATCGCGGCATCCTGACCATCGCACCCACCGCCGCTGCCCGCGGGTGGGACATCGAGTGGCTGGGCCGCTGGCTCCGCGACCCGAACCGTCCTCCTGCGCATGCCGAGTGGACTCTTATCCCCGCCTTTACCGAGGCGATCGCGCGAGTGCAGGAGGCCGCGGGGACGGTGCTGGTGACGGGCTCGTTCCACACGGTAGGCGACGTCATGTCCACATTGGGAATGGAGGTGTAAAAGAGAGCGTGAGCGGTGACGGGTTACCGTGGTATTGAGTCGCGGAAGTCATTCCGAGCATAGCGAGGAATCGGGTGGGGACACATTCTGCAGAGATCTCGAACGAAAGGTCACCCGGGCCGATCCCTCGCTCCGCTCGGGATGACGTGCGAGAGCCAAGGCTCCCAGTCTTCCCGCTCACCGCTTACCGCATACGCCTTCTCCCCTTATTTTCCGCGGATGCAAACCAAGGCCCTGCCGGGCTTTCGTGATTTTTATCCTGCTGATCTCGCGCTCCGTGCCCACATCTTCCGAACCTGGCGTACGGTGGCCATCCGCTACGGGTTTGAGGAGTACGACGGGCCGCCGCTGGAGCCGCTCGATCTGTACACGGCCAAGAGCGGAGAGGAAATTGTCGGCCAGCTTTACAACTTCCGAGACAAGGGCGATCGGGAGATAGCGCTGCGGCCGGAGATGACGCCGAGTCTGGCCCGGATGGTCGCCGCACGCTCAGGACAACTCCGGAAACCCATCCGCTGGTTCTCGATTCCCCAGCTGTTCCGCTACGAGCGGCAGCAACGGGGGCGGCTTCGAGAGCACTTCCAGCTCAACTGTGATTTGATCGGAGAGTCCGGTCCACTCGCCGACGCGGAGATTATCGCGCTGGCCATAGATGTGATGCGCGCGTTTGGCTTCACATCCAAAGATGTTCGCGTGCGCCTGTCAGATCGGCGACTACTTAATCAATTGCTCTATTCGCTTGATCTGACAGACGTGCAAGTGTCCGCCATCCACACCTGGTTGGATAAGCAAGGCAGCAGTGCACATGCGGGCAATCCCCAGCGCCTGCACGACCTGAGAATCGATCCGGATATTATTGCCTTCCTGAATGCCGCGTGCGAAGTGAAGGATCTCGGCAAGCTCAAGCGAGTGCTAGCCAAGAAGCCGGCCTTGCAGCTGAGCGTCAACCATCTGGAAGAAGTTGTCCAGGCGCTGAGCGCAATGGAGCTGGGCGAATTTATTGATATCGACCTCGGGGTTGTGCGAGGGCTGGCGTACTACACCGGGACCGTGTTTGAAGTCTTCGATACCGGGCGGACCCTGCGCGCGATCTGTGGAGGAGGCCGTTACGACAACCTTCTTGACGCCGTAGGTGGTGTGGAGCTGCCAGCGGTCGGCTTCGGCATGGGGGACGTGGTGCTGAGCGAGCTGCTGAAGGACAAAGGGCTCATTCCCACCGAGGCGTCCAGCATAGATGTTTTTGTGGCTTTCATCACTCAAGAAGATCTGCCTCACGTCCTTGGACTGGCTCATAAGCTTCGGGACGCCAGCCTGAGGGTAGAGTACGCTCTGAGCCCGCAATCGGTTGGGAAGCAGCTCAACCTTGCCAATGCACGAAACGCACGGCTGGCCGTAGTTGTCGGTCCGGACGAGCGGGCTCGCGGTGAAAGCGTGATCAAGGACCTAAGGACCGGGTCGCAGGAGACGGTTCCGTTACTGTCCTTAGGTGATGCTATCAAGGCCCGGATTTATGGCTGAAGCCAGAACCCAAACCAAAGCTCTGACTCCCCGTGCAGTGGATTTCAGCGCCTGGTACAACGAGATCATCGCCCGGGCCGAGCTGGCGGATTACAGCCCGGTGCGCGGCTGTATGGTCATCCGCCCGAACGGCTATGCCATCTGGGAGCAGATGCAGTGGGCGCTCGACCGGATGTTCAAGGATACCGGGCACCAGAACGCCTATTTTCCGCTCTTCATTCCCCAGAGCTACCTCTCACGAGAGGCCGAGCACGTGGAAGGGTTCGCACCCGAGGTAGCAGTCGTTACCCACGGCGGGGGCAAGGAGCTGGATGAGCCTCTGATCATACGGCCGACGTCAGAAACGATCATCTATGCGATGTACGCCAAGTGGATCCAGAGCTACCGCGATCTGCCGCTGCTGATCAACCAGTGGGCCAACGTGGTTCGCTGGGAGATGCGGACCCGGCTCTTTCTCCGTACCACCGAGTTCCTCTGGCAAGAGGGTCATACCGCGCACGCCACCGAATCGGAGGCCGAAGAGGAGGCGCGACGCATGCTGGGCGTCTATCGCACCTTCATGGAGGAGTGGATGGCCATGCCGGTGCTGACGGGGCGCAAGACCGACAGTGAGCGGTTCGCCGGCGCGCTCCGGACCTACAGCACGGAGGCCCTCATGCAGGACAACAAGGCGCTACAGGCCGGCACCAGCCACAACCTGGGTCAGAACTTCTCCCGGGCGTTCGAGGTGACCTTCCAGACCGCCGCAGGAGACCTGGACCATGTATGGAACACCTCCTGGGGCGTATCCACCCGGCTGGTAGGGGCACTCATCATGACCCACAGCGACGACGCCGGCCTGGTCTGTCCACCCAGGCTGGCCCAGTACCAGGTGGTAATCGTGCCGATCTACAAGAGCGAGGAGGAGCGCGCCACGGTGCTCGACGCCTCGGACCGGCTGAGGCGCGAGCTCGCGGCCGGCGGGATACGGGTGCACCTGGACACAAGGGATGGCATGAAGCCGGGCGCCAAGTACTACGAGTGGGAGGGACGCGGCGTGCCGCTGCGTCTGGAAGTCGGTCCTCGCGACGTGGCGGCCGGATCGGTGGTACTCGCGAGACGGACCGGAGGCAAGAAGGAGACCCTCGCGATGGATGGAATCGTTGGCCGCGTTACGGCTACCATGGACAAGCTCCAGGCCGACCTCTTTGCTGCCGCGCTGGCCAGACGTGAGGCGGCCACTCTCCGGGGGGCCACCAAGGAGCAGTTCATCGCGCGGATGGAGAACGAGGGCGGGCTGGTCTATGCCGGCTTCTGCGGTTCCGGCACCTGTGAGGCTGAGATAAAGGAGCAGACCAAGGCGACCATACGCGTCTTGCCGGATGAGGAGTTTCGCTCTCCGGTGCCGCCGACAAAATGCCTGTGGTGCGGCCGTCCCAGTGTGGCCGAGGCCGTGTGGGCCAAGGCGTATTGACCACACCCCTCTTCGCCGACGCAGGGCTAGAGCGCCGGAGCGGCACACTGCAGCTCTCGGGAGTATCGCTGGTCGAAGTTGCCGAGCGGGCCGGGACACCGGCATTCGTGTACAACGCCGAGGCCATCAGGGACCGCTACCGCTCCCTCGACCTTGCGCTGGCCCCGGTGCCCCATCGCATCTGCTATGCGGTAAAGGCCAACAGCAACCTGGCGATTCTCCGGATTCTCCGGGATCTCGGCGCCGGTGCGGACATCGTGTCGGCGGGCGAGATGGCGCGGGTGCTCGCCGTGGGCTTCGCGCCGGAGCACATCGTGTTCAGCGGGGTAGGCAAGACAGCTGGGGAGCTCCGGACTGCGGTTCGAGCCGGAGTCGGCCACCTGAACGCCGAGTCGCGAGAAGAGCTGGAGCTGATCGGCAGAATTGTGGAAGAGGAGCACGCGCCCGCCCGCGTCGGTATCCGGGTCAACCCGGACGTCACGACTGAGACCCATCCTTACATCTCGACCGGCAAAAGCGGAATCAAGTTCGGTCTTCCCACCGATCAGGTCGTTCCCGCCGCCGAATACCTGCTCCGTCACCCGCGCCTCGAGCTCACGACCTTGGCGATGCATCTCGGGAGCCAGCTGGTAGATCCCGAGCCGTTCCGTGAAGGGATCCGGCGCCTAGTCGAGCTGGTCGAGCAACTCAGAAGGGTCGGTGTAGCGACGCTTCAGGTTCTGGACATCGGCGGCGGACTGGGCATTCGCTACGCCGATGAGCGCTCCATGGAGGCCGCGGATTTCGCAGCGGCAGTTCTACCGCTCGTGGCGCCGACTGGCCTGACCCTCTACCTCGAGCCCGGTCGGTTTCTGGTGGGCAGCGCCGGGGTACTCCTCACCCGGGTGCTCTACCGCAAGCATTCGGGTGGAAAGGAGTTTGTGGTGGTCGACGCCGGCATGAACGACCTGGTGCGGCCCAGCCACTATCAGGCCTACCATGAAATCGTCGAGGTGGTGGAGCACGGCCGGCCGACACACCGGGCGGACGTAGTGGGACCGGTTTGCGAAACGGGCGATTTCCTGGCCTTGGATCGTCTGCTTCCCGGGCTTGAGGCTGGAGACGCCTTGGCAGTGCTCGGTGCTGGGGCCTATGGGTTCGTCATGGCATCCAACTACAACTCGCGCCCGCGGCCGCCCGAGATCATTGCGGACCGGGGAAAGTGGTGGGTGGCCCGGCCCCGGGAAAAGGTGGAAAGCCTGTTCGAGACGGAGAGACTATCACCCTGAAAGGGCGGGAGCGGTTGGGGCGCAACGTTCGTTGAACGGCTAAGAAAACTTGACTTCGTGCCTTCGTGGTAAAAACTGTGCAGGAGGATTGCTGCCGGGCATGTAACTGGGGCGCCCTGCATGACACACGCGGAGTGGCTGTGCAATCACATCACGACGGTATCCTGATCATCGATTTCGGCTCCCAGTACACCCAGCTGATCGCCAGACGGGTGCGGGAGGCCCACGTCTACTGCGAGATCCATCCTCCCACCCGCACCATGGATTGGATCCGGGAGTGGAACCCGAAGGGCATCATCCTCTCGGGCGGCCCTAACTCTGTCTACGGCGACAGAGTTCCGACGGCTGACCCTGAGTTGCTGGAGTTGAACACGCCCGTGCTCGGTCTCTGCTACGGAATGCAGCTCCTCGCGCACCTCTCGGGAGGCAACGTCACCCGGGCAAGCCGCCGCGAGTATGGCCGGGCCAACGTGCGGATCCTGGGCGGACGCCTGTTCCGCGGCTTCGGCGTCGGCGAGGAAACGCCGGTGTGGATGAGCCACGGAGACCACGTCGAGGTGCCGCCGGCGGGTTACCAGGTGACCGCCTCGAGCGCCAACTCGCCTATTGCGGCCTTTGAGCACACCCGCCGGCCCCTCTTCGGGGTGCAGTTCCATCCCGAGGTTGCCCACACCCCCCGGGGCGGCGAGATCCTCAACAATTTCCTGTTCGAGGTGTGCGGGTGCACTCCGGACTGGACTCCCGGCCACTTCATCGACACCGAGGTCGCCCGCGTTCAGGAGATCGTGGGATCCAAGCAGCGGGTGATCTGCGGGCTCTCCGGTGGGGTGGACTCGTCGGTGGCCGCCGTGCTGGTGCATCGCGCAGTGGGCGACCGGCTCACCTGCATCTTCGTGGATCACGGTCTGCTGCGTTTGCACGAGCGAGAGCAGGTGGAGCAGACCTTCCGGCGGCATCTCGGCATTGACCTCCGGGTGGTGGATGCCCGCGCTGCCTTTCTGGACAAGCTGGCCGGGATCGCCGACCCGGAGGAGAAGCGCCGCCGTATCGGTCACACATTCATCGACGTGTTCGGGGCGGAAGCGAGAAAGGTCGGCAAGGACGTCGGATTTCTGGTGCAGGGCACGCTTTATCCCGACGTGATCGAGTCGCTATCGCCGCTGGGAGGGCCCTCGGCCACCATCAAGACTCACCATAACGTGGGCGGCCTGCCGGAGCGACTGCCGTTCCAGCTCCTGGAGCCGCTCCGCGAGCTCTTCAAGGACGAAGTGCGGCAGGTCGGGCGTGAGCTTGGCCTTCCCGAGGAGATGGTGGGCCGGCATCCGTTCCCCGGACCAGGACTGGCAATCCGCATCCTCGGCGATGTCACCCCGGAGAACCTGGAGGTCCTGCGGCGGGCGGACCATATCTACACCGAGGAGATCAGGGCAGCCGGACTCTACGACGATATCTGGCAAGCCTTCGCCGTGCTGCTGCCGATTCGGTCCGTGGGCGTCCAGGGTGACGGCCGCACCTACGACCAGGTCATCGCGCTCCGAGCGGTCACTAGCCGCGATGGGATGACCGCCGACTGGTTCGCGTTCCCCCCGGAGGTGCTGGCGCGGGTGTCGAATCGAATAGCCAACGAGGTGGATGGGGTCAACCGGGTGGTGTACGACGTGAGCTCCAAACCACCGGCCACAATCGAGTGGGAGTAAGTGCCCCACTTAGCGCTCGATCAGTGTCACCAAGCGCTGACGAACCCGTGAGTCCCCATCGGGCCCCGTGATCTTCACTTCAACGAGATAGCTGCCCCTTTTCAGGCGATCCAATTTCACGGTCCGGCGCGAACGGATCACCGTGGTCGGTGTCTCCTCTTCGAATGAGAGAGCCACCAGAGGCCGTTGCCGGTCGGACTTCCGGACGCCGGGGTGGAGAACGGTAATTTCGTGGCGGTACCGCTCCCGGGGAGTTGCCCCGCTCGCTTCATAGTAGAGCTCAATGTCTGCTCCCTTCCGGAACAGCTCGGAGGGGGCGAGGAGTACCGTGTCTGCCGCATCGGTTATCCAGGAAACGGCCCGCCCCCTGGACCCGAATGCAAGATCGCTCAACGACAAGGATGTCCCATTGCTGGCGGCGACATATACCGGCCTGCGTGGCAGCACCACTCCCGCGCTGTCGCCCTGCTGCAGTGATGCGCGATAGGTCCAACGGCCGGGTGGCAGGGTAAGCTCGGCTCGACCCACGAGATACTCGCCTTTGCGTAGCGGCGTCGGCAAGTCTATCACTACCGTGGTATCCAGCCTTCCAACGGCGCGGTCCCGCGCGTCGAACCCCACCAGCCGGACGCGCACCGGGTAGATGGTTCCGCCGTCGGCTGGGTCCGGCGAGGTGCCCTTAGCGGCGATGCCGAACACGAAATGAGCCAGGCTTCCGCCAGCTCTGCGCCCCACGGCAATCAAGTCGGCGACGACGCCGAGTCTCCGGGCGAACTGAAGCTCGTAGGTATCGGTGGTCGTCCCCGTGGCGATGCTGGCGAAGCCGATGCTGCGCTCCTGGTCCCGGGCGATCGCAGCGCCGAACCTGCCCCAGTTGAGCATCCGGCTGTACATGGGGGAGAGGGTCTGCCGGGAGAGTATGAGTTGGTCTCTGGGAGCATCGGCTGCACCCCGGAGATCGAGGACGCTCTGCACCAGACGGTAATCGTAGAGATCTCCACCGCCGTGGCCGTCGTAGCCGCCACTGAAATGCAGCAGCAGGTCTCCTTCGGCCCGGACATAGCGCCAGGACTCGTTGGGCATCGCTCCGAAAATGAAGGGTCGGAGTCTCTGGGCGGGTTCGCCATGGCGAACGTAGATGACGCCCCGATCATCCATCTCGGTGTTGCCGGACCGGTATGCGTCCACTCGGCCGTAGAACCGGCGGCTGATCGTGAGGGGGAAATTCACCCGCGCGAACAGAACCCTTCGATAGTGCTCCCGAAGCCGCTCACCTTCCGAACGAAGCTCTACATGGTCCCGGTCAGTCCAGAAGCCGTGCAGGTAAGCGGCACGGGTTTGCCCCTTGAGCCGGTCGAATTCTCGCATGACCGAGTCCGCAGCAAGCAGCTC
>Ga0256864_1000458_pt1 | contig 14903 bp, 10 predicted proteins | sample RVTome_11_FD_187336 | JGI IMG/M metagenome (GOLD analysis project Ga0256864, IMG submission 187336) | Soil microbial communities from uranium-contaminated site in the Upper Colorado River Basin, Wyoming, United States - RVT147D111 HiSeq ... | reverse complement strand
GTCCAGGGGATCAACTCGCTGCTGGACCTCGACGAGCGTCGCCTGCGCCTCGACCGCGGCCGCCGGACGCTGATCTTCGACCGCGTCCGCGGCACCGCCGAGCGCTACCACCGCGGGCGCGACCCCGGGATGCTCGAGCCGCTGCCGGCGATCGGGGCGGACGGCGCCGGCGCCGGCCTGGCGGCGCGGCTGCAGACCGTCCTCGCCTGGCTCGAGCCGGGGGCGATCGCCGTCCGTTTGCCGCTGCGGACGGCGGCGGTCGGCGTGCCGGCGGACTCGGCGCTGGCGCTGCGCGGCGCCTGGTCGGGCCTCGACTGGCGGCCGGCCGGCGGCGCCCGGTCGCTGGCGCTCGACCCCGGCCGGCCGGCACTGGTCGTGCTGGGCGTCGCCGGCGGGCTCGACGACCGCGAGCTGGAGGTCGAGATCGCGGGCGGCGGGGGCGGCCGCGTCCGCCTGGAGCGTCCGGCCGGCGTGGAGTGGACGCCGCTGGGCGACGAGCTGGCGCCACCCGGGCGGCTCCTGCCGGCCGCCCGCAGCCTGCGCGCCGGGCGGGCGGAGATCGACGCCGAGGGCGTCGCGGAGCTGCGCGCGCTCGGCTACCTGTAGCGCCGTCGCACCGTCGCGGCCCCACGACAGAACGCTCCGGCCTCCGCCGTCGTACACTCTTAGACGATGAACGATCGCGCGTCACTTCGGGCCCGGGCTCGCGCCGCCGGGCGGACATCGGCGTTCATCGCCCTCGTGGCGGCGCTGGTCCTCGGCGGTTGCCGCGAGCCGGCGGGTTCGCGGCCGGCCCCGGCGTCGATCCCGGGAGCGACCGCGCTCGCCGGCCGGACCGCGGCCGCGGCCTCCCCGGCCGCCGCCGGACCCGACGCCGAGCCCGCCGCGCGCCCGCGGACGCTGCTCACCGGCGAGCTGCGGGCGGCGCGGGCGCAGGACGTGGTCATCCCGCGCTCGCCGACCTGGCAGGTGCAGATCCGCTGGATGGCCGAGGACGGCACCCGCGTGCGCCGCGGCGACGAGGTCCTCGAGCTGGAGAACGAGCAGTTCACCCGCGATCTCGAGGACAAGCGCCTGGACGCCGCGCAGAAGGCCGAGGAGCTGGTGCGGCTGCGCGCCGAGGCGGAGCTGGCGGTGGCCGAGAAGGAGTTCGCGCTGCGCCAGAGGCAGGCCGAGCTGGCCAAGGCCGAGCTGGCCGCGGCGGTGCCGGCGGAGCTGGCCTCTGCGCACGACTACCAGCAAAACCAGCTCGCGCGCGAGCGCGCCGCGGTGGAGCTGGCCAAGGCCGAGGAGGACCTGGCGACCTCCCGGCGCACCGGCGCCGCCGACGTCGAGGTGGCGGCGATCGCGCTCGCCCGCGCCCGCCGCGAGATCGAGGTCGCCGAGCGGGCGCTGCGGGCGCTCAGCATCGAGGCCCCCGGCGACGGCATCCTGGTCCACGAGGAGCATCCGTGGGAAGGGCGGACCCTGCAGGTGGGCGACACCGTCTGGGTCGGCCTCACGGTCATGCGCATCCCCGACCTGACCTCGATGATGGTCGAGGCCGGGCTGCCCGACGTCGACGACGGCGAGGTGAAGGTCGGCATGGCGGCGCGCTGCACCCTCGACGCCCACTCCGACCTGGTGCTCACCGGCCGGGTGGTCGAGGTCGGGCCGATCGCTCGCCGCGCCGAGGGCCGCGGCCTGCGCCGCCACTTCCCGGTGCGGATCGCCCTCGACGGCGGCGACCCCGAGCGGATGCGGCCGGGGATGTCGGTCAAGGTCGAGGTGCTGGGCGAGCCTGCGGCGCAGCCCGAGGACCCGGCGGTCCCCGAGCAGGGGGTGGCCGGATGACGGTCGCGGCGAACCGGCGCCGGGCGCGGATCGCGGCGGCGGCCGCGATCGGCACCGCGGTCGTGCTCGCCGGCGCCTGGTGGGCCGGCGGCTCCGCCGGCGGCGACCGCGAGTGGCTGACCGTCACCCGCGGCCCGCTGGTCGTCGGGGTCGAGGTCGACGGCACCCTGCGGGCGGTGCGCTCCGACCTGCTCGGGCCGCCGCTGATCACCGGCATGTGGAACTACAAGCTCGCCTCGCTGGTCCCCGAGGGGACCGAGGTCGAGGCGGGGGCGCCGGTGATGCGCTTCGACACCTCCGAGCTGGAGCGCCGGCTGCTCGACGAGCAGGCCGAGCGCGACCACGCCGCGACCGAGCTGGAGAAGCTCGCCACCGAGGTCGCCGGCGACCGCCGCACCGCCGAGCTGCGACTGGCCGAGGCGCAGGCGCGCCTGCGCAAGGCGGAGCTGAAGACCGACGTGCCGGGGGATCTGGTGCGCGCCGACGAGCTGGAGGAGGCGCGCATCGACCTGGCGCTGGCGCGCGACGAGGTCGCCTACCTCGAGCGGCGGCTCGAGCTGCTCGCGCTCCAGGGGCGGGCGCGGCTGGCGGCGCTGTCCGAGCGCCGCGACCGCGCCGCGGGCCGGGTCGAGGAGATCGAGGACAGCATCCGCCGGATGACCGTCGCCGCCCCGTGTTCCGGCACCGTCATCTACTACACCGCGCGCGGCAGCGAGAAGAAGAAGGTCGGCGACTCGGTCTGGCTGCGCGAGCAGGTGGTCGAGATCCCCGACCTCACCCGGATGATGGCCGAGGGCGACGTCGACGAGGTCGACGCCGGCCGCATCGCCGTCGGCCAGCCGGTGACGCTGCGGCTCGACGCCCACCCCGACCGCGTTTACCGCGGCCGGGTGCGGACGATCCACGAGACCATCCAGCGGCGGTCGCAGGCGAGCCCCGCCAAGGTGGTCCGGCTCGAGGTCGAGCTCGACGCCACCGACCCCGAGCGGATGCGCCCGGGCATGCGCTTCCAGGGCGAGATCGAGGTCGACCGCGCCGCCGACGCGCTGCTGGCGCCCGCCGACGCGGTGTTCGGGAGCTCCCGCGGGCCGGTGACCTTCCGCCGGGCGGGGCTCGGCGTCGAGGAGGTGCGCCCCCGGATCGGCCGGCGCACCGACCGCTGGGTCGAGGTGCTCGCCGGACTCGAGGCCGGCGACGAGCTGGCGCCGCGGCCGCCCGAGGGCTGGGAGGCGGAGGGGTGAGCCGCCGGCGCGCCGCGCTCGCCGCCGCCGCTGCAGCCGTGGCGCTGGCCGCCCTCGCCGCCGGCGCCGCCCTCGGCTTCACGCCGCTGTTCGGCGAGCCCGGGACGGACGTTCCGACAGCGCGGGTCGAGGTCCGCGACTTCGTCCGCCGGGTCCCCGCGGACGGCCATCTCGAGGCGGTAAAGGCGACTCCACTGACGGTGTCGCGCGAGGTCGGCGGCCCGGTGCGCATCGCCTGGCTGGCCGACGACGGCAGGCGGGTGGCGGCCGGCGACCCGGTGGTGCGCTTCGATCCCACCGACATGGAGCGGGCGCTCACCGACGCCCGCGACGACCTCACCACCGCCGAGGTCAAGACCGGCAAGGCGCGGGTGTCGATCGACTCGGAGATCGCCAACCTCGGCCGCGACGCCGAGCTGGCCGAGGCCGAGGTGTCCACCGCCGAGCGCTTCGCCAAGCGCGACGAACTGATCTATTCGCGCACCGAGATCATCGAGTCGGAGATCGACGGCGAGCTGGCTGCCGAGCGCCGCGATCACGCGCTGGCGGCGCGGGAGGCGCGCGGCGAGCTGGGGCGCACCGACCTCGAGCTGCTCTCGATCGAGCGCCGCAAGGCGGACCTCGAGATCGAGGAGGCGGAGCGCGGCCTGGCGGCGCTGGTGATGACCGCGCCGCACGACGGCATCGTCTCGCTACGCACCGACTGGCGCGGCAACACGCCGCGGGTCGGCGACACCACCTGGCCGGGCCAGCCGGTGGCCGAGATCCCCGACCTCTCGCAGATGCAGGCCGAGATCTGGGTGCTCGAGGCCGACGCCGGCGGCCTGGCCGCCGGCCAGCGCGCCGAGGTGTGGGTCGAGGCGCACCCGGAGACGGCTCACCGGGCGGTGGTGGAGCGTGTCGACGCGTTGGCCAAACCGCGGCTGCGCGGCTCGCCGGTGCAGTACTTCGCCGCCGTCCTCGCGCTCGAGGAGACCGATCCGGCGACCATGAAGCCGGGCCAGCGGGTGCGGGCGGTGATCGAGGCCGAGGCGGGGCCCGGCGCCCTGGTGGTGCCCCGGCAGGCGGTCTTCGAGCGCGACGGCGACCGCATCGTCTACCGCCGCCGCGGCCGCGGCTTCGAGGCGGTGCCGGTGACCGTCGGGCCGTCGACCGCGGCGCTGGCGGTGATCGAGTCGGGCCTGGCGGAGGGCGACGAGGTGGCGCTCGCCGACCCCGAACGGCGGCCGGCGGCCGAGCGCGAGCCGGCGGGCGGCTTCGCGCCGCCGGCCGGCCTGGCGGCGGGGAACGGTCGGTGAGCCCGCGCGAGGCGCTGGCGAGCGCTCTCGAGAGCCTGGCCGGCCACAAGCTGCGCTCGGCGCTGACCATGCTCGGGATGATCTTCGGCGTCGGCGCGGTGATCGCGATGCTCTCGATCGGTGCCGGCGCCGAGCGCCAGGCGCTGGCGATGATCGAGAGCCTCGGGCTGCGCAACTTGCTGGTGCGCGCGCTCACCCTCGACGACGACGAGGCGATGGAGGTCCGGCAGCGATCGGCCGGGGTGTCGCTGCGCGACGCGACCGCGATCGAGGAGGGCGTGCCGGGCGTGGTCGAGGCATCGCCGCGAATCCGCATCGACCCCTGGAAGGTGATCGCCGCCGGCGGCAAGAGCGACGGTACGGTGGTCTACGGTGTCTCGCACCGGCACGCCGCGCTGACCGGCGTCGAGCTGGCCGAGGGCCGCTTCTTCGACGAGGGCGACGAGCTGGAGCACGCGCAGGTGGCGGTGGTCGGCGCCGACGTGCGGCGCCAGCTCTTCGGCTACGGCCCGGCGATCGGCGGCGACCTCAAGCTCAACGATGTCTGGCTCGAGGTGGTCGGGGTGCTCGCCGACGCCGGCGCCACCGCCGACAGCTTCCAGGGGGTGAGCCTCGGCTCGCCGGCGCGCGAGGTCTACATCCCGTTCACCACCGCGCGGCGGAAGTTCGACCCCGACCCGCTGGCCTCGCCGCTGTCGGAGATCATGGTCCGGCTCGACCCCGAGGCGCCGGCGCGGCGCACCGCGGCGGTGCTCGGCGACCTGCTCGACCGCCTGCACGCGGGCGCCGCCGACTACGAGGTCGTGGTGCCCGAGGCGCTCCTGGCCCAGAGCCGGCGCACCCAGCGGCTGTTCAACGTGGTGATGGGCGCGATCGCCGGCATCTCGCTGCTGGTCGGCGGCATCGGGATCATGAACATCATGCTCGCCACCGTGCTCGAGCGCACGCGCGAGATCGGGGTCCGCCGCGCGGTCGGCGCCAAGCAGCACGACATCCGCTTCCAGTTCCTGACCGAGGCGTTCGCGATCAGCGCCCTCGGCGGCCTGGCCGGGGTGGTCGCCGGTGTCGCGATCGCCCGCGGCGTCGCCGCCTGGGCCGGGTGGGAGACCGTGGTCACCCTCGGCTCGGTGCTGCTCGCCACCGGGGTCGCGATGGCGGTCGGCCTCGCCTCCGGCTACTACCCGGCGGTGCGGGCGGCCGGCCTCGACCCGGTCGACGCGCTGCGTTATGAGTGAGCCGACGGAGGCCGACCGGTCGGAGGCGCCGGGCCTCTCGCCGAGGCGGCAGGCGGCGGTCGGGCTGGTCCTGCTGCTCTTCTTCGAGGGCCTCTTGCTGTACCAATACGGCTGGCGGCATCAGAACCTCCTGCACGCCGATCTGCCGCCGCTCTACTTCGCCACTCACATGGCGTTTCGGCATCACCAGTCGCCCTACGACTTTCCCGCGATGGCGGAGCAGGCACCGATCATCGAGCAGCCGGTCTTCCCCTTCCTCTATCCGCCGCCCAGTCTCGTCCCGCTCCTCCCCCTGGCCATGGTCTCCTATCGCGCCGCGAAGTGGGGGATGGTCCTCGCGAACCATCTCCTGGTGCCGCTGCTCGCGTACCTTCTCGGCTTTCGGGTGACCCGCTTCGCCAACCCGGTCCTCGGTTTCTTCGCCGCCGCCGCCGTGTTGCTGAGCTTCCCGATCACCCAGACGATCGTCCACGACCAGATCAACGTCGCCGTGATCGTCCTGATCTGCTGGAGCTGGCTGGGACTGCGCCGGGAGCGGGCCGGGTGGCCGGGCGTCCCCCTCGCTCTCGCCGTCCTGCTCAAGCAGTCGCCGGTGATCCTGCTCGCCCTGCTCGTCGTCGAGAGGCGGTGGCGTGCCCTGGGGACGGCCGTCGCCACCCTCGGCGCGGCACTGATCGTCAGCGTGGTCGCCGTGCCCGGGCGAGCCTGGTCCGACTGGTTCGAGGTGGTCCGTCCATCCCTCTTCTACGGCCGCATGCCGGTCTTCCTGTTCTCACCGGCGTGTCCCTACAACCAGAGCCTCAACGGCGTGGTCTCCCGCCTGTTTCTGGATCCGAGCTGCACACCGACGGATTCCGTCGTCCCGATCGCCGGCCGGGTACTGGCCTACGGCCTGGCTCTGGCGATCGTCGGGCTCTCGCTCGCGGCTACCTGGTGGACGAGCAGGTTGCCGTCCGCGATTCGGATCGACCGCGGCTTCGCTCTGCTTCTGCCGGCGATGTTCCTGGTGTCACCGTTGGCGTGGGAGCATCATCTGGTCTTCGTGCTGCCGAGTCTGGTGGTCGCCTGCACGCTGGTCCTGAATCGACGCCGACCCTCCGCTGTCTGGGCCTGCCTGCTCGCCGTGTGCGCGCTGGTGATCGCCCTTCCGCTCCCCATCGACCATCCCGCGCTGCGGTACGGTCTCTGGGTCCATCTGATCTCCCTTCGGACTTACGCCGTCCTCGGATTGTGGGCGATTCTCCTGGTGCTGTCCCCTGGATCCACCGCCATCCCGCGGAGGCCGAAGCCTGAAACGGCGTCGCACGTCCCCAGGTCTCCCCACCCCACGACAGCCTCTCCCGCTAGCGCTGTCCGGGGACCTTCGGTCTTCTTTCGGGATCGGCCACCGTGTTGACCCAATGGACGCAGATCAGCGGCGACAACGGCTCCTGCATGAGCTGACGCGGCCGGCGACGGGCGGCGCAAGCTCGGGCGCTTGCGGGCGGCGGTAGCGATAGGCTGGGCCGGCGATGGTGAGGAGTCGAATCCCCGCCGGTCCCTCCTTCCTCCAGCCTCCGCCCGAGCTGGGCAACCAGTACGACGACGACCGCGTGCTCGGCGCCTACCTGCGGCGAGTGCTGGCGGCCGAGGTGCTCGTCGAGATCGAGCCCGAGCTGCGGGAGATGGGGGAGCTGGCCGGTGGCGAGCTGTACCGGGCCTCGCTGGCCGACCGGCTCAACGAGCCGCGGCTGACCCGCTGGAGTGCCTGGGGGGAGCGGATCGACGAGGTCGAGACGACCGCGGTCTGGCGGCGCGCCGAGCGGCTGGCCGCCCAGCGCGGGGTGGTGGCGGCGGCCTACGAGCGGCGGCACGGGCGGCACTCGCGGCCGCACCAGTTCACGCTGGCCTACCTGTTCACGCCCTCGACCGACCTCTATAGCTGCCCGCTGGCGATGACCGACGGCGCCGCCCGCGCGCTCCTGGCGAGCGGCGAGCGTGAGCTGATCGGCCGCGCGGTGCCGCGGCTGACCTCGCGCGATCCCGAGCGCTTCTGGACCAGCGGCCAGTGGATGACCGAGACCGCCGGCGGCTCCGACGTCGGCGGCACCGGGACGGTGGCGCGACCGGCGCCGGAGGTGCCGGGCGGCTGGCGGCTCTCGGGGCGCAAGTGGTTCACCTCGGCGGTCGGCGCGCAGACGGCGCTCGCGCTCGCGCGCCCCGAGGGCGACCCGCCGGGGCCGGCCGGCCTGTCGCTCTTCTACCTCGAAACCCGCGACGCCGAGGGCCGGAACGCCGGCATCCGCATCGAGCGGCTCAAGGACAAGCTCGGTACCCGCAAGCTCCCGACCGCCGAGCTGTTTCTCGACGGCGTGCCGGCGTGGCGGGTGGGGGAGCCGCGCGGCGGCGTGCGCGCGATCACCCCGATGCTCAACCTCACCCGCGCCTGGAACGCGGTCTCCGCCGCCGCCTTGATGCGCCGCGGCATCGCGCTCGCCCGCGACTACGCCCGGCGCCGGGTCGCCTTCGGCGCACCGCTCGCCGACAAGCCCCTGCACCGCGACACCCTCGCCGGCCTCCAGGCCGAGTTCGAGGGCGCCTTCCTGCTCACCTTCCGTGTCGTCGAGTTGCTCGGCCGGCTCGAGGCCGGCGACGCCGACGCCGCCGACCGCACCCTCCTGCGAGCGCTGACCCCGATCGTCAAGCTGACCACCGCCAAGCAGGCGGTCGCGGTGACGAGCGAGGTGCTCGAGTGCTTCGGCGGCGCCGGCTACGTCGAGGACACGGGCCTGCCGGCGCTCCTGCGCGACGCCCAGGTGCTGCCGATCTGGGAGGGCACCACCAACGTCCTCGCCCTCGACCTGCTGCGCGCGCTCGGCGACGCCGGGGTGGCGCCGCTGGCGGCGGAGGTCGAACGGGCGCTGGAGGGGATCGCTAGCGCCGGTGAGGCTGCCGGCCTCGCCACCCCCGCCGCGGCCGCCCGCGCCGCGGTGCGCAGCGCCGGCGCCTGGCTCTCCAGCGCAGCCGCCTCAAGCCGCGACGACCTCGAAGCCGGAGCCCGCCGCTTCGCCCTCACCCTCGGCCGAGCCCTCGAGCTGGCCCTCACCGTCGAACAGGCCGCCTGGTCCCTCCGCCACGAATCCGACCCCCGCCCCGCGGCTGCGGCGCGCCGCCTCACCGCAGCCGGAGTCGATCTGCTCGCCGAGATCGATCCCGACAACTCGCGGTGCCTGGCCCTCGACGCGATCACCGCACAGGTGCCGGCTCCTACCAGGCCGCCGAGCACTTCGCGACGACTCGCCCATCGGAGTGCCCGACGAGGAACACCGAGTCGAACCCCTTGATCCAGAGGTCAACCGTCTCGGCCGGGACGCCATCCTTCAGCTCGCAGTCTCGATAGCGGCTCAGCGCGTCCGGCTCGACCTGGTCCTTGGGCTCGCCGAACGTGGCGAGAACCGCGCTTCGGGGATCGCCCAGGCGAATCCGGTCGAAGTCCCGATCCGCTCGAACGGGAACCACGAAGACGGAGTAGACGACGAGGAGCATAAGCCCGCCGGCGGCCACTAGCCCGGCGATCACGATCGCAGCGTGTTTGGCTCGCATCGTCCTCTCCAGAGCCGGTCCTCCGCCGCGGAGCGCCCCTTGACCGTCCGCACGAACGCCGCCGCGTGCTCGGGCGGAGTGTCCTTGAGGATGCCGTGGCCGAGGTTGGCGACGTGGGGGCCGCCGGCGCCTTCGGCGAGCATCGCCTCGGTGCGGCGTTCGATCTCGGGGATCGGGGCGAGCAGGGCCGCCGGGTCGAGGTTGCCCTGGAGGGTTTTGCCCGGGCTGACGATCCGCCGGACCTCCGAGAGCGGCAGCCGCCAGTCGACGGAGAGAACGTCGACCGGCAGCGTGGCGAGCGCCGGCAGCAGATGGGCGCCGCCGTTGACGTAGTAGATCAGCGGCGCCTCCGGCCGGTCGCGGCGCAGGCGGGCGATCACCCGCTCGAGCGGCGGCCGGGCGAGGGTGTCCCAGCGATCGCGGTCGAGCAGGCCGCCCCAGGAGTCGAAGAGTTGGATCGCCTGCGCCCCGGCCTCGAGCTGGCCGGCGAGGTAGTCGGCGGAGACCTCGGCGACCTTGTCGAGTAGCTCGCCGAGGCCCTTTGGGTCGCGGTAGCTCCACGCCAGCAGGTGTTCGAACTGCTTCGACCCGCCGCCCTCGACCAGGTAGGCGGCGAGCGTCCACGGCGTGCCGCCGAAGCCGATCACCGGGACGCGGCCTCCGGGTCCGAGCCCGTCCAGCTCGCGCCGCACCAGTCGCAGCGCCTCGAAGACGTAGCCGAGCGTCGCCTGGACATCCGGCCGCCGGAGCCGTCCCAGGTCTTGGTACCGCCGCACCGGTTCAGGGAAGTGCGGGCCCTCGCCGGCGAGGAAGCGCAGCTCCGCGCCCATCGCCTCGAGCGGCAGCAGGATGTCCGCGAAGACGATCGCCGCGTCGACGCCCAGCCGGCGCACCGGCAGCAGCGTCACCTCGGCCGCCAGCTCCGGCGTCTTGCACATCGCGAGGAAGTCGTGCTTCTCCCGCACCGCCCGGTACTCGGGCAGGTACCTTCCGGCCTGGCGCATGATCCACACCGGCACCCGCTCGACCGGCTCGCCGCGGCAGGCGCGCAGAAACAGATCGTCGGGAGGATCGCGACTCATCGGGCGGGCAGGATAGCAGCGGGGTAACCGCGCACGACGCTCCGGCCGGGCGCGGGCGCAGTAGACTCGCCGCGCGATGGTTCTGTTGTCGACAGGGGGGGATCGCGCCGGTGTATCAGCTCGTCGCCTACACGCCTGACGGCGTCCAGCGCTTCCCGGTGCTGCGCAGCCGGCTGGTGATCGGCAGCCGCCCGGAGTGCGACGTGTCGCTGCCCTACACCGGGGTCGCCCAGCAGCACGCCGAGGTGCTGTTCGACGGCGAGCGGCTGCGGGTCGCCGACCTCGGCAGCCGCAAGGGTGTGCAGGTCAGCGGCCGGCGCGTGCGCGAGGCCGAGCTGGAGGTGCTCGACGAGATCCGGGTCGGCGCGGTGACCCTGCTGGTCGAGGACGTCCATCCCGAGCCCGAGCCGTCCGCCGAGGCGGGCGCCGGGAAATCCCCCGGCGCCACCGCCGAGGTGCCGCCGCCCGAGCCCTCGGCGGAGCGCATGGTCGACCACCTGGCGCGCTTCAGCGAGTGGGTGCTCGCCGACGTCGAGAGCCGCACCACGCTCGAGACCATGGTCCGCGGCGTCCTCGACGATTTCGGCGGCGGCCTGCTGCTGCTGCTCCAGGGCGTGCCGCTGGCCGAGGCCGGGATCAAGCTGCTGGTGGCGAGCGACGACTCGTGGCTCCACCGCGGCGACGAGCTGGTCGCCCAGATCACCGCCCGGCGCAACTCCCACCCGCCGCCGGCCGGCGGCGACGCCTTCGACGGCGAGCTGGCCGGCGGGCCGGCCTGGATCTGCCACCACACCTACGTCGCCATCGAGCGCCCGTACTCGCTGATCACCGCCCTGCCGGGCTTCCGCGCCGGGGAGGACTGGAGCCCGCAGGCGGCGCTGCGGGCGCTCGGCGACCTGATCATCCTCGGCCTGATCCACCACGTCGGCTGGTACGAGCCGATCCTCCCCGGCCGCAAGGACCGCCCCGGACTCCAGCTCGAGGACAGCGTGGTGGTGGGGGAGTCGGCGGCGATGGCGCAGGCGATCGAGCTGCTCGGGGGCGCGGTCGACCCGCCGGTGCCGGTGCTGCTGCGCGGCGAGCCGGGGGTGGGCAAGGAGGCGCTGGCGCGCTCGCTCCACAAGTCGGGGAGCCGCCGCGACGGTCCGTTCGTGGTCGCGAGCTGCGCCGGCGCCAAGCCGTTCCAGATCGAGGCCGACCTGTTCGGTGCCGAGGTCCCGGGGCGCGACGGCCCGGTGCGGCGCGAGGGCCGGCTGCGGCTCGCCGAGGGCGGCACCCTCTACCTGACCGAGGTCGAGGAGCTGCCGCTCGACCTCCAGGAGCGCCTGGTGCGCTTCCTGCGCTCGGGGCGGGTCGAGGCCGCGGGCAGCCGGGAGGCGCACGAGGCCGACGTGCGGATCATCGCCGCCAGCCGCGGACCGCTCGAGCCGGCGATCGCCGCCGACCGCTTCCGCGCCGACCTCGCCTACCGGCTGTCGCGCTTCGCCATCGACGTGCCGGCGCTGCGCGAGCGGCGCGAAGACCTGCCGCTGCTGATCCAGTCGCTGATCAACCGCTTCTGCCACGAGACCGGCAAGCGCATGCAGGGGATCACGGTCAAGGCGATGGCGGCGCTGGTCAGCTACGACTATCCGGGCAACCTCACCGAGCTGGAGAACATCGCCCGCCAGCTCGTCTACCGCTGCCCCTCGGGCCAGCCGGTCGACGTCAGCCTGCTCCCCGAGCAGGTTCGCCTGGCCACCGTCGAGACCGGTGGCCGCCTCGACGGCGTTTCCGACCTCGAGCTCGACCGCCTGGTCGCCGCCACCGAACGCTCCGCCATCCGCGAGGCCCTCAAGCGCTCGGGCGGCAACAAGTCCCAGGCGTCGCGGCTGCTCGGGCTGTCGCGGAACGGGCTGGCGATGAAGATGGAGCGGTACGGGATCGAGGGGTGAGGAGAGAGGGTTGCTGCGGGCGCCGGGAGGGGACTATCCGGATCGCTCTTCCGGAGGCCGCAGCCGCCGGAACGCCCCGTAGAGCATGAGGTCGTACCCGATCTTGATCCCTGCCCCGAGCAGCAGCGGTGCGCCGAGGGAGAGGTGGTCCATCGCCAGGCCGGCGAGGACGGGCCCGGTGGCCCAGCCGGCGAGGCGGACGAGGTTGGTGACGCCGGAGGCGACGGTGCGTTCTTCGGGGGCGACGACGGCCATGACGTAGGACTGGCGGGTCGGGACGTCCATCTCGACCAGGCACTCGCGGAGGAGGAAGAGGGCCGCGGCGAGGGGGAAGCTGGGGACGAACGCGACGGCGATCAGCAGCAGGCTCGCCGGGATGTGGGTGAAGACCATCGTGTTGACCAGGCCGAAGCGGCGGGCGAGCCAGGCGGCGCCGAAGTTGGACAACAGGTTGGCGAGGCGGGCGGCGAAGAAGAGCACGGCGACGGCCGCGGGGGAGGCGCCGAAGCGCTCGAAGAAGAAGTAGGAGAGAAGGGTGGTGACCAGGAAGCCGCCGCCGATGCCGTCGACGGCGAAGAGCGCCGAGATGCGCCGGAGGATGCGGCGGGTCGGGGGCGAGACCGGGCGGCGGGAGCCGGGGGCGACCTCGACGGCGGGGGAGAGGCGCAGGTAGAGCGCGGCGCCGGCGAGGAGCAGCAGCGGGTAGAGGGCGAGGGTGGAGCGGGCGGCGGTCGCGTCCGGCAGCGCGAAGGCGAGGACGAGCAGCGCCGGCAGCCCGGCGAGCAGGCTCCCGAGGGCGTGGCCGCCGTCCTGGAGCGCCGCATACCAGGCGAAGGCGAGGGTGCGCCGCTCGGCCGGGACGGTGCCGGGCAGGGTCGCCTGCTCGAGGACCGCCGCGGCACCGCGGTCGCGGCCCATCGCGTTGAGCATGCCGAGGAAGGCGAGCGCGCCGATCGCCCACGGGCTCTCGACGGCGAGGAGCGCGGCAGCGGCGAGCGCGCCGGCGAGGCCGAGCGCGATCAGGGTCCGCCGCCGGCCCCAGCGGTCGCCCCACCAGGTGATCACCAGCGCGGCGACGGCCGCCCCGGCGAGTCCGGCGGTCGAGATCGCACCGATCGCGCCGGCGTCGAGGCCGGTCTCGGCCAGGTAGATGCCGAGCAGCACCCCGACCAGCGAGGTGCCGGTGGCGCGCAGCGCCGCGGCGGCGAGCAGGCGCCCGCGGTCGGCTCTCATCGGTGCGGCGTACAATACCGGCATGGCGACCACCGCCGAGACCGCGGCCGCACCGCGCACCGTGCGTGCCCCTCGTGGCACCGAGATCTCCTGCCGCGGCTGGCAGCAGGAGGCGGCGCTGCGGATGCTGATGAACAACCTCGACCCCGAGGTCGCCGAGCATCCCGAGGAGCTGATCGTCTACGGCGGGACGGGCAAGGCGGCGCGCGACTGGGAGTGCTTCGAGGCGCTGGTCGCGACGCTCCGGCGATTGGGCGACCAGGAGACGATGCTGGTCCAGTCGGGCAAGCCGGTCGCGGTCTTCCGCACGCACCGCGACGCGCCGCGGGTGCTGATCGCCAACGCGCTGCTGGTGCCGCACTGGGCGACCGCCGACGAGTTTCGGCGCCTCGAGGGGCTGGGGCTGACGATGTACGGCCAGATGACCGCCGGGTCGTGGATCTACATCGGCACCCAGGGGATCCTCCAGGGCACCTACGAGACGCTCGCCGAGTGCGCGCGGCAGCACTTCGGCGGCAGCCTCGCCGGCCGGCTGACGGTCACCGCCGGGCTCGGCGGCATGGGCGGCGCCCAGCCCCTGGCGGTGACCATGAACCAGGGGGTTTGCCTGGTCGCCGAGGTCGACCGCTCGCGCATCGAGCGCCGGCTCGCCATCCGCTATCTCGACGAGGCGGCGCCCTCGGTGCCGGCGGCGGTCGAACGCGCGCTCGGCGGCCGCGAGGCGCGCGAGGCGGTCTCGATCGGGGTGGAGGCCAACGCGGTCGATCTGCTCGAGCACCTGATCGCCGCGGGCGTGGTCCCCGACGCGCTGACCGACCAGACCTCGGCCCACGACGCGCTCGACGGCTACGTGCCACGCGGCCACGCCTTCGAGGAAGCGCGGGCGCTGCGCCGCGCCGATCCCGAGCGCTACGTCGCGGAGTCGATGGCGACGATGGCCGACCACGTGCGCGCGCTGCTCGAGCTGCAGCGGCGCGGCGCGGTGACCTTCGACTACGGCAACAACCTGCGCGGCCAGGCCCTCGAGGCCGGGGTCGCCGACGCCTTCGAGATCGGTGGCTTCGTGCCGCTGTTCATCCGGCCGCTGTTCTGCGAGGGCAAGGGGCCGTTCCGCTGGGCGGTGCTGTCGGGCGATCCCGACGACCTCGCCGCCACCGACCGGGCGATCCTCGAGACCTTCCCCGAGGACGAGGCGCTCGGGCGCTGGATCCGGCTGGCGCGCGAGCGGGTAGCGTTCCAGGGGCTGCCGGCACGCATCTGCTGGCTCGGCTACGGCGAGCGGGCGCGCGCCGGGCGGGCGTTCAACGAGCTGGTGGCGAGCGGCCGGGTCAAGGCGCCGATCGTCATCGGCCGCGACCACCTCGACTGCGGCTCGGTCGCCTCGCCCAACCGCGAGACCGAGGGGATGCGCGACGGCTCGGACGCGATCGCCGACTGGCCGGTGCTCAACGCATTGCTCAACGCG
>Ga0256864_1000456_pt1 | contig 14943 bp, 12 predicted proteins | sample RVTome_11_FD_187336 | JGI IMG/M metagenome (GOLD analysis project Ga0256864, IMG submission 187336) | Soil microbial communities from uranium-contaminated site in the Upper Colorado River Basin, Wyoming, United States - RVT147D111 HiSeq ... | reverse complement strand
GCCGCGACGACTACCGGGACATGAAGTCGCAGATGGACGAGGAATGGCCGGTCATCACCCCCAAGCAGCTCCATGAGGACACTGCCTGAGCCCAATCTGTGATGGCTAGCCTCGCCGCGGTGCGAGGCGGTGACCCTCAGTTGAAGCTCCTAGTCGTCGGGCCCGGACGAGCCGGCGGATCATTGGCGATCGCCGCCTCAGGCGTCGGCCATGAGATCGTGGGAGTCGTCTCCAAGGACGGAATTGACGACCGATACGGGCCGGCCGTCTCCTGGGACGGACCCCTCCCAGACGCTGATATCGCCCTGATCGCGGTTCGGGACTCCCAGATCCAGGATGCGGCGTTCCAGCTTTCGGGCTCGGGCGTCGCCTATCCGGTCGTCGCCCATCTCTCCGGGTTCAACCCGGTGACCGACCTTGCGGTCCTGGTTCCGACCGGAGCCTCCATCGGGGGTTTCCATCCGCTGCAGACCCTCCCCGATCCGGTCAAGGGGGCGGCGGCGTTGGCGGGTTCGTATGTGGCCATCACGGGTGAGGATCTGGCGTACGACATGCTGATGCATCTCGGCGACTCCCTGGGAATGTCTCCCTTCGCCCTGACCGACGAGGGCCGCCCCGGATATCACGCCGCCGCGGCCGCGGCCGCCAACTTCATAGTCACCTGTCTGGCGACATCCGCCGACCTGATGGAGTCGGTGGGCATCGACCCGGCGGTTGTCCGGCCCCTCGTGGAGCAGGTGGTGGCCAACGTATTCGACGGAGACCCTGATCAGGCGCTGACGGGCCCGATAGCGCGGGGCGACCTGGAAACAGTGATCGGCCACCTGACGGCTGCGCATCAGGTGTCACCAGAGGTAGGTGAGCAATTCCGCCTGATCGCGGAGGCAACCGCAATCCGGGCCGGGCGCCCGGAGCAGAGGAACCAATGGATCTGACAACTACCTTCTTCGACACCCGCCGCACCTACACGGGACGGGTTGGGCTGGTTCCGACGATGGGGTTCTTCCACGAAGGGCATCTCTCCTTGATGAAGCTGCTGAGGGAGCTATGCGACACGCTCGTGGTCTCGCTCTTCGTCAACCCCACCCAGTTCGACAATGCCTCGGATCTCGACTCGTACCCCAGAGACCTCGAGAGCGACATCGAGCTGGCGGAAGGTGAGGGCGTCGACGTGATGTTTGCCCCCGAGACCGACCACATGTACCCGCCGGGATCGACGACCCAGGTGGAGGTTCCGGGCCTCTCCTCATGGATGGAGGGCAGGCATCGGCCCGGCCATTTCGGAGGAGTCGCCACCGTCGTCACCAAGCTCTTCGCGGGTCTGCAGCCGGATGTCGCGGTTTTTGCGAGGAAGGATGCCCAGCAGCTCGCGGTCATCAAGACTCTGACTCGTGACCTTCGATTCCCGGTCGAGCTCGTCGAGGCTCCCACCATCAGGGATCACGACGGGCTTGCCTTGTCGAGTCGCAACGTCCATCTGGATCGCCCCGGGAGGGAGATGGCCCTGGCTATCGGCCGGGGCCTGTTTCAGGCGGCGGAGCAGATCGATGCCGGCGAGACGAGGGGAGACCGCCTCGAGGCCACGGTGACGCGATCGATGAAGGCGATTGACGTCGAATACGTGACGCTGGCCTCCGCCGAGACCATGGTGCCGATCCAGGCCCTGGACCAGCGGGCCGTCCTCGCCGTGGCCGGGACGGTGGGTGGGGTTCGCCTCATCGACAACATCGTCGTCGACATCGTGAACGGCCGTCCCGTACCCGACCGCGGCGTGATCCTCGATGAGCCGAGCAGGGTCGGTACCCTGCGCTGACCCGACCGGGCGATCCCATGGCCGAGAACGACACAAGCGAATCCCCGCTCACCGCGGGCCGGCTGAGCCACCATGCCGAGATGCTCGACAACGGCGGCTACCCCGATCGCTACGACCGAACCCATCTCACCGGCGCCATTCTTCGGGAGTTCTCCGGTTTGGGCCCGGGGAAGGTGACCGAGGTCGAGGTGGCAGTCGCGGGCCGGATCATGCTCCACCGTTCCTTCGGGAAGCTCCAGTTCGCCACGATTCGCGATGTCTCCGGGACGATCCAGCTCTTTGTCGACGAGAAGGTGATCGGCACCGACCCTTTCGCCGCGTTCGGCCGGCTCGACCTGGGGGATTGGGTCGGAGCGGCCGGGACCGTGATGACGACGCGCAAGGGAGAGCTCTCGGTTCGGGTCGAAACGTTCACCATCCTCCAGAAGAGCCTTCGGCCCCTCCCGGACAAGTTCCACGGCATCCATGACATCGAGATCCGAAGCCGGCGCCGCTACCTCGATCTGATGGTCAACGACGAGGCCCGTGCGGTGGCGGACAAGAGGGTCGCCATCGTCTCCGAGCTCAGGCGGCAGTTCGAGCAGCGAGGCTTCGTCGAGGTCGAGACCCCGGTCCTGCTCTCCCAGGCCACCGGCGCGCTGGCCCAGCCCTTTGTAACCCATCACAACGCGCTCGACGTCGAGATGTTTCTCCGGATCGCAACCGAGCTCCATCTCAAGCGTCTGGTGATCGGCGGCATGGAGCGCGTCTTCGAGATCGGCCGGATCTTTCGCAACGAGGGGATCGACGGCACCCACAATCCCGAGTTCACCATGCTCGAGGCCTACGCCGCCCTGATGAACATGGAGGACGTGCTGGAGCTGGTCGAGGAGGTGGTGTCCGCCGTCGCCAGGGAGGTGGGGGAGCCAACCGTCGTCTACCGCGATCGGGAGGTGAGCCTCGATCCTCCTTATCGGCGGGTCGACTACCTCGACCTGGTCTCGGATGCTGTCGGTGCCCGCGTCGACCTCGACACGTCGGCCGACGACGCGGCGAATGCGGCTCGTGACGCCGGGGTCGACATCGAGGCCGGCTGGTCGACGGTCCGAATCATCGAGGAGATCTACGAGCAAGTGGCCGAGGACACGATCTGGGAGCCGACTTTCGTCACCCACCCACCGGTCGACGTTTCCCCCCTGGCGAGGCGGAACCACCACGACCCGCGTCTCGCCGATAGATTCGAGCTGGTGATCGCCGGGGCCGAGTACGTCAACGCCTTCTCCGAGCTCAACGACGCCGCCGACCAGCGCGCCAGGTTCGAGGCGCAGATGGAGGGAGACGAGGACGCCCACCCCCTCGACGAGGATTATCTGCTGGCGCTCGAGTACGGTTTGCCGCCGACCGGAGGGCTAGGGATCGGTGTCGACCGGCTGGTGATGCTCCTCACCGGCCAGACCCACATCAGGGACGTAATCCTCTTCCCGACCATGAGACCGGAGCAACGAGAAGGAGAGACATGATGAATCTTGCCCTCAAGATCGCGGTGAACGCCGGAGCCCTGTGGCTCGCGGTCTGGATAGTCGCCGGACTCGACTTCGAAGGCTCATTCTGGGGTTTTCTCCTGGTTTCGCTGTTCGTCGTGCTGGCCAACAGCATCGTCAAGCCGATCCTCATCATCTTCAGCCTCCCCTTCATCGTGGTGACCCTTGGCCTCTTCCTGTTCATCACCAACGCTCTCACCCTCCAGGCCGTGGTATGGGTCTCTCACCCCGATCGGCTCGACCTGGGCCTGACGTCCTCGGGATTCTTCTGGGCCACCTTCTTCGGTGCGGTGGTGGTCAGCATCGGCCGGTGGCTGATCGAGCTGACGTTGGGAAGAGCACTCGACGCCCGCTGACTGTTGCGTCGAGAGTGCTTAAACCCCCAAAAAACGGGGGGTCCAAGCACTCTCGACGCGCCGGTTTCAGGCGCGGGCCAGCTCCACCCGTTGCAGGAGATACTGACCGAGGGTCTCCAGGGTCGACCGGGCGTGAATGTCGGGCAGGGCCCGGAGGGCCGAGGCGGCGACCTCGAGACGCCGCTCCGCATCCTCGAGGCTCTGCTCGATGTAACCCCCGGCTCGCACCAGTTCGATGACCTCGCTCACGTCCGAGTCGGCATACGGCTTGGGGTGACCCAACAGCTCCCGGATCCGGTCACCCGATGGACCACCGACCGCCAGCAACACCGGTGCGGTGAAGGTCCCCTCGTGGATATCCGAGCCGGCAGGCTTGCCGATCGACTCCTCGTCGGCAACCAGGTCGAGGGCGTCGTCGGCGATCTGGAAGACCATGCCCACCTCCCATGCCCACTCGGAGATGGCGGACACGGCCGGCTCCGGCGCGTCCGCGGCCATCGCTCCGAGCCGGGCAGAAGTCCGGATGAGTGAGGCGGTCTTGCCCCCGATCACCTGGTGATAGTCGTCGATGGTATGGGAGAGATCACCAGCCAACTGAAGCTCTCTGGTCTGACCTTCGACCAGCTCGGCATAGGTCGCGGCCAGAAGTCGCACCGACTCCTGGTTGAGATGGGTGGCAGCGACCTCCGAGGCGCGCGCCATGAGAAAGTCGCCGGCGAGAATCGCAACAGTATTGGTCCAGTTGGCGTTGACCGATGCCGCCCCGCGCCGGGTATCGGCCTCGTCGATCACGTCGTCGTGATAGAGGGATCCGACGTGGATCAACTCGGCGGCGACACCGGCTTCGATCGCCTTCTTGCCTCGCGTCGGCCCGAATTCGGCGGCCATCAGCGCCAGCAAGGGCCGAAATCTCTTGCCGCCGGCGAGCAGAAGGTGCTGTGCGATCTTGGTGAGGTAGGCGTCGTCGGCGGTGGCCGCCTCGAGCAGGCGTTCCTCCACGCTGGCCAGGTCTTCCCAAATTGCGGGAATACTGATGAGCCTTTGGAGTTCATCCATTGATGCCGATGCTACTGGCATGCGAATTCCACCGAAATCGCGAGATCGGGTGAATAATCGGCCAGTGGTAAACTCGGGTAAGCCAGGCTCAGGAGTCAGATAAGTGTTTGAGCGGTTCACAGACCGGGCCCGGAGGGTTGTTGTATTGGCCCAGGAAGAGGCGCGGCTCCTAAACCACAACTACATAGGGACCGAGCACATCCTGCTCGGGCTGCTCAACGAGGGTGAGGGCATCGCGGCGCAGGCTCTGGAGAGTCTCGACATCGACCTCGCGTCGGTGCGCGACGAGGTGGTCAAGATCATCGGACAGGGCCAGCAGTCGCCGTCCGGTCATATCCCGTTCACCCCGCGCGCCAAGAAGGTCCTCGAGCTGAGCCTGCGCGAGGCGCTGCAGCTCGGCCACAACTACATCGGGACCGAGCACATCCTCCTCGGGCTGATCCGCGAGGGAGAGGGCGTCGCGGCCCAGGTCCTGCAACAGCTCGGTGCCGAGCTCCAGAAGGTCCGTCAGACCGTCATCCAGCTCCTGTCGGGGCCGGGGGGCAGCGAGGAGCAGCGTCCGCAGGGCGCCGGCACCGGCGGAAGGGGCGAGTCCAGCTCCAGCGGTTCGACCGTCCTCGATCAGTTCGGGCGCAATCTCACCCAGATGGCGGCCGACGGCAAGCTGGATCCGGTCATCGGCAGGTCGCGCGAGATCGAGAGAGTGATGCAGATCCTCTCCCGGCGCACCAAGAACAACCCGGTTTTGATCGGCGAGCCGGGTGTGGGCAAGACCGCCATCGTCGAGGGGCTGGCCCAGCGCATCGTGGCCAAGGACGTGCCCGACAATCTCCAGGGCAAGAATCTCTACACGCTCGACCTCGGCGCGCTTGTCGCCGGGTCCAGGTATCGCGGCGACTTCGAGGAGCGTCTGAAGAAGGTGCTGAAGGAGATCAAGAGCCGGGGTGACATCATCCTGTTCATCGACGAGATCCACACCCTGGTCGGCGCCGGCGCCGCCGAGGGCGCGATCGATGCCGCCTCCATCCTGAAGCCGATGCTGGCCCGAGGAGAGCTTCAGACCGTCGGAGCAACCACACTGGAGGAGTATCGCAAGTACCTGGAGAAGGACTCCGCGCTGGAGCGGCGGTTCCAGCCGGTTCAGGTCGACGAGCCGTCGGTAGGCGACACCGTCCAGATCCTGATGGGGCTCAAAGATCGGTACGAGTCGCATCACTCGGTCCGCTTCACAGAGCAGGCGATCGTCTCCGCGGCCAACCTCGCCGACCGTTACCTGTCCGACCGGTTCCTTCCCGACAAAGCGATCGACCTCATCGACGAGGCCGGGAGCCGGACCAGGATCCATCGGACCAGTGACATTCCCGAGATCATCGAGATCGACGAGAAGCTCTCGAAGCTGAGGCTCGACAAGCAGGACGCGGTGACGCGGGAGAACTTCGAGCGGGCCGCGAACCTCCGTGATGAGGAGCGGAGCCTGCTCACCCAGCGCACCACCATCGAATCCGAAGGCGACGGCTCCGAGTGGGTCATCGACGAGGAGTCGATCGCCGAGGTGCTCGCCCAGTGGACCGGCATCCCGGTGCATCGTCTCACCGAAGAGGAGACCGCCCGGTTGGTCAACATGGAGGCGGAGCTCCACAAGCGGATAATCGGCCAGCACGACGCGATCACCGCCGTATCGAAGGCGATTCGGCGGACGCGGGCCGGTCTCAAGGACCCCCGCCGCCCCTCGGGCTCGTTCATCTTCTTGGGTCCGTCCGGGGTCGGTAAGACCGAGACGGCGAAGGCCCTGGCCCAGTTCCTGTTCGGTCAAGAGGACTCGCTCATCCAGCTCGACATGTCCGAGTACATGGAAAAGCACACTGTCAGCCGTCTCGTCGGCTCGCCCCCCGGCTATGTCGGGTACGACGAGGGCGGCCAGCTGACCGAGGCCGTCAGACGCAAGCCGTTCTCCGTGGTGCTGTTCGATGAGGTCGAGAAGGCGCACCCGGACGTGTTCAACACCCTGCTCCAGATATTGGAGGAGGGACGGCTGACCGACGCACAGGGCAGGACTGTCGACTTCAAGAACACCGTCATCATCATGACGTCGAACCTGGGCACCAGAGACATCCACAAGAAGGCAGTCGGTTTCCACGTCGACGACAACGAGATGAGCTACGAGTACATGAAGGACAAGGTGACCGAGGAGCTGAAGAAGCACTTCCGGCCCGAGTTCATCAACCGTCTCGACGAGATAATCGTCTTCCACGAGCTGACGAGCGACGAGCTGAAGGACATCGTCGATCTGATGCTGATCAGGGTCAAGGAACAGCTGGAAAGTCAGCACCTCGACCTGGTCCTGACCGACGACGCCAAGGGCTTCCTTGGGTCCCGGGGCTACGACCCCGAGCTCGGCGCCCGCCCTCTCCGCCGCGCGATTCAGCGTTTGCTGGAGGATCCGCTCTCCGAGCGTGTCCTTCTCGGGGAGTTCAAGGCGGGCACGACCGTCCTGGTCGGTGTCGACGAGGAGTCGGACGCGCTCACCTTCGAGTCCTTCTCCACACCAGACACCCCACCGGTGGAGCTCGCCGAGCAGGAGTGACCCGGACCCGATTCGTTTTGTGGTCCGGAACCCGTAGCGAGGCTCCGGAAAACGGACCACAAAACGGTTGGAAGCTGTGGATAACCACCTAAAGGTGGGTTGGGGCGACGCCGATCCTTACGGGCCTAGGCCCCAATAAATGTCGTACGGATTAGTCCTATCTCTTGCTCTTGCATTGACGTCACCGCTGGCGACGGATTACGTGCCCGCGGGCTTCGAGGCGTACACGCTCGATCTGGAGGAAGAGGGGCTGCAGAACGGTTACATGCCCTACAGCCGCATGCTCTCGGTCAACGGTTGTCTCCTCGAGCGCGATGCCGCCTACATGTTCGCACTGATGGAGGAGGCCGCCGAGCAGGACGGGATCTGGCTCAGGCCGGAGAGCTGCTACCGGACCTATTCCACCCAGAAGCGGACTTGGGAGAGCAGATGCCCCTTCGTGGAGCGGGAGGTCAAGGCCTACGATCCCGATACCGGCACCGCGACCAAGGTCACGATCCAGCAGCGCGAGTGTTCGGGACCTCCAACCGCACGGCCCGGGCAGTCCAACCACAGCTGGGGGCGGGCCATCGACTTCAGCTATGGATACGGCGTCCTGACCTGCTTCGACGAGGAGTTCCACTGGCTTCAGGGGCATGCCCATGAGTTCGGGTGGGTCCATCCTCCGTGGGCCCAATGCGGACAGCCACTCGAAGAGGCATGGCACTGGGAGTGGGCCGGGGTGATCGAGGCGACCCTGGTGCCCGACTACGCCGCCATCTGGGTGTTCGACGAGATATCACTGGCTCGTATCGGAGCCGGGATCAACCAGCCGCTCCCGCTTCCGCCGATTGGTTATGGCGATTCGGAGTTCTGGTTCAAATGGCAGGAGATCTACGGGCCGAATCCCCGGAGGCTTCATTTCCTCGTCGACGACTGATCCGGCAACGGGACCTGGTTTCGGGGACACAAGCTCACATAGATCACTATCGTTGATCGGTGGACAGAATCGTCTGTCCCCACCAAATACGGATATGGAGGAATCTGCGTGAAACGCTACTTGCGGTTCATCGCGATCATCGGGGCACTGGCGCTGGTACTTGCCGCCTGTGGCTCGGATGGCGGTGACGACACCACTACCACCGGGGGCGAGCCCGGCACCACACTGGCGGGTGGCCCCAGCACCACCGAAGGTGAACCGGGAGCGACGACAACGGCGCCGCCTGGACTGATCGGCGAGGGCAGACAAATCGGCATGGCGTTCGATATTGGCGGTCGTGGAGACTTGTCGTTCAACGACCTGGCGGCACTGGCCTGGGACCAGGGCAAGAGGGACTACGGCTACATCGGTCGCGAGCTCTCACCGGCTGCTGACGGGAGCGGCAAGGCCGAGAACCTGCAACTCCTATCCGAGACGGGCCATGAACTAATCATCGCCAACGGGTTCTCCTTTGCCCGCGATGTGCACGACATCGGGTTGAACTTCCCGGAGGTGACATACGCCATTACGGACGACTGCCCTCAGGATGAGACTTTCACCGCGGTCGCGATGGACAATGTCCGCTGCATGCTTTTCTCTGAAGAGCAGGGCTCATTCCTCGTCGGAGCTGCCGCAGCGATGAAGAGCGAGACTGGCATCATCGGCTTCATCGGTGGTGTGACCGTCCCACTCATCGCGAAGTTCGAGGCCGGCTTCATTGCTGGTGCCCAGCATGTCAATCCTGACATCACGATTCTCGAGTCCATCTACCTGACCTCTCCTCCGGACTTCACCGGGTTCAACGACCCGGTGGCCGGCAAGGAGGCAGCGCTCTCGCTGTACGCCAACGGCGCGGATGTGGTCTACCACGCCGCCGGGGGCTCTGGTCTGGGCCTGTTCGAGGCCGCTGACGAGCAATCAACCGATGACCAGCATCTCTGGGCGATCGGTGTTGACGCTGACCAGTACAACACCGTCGGAGGTGAGGAGAGCCCGCTGAGCGCGCACATTCTCACTTCGATGCTGAAGAGGGTCGACGTGGCCGTCGGGCGTGCCATCAGTGACTACCTCAACGGTACGTTCACCTCGGGCGAGCTTCGTCTTGGTCTCGCCGAGGATGGCGTCGGCTACTCCACCACCGGTGGGTTCATTGACGACATCGTTGCCGACCTCGATGCTCTGGCTGCCCAGATCATCGACGGCACGATCGAGGTACCGACAACCGTAGGCTGACCTGAGGTCACTCCTGCTATGTTGCGCCGGGCCCAGGTCTCCTGGGCCCGGCGCTCCTTATGGACGGGTAAATGGCCCAGGCACCTGCAATTGAACTGAGCGGCATCACGAAGCGCTATCCGGGTGTGGTAGCCAACGACAATGTCGCGCTGACGGTGATGCCTGGTGAGGTTCACGCCGTTGTCGGTGAGAACGGAGCCGGCAAATCCACATTGATGAAGATCATCTACGGGATGGTCAAACCCGATACCGGCACGATGGCGATCGATGGGAAGGTGGTTCAATTCCGGTCTCCCAAGGACGCCATCGACGCGGGGATCGGGATGGTTCATCAGCATTTCATGCTGGCTGACAACCTCACCGTGCTCGAGAATGTCATCCTCGGTTCTGAGCCGAGGGCGGGCCTTGAGATCGATTTCAGACGAGCGTCCGATCGGATAGCCGAGCTGGGGGAGACCTACGGATTGCGGCTCGACCCGGTGTTGAAGGTCGAGTACCTGGCTGTCGGCGAGCGGCAACGTGTGGAGATCATCAAGGTGCTGTATCGGGGAGCTCGCATCGTCATCCTCGACGAACCGACGGCTGTCCTCGTGCCCCAAGAAGTAGACGAGCTTTTCGATTCGATCCGTGACCTGAAGTCACAGGGCGAGACCGTCATCTTCATCTCTCACAAGCTGGACGAGGTGCTGGCGATCGCAGACAAGATCACGGTGATGCGCGGAGGTAAGACGGTCGGAACGACCGTCCCTGCCCAAGTCAATGCGCGGCAGCTGGCAGAGATGATGATCGGATCGGAGCTGCCGACGCCCGAGACCCGTGAGTCAACCGTTACCGACAAAGTACTCCTGAATGTGATGGGCATTTCCCTCGCATCCGAGTCCGGCGGGAAGAACCTACTGACGGATATCTCTTTCAAAGTGCATGCGGGCGAGATCGTCGGAATCGCCGGGATCGAAGGCAATGGGCAATCCCAGCTCGTGGACACCCTCATTGGCATCAAGGATGAGACGGAGGGCCGGATCGTCCTCGATGGTGTCGATATCCATGACCGCAGCGTGATCGATCGTCGCTCAGGGGGCATAGGTCTGATTCCCGAGGACCGGCAGCGCCAGGGTCTTCTCCTTCCATCACCGATATGGGAGAACGCAGCTCTTGGCCATCAGAACCAACGACCGTACGCGACGGGCCCTTGGATCAGCAAAAAGGGCGCCAAGGAGCGGACAGTGGAGATCATTCGTCGATTCGGGGTGATGGCTCCGACTGTCGACGTACCGGCGACGGCTCTTTCCGGAGGCAACCAGCAAAAGCTGGTGGTCGGACGGGAGCTGATTGCCGATCCGGTGGTCTTGATTGCCGCCCAACCCACCCGGGGAATCGACATCGGGGCCCAGGCAGCCGTGTGGGAGGAGTTGAAGGATGCGCGGGCAAGCGGAATGGGGATCCTGCTCTTGTCTGCAGACCTGGAGGAATTGATCGGACTCTCCGACACGATCCACGTCATTTTCGAGGGTCGCCTCGTCGCCGAGTTGGATCCATCTGAGGTCACCCCGGAGGCGCTGGGGACATACATGACCGGCGCGGCGCAGGAGACGGCCCCGTGAGGAGTGGCCGATTTTTGACCACAGTTGTTGCCCCGGTGGTAGCGATCGTCATTGCGTTCTCTATTGCAGGCCTGGTCTTGCTCTTTGCCGATATCGATCCTTTGGACGCGTTCAAGGAGATGTGGAAGTTCGGGACCACCACCGATTCTCTGATCTCTACGGTCAACCGGTCTCTACCGATCTATGTGTCAGCTCTGGCGGTTGCCGTCGGATTCAAGATGGGGTTGTTCAACATCGGTGTCGAGGGGGCCTATCTCCTGGCCGCGCTCATCGCCGCTTGGTTTGGAGCGTTGTTCTCGGTCACGCCGATCGTCCACATAGCACTGATCCTGATTGTCGCCATGACGGTGGGAGCCATTTGGAATGGGATTGCCGGCTTGCTCAAGGTGACCCGGGGGGTTCACGAGGTCATATCCACCATCATGCTGAACTTCATCGCCTTCAGCCTGAGCGCCTACCTCTTCAAGGAGTATTTCATACCCGAAAGTGAGGGAGGTGGCCTGTCATCGGCCACTGCGGCGATTCCGGCGAGCGGGCGGATCCCGTCACTGAACCGCATCCTCGGGGCCGTTGGGATTGAGGCCGGGGGTATTTTCGAGCTTCACGGGTTCCTGATCATCGCCGTATTCCTGGGGATCGGATATCACTATCTGGTCAACAAGAGCCGTTTCGGGTACGACCTGAGAGCCAGTGGGGTCAACCCGGCGGCAGCTCACGTCAGTGGCGTCAACCCCAAGGTGATGATCATGAAGACGATGCTCATCTCGGGCGCATTGGCCGGTTTGGTGGGCATGTCCCTTCTGCTGGGTGAATACCACCAATACCCACAGGACTTTCGCCCGGGTTTGGGGTTCACCGGGATCGGGGTGGCTTTATTGGGTCGCAACCATGCGGTCGGCATCGCCTTCGGCGCGTTCTTGTTCGGATTCCTCGAACGCTCGGCGCTGATCCTCGATTTCTTCGACGTCCCCCGGGAGATCGTAACGATCATGCAGGGCGTGATCTTGTTCACAGTCGTGATCGTCTATGAGGTGATTTCCCGGTATGTGGCGAAGCGAACCGTCGAGGCGGCGGCGCGAGCCACTGCCGAGGAAGCCGGGCTGGTGTCATCGGCATGACCACAACTGTCGAAAGCCAGCCCGAGACACGTGAGCCACGGCGGCTCAATCGAACGACCAAGTTCATTCTCGTGGCTTTGGGAGCGGTTCTAATCATGACGGTCGCCGAACTGATCACCGGGTCGGCAGATCTGACGACTCGGGGCACCGCCAGCGCGGCTCTCCGACTCTCGATACCAATTCTCCTCGCCGGTCTGGGTGGGCTCTATTCGGAGCGTGCCGGTGTCGTCAATATCGGCTTGGAGGGCATGATGATTGCCGGAACCTGGTTCGCGGCGTGGGGCTCGTGGACCTATGGTCCGTGGCGGGGAGTCCTGATCGGCATCGTCGGCGGCGCGATCTTCGGGCTTCTCCATGCCGTCGCGACGGTGACATTCAACGTCGATCACATAGTGTCGGGTGTGGCTATCAATATCCTGGCCGCTGGCAGCATGAGATTCCTCTCGTCGCTGGTCTACTCGGCAGAAACCGGTGGCTCCGTCATCCAGTCGCCGGCTGTTGACGGCATCGAGAACATCGACATCCCATTTTTCGCCGGTGGAGATCTGTTCGGCTGGTCGACTCCAGACATCTTTGGGTGGCTGGAGAGTCAATCCTGGTTCTTTGTGTCTGATTTCGCAGGGATACTGCGTGGGTTCACCGGTGGCGTGAACTGGCTTACCCTTCTCGGTCTGGCCATGGTCCCGGTCACGGCCTGGTTGCTGTGGCGGACGGCGTGGGGCCTGCGTCTCCGGTCATGCGGCGAAGATCCTTGGGCGGCAGAGTCGCTCGGGGTCCCGGTACTGCGGATGAAATACTCGGCGGTGGTGATCTCCGGAGCCCTCTCGGGTCTCGCCGGGGCTTTTTTGGTTCTGGTGCAGTCCGGTATCTATCGGGAGGGTATGACCCAAGGCAAAGGTTTCATCGGGCTCGGCGCCCTGATCTTCGGCAACTGGATCCCGACGGGAGTGCTCAGTGGATCTTTGGTGTTCGGCTTTGGCGATGCGCTCAGTTTCCGAGGCGCGGTGGTTTTCCGAGCATTTGTGCTGGCGCTGGCCGTTGGGTTGTTGCTTCTGGCTATCTACCGGGCCGCCCAAACCCGAACTCGGGTGGCCATCGTCGCGGGCAGCCTGGGTGCAGCCTTCCTGGTGTTCTACATCCTGGTCGACCAGGTTCCCGGGCAGCTCCTCAACGCCACGCCCTACCTGATCACACTCTTTGTTCTCGCCGCGGCCTCCCAGAATTTGCGAATGCCGGCCGCCGATGGTGCTCGCTACATGAAGGGCGAAGCCCGATAGGGAGCCAGCCTCCGCTGGCTCCCGGTTCTGAGTTCTGGGTTTTGAGTTCGGGGTAGCTTCTCCACGGCCCATAACCCATAACCCATAACCCCTAACCCATAACCCATAACCCATGTTCGACCCCTACTCACCTGACTTCCTCGCCGACCCCTACCCGACCTACGCCCGGCTTCGGGCGGAGACGCCCGTCTTCTACGACCCCAGTTGGGAGCTGACGTTCTTCACCACGCATGCCGACGTCTCGGCGATCCTCAAGGATCGGGAACGGTTCGGGCGCGACTTCCGGCATCGGATGGCCGTCGACGACGTCGATCCCGACCTGTACGGTCGGATCTACCCCCCGCAGTGGCCGACCTGGACCAGGTACATCCGGGAGAGTTTCATCGACCTCGAACCGCCACGGCACACCAGGCTGAGGAGGCTCGTCTCCAAGGCCTTCACCCGGAGGTCGTCCGAGGCCTTCCGCGCCAGACTGGAGGCGGCTGCGGACCGCATCCTTCGCGCCGCTGTCGAGACGGGACGAATCGAGGCGATCAACGATCTGGCGACCCCGATCCCGCTCGCCATGATCGCCGAGCTGATGGGGATCGCTCCCGACGATCAACCCCGGCTCGTCGAGTGGAGCCATGCGATCGTCAGGGTCTTCGATCAAGGTGTCACCCCTGAGGAAGGCGAGGCGGCGGAGAAGGCAACCGGCGACTTCGTTGAATTCCTGGGGGCCCTGATCGGGAAGCGAAGGGCGCGGCGGGGAGACGACCTGATCTCGGCGATGATCGAGATCGACGAGGCGGGAGACACCCTCAGCGACGAGGAAATCGTCGGAACCTCGATCCTCACACTCAACGCCGGTCACGAGGCGACCGTTCACGCGATCGGAAACGGGCTGCTCGCCCTGTCCTCGGATCCGGAAGCCTATCGACGGCTGCGGACCGACGGTGACGTCTCCGCCGCCGTCGACGAGCTGCTCCGCTACGACTCGCCGTTGCAGATGTTCGAGCGGTGGGTGCTCGAGGACACCGACGTTTCTGGCCATCCGTTGCGCAGAGGCACCAAGGTGGGCCTCCTCTTCGGATCGGCCAACCATGACCCCGAGCAATTCGGGGACTCGTCGGAGACCCTCGACCTGTCCCGGTCTCCGAATCCGCACGTGTCCTTCGGAGCCGGGCTCCATTACTGCGTCGGCGCCCCGTTGGCCAGGGTCGAGCTGGAAGCAGCGCTGAGCGTGTTCGTGCGCCGGGTGGGTTCGATGCGGCTGGTGGCGGCCGAGGATCGAATCGAGAGCTTGGTGTTCAGAGGTGTTGGACGTCTCGAGCTCGAGCTGGAAGCCGCCTAGCCGACCGTCCCCGGACGCCCGATCACGGTGATCTCCACGATGGCAAGCTCGTCGAAGGCGTTCCCGTCACGCACTTCTGCGTTCCAAGCGGTTT
>Ga0256864_1000454_pt1 | contig 14950 bp, 15 predicted proteins | sample RVTome_11_FD_187336 | JGI IMG/M metagenome (GOLD analysis project Ga0256864, IMG submission 187336) | Soil microbial communities from uranium-contaminated site in the Upper Colorado River Basin, Wyoming, United States - RVT147D111 HiSeq ... | reverse complement strand
GAGACCATCGAGCCGGTGGGCAACTACGCGATCTCGATCCTGTGGTCCGACGGCCACGGCACCGGGATCTACCGCTACGACTACTTGCGCCGGCTCTGCCCGTGCGCCGCCTGCGGCGGCGAGGTCAGCGGCGAGGTGGCGAGCCACTGAGCCGGCGCGACCGGCCCGCTCCGCCACCCGGCGCGAACTCCAGGAGGTTTCCGATGAGCGCTGGCCTTCCCCTCTCTCTCTTCGGTCTCGCCGTCCTCTTCGCAGCCGAGGGCACCGGCGGCGGCGCCGCCGCCACCGCCAACCCGCGGGTGGTCCTCGAGACCAGCAAGGGCCCGATCGTGATCGAGCTGTTCGCCGAGCAGGCGCCGAAGACGGTCGCCAACTTCCTCGCCTACGTCGACGCCGGCCACTACGACGGCACCGTCTTCCACCGCGTGATCCCCGGCTTCATGATCCAGGGCGGCGGCTTCACCGCCGACATGCAGCAGAAGACCGCCCGGGAGCCGGTCCAGAACGAGGCCGACAACGGGCTCAAGAACCGGCGCGCCACCCTGGCGATGGCGCGCACCAACGACCCCCACAGCGCCAGCGCCCAGTTCTTCGTCAACCTGGTCGACAACCGCGACCTCGACCACACCTCCAAGTCGGCGGCGGGCTGGGGCTACACGGTGTTCGGCCAGGTCGTCGAGGGGATGGAGACGGTCGACGCGGTCGCCAAGGTGAGCACCGGCAACCGCGGCCCGCACCAGAACGTGCCGGTGGAGCCGGTGGTGATCGAGTCGGCGCGCCGGCAAGGCTCCGCCGCACCCGCTGCTGAGTGAGCGGGCGGCGCTGCCCGGCGGCTGTCGGGGGTGGCGGCCGGCCGGTGACCGGCCGCGGAGTCCCTGGCGGCGGGGTTGGTTGCGGCTAGACGCGCATGACGTTGCGGGCCTGGAGACCCTTCGGCCCGTCGACCACCTCGAACGAGACGCGATCGCCCTCGTTGAGGGTGCGGAAGCCGTCCATCGAGATCGCGCTGTGGTGCACGAATACGTCCACCTCGCCTTCACGGGCGATGAAGCCGTAGCCCTTGGCGTTGTTGAACCACTTGACGATCCCCTGCTCTGACATCACGAGAACTCCTTTCAGTCAGGTCGCCACGCAAACAGGGAGCACGGACCCGCTGTCTGCGGCGCTCCTCCCCCGCGGCAGCCCTCCCGCCGCGGCGCGCCATCCGGTGCTCCCCTGGATCTAGTGTCTGGACTCGTGACCAGGATTCTGGCACCGATTGCGGGAAAAGGCAACGGATTCCGACCGGGAGGGTGCACGACACCAGAGTGAGGAAGCGGGGAGGTGCCAGGAGTTGGGGGGTAGCCGCCCGCCGTTCTGTCGGCTATCATGGCCGACAGACGAAGGAGGCGCTATGTCCACGACCGAGTCGGTACCCGAGCCTGTCCGTGTTCTGGTCGAGAAGCTGCACCAGCTGCGCCCGATGCGTCGCGGCTCGCTGGGCGAGAGGTTCATTCGCTGCGGCAAGGCGCGCTGTGCATGCGCAACGGACGAGACGGCGCGCCATGGTCCGTACTTCAGCCTCACCCGCTCGCGGACGAGCGGCACCCAGTCGCGGCGTCTTACGGCGGAGCAAGCCGCAAGAGCCCGCGAGCAGTTGGCCGCCGGGCGCACGTTTCGCCAGGTGGTGGAGGCCTACTGGCGGGCCTGCGAGCAGTGGGCCGATGCCGAGCTGGACGCGGCGGCCGGCTCCGACGCCCAGGGGGCCGAAAAAAGGGGCTCCAAGGGGCCTTCGAGGCCGACATCCTCGCCGAGATCGAGGCGTTCGTAGGGCCGGGCAGCGTTGACGATCTGGGCTTCGAAGCCATCGAGCTGGGGGCGCGGCAGCAGGCGCTGACCATGGCCGCACGAGTGATCCAGCGCCAGCTCAACGCCGACCGATCCGACTTCAACGGGCTGGCGCTGCCCTGCCCGGGCTGTGGCGAAGCGGCCCGCTACGCCGGCCGCCGGGAGAAGACCTTCACCACGGCCTTGGGGCCGATGACGCTCGAGCGTGCCTACTACGACTGCGCCGCGTGCGCGCACGGGTTCTGTCCGCGCGACCGTGCGCTGGGCGTGGAGGGCAGCTCCCTGTCGCCGGCGGTCACGCGCATGGTCGGCCAGGGGGCCGCGAGGGTCAGCTTCGTCGAGAGCAGCAACTTGCTCGGCGAGCTGGCCGGTGTCCGTGTGGGGGCCAAACAGGTCGAGCGCACCGCCGAGGCGTTGGGGGTCGAGATCGCCCATGACGAGCGGCAGATCGTCGAGCCCGCACCGCCTGTGGCGCCGACCATGTACCTGGGCATGGACGGCACCGGCGTCCCCCTGCGCGCCGCCGAGCTTGTGGGCCGTACGGGCAAGCAACCCGACGGCTCCGCCAAGACCCGCGAGGTCAAGCTGGTCACACTCTGGACCGCCGAGAAGCGCGACCCCCAGGGTCTCGCCGTGCGCGACCCGGGCTCGATCAGCTACTCGGCGGCCATCGAGAGCGCGGCCACGCTCGACACCGACTCCGAGCTGTCCCCCTTCGCCCAGCGCGTCGAGCGCGAGGCGCGACGCCGTGGCTTCCCCCAGGCCCAGCGCCGCGTCGTGCTCGGCGACGGCGCCCCGTGGATCTGGAATCTCGCCGAGGAGATCTTCCCTGGCGCGATCCAGATCGTCGACCTCTATCACGCCAAAGGGCGCCTCTGGGATGCCGCCAAGGCCATCTACGGCGCCGGCAGCGACCTCGCCGAACAGTGGGCCAAGCAGCGACGCGACGAGCTGGACCGGGGTGAGCTCTCCCGCCTCGTCAAGGCCCTGCGCGCCCACGCTCCCTCCAACGAGCAGGCCCGCCAGTGCCTGCTCTACATCGTGCGCAACCGCCGCCGCATGCGCTACCCGAGTTTCCGCGCCCAGGGACTGTGCGTCGCCACCGGAGTCGTCGAGGCGGGCTGCAAGGTCGTCGTCGGCACCCGCCTCAAGCGCGCCGGCATGCACTGGACCGTCGCCGGGGCGGACGCCATCCTCGCCCTGCGCTGCTCCTTGCTCAATGGTCGCTTCGACGACTTCTGGCTACGGCGATCTGCTCGCCAAGCCACCCAGCGCAATCCTCAATCCTCCCCAGCTCGACTCATCTCACAAATCTGACGTGCGCCCCGACCGGGAGTCCGCTCGGTGGACCCGGCGATGGGGACCGGTCAGCAGGCTGGAGGCGAGCGAGAAGGGGAGGAGGGTGGTGCCGAAGGCCGGACTCGAACCGGCACGGGTCGCCCCACACGGCCCTCAACCGTGCGCGTCTACCAATTCCGCCACTTCGGCGTTGCGGCCGCGGCGTCGCCGCCGGGCAGCCGCGGTGCATTCTACCAGCAGCGGCCCGGCGCGGAAGGCCCGGCCTGTGAGGCTCAGCGGCCGCCGTCTCCGGGCTCGGGCGGCGAATCGCCGGACGGCTCCTGCGGCGGGCTCGCCTCGCCCGCCTCGACCGGGGTCGTCGCTTCGGCGCCGCCCTCGGGCGCCGGCATCGGCGCCTGCGGCGCCTCGGGCGCCGGCGCGGTCTCGCCGCCCTCGGCCTCGGCCTCGAGGGCGCCGGGCTTGGGCGGCGTGGTCGAATCGTCGACCTGCTCCTCCGAAACGTCGCTGAGCACCGACGCCCCGCCGGGGCCGATCTGGTACACGGCGATCGACAGCGTGGTGAGGATGAAGAGGATGAACGACACCACGGTGAGCTTGTGCAGCAGGGTCGCGGCGCTGCGGGCGCCGAAGGCGGTCTGGGTGCTGCCGCCGCCGAACACCGACAGGTCGGCGCCCTTGCCCTGCTGGAGCAGGACCACCAGGATCAGGAACAGGCAGACGATCACGTGGATCGAGTAGAAGATGTAGATCACCGGCAACCTCCGAGCGCGGCCGTCAGCCGCAAACCGCGATGATACCCGAGAAGCTCTCGGGGTCAAGGCTGGCGCCGCCGACCAGGAAGCCGTCGACGTCGGCGCCGGCGGCCAGCTCGGCGGCGTTGCCCGGCTTGACCGAGCCGCCGTAGAGGATGCGCGCCGCGGCCGCGCGCTCCCCGCCGAGCAGCGCCGCCAGCTCGCCGCGCAGGAAGGCGTGGGCTTCCTGGGCGGTCTCGGGGGTGGCGACTTCGCCGGTGCCGATCGCCCACACCGGCTCGTAGGCGAGCACGAAGCCGGCGGACAGGCCGGCCGCGACCGCGCCGAGCTGGCGCCGCAGCACCTCCCAGGTGGCGGCGTCGCGGCGCTCCTCGCGCGTCTCACCGACGCACACCACCGGCGCCAGGCCGTGGCGGACGGCGGCGGCGACCTTCGCCGCGACCAGCCGGTCGTCCTCGCCGTGGTCGTGGCGGCGCTCGCTGTGGCCGCACAGCACCCAGGAGCAGCCGGCGTCGGCGAGCTGGGCGCCGGAGACGTCGCCGGTGTGGGCGCCGGAGTCCTCGGGATGGAGGTCCTGCCCGCCCCACGCGGCGGCCGAGCCGGCGAGGCCGGCGGCGACCGCCGGCAGCAGCGGGAAGGAGGGGAAGACGACCACCTCGGCGGCGCGCTCCTCGAGCGCGGGGACGAGACGGCGGCAGAAGCGCTCGGCGTCGGCGGTCAGGAGGTTCATCTTCCAATTTGCAGCGACCAGTGGCCGCCGATGCGTCGCCGCGCTTGCCCCGGCGGCCGTCATCGCCCGCCCTTCTCGAGCACCGCGATGCCGGGGAGGGTCCTGCCGGCGAGCAGCTCGAGGGCGGCGCCGCCGCCGGTCGAGACGTGGCCGAGGGCGTCGAGCACGCCGGCCTGGCGGGCGGCGGCGACGGTCTCTCCGCCGCCGATCACGGTGTAACCCGCGCAGTCGGCGAGTGCCTGCGCCACCTCGCGGGTGCCGCCGTCGAACGGCGGCTTCTCGAACACCCCGAGCGGGCCGTTCCAGAACAGGGTCTTCGCCCCGGCGATGCGCGCGGCGAACTCCTCGCGGGTCACCGGGCCGACGTCGACCGCCTTGCGCCCGGCCGGCACCCGGTCGGGCGGGACGGTCTCGACGATGCCGTGCCCGTCGAGGTCGTCGGTGACCACCAGGTCGCGCGGCAGGATGACCTCGACCCCCAGCTTTTCGGCGCGGTCGAGGATGCCGCGCGCGACCTCCAGACGGTCTCTCTCGACCAGCGAGTCGGCGAGGTCGAGGCCGCGGGCGGCGAGGAAGGTGTTGGCCATGCCGCCCCCGACCAGCAGCGCGTCGAGCCGCGGCAGGAGGTTCGCCAGGGTGTCGATCTTGCCTTCGATCTTGGCGCCGCCGAGCAGCGCCACGAACGGCCGCTCGGGCTCGCCGAGCAGGCGCGAGAGCGCCTCGACCTCGCGCACCATCAGGCGGCCGGCGGCCTTGCGCCCGAGCCGCTCGGGCACCCCGACCACCGAGGCGTGGGCGCGGTGGGCGGCGCCGAACGCCTCGCCGACGTAGGCCTCGGCGAGCGCCGCCAGGGCGCCGGCGAAGGCGTCGTCGTTGGCGGTCTCGCCGGGATCGAAGCGGAGGTTCTCGAGCAGGCAGACGCCGCCAGGCTCGAGCATCCTCACCGTCTCGCGCGCCTCGGCGCCGATCGTGTCGGCGGCGAAGCGCACCGGCGTGCCCAGCCGCCGTACCAGCACCTCGGCGGCCGGGCGCAGGCTGTAGCGCGGATCGGCCTTGCCCTTCGGCCGCCCGCAGTGCGAGGCGAGGATCACCCGCGCGCCGGCGGCCGCCAGCTCCTCGACCGTCGGCAGCGCCTGCTCGATGCGGGTGGCGTCGAGCACCTCGCCGCGGTCGGACAGCGGGACGTTGAAGTCGACCCGCACCAGCACCCGGGTGCCGTAGAGCCGGCGCGCGGCGGCGAGGTCATCGAGGGTGAGGAGATCGGTCATCGAGGGCTGGGGTCCGGCGCGGCGGTCGGTGTCGGTGGAGCGGGCGCGCCGGGGAGCCACCGATTCTAGCAGCCGCCCTGCCGCGGCCGGCCTCGGTCGTGTCCCCTGTCAGGAGGCCAGCCCCCGGCCGCTCGCCTCGACCGCCGTCGTGTAGCATGACCACCGCTATGCCCCGGTTCCAGGCCCGTTCCGCCGACACCGACCCCGAGGCGGAGGCGGTCCAGATGGAGCTTCTCCGCCGGGCGGGACCGGCGCGGCGGGCGCAAATGGCGCTGACGCTGAGCGCCCAGGTGATCGGGCTGGCCAAGCGCCACTTGCGGCGGTGCGATCCGGAAGCGAGCGAGACGGAGATCGGCATCCAGTTCGTCGAGCTGCACTACGGCAAGGAGTTCGCCGAGGGACTCCGCCAGTACCTGGCCGAGCGGCCGTCGTGACCAGCTCCGACCTGTTGACCGCGCTCGGGCCCGTCGTCGAGGCGCTCGAGGACCTGGGAGTTCGCTACTACATCGGCGGCTCGGTGGCCGGCTCCGTCCACGGCGTGCCGCGCGCCAGCATCGACGTGGACGTGATCGCCGAGCTGCGCCGAGAACATCTCGGCCCGTTTGTGGAGCGGCTCCGGAACGCCTACTACGTCGACCTCGACCGGGCACGGTCCGCGGTCGAGAAGCGGCGGTCGTTCAACCTGATCCACCTCGCGTCCTCGTTCAAGATCGACCTCTTCGTGGCCAAGGAGCGGGCGTTCGATCGGCGGGCGCTCGAGCGGGCACGCCCGGAGAACCTCGAAGACGGCGGTGAGGCTCCGAGGTTCCAGGTGGCGTCGTCCGAGGATACGGTGCTCGCCAAGCTCGAGTGGTTTCGTGCCGGCGGCGAGTCCTCGGATCGGCAGTGGGCCGACGTCGTCGGGCTGCTGACGGCAGGCCGGGCGACCGTCGACCATGGCTACCTCGACCGCTGGGCGGACGAGCTCGGCGTCACGGACCTGCTCGAGCGGGCCCGCGCCGAGGTAGCGCCGGCGCGATGACCGTCCCCGCCCCCGATCCCCGCCTGCTCGTCCTCGGCATCGAGACCTCGTGCGACGACACCGCGTGCGCGGTGGTCGACGGCGAGGGGCGGGTGCTGTCGTCGGTGGTGTCGAGCCAGCTCGCAGCGCACCGGCCCTACGGCGGGGTGGTGCCGGAGATCGCCTCGCGCGAGCATCTGAGGAGCTGGCCGCCGGTCTCGGCGGCGGCGCTCGGGGAGGCCGGGGTCGGGCTCGGGGAGGTCGGGGCGGTGGCGGCGACCCGGGGGCCGGGGCTGGTCGGGTCGCTCCTGGTCGGGCTGTCGCTGGGCAAGGCGATCGCCTACGCCCTCGGGCGCCCGTTTTACGCCGTCCACCATCTCGAGGGGCACCTCTACTCGCCGTTTCTCGCTCCGCCCGCCGCGGATGGCTCCGCGGGAGAGGCGCCCGAGCCGGCGCGGGCGGTGCCGGAGCGCTTCGTCGGGCTGGTGGTCTCGGGCGGCCACACCAACCTGTTCTCGGTCGAGGGCGACGCGGTCGCCACCCTCGCCGAGACCCGCGACGACGCGATGGGCGAGGTGTTCGACAAGCTCGGCAAGCGTCTCGGGTTGCCCTACCCCCAGGGGCCTCGGGTCGACGCCCTGGCCGAGCGCGGCGATGCCGAGGGGCGGTTCCGGTTCACGGTTGCCGCGTGCGGCGACGACCGGCTCGACTTCTCCTACTCCGGGCTCAAGAGCCAGGCGCTGGCGGCGGTCACGACGCTCGAGCGCGAGGGGGTGGCGGTCGGTCTCGGTGCCGCCGGGGACCGCTCGGGCGGCGGCACGGCCGGCGCGGGAGGCGGAGCCGACGGCGAGGAGTTGGAGCCGCCGGGCGCCCTGCTCGATCTGTTCGCCGCTTTCCGCGCCGCTGCGGTGGCGCAGCTCATCGACCGGCTCGAGCGGCTGTGGCGGCGCCGCCCCTTCGATCTGCTCGCGCTCTCCGGCGGCGTCGCCGCCAACCGGCTGCTGCGGCGCGAGGCGGCGGCGTGGTGCGCCGAACGCGGCGTCGAGCTGGCGGCGGTGCCGCTCGCCTACGCCGGCGACAACGCGGCGATGATCGCCCACGCCGCCCTGCTGCGCCAGCGCCGCGGCGAGTCCGACGACCCGTTCACCGCCGAGGCCGCGAGCCGGATCCGTCTCTGAGCCGATCCCCGCTTCGCAGAACCCCGGGCCGCCCCAGCCCGTAGAATAGGCAGTCCCCGCGGGTCCACCCCCGGCTGGCTTCCGTCACAGAATCCTAAGGAGAGATCCGATGAGCACGATCAAGACCCTTTTCTGCTGTGCCGCCCTGACGCTGGTCCCGGCGCTCGCCGCCGGCGCGACCCCCGAGGCGGGCGAGAGCCCCGAGGCCGCCGCGGACGAGCGGGAGAACGGCACCGCCGCCGCCGCCCACCCGGCCGCCGCCGAGGTGCTGGCGGCGCTGGACCGCACCGCCGACCCGTGCAGCGACTTCTACCGCTACGCCTGCGGCGGCTGGCTCGACTCGACCGAGCTGCCGGGCGACCAGACCCGGTGGACGCGGAGCTTCTCGGTGATCCGCGAGGAGAACCGGGCCGAGCTGCGCGACCTGCTCGAGGACGCGGCGGCCAACCCCGGCGACGATCCCGACCGCCGGCGCATCGGCCACTACTACGCCTCGTGCATCGACGAGGCGGCGATCGAGAAGGCGGGCACCGCGCCGCTGGCGCCGGTCCTCGCGGAGATCGCCGCGGTCGAGGACGCCGCCGGCGCGATGACGGTTGCCGGCAAGCTCCAGCGCTGGAACGCCGGCGGGCTGTTCGGCGCCGCGGTGCTCCCCGACTTCAAGGACCCCGGGACCAACATCGCGTTCCTGATCCAGGGCGGCCTCGGCATGCCCGACCGCGACTACTACGTCAGCGACGACCCCGACAAGCAGCGCCTGCTCGCCGCCTACCGCGTGCACGTCGCGCGCATGCTCGGCCTGCTCGGCGCCGACGCCGAGACCGCGGCGGCCGACGCCGACCGGGTGCTCGCCTTCGAGGCCGCGCTCGCCGAGGCGTCGCGCCCGCGCCAGGACCTGCGGCTCCCCGAGAAGCTCTACAACAAGCTCGACCGCAAGGGGCTCGAGGAGCTGACGCCGTCGCTGCCGTGGGGCGCGTTCCTCACCGCGATCGGCGGTCCCTCGATCATCCAGATCAACGTCGCCACGCCCGAGTTCTTCACCGCGCTCGAGCAGCGGATCGCGGCGAGCACGCCCGAGGACCTGCGCGCCTACCTGCGCTGGCACGCGGTCCACGGGCTGGCCGACGCCTTCCCCGAGCGCTTCGTGGTCGCCGAGTTCGACTTCTACGGCAAGACGCTGTCCGGCCAGCAGGAGATCGAGCCGCGCTGGAAGCGCTGCGTCGGGGCGACCGAGGGCGCGCTCGGCGAGTCGGTCGGCAAGCTCTACGTCGCCCGCCGCTTCGCCGGCGACAGCAAGGCCAAGGCGCTCGAGATGATCGCCGACATCGAGGCCTCCTTCGAGGGCAATCTGCCGCACCTGGCGTGGATGGACGACGCCACCCGGAGCCGGGCGCTCGAGAAGCTCGGCGCGATCGGCAACAAGATCGGCTACCCCGACCAATGGCGCGACTACTCGGCGATGAAGGTCGCCCCCGGCGACTACTTCGCCAACCACACCGCGGCGAGCGCGTTCGAGACCGACCGCCAGCTCCGCAAGGTCGGCCGGCCGGTCGACCGCGACGAGTGGCGGATGACGCCCCAGACCGTCAACGCCTACTACAACCCGCTCCAGAACGAGATCGCCTTCCCGGCCGGGATCCTCCAGCCGCCGATGTTCCACCGCGACTTCCCGGCGGCGATGAACTACGGCGCGATCGGCGCCGTGGTCGGCCACGAGGTCACCCACGGCTTCGACGACCAGGGGCGCAAGTTCGACCCCAAGGGGACGCTGCGCGAGTGGTGGGAGCCGGCGGTGGCCGAGAAGTTCGAGACCCGCGCCCAGTGCGTCGACGACTTCTACTCCGGGCTCGAGGTGGCGCCCGGCGTCAACGTCAACGGCCGGCTGACCCTGGGCGAGAACATCGCCGACATCGGCGGCGTCAAGCAGGCCCACCAGGCCTATCGGCGTTGGCAGGAGCGCGACGGCAACGGCGCCGCGCCGGCGGCGCCGCCGCTCACCGACGAGCAGCTCTTCTTCGTCGCCTACGCCCAGGTCTGGTGCTCGCTGTCGACCCCGGAGGAGGACCGCCTGCGGATCACCACCGATCCCCACTCGCCGGCCAAGTTCCGGGTCCGCGGCACCCTCACCCAGGTGCCGGCGTTCGCCGCGGCGTTCCAGTGCGCCGAGGGCGCGCCGATGAACCCGGAGCAGCGCTGCGAGGTGTGGTGATCTAGACTCGGCGTAGCAGTCGCGACTGCTCGGCCGTTCGAGGCGGCTCGGGAACGGGAGGTCTGCCGGGCGAGCAGACGTCGAACTTCCGCGGGAGGGTCCGACGATGGCTGAACTCCGAAGCCTCGGTTTTCTCCGCCACCTGCGAGCCGAGCCGAGCATTCACGTGCTCCAGTACCGGAATGGCCGGCTGGTCCGGAGCGGTCCCGGTCTGGCGTTCTGGTTCCTGCCGCTCGCTACCGGGCTCGCCGAGATCCCGATCGACGACCGCGAGCTGCAGGTCCTGTTCCACGGACGGACCGTGGACTTCCAGGACGTGACGGTCCAGGCGGTAGTGACCTACCGGGTCACCGATCCCGGGCGCGCGGCCCAGCGGGTCGACTTCTCGATCGATCCCAAAGCGGGGCGCTACCTCAAGGAGCCCCTGGAACGGATCGCTCTCCAGGTGACCCTCCTCGCCCAGCAGTTCGCCCAGGTCTACGTCGCGCGGACCCCGCTACGCCAGGCTCTGATCGAGGGGTACGAGGCGATCCGGGATCAGATCGGACGAGGTCTCGAGAGTGAAACCGGACTGGCTGAGATGGGGATCGAGATCGTCTCCGTCCGAATCTCCGAGATCAAACCGACTCCGGAGCTGGAGAAGGCGCTCGAGGCGCCCACCCGCGAGCAGATCCAGCAGCAATCCGACGAGGCCTCCTTCGCGCGGCGGGCGCTGGCGGTCGAGAAAGAGCGAGCGATCCAGGAGAACGAGCTGAACAATCAGATCGAACTGGCGCGCCGGGAAGAGGCGCTGATCGATCAGCGAGGCACCAACACGCGGCGCGAGGCGGAGGAAGCCACGGCGGCGGAGCGCATCACGGCGGAGGCTGCCGCGTCGCGCGCGCGGATCACCGCCGAAGGTGAGGCGGAGAGGGTTCGGCTCACCGGGGCGGCCGAGGCGGAGCGGGTGGAGAAGCTGGGGATCGCCCGCGGCAGGGCGGAGCGTGACCGGATGGCGGCGTACCAGGGGGTGCCGCCGGCGGTGCTGTTCGGTCTGGCGGCCGGCCGGCTCGGCCGGAACCTGAAAGAGATCCATCGCCTCAACATCTCGGGTGACGGATTGCGGTCGTTGTTCGCGGACCTTCTCGACGCCGGCACCCACCGGCTCGAAGACGCTTCGGGCCGCCCCTCCGAGCGCGGCGCCGGAGATCCCGAGACGTGACCATCGCGCCGCGGGCGCTGGTGGTGACGCGACCGACCGAGTACGACGAGCTCCTCGCACATCACGGGACCGTCCAGCAGGCACGCTTCTTCCTGCACAGTCGCGGCCAGTCGCTCGAAGAGATCGAGCGACGCCACCGGCTGGTCCGCTCGGCGCTGCACGCGGCGCTAGCGGCGATCCCGTTCGACTGGCGCCGGGCCACGATCGGGCGCCGCGATCTGTCCCGTTTCGTTTTCGGCCCCGAGGACGTGGTCATCGCGGTGGGCCAGGACGGTCTGGTCGCCAACGTCGCGAAGTACCTCTCGGGCCAACCCGTGATCGGGGTCAACCCCGATCCGCAGAGCTATGACGGCATCCTGGTGCCGCACACTCCGGCAGCGGTCCAGGACCTTCTCCTCGCCGCTCATTTAGACCGTGCTCGGATCGAGGAGAGGATCATGGTCGAGGCACTCCTCGACGACGGTCAGCGGCTGGTCGCGCTCAACGAGATCTTCGTTGGCCATCGGACCCACCAGTCGGCGCGCTATCGCATTCGCTTCCGCGGGACCGAAGAGCGCCACTCCTCCTCCGGGCTGATTGTGGCGACGGGAACCGGCGCCACCGGGTGGGCGCTGTCGATCTCGCGCGAGCGGCCCGCGCCACCGCCGCTGCCCGCCCCCACCGAGCACGCGCTCGCGTTCTTCGTTCGCGAGGCCTTTCCCTCCGTCCTCACCGACGCCTCCCTGACCGCCGGGCTCCTCGGGGCGGGCGAATCGCTCGGCGTCGTGTCGGAGATGAGCGAGGGCGGAGTGCTTTTCGGAGATGGGATCGAAGACGACCGCCTCGCCTTTCCGCTCGGCACCGGGGTCGAGATCGCGACCGCTGAGGCCGCGCTACGACTGGTGCAGGCATGAGGCCGGCCGCGGCGCCGGCCCTGGCCACCGCCGGAAGCGGCCGATGCTAAGCTGCGTCCCGTGAGTCGAGGTCGCGGGCTCGGTTGCCGGCCGAGATGGAGCCGCCGAGCGGAGAACCACGAGATGACGCCGAGTACCCGAGGAACAACGAGCCGGTCACTTGTCGCCTGGCTGAGCACGCTGCCGCTCGCCCTAGCGCCGTATGCGGTCGCCGACGGCGCTGCCGCGGGGGGCCACCCGCCCGAGCACCAGGCGACCCGCGAGCTGGTTTCGCTGGTCGACGACGCCGCGGCGCTGGTCGCCGGGAAGGGGCACGAGGCCGCCTGTGCGGCGTTCCACGAGAAGGGCTCGCGCTGGTTCGACGACGAGACCTACGTCTTCATCCTCGGCATGGAGGGCCTGGCGCTCTGCCACCCGGCGCGGCCGAGCCTCGAGGGGCGCGGGCAGATCGACCTCCGCGACCCGCACGGCCGGCCGATCGTGCAGAACTTCATTCGCGACCTTGAGCGCGCCGAGACCGGCTGGGAGCACTATTTGTGGCCGCGGCCGGGCGGCGGCACCAACTTCTTCTGGAAGACCTCCTACGTGCGGCGGGTCGAGGGGCCGGACGGCGTCTCCTACGTGGTCGGCAGCGGCGGCTACCAGATGCCGATGGAGCGGCTCTACGTCGTCGACCAGGTCGACGACGCCGTGGCGCTGCTCGAGCGCGAGGGCGAGGCGGCGTTCGCCACCCTGCGCGACCCGGCGGCCGGCTTCCTGTTCTACGACTCCTACGTCTTCGTCATGGACACCGGCGGCGTCCACCTGGTTAACGCGGGCTTTCCGGAGAACGAGGGCAAGAACCTGCTCGACCTGACCGACTCCGACGGCAAGGTGATCGGGCGCGAGATGCTCGCCGTCCTCGAGACCGCCGACGCCGGCTGGGTCGACTACCTGTGGCCGCGGCCGGGCGACACCCCGACCAGCAAGAAGTCTTCCTACGTGCGCAAGGCGACGCTGCCCGACGGCCGCGTCGTGGTGGTCGGCGCCGGCCTCTACCTAGACTGATCGACCGAGAGGAGCGCGCGTGGCAAACTGCGTCCACTGCGGAGCCGCGGTCCCCGATAGGGTGGCCCGCTGCCCGGCGTGCGGCAAGCCGCCGCAGAAGTCCGGGATCCCGAAGCCGCTGATCATCGGCCTGGTCGCCCTCGGGTGCATTCCGATCCTGATCGGGGCGGTCGGGATCGTCGCCGCCCTGGTGATCCCGAACTTCATCGACGCGCTGCAGAAGGCCAAGCAGAAGCGCACCGTCGCCGACCTCCAGGCGATCGCGGTAGCGCTCGACGGGCGGGCGGCGGACCAGCCCGCCGGCGCGCCGCCCTACCCGGCGGTGGAGACGATCGACGAGCTGGCCGCCGAGCTGGCTCCCTACGGCACGGTCGTGACGATGGACGGCTGGAAGCACCCGCTGCGCTACGCCTGCTGGCCGGACCTGGCCGCCGACGGCTGCCACGCCTACCGGCTGGCCAGCGCCGGGCGCGACGGCGTCTTCGACCACGACGAGCTGGGGAGCTACGAGACCGCCCCGTTCGACCCCATCGAGTACGACGCCGACATCGTGCTCGCCACCGACGGCTTCGTGCGCTGGCCGGAGCGCCCGCGCTGACCGCGCCGGGCGCTACTTCGGCCCGGCGAAGCCGGTGACGATGTAAGTACCCGAGCGCTGGTCCTTCTTGAGCTTGACCAGCCCCTGGCGCTCGGCGTCCTCGAGCAGGTCGGAGAACGAGCCGTAGCCGTAGTAGCTCTCGGAGAACGAGGGCTTCTTGCGCTGCATCGTCTGCTTGATCATCGAGCCCCACAGCACGTCCTTGTTCTCGCGCAGCAGGGCCTGGATGGCGTCGACCATCAAGGCGAACGCCTCGGCGGCCTTCTTGTTGCCGGCCGGCACCTTGGGCACCTTGGGCGCCTGCTGGCGGTCGCGCCAGACGTCCTCGTAGAAGACGAACTCGTCGCAGTTGTCGATCAGCAGGTTCGACGACGAGTTCTTGACCCCGATGCCGATGACGTACTTGTTGTTCTCCTTGAGCTTCGAGACCAGCGGCGAGAAGTCGCTGTCGCCGGAGAGCAGGGCGAAGGTGTCGAGGTGCTCCTTGGAGTAGGAGAGGTCCATCGCGTCGACCACCATCTTGATGTCGGCGCTGTTCTTGCCCGAGTAGTAGCGCTGCGGGATGTCGATCATCTCGATCGCCGCCTCGTGGAAGGCGCGCTTGTAGTCGGCGTAGCGCTCCCAGTCGCAGTAGGCCTTCTTGACGATGATCTTGCCCTTCTCGAGCAGCCGCTCGAGCACCAGGTGGATGTCGAACTTCTTGATGTCGGAGTCGCGGACGCCGAGGGCGATGTTCTCGAGATCGCAAAACAGGGCGATCTTGCGTTCGTCGCTCACTGAGGAGGTCCTTTCCGGGCCGGAGTCGATGCTCTCGCGGCCGAACCGCGCGATGTCCACCGGAGGGACACCGGCGTCGAAAGTGTAATCGGGTTCGGGCTCGGCGGCCCGTCGTCGCCGGCCGCTGTCGTCGCCGGCGCGCCCGCCTTTGGCGGCGACGGCCCTGGCGGC
>Ga0256864_1000444_pt1 | contig 15054 bp, 13 predicted proteins | sample RVTome_11_FD_187336 | JGI IMG/M metagenome (GOLD analysis project Ga0256864, IMG submission 187336) | Soil microbial communities from uranium-contaminated site in the Upper Colorado River Basin, Wyoming, United States - RVT147D111 HiSeq ... | reverse complement strand
CGAGCCGGGCAGGAAGACGTGTCGGACGCCGACCGCGTCCGAGAGCGTCCAGCCCGAGACGTCCTGCGTCGAGCCGGTGTTGTTGACGATCTCGACGAACTCGTCCTCGGAGGTGTTGACGGTGCCGTCGCCGTTGGCGTCGCCCTCGACGGCGTGCGGGTCGGCGTGGATCTCGTTGATCACCCAGGGCGGCGCTGGCGGTGCGCACGAGACGCCGTGGGCGCCGAGGCCGTCGAAGGTGTTGTTGGGGAAGCCGTCCCACTCGATCGCGGGGTCGAACGGGTCGTTCTCGATCGTGTCGCCGGTGCACACCGAGGCCTTGCGGCGGATCGTGTTGTCGGCGGTCGAGACGTCGCCCGTCCCCCACTGCGCGCCGGGGTCGAAGCCGACCTGGCCGAGCGAGTCGACCGCCGCGCCGGCCTTGCGCAGGACGATCGCATCGTCGCCGTTCCACAGCGACGAGGTCGTGGTCTGGTCGGTGACCGCGAGGATCGCCGGGTCGGCGCCGTCGTCGGCGACCACGAAGACGTCGCCGGGAGCGATCACGCCGACCAGGTTGATCGTCGCGCCGGCCGCCGGGTTGCCGTTGAAGTAGACCTGGAGCTGATAGCCGCCGAGCCCGAGGTCGACCGCCGCCCCGGTGCCGTTGAAGATCTCGACCGCCTTGTTCAGCGAGCTGCCCTCGACGTACTCGGAGAGCAGCAGCTCGGTCGGCTGGGCGGAGGCCGGCGCCGGGGCGAGCGCGGCGGCGGCGAGCAGGGTCAGGGCGGCGACTACGGGGCGTAGACGGGTGGAGAGCATGGGACGGTGACCTCCTGATGGGTGGACGTGTGCTGGTTCGGGCGCCGCGGGGCCGGCGGCGGGCTCGGCCTCCACGCTACCCCGCGACCCGGACGGCCGGGTCGCGGGGCGGTGACGGCCGGGTGGCGATCCTCTTCGATCGAAGGCAAGTCGATTCGCTGTCACTGAGCCGCGGCGCGACGCGGTGAAGCGAGTCTAGCACTGTCGAGACTCCTGCGAGCAGCCCCATCCGGTGGCGGTCGGGCCAGGGTCGACGATAATGGGCCGCACCGAGGCGGCGCTCCCCGACGCGGGGTCGTCCGCCGTCGCGTCGTCGCCATGATCGAGGATCCCGTCACCGTCGTCGCCGTCCTCCTGGGCGTCGTCTTCCTGTCCGTGCGCCTGACCGAGCGCTTCGCCTGGGCCGCCCGGTTCTCGACCGTGCTCTGGGTCCTGGCCCTGGCCGCGCTGGCTTCCAATACCGGGTTGATCCCTACCGACGCCCCGGTCTACGGGGGCCTGGTGGGGTTCGCGGTGCCGTTCGCGGTCAGCCTGGTGCTGATGAAGGTCAGCCTGGCCGACGTGAGGAGCGCGGGCCTGGCGATGACTGTGGCGTTCGCGGTCGCCTCGCTCGGCACCGTCGTCGGGGTGGTGGTCGCGAGTCTCGCGCTGGAGCCGTGGCTCGCCTCGATCCTGGGTGAGGCGAGCTGGAAGATCGCCGGGCCCTACACCGGCACCTACATCGGCGGCAGTCTCAACTTCTTCGCCCTCTGGGCCGGGCTCGAGATCGGCGACCCCGACCTGTTCGCGGCGGCCAATGCGGTGGACAACCTCTCGATCTTCCTCCTGTTCGGGATCTGGGTGCTGGCGGCAAGGATGTGGAGATCCGGTTTCCCGGTCGCGGACCGGTGGCGGCCCCGGCGCGGCGCCGAGCCGGTCGCCGAGCCGTCGGCGGACGCTCCGCCGCGGCTGGTCGTCAGCCACGTCGTGACCCTGGTGTTCGCGGCGGTGGCGGTCATGGCGGTCAGCGAGTGGGTGAAGACCCGGCTCGTGGACCCGGTGCTGCCCGGTGTGCCGACCATCCTCCTGGTCACCACCTTCGCCCTGCTGCTCGGCCAGCTCCCCGCCATCCGCCGCCTCGAGGGTGGCTGGGAGATCGGCAACCTCGCCTTCTACGTCTTCTTCGCCGGGGTCGGGGCGATGATCCACATCCTCAACGCGATCCGGCTCGCCCCCGTGCTGTTCGCCTACGTCGCGATCATCGTCGCCGGTCACATGGTCGTGGTCTACGGCGTGGGGCGGCTGCTACGGCTCGACCTGGGGGTCCTGACGATCGCGTCGGCCGCGGCCAAGACCGGGCCGCCGATGGTGATTCCGCTGGCCGAGCAGCTCGGCTGGAAGCACCTGGCGCTCCCCGGGGTGTTGATGGGGCTGCTCGGCTACGCGGTCGGCAACTACGTGGGATTCGCGGTCGCCTACCTGGTTCGAGCGCTGCTCTAGCTGCTAAAAGCGCGAAGGCGAGAAGGGCTCGAGGTCCACGGAGGCGGAGCCCTCGAGCATGAGATCGGCCATCGCCTTGCCCGTTGCAGGCGCGAGGGTGACGCCCATCATCTGGTGACCGGTGGCGACGAAGAGATTGTCGATCCCGCCGAGGCGGCCGAGGATCGGCAGGCCGTCGGGGGTGATCGGGCGCATGCCCACCCAGGGCGTCGTGGTCTCCCCTTCGAGGACGCCGGGCACATCGGCGTTCGCCGCCCGCTCGAGAGCGGCGAGCCGCTTCGGATCGAGGTGGAGATTGATTCCAGAGAGTTCCATCGTGCCCGCCACCCTGATCGCGCCGTCGAAGGGGGTGACGCCGACTTTGGCCGTGAAGAGGTAGAGCGGATGACGAATGGTCGTGCGCGGTCCGGTGACGGTCACGCTATAGCCCTTGCCCGCTTGGAGTGGCAGCGGATGGCCACAGGCGGCCGACAGCGCCGACGCCTCTGCGCCGGTGGCAACCAGGAACAGATCCGCCTCGATCTCGCCGGCGGCGGTCCGCGCGGCTCGGCATCTGCCCCCTTCCATGCGAAGGCCGTCGACGGCCGTGTCCTCGATGAGCTCGGCGCCGCTCTCGCGCAGCCGCTCCGCCGTCGCCGCACACACCGCCTCCGGCCGGACGACGCGCTCGGGGAGGATGTGGATGCCGCCGATGAAGTGCGGCGCAAGGGCTGGTTCCCGAGCGAGAACCTCGTCGCGCGTCAGCACCTCGTAGGGGCCGTACCCGGACTGCTCGAGCAGCCGCTGCTCGTCGGCCAGCTCGGCCGCGGCGCGAAAGACCACGAGCAATCCGTCCCCGTGCCACTCGAACTCGACTCCATCCGCCTCGAGATCGTCGTACAGCTCCATCGTGTCCGCCGCCAGCGCGGCCATCGCCCGTCCCCCACGCGCGAACTCCGCCTGGTTGCAGTGGGCCCAGAAGCGGAGAAGGAAGGGCCACATTCGGAGCACCGCCGACGGCTTGATGTAGAGCGGACTGTCGGAGCGGAGCATCCACTTGAGCGACCTCGAGAGCAGCCCGGGCGCCGGCAGCGGGAGAGAGATCGACGGGGAGATCCATCCTGCGTTGCCGGACGAGCAGGCGGCGCCGAGGCGGCCACGTTCGATCACCGTCACCGCCGCACCCTTCTTGACGAGATGGTGGCCCGCGAGCAGGCCGATGACTCCGCCACCGACGATTGCGACTCTCATCGGGTCGCCCTTGCGCAGCGGGTCCGCCATGACCCGGTACGGCTCATCCGTACTGAACGCCGAGCAGGTTCCAGTACCAGTAGAACCACACGAGGCCGACGGCGAACAGGGCGAAGAGCGTGTAGTGAATTCGCTGGAAGCGGCTCCAGAACCCGTTCTTCCACGCCAGGACGGCAAGCGCGACGACGACCAGGCTGAGAATCGTGGTGAGGATCGGCAGCATCAGTGCCGCCGTCAGGGAAGCCGGGAAGCCGTACATCAGCTCCTCCAGATCGCTGGAGCCGAGGATGACCACGACCGCGACGAAGAAGGCGAGCGTCAGGATGGCGACCGACGCCGCGATCCTGACCGCCCACCGCGCCGCCGCCGGGTCCTCCTTGCTGGCCCTGCGGTGCCGGAAGGCACTGACGAGGATGGTGATGCACAGCAACAGCCCCACGCCCAGGAGGAAGTAGTTGAAGGCGGGGCCGGTGTACCAGGCGATCCGATAGGTCGGCATGAAGGGCAGGTTGGAGAAGGTCATGTGCGTGACCTCGCCGCCGTCGTCCTCCGTGAAGGCGAGCGAGAGCACGCCGTCGATCTGCCGAAAGAAGAGCGGCTCCACCTCGACGAAGTGCAGCGGCTCTTCGAACAGTCCCGAGACGGCCAGAGTGCCCTCGGGAGTGATCGCAACCGACAGCACGTTGAACAGCGCCATGATCTTCTCGATGTCGCTCCAGTTGTGGCGAGTGAATCGGTACTTGCCGGCGAGCCTACGGCCGCGCTCGGCGAATTCGGCGGGCGGCTCCGGCAGCTCGGGCTCGTCCGGCGAGAAATAGCGTTCGACGAACGCGTCGACGAGCTCCCAACGCGCAAAGCCGCCGTTGGCGACATAGGAAACAAAGAGACCGACGTCGTGCTCCGGGAAGAGGGCGAGATCCGTGTGGAAGTAGAGGGTGTCGCCGCCGTGGCCGAGGACGCGCTCGCCGCGAAATTCCGATTGGTAGAAACCGTACGCCATGCCCGGCAACCGCGGGTCGGAGGTGTGGAGCAGGCCGTGCATGCGGCGGGCGGTCGCTTCCTCGAGGATCCGCCGGTCGCCGAAACGGCCGAGCTGGAGGTGTGCGATCATGAATCGGGCCATGTCCGTCGCCGTGGACGTCAGAGAACCCGCCGGACCGAAGTTGCTGATGAACTCGAAGGGTCCGGACTCGTAGCGCCCGTTCTCACGCTTGTAGCCCACGGCCATGTCGGCGGCGAGGTCCTCGGGCAGCGGCTCCCCGAACGTCGAGCGATCCATCGAGAGAGGCTCGAAGACGTTCGCTTCGACGTAGTCGGCGAACGGCATCCCCGAGACGTTCTCGACCACCAGGCCGGCGAGAGCCGTGCCGAAGTTGGAGTAGGAGGGCCAGGTGCCCGGCGGTCGCACCCGGTCGGGGACATGGGCCGCGAGCGACTCTCGTAGCGGCATGATCCCGTCCTCGTTCTCGACGAAGAGATAGCCGAGGGCGCCGTCCTCGAATCCCGGCGTATGAGCCAGGAGGTGCTTCATCGTGATCGGCTCGGGGTAGGTCGCCGGGATCTGGAAGCCCTCCAGGTAGGTGTTGACGTCGGCGTCGAGGTCCAGCTTCCCGCGCTCGGCGAGCTGCATGACCGCGGTCCAGGTGAAGAGCTTGGAAGCCGACCCGGGCCGGAACAGGGTCTTGTCCGCCTCGACCGGGATCCTCTTCTCGCGGTCCGCGAGGCCGTAGCCCTTGGCGAAGAACAGCTCGCCGTCCTTGACCACCGAGATCGTCGCCGCCGGGATCTTGCGCGATCGGAAGTGCGCGGCCATCATGCCGTCGAGGAACGCCTCGAGCTCCGCCGGGTCGGTGAGAGTGCCGGACTCGGCCGCCGGGGCGGTCGCTGCGGTCGCGGTAGGCGCCTCCTCGCGAGGCGCCTCCTCGACCGCCGCCGCCAAAGGAATGCTCGTGATCACGAGCATCACCGCTGCCAGTGAAAGCCGCGTGCGAGCGAACTCGATCATCGATCCTCCTCCGTCCTACCAGCCACCGGTCTCGCCCCATTCGCCGATGACGGTCCCGATGCGCTTGGCCGCGTTTCGCCAGTTGGTCTGAATCGCCCGCTGGGCGCCGTCTTCATCTCCGTCGCGAATGGCTTGCACGATCACTTCGTGTTCGGCCACCGACAGACCGAGCTCGTCGGTGAGCGCCGTGACATAGAGCCTCGCGTACCGCTCCGCCTGGGGCTTGATCGCGTCGTGAAGGGCCAGCAAGCGGGGCGGGGCGGAGTCCACCACGTATCGACGGTGGAACGAGGCGTCGAGCTGGAACGCGCTGTAAGCGTCCGACCGTCTGGACTCTGACTCGGCGAGCAGTCGGTTGTTGATGTCCTCGAGGGCTTCGGCGAGGAGCGCCCTTCGGTCGTTCTCCAAGGCGGCTGCGTAGCGACCGGCCAGCCCTTCGAGCTCGCCGACGACGTGGAACAGGTCGGCTGCATCGGCGACGGTCATCGACGCGACGACGAGACGTTGCCGCTCGTCACCGGAGTTCGCCGCAAGCGCGTAGCCCTCCCGCTGCAGGCGGTGGAGCGCCGATCGGACGGGCGTCCTGCTCACGCCGAGGCGTTCGGCCACGATCGTCTCGACGAGCCGGGTTCCCGGGGCCAGGGCTCCCGAGACGATGAGCTCGCGGAGCGAGCGATAGACCATGTCCGGACGATCCTCGGCACTCGCTGGCTTGTTCTTCGGCAAGGCGATACTCCCTCGGGTGAGGTCCCGTCTCAGGCCCCGAGTGGCCGAGAGGGAGGACGGACAGCTGGCGCGCTGCCCCAACCATACTTGAGGCCCGAGGGGCCGGGGATATGTATACCTTGACGGATACACAGTTGGATGCTAGCCTACCCCGTCAGAACTTGCAACCCCGGAGTTCGGCCCTCGGGAGCTCGGCTGGGCAGACCTGCCTCCGAGGTCAGCCGGCTCTTTCGGGTTGCTCGGCGCCAGCCGTCGGCTTCTGCGCCTTGGCGAACCGTTGACTACGGAAAACGACTAAGGGAGACCGTGATGAATCTGCTCGCCCCGAGAGTTCGGCAGATCGTGATCATCTTCTCGTCATGTTTGGGAATGCCCGCAGCGGTCTTGGTCGCTTCGGCTCAGGACGCACCGCCTCCTCCGGCGGCCGAAGAGCCCGCAGAGCCTGGTGACGAGGCGGAGCCTACCGGCGAAGAGGAGAAGACATTTACCGAAGTGATCACTGTCACGGCGCAGAAGCGTGAGGAGGCTCTCGAGGACGTGCCACTGTCGGTGACGGTGGTTTCCGGCGAGCTCCTGGAACAGCAACGCGTCGACGGGGGCTTCGAAGATCTGGTGCCCCTGGTGCCGGGCTTGAGCGTGACCAACAACTCGCTCGGCGTGAGCCGCATCACACTCCGAGGGATCAACACCGGTGGCGTCGCATCGACGATCGGTGTGTACGTCGGCGACACCCCGTTCGGCTCGAGCAGCGGCCTGGCCAACGCCGCGATCCTCTCCGCCGAGTTCGATACCTTCGACCTCGCGAGGGTCGAGGTGCTGCGCGGACCGCAGGGCACGCTCTATGGGGCGAGCTCGCTCGCCGGCGTCCTCAAGTACGTTCCGAACCCTCCTTCCGCCGCGGGATTCGAGGGGAGACTCGTCGGTTCCGTGGAGACCGTGGAGGACGGCGACGTCGGATACTCGTTGACTGGCCTGGTGAACGTACCGCTCGGCGAGAAGGCCGCGTTTCGAGCCAGCGGCTACTATCGCTTCGACGACGGCTTCGTAGACTCGGTGGGCGACAATCCGATTCCCAGTCTGACCGATCCGGCGAACAACGTCTTCGATGGCACGCTCGTCGACGAGAACCTCGATTCGGTGGAGAGATTCGGCGGCCGATTCGGCCTGCTCATCCAACCTTCCGAGAGGTTCTCCATCAATCTCGGAGCCTACTTGCAGTCCATCGAGAACGACGGCGACAGCATCATCGACGGCGACGCGGAAAGCCTCCGCCCGCTACGCGACGGCCCGGTCCAGTCACGTTACTCACCGGAATTCGACGACATCGAGTACCAGCTCTACAGTGCTGCGATGGACTGGGACCTCGGCGGCGTCGCCCTTCAATCCATCACCAGCTACGGCACCCTCGAGCACGAGCTGCGGCCGGACCTGGCCATCGCGACCAACCTGACCGGTGGTCCCCCGCTGTCGTCGCTCGTGACGTTTCTATTCGGCGATCCGGCCGCACTGCCCCTGAGCGCGGTCCTGCCGCAGACGACCAGCTCCGACAAGCTCACGCAGGAGCTTCGCCTCGTGTCACCCGAGAGCGAGACGTTCGATTGGCTGCTCGGCGTGTACTACACGGACGAGGAGTCCAAGATCGATCAGGCGATCGTGGCCGTCGAGGCTGGTACGGTGACCCCCGTTCCCGGTCTGCCGGATCTGATCGAGGCTCGGCTCGACTCCACCTACGAGGAGCGCGCCCTGTTCGGGAACGCGACGTGGCACGTCACGCCTGCCTTCGACCTCTCCTTCGGAGCACGCGCGAGCGACAACGAGCAACTTGCGTCACAGGTCTCCGACGGCCCCTTGGCCGGCGGACTGGTCGTGTTCGAGGACTCGGAATCCTCGGAGAGTCCGTTCACCTACTCTTTCTCCCCACGTTTCAAGCTCCAGGGGGGTTCGTCCCTCTATACTCGTGTCGCCACGGGGTTTCGGCCGGGAGGGCCGAATGTCCTGCCTCCCGGGGCTCCGCCGGACACGCCGAGGACATACGACTCGGATACCGTGACCAGCTATGAGATCGGTTACAAGACGGCCGGGGGTGGCACGTTCTCCTTGGACGTCGCAGGGTACTACCAGGATTGGGACGACATCCAACTGCTCGCCGTGGTCAACAACTTCGGAGTCAACGCCAACGGCGGAACGGCGGAGAGCAAAGGCGTCGAGTTCACGGCCAGCGTCACTCCATCGGCGGGCTCGAGGCTGTCTCTCAACGGGGCGTATACGGACGCCCAACTCACACAGGACACGGATCCCATCGTCGGCGGCATCGACGGCGATCCACTGCCGTACGTGCCGGAATGGAGCTTCGGGTTGAGCGTCGACCACCATTGGGAGGTCGGGCGCTCGGTGGCCTACGCCGGGGGCCTCGTGGGCTACACGGGAGACCGGACGGTCGACTTCGACCAGAGAGCGGCCGATGGCAGCATTCACGAGCTCGACGGCTACGTGACCGTGGACCTTCGGGCGGGTCTCTATCGCGGTCAATGGTCTCTCGAGCTCTACGGCAAGAACCTGACGAACGAGGAGGGCGTCACGGCTCTCAATGCGCCGGGTACCCTGCCCGATGGCGCGGTCGGCCTGGCACTGATCCGGCCACGCACGATCGGACTCTCGCTCGGGTCGAGCTTCTGATACGCATCGTAGCGCCACGCAGAAGCAACCCTGAAGAGGAGGGGCCGATGCCACGCAGGACGAACTTCGGTTCGCTGGCGGCGTTGAGTCTTTGCGTCGCCGCCGTCGCCTGGGCCGATCCTCCGGCCGACTTCGACGCGCGCGTCGAGCAGATCAGGAACGACGTGGGCGTCCCCGGCCTCGCCGTAGCGATCGTCGAGGACGGCCGCGTCGCCTTGGCTCGCGGTTACGGTGTGCGCCGCCTCGACACCGACGAGCGGGTCGACGCCGACACCGTTTTCCAGATCGGCTCGGTCGGCAAGGCCTTCACCGCCGCCGCTCTCGCCGTTCTGGTCGATCGCGGCCAGATCGCCTGGAACGACCCGGTGACCCGGCACGTCCCGTATTTCGAGATGTTCGATCCCTGGGTCACGCGCGAGATGACCGTGCTCGATCTGCTCGTGCATCGGAGCGGTCTGGGCCTGGGCGCGGGCGACCTCATGTACGTGCCGCGCACCAGCCGTAGCCGCGCCGACATCGTGCGCGCCCTGCGCCACATCGAGCCGGCGACCAGTTTCCGCAGCGGCTACGCGTACGACAACGTGCTCTACATCGTCGCCGGGCAGCTGATCGAGGAGGTCACCGGCAAGACCTGGGAGCGCTTCATGCGCGAGGACGTGCTGATTCCCGCCGGCATGAGCACCGCCACCGCGGACCGCGCCGACCGTCGCCGCACGCTCAACCGGGCCTGGCCGCACGGCCGCCGCGACGGACCGATGTTCGGCATGGGCACGCAGGAGACGCTCGACGACAGCGGCGGCGCCGAGTTCGATCCCGACATCAGCGGCGCCGCCTCGCCTGCCGGCGGCGTCGCCACCAGTGCCAACGACATGGCCCGCTGGATCGCCATCCAGCTCGGCCGCGGCGCGCTGCCGGACGGCTCGGGCCGGCTCTTCAGCGAAGCCGCGTCACGCGAGATGTGGACCCCGCGCGTGCACGTGCCGATCTCCACTCATCCCGAGCCCGTGGAGGCGGCCACGCCGCGATTCAACAGCTATGCGCTGGGTTGGGTGGAGCGTGACTATCGCGGCCACCGCGTGATCATGCACGGCGGCGCCGTCTTCGGCGCGCAGGCCATCCTGATCCTGATTCCGGAGCGCAACGTCGGCTTCTCGGTCACGATCAACTGCGAGGACGGCGAGGCGCTGCTCGGCCTCGCCTACGAGCTGCTCGATCATTATCTGGACCAGCCGTACTATGACTGGGGTGCTGCCTGGCAGAGCTTCGTGCGTCAGCGCGACGAGCGCGCCGTCGCCCGCCTGCAGACCGAGACCGCCTCGCCGGCGCAGGTTGGTCCGTCCTTGCCGCTGGAGCGCTATTCCGGCCGCTATGTCGACGCCTGGTACGGCCCGATCACCATCTCCCACGGCGACGGCGGTCTTGAGATCGACTTCACCTCGACTCCCGGTATGGACGGTGCGCTGACGCACTGGCAGTACGACACATTCCGCGTGGACTGGCGCGACCGGCTCATCGAGCCGGCCTACGTCACGTTCGCGCTGGACGCCAACGGCGAGATCGACCGCATCAGCATGCGCCCGGTCTCGCCCATGGCCGACTTCAGCTTCAACTATCGGGACCTCGATCTGAGGCCTGCGGCCGAAGAATAGCCGGGGTCAGGCGAGCCGGGCCAGGCTCAGCAGGTGCCGTACCTCGATGCCGTCGTCGAGATCGGGCCAGTAGACCGCGAAGCCGCGGGGCTCGAGGGTCCAGTTCGCCCGCTGCTCGGGAGCGGCGGCACGGAGCCAGCCGAGCCAGGAGACGCGATCGAGAGGTACCCGCAGCTCCCGGCCGTCGTCGAGCGAGACGATCAGCGTGTCGTCCGCGAACTCGACGGCAGTGGCGGCGGCCTCCGCGCTAGCCGTGGCCGGTGAAGTAGGCATCCCAGGTTTCCAGGAGACTGGTTGCGTTGGCCTCGGTGATCCTCACGATCCGGTTCAGCTCCGGCCCATTGTAGCCCCGGTTGTACTCCACCGCGACCGGCCGAAGCCAGATCTTGGCCTCGTTCTCCGCCCGGATCACGTGCACGTGCGGGGGCTCGAACCGATCCGAGGAGTAGAAGCGGAACTTGTAGCCTTCGATGAAGATCGTCGGCATGGCGTTGCCCTGACGGTGCCACGGAACGAGCGGGAGGGCAAGCGGGCCGGCGCCTTGGCGGCTGTGCTAGCGTCCCCGCGCACCTCGAGCCATGACCCGCGACGAGAAAGCCCGCCGCATCCAGGAGATCCTCGACCGGCTCTACCCCGAGGTGCCGATCCCGCTCACCCACCGCGATCCGTTCACGCTGCTGGTCGCGGTGCTGCTCTCGGCGCAGACGACCGACAAAAAGGTCAACCAGGTCACCCCGGCGCTGTTCGCGCGCGCGGACACGCCGGAGAAGATGGCGGCGCTGCCGGAGGAGGAGATCCGCGAGCTGATCCGCGAGATCGGGCTCAACCGCCAGAAGGCGAAGGCGCTCAAGGGGTTGTCCGAGATCCTGGTCGAGCAGCACGGCGGCGAGGTGCCGCGGAGCTTCGAGGAGCTGGAGGCGCTGCCCGGCGTCGGGCACAAGACCGCGTCGGTGGTGATGGTCCAGGCCTTCGGCAAGCCGGCCTTCCCGGTCGACACCCACATCCACCGCCTCGCCGCCCGCTGGGGCCTCTCCGACGGTTCGAGCGTCGAGAAGACCGAGCGCGACCTCAAGCGCACCTTCCCCGAGGAGAGCTGGGCCCGCCTCCACCTCCAGATCATCTACTTCGGCCGCCAGCACTGCGCGGCCCGCTACCACGACCTCGACGCCTGCCGGATCTGCTCCTGGGCCGCGAGCGCCAAGCGCAAGCGCGAAGAGGCGAAGCGCGACCGGCGCCGGCGGGCTAACTGAAATCCCGCCCGAAGAAGATCACCGCCAGGATGATCGCCGCCACCGCCAGCGGCGAGACGTAGCGGATGAAGAAGCGCCAGAGCCCGTAGCGGAACCAGCGGGGCTGGCTGCCGTCGACCAGCTCGGCGCGGGTGGCTTCGCGGGTCAGGAACCAGCCGGCGGCGAGGGTGATCGCGAGGCCGCCGAGGGGGAGGAGCCAGTTGGCGACCAGGTGGTCGAGGGTGGCGAAGAGGCCGGCCTTCTCGCCGAACACCGTGAAGCTCGAGAGCGGGCCCCAGGCGCCGAGCGAGAGGCCGCAGAGCGCGGTGATGACGAAGATGCCGGCGCCGGACAGCAGCGTCGCCCGCCGCCGGCTGACGCCGCGCTCGTCGATCCAGTAGGAGACTGCGACCTCGAGCATCGAGATGGTCGAGGTCAGCGCCGCGAAGGCGACCAGCAGGTAGAAGAGCGGCGCCAGGATCGCCCCGAACGGCACCGCGGTGTAGAACAGCTCGGGCAGCGAGATGAACAGCATGCCGGCGGTCGAGCGCCCGACGTGGTCGGTCATCCCCGCCACCGAGAAGATCACCGAGAACATGGTCACGGTGGCGATCAGCGCGATCAGGGTGTCGAGCGCCACCACCCAGGTCGCCGCGCGCACCACCGACTCGCCGCGCCGCAGGTACGAGCCGTAGGTGAGCATCGCCCCCATGCCCAGCGACAGGGTGAAGAACGAGTGGCCGAGCGCCTCGAGCGTGCCGTCCCACGACAGCTCGGAGAAGCTGGGGCGGAAGATGAAGCCGAGCGCCTCGCCGGCGCCGTCCATCGACAGCGCGGTGACCAGGAGCATCAGCAGGATGCCGAAGAGCGCCGGCATCAGCACCCGGCTGACCCGCTCGATGCCCCGGCCGATGCCGGAGTAGACCACCGCCACGGTCAGCACCATGAACGCCGCCGAGAGCACGAGCTGGACCGGGCCGTCGGCGACCAGGGAGCCGAACGCGCCGCCCGGGTCGTAGCCGGAGGGGTAGCCGGTGAAGCTCCAGCGCAGGCAGCGGGCGAGGTACGAGAGCGTCCAGCCGGCGACCACGGTGTAGTAGCCGAGCAGGATCCACCCGGTCGCCACCCCGAGCCCGCCGACCACCCGCCAGCGCGGGCCGAGCGCCTGCTTGAAGGCGCCGACCACGCTCGTCTGGGTCTTCCGTCCGATCAGGATCTCGGCCATCATGATCGGCAGCCCGACCGCGGCGATGCAGCCGAGGTAGACGAGCACGAAGGCGCCGCCCCGGTTGTCCCAGGTGATGTACGGGAACTTCCATAGGTTGCCCAGGCCGATGGCGCTGCCGGCGGCGGCGAGCACGAAGCCGAGGCGCGAGGACCAGTGGTCGCGGGGCGCTGGAGTCGCGGGGGTCTGCATCCGCCCTCCTGGTCGGCGATGACCGAGCCGGCAGAGTGTACCGGCCGGCGGCGGCGATGACCAGCCGGTGATAACCGACCGGGCGGTTGGTGCGTGGTAGCGGCTGGAGGGACTCACCGGTGGAAGTGACCGCCGGCGGATCCCGTGGAGGACCGACACCATGGACAGAATGTGGATCGTGCTGCTCGTCGCGGTCGTCTTCGTGAGCGTCGTCTGGATCTTCCGGCTGGGGGTCGCCGCCGCGCGCCAGAAGACCCTCATCAAGGCCCAGGCGGAGCTGCAGAGCCGCCTGCTCGACAAACTCGGCGGCAGCGACGATCTGGTCCGCTACCTCGAGAGCGGCGCCGGACGGCAGCTCCTCGAGGCGCCGCCGGTCGAGCGCACGCGCCCGCACGCCCGGGTCCTGGCGGCGCTCCAGGCCGGCATCATCCTGACCGTGGCCGGAGCGGCGTTCCTGTTCCTGGGCGGCCGGTTTCCCGAGGACGCCGAGGGCTTCACCGTCCTTGGCACCCTGGGGCTGGCGCTCGGCGTCGGGTTCCTCGCGTCGGGCGCGCTGGCGCACTTCCTGTCGCGGTCGTGGGGGCTGATCGACGGCCGCGAGCGGAGCGAGAGCTGAGCCCGGTGGCCGCCGCGCCGGCGCCCCTCGCCGCGCAGCCGGCCGCGGCTCGCCCGGCGGCCGGAGACGGCCTCGACGGCGCCGCTTTCGGCGCCTTCTACCAGCGCACGGTGCGCCCGCTCTGGGCCTACCTCGCCCGCGTCTCGGGCGACCGCGCGCTCGCCGACGACCTGACGCAGGAGTCCTATGTACGCCTGCTGCGCGCCGGCTTCACGGGGGAGAGCGAGGAGCACCGCCGGCGCTACCTGTTCCGGATCGCCACCAACCTGCTCACCGACCACCGCCGCCGGCGCCGCGAGGTGGCGGCGCCGGCCGATCGTCTCGAGGCCGCGACGCCGCCCGGCGACGGCGCCGCGGGAGCGGAGGCCGGCGCGCTGCGACGCGACCTCGGTCGGCTGATGCTCACGCTCAAGCCGCGCCAGCGCCAGGTGCTCTGGCTCGCCCACGTCGAGGGGGCGAGCCACCGCGAGATCGCCGCCGTGCTCGGCGTCGCCGAGGCGAGCGTCCGGCTGATCCTGTTCCGGACCCGGCGCAAGCTCGCCGCGCTGCTCCGCCGCGCGGGATACCGACCCGAGGAGAGGCCATGAACCGAGAGCCCTGCCCGCATACCGCCGAGCTGCTGGCGGCCGCCCACCGCGGCGCCGCCGCCGAGAACGCCGCGGCCGCCGCCGCGGCCCACCTCGCGGCCTGCGCCGAGTGCGCCGACGCCCTCCTGGTCGAGCGCTTCCTGACCGGCGAGGCGGCGGCCGCGGCCGCCGCGGCGCGGCCGCCCGACCCGGTGGTGGTGCTCTGGCGCGCCCGCCTCGCGCGCCGCCGCGCCGCCGCCGACCGGGCGCTGCGCCCGATCGCGATCTGGGAGCGGATCGCCGCCGTCACCGCCCTCGCCGGCGCGTGCGTCCTCGGCGCCGCCGCACTCGGAAGCCTCGGGAGCGACCTCGGCGCGCTCGCCGCCTCCGCGGGCAGCGACCTCGCCGCCGCCCTGCCTCTGGCCGCCGCGGCCCTGCTGCTCGCGGTCGCCGGCGCCGGCGCCTACTGGGCCTGGATGGAGGAGTAGCGCTCCGCAGTTGCCAGCGCCGCCGCCGCGGGGTAGCTTCTCGGCATGGCCCGCGCGGAACCCGCCCCACCCGAGATCTCGCCCGCCCGCTACATCGAGAAGGTGAGCCTGCTCACCGGCGAGGTGCTCGACGAGGAGATCCGGCCCGACCAACTCCTGGTCCGCAGCCACC
>Ga0256864_1000441_pt1 | contig 15100 bp, 9 predicted proteins | sample RVTome_11_FD_187336 | JGI IMG/M metagenome (GOLD analysis project Ga0256864, IMG submission 187336) | Soil microbial communities from uranium-contaminated site in the Upper Colorado River Basin, Wyoming, United States - RVT147D111 HiSeq ... | reverse complement strand
TCACGTGCGGCTTCGTGCGCTGAAATTTACCCTTCGCCATTTTTTTGCTCCGTCTTCGCTATTCCGTCTCTAACCTGCTCGCCACCGCCAGCTCAGCTCCAACACCCCACCCCGTGGCCCGCAAAAAAATTATTCCGATCTCTTCCTTAATTACAGAATTCGTCCGGGACGAATTCTGAGGCCCGCAAAAAAATAATGATCCCCATAAGGAAAGGAAGAACGGAAATGGGATGTTCATCTCCGTTCTTCCTTTCCTGTGTACTTGTTGATGATCGCCTCGGAGACCTGCTTCGGCGCCTCCGAGTAGTGCTTGAATTCCATGGTATAGGTCGCGCGTCCCTGTGAGAGCGAGCGCAGCGTCGTCGAGTAGCCGAACATCTCGGCGAGCGGCACTTCGGCGCGCACCGCCTTGCCGCCGCCGGGGAGCTCTTCCATGCCCTGGATCACGCCGCGGCGCGAGTTGAGATCGCCCACCACATTGCCCATGAAGTCATCCGGCGTTTCCACCTCGACCGCCATGATCGGCTCGAGCAGCGTCGGGTTGGCGCGGCGCAGGCCTTCCTTCAGCGCGATCGAGCCGGCCATCTTGAAGGCGTTCTCGTTCGAGTCGACTTCGTGATAGGAGCCGTCGAACAGCGTCACCTTGATATCCACGACCGGGAAGCCCGCGAGCACGCCGTTGGGCAGCGTATCGACGACGCCCTTTCTCACCGCCGGGATGTACTCCCGCGGCACGCTGCCGCCCTTGACCGCGTCCACGAACTCGAAGCCCTTGCCCGGCGCCTGCGGCTCGACCCTGAGCAGCACATGTCCGTACTGGCCGCGTCCGCCGGTCTGCTTGATGAACTTGCCCTCGACCTTCTCCGCTGCGCGCTTGATGGTTTCGCGATACGCAACTTGCGGCGCGCCGACGTTCGCGTCCACGCCGAACTCGCGCTTCATGCGATCGACGATGATCTCGAGATGCAGCTCGCCCATTCCCGAGATGATCGTCTGGCCGGACTCCTCGTCGGTGCGCACCCGGAAGGAAGGATCCTCCTGCGCCAGGCGGTTAAGCGCGATCCCCATCTTCTCCTGGTCTGCCTTGGTCTTGGGCTCGACCGCCACGTGAATCACCGGCTCCGGGAACTCCATCTTCTCGAGCGTGACGATCTTCTGTGCATCCGTCAGCGTGTCGCCCGTCGTGACTTCCTTCAGTCCAACAGCAGCGGCAATATCCCCGGCGCACACTTCCTTCACCTCCTCGCGCTCGTTGGCGTGCATCTGCAGCAGCCGGCCGATGCGCTCCTTGCGGCCCTTGGTGGGGTTATAGACGGAATCGCCCGAGCTCACGACGCCGGAATAGACGCGGAAGAACGTGAGCTGCCCGACGAACGGATCGGTCATGATCTTGAACGCAAGGCCTGAAAATGGCGCATCGTCGCTGGGCGGGCGTTCGTCGACTTCGCCGTTCTCCTTGACCCCCTTCACGGGAGGCACGTCGCTCGGCGCGGGCAGGTAATCGATCACCGCGTCGAGCATCGCCTGCACGCCCTTGTTCTTGAACGCCGAGCCGCACAGCATCGGAAAGATCTCGCCGTGGATCGTGCGGGCGCGGAGCCCTTTCTTGATCTCGTCGACCGAGAGCTCGCCCTTCTCGAGGTACTTGTTCATGAGCGCTTCGGATGCCTCGGCCGCCGATTCCACCATCTTCTCCCGCCATTCCGTGGCCTCGCCCATCAGCTCCGCGGGAACGTCCTTGGCCTCGAATTTCATGCCCTGGGTGCTGTCGTCCCAGTAGACCGCCTGCATCTTCACCAGGTCGACTACGCCCCGGAATTTCTCTTCGGCGCCGATCGGCAGCTGTATCGGAACCGGGTTCGCCTTGAGCCGGCTGCGAACCTGCTCCATGACCCGCTTGAAGTCGGCGCCGGTGCGGTCCATCTTGTTGACGAAGATGAGGCGCGGCACGCGGTACTTGTTCGCCTGCCGCCAGACCGTTTCCGTCTGCGGCTGAACGCCCCCGACCGCGCACAGGACCGTGCACGCGCCATCGAGCACTCGCAGCGAGCGTTCCACCTCGATCGTGAAGTCCACGTGGCCCGGGGTGTCGATGATGTTGATGCGATGCTCCGGGTAATGGCTGTCCATCCCCTTCCAGAAGCACGTGGTCGCGGCCGACGTGATGGTGATGCCGCGTTCCTGCTCCTGCTCCATCCAGTCCATGATGGCGGTGCCGTCATGCACTTCGCCCAGCTTGTGCGACACGCCGGTGTAGAACAGGATGCGCTCGGTGGTCGTGGTCTTGCCGGCATCGATGTGGGCCGTGATGCCGATGTTCCGGTAGCGCTCGATCGGGGTCTTGCGTGGCACTGTTATAAACCCTGAATCTCACCGCAAAGGCGCCAAGGCGCAAAGAAAAACAATACATGTGGTATTGAGTCTTTGCGTTGTCTCTGCGTCTCTGCGCCTCTGCGTTTGGTCCTAAAAACGGTAATGCGAGAAGGCCTTGTTGGCCTCCGCCATGCGGTGCACTTCCTCGCGCTTCTTCATCGCGCCGCCCTTTCCCTCGGCGGCCTCGGCGAGCTCGCTCGCAAGCCGCGCATCCATCGATTTCTCGCCGCGTCCGCGGGCGGCGTCCCGGATCCAGCGCATCGCGAGCGCGGCCCGGCGCACCGGGCGCACTTCCACCGGAACCTGGTAGTTGGCTCCGCCGACGCGCCGGCTTTTCACCTCCACCATCGGCTTGACGTTGTTGACCGCCTGCGTGAATACCTCCAGCGGGTCCTTGCTGCTCCGCTTCTTGATCTGGTCGAGCGCGCCGTAGACGATCGCCTCGGCCACCGACTTCTTTCCGCGGGTCATGATGACGTTGATGAACTTGGCGACGTCCTGGCTCGTGTACTTCGGATCCGGCAGGACTTCGCGTTTCGGAATCTCTCGGCGGCGTGGCACTTTTCTACCTCCGTCAGGCGGTCTTGACGCGCTTCGCGCCGTACTTGGAGCGGCCCTGCTTGCGGTCCTTCACCCCGGCGGTGTCGAGGCTGCCGCGCACAACGTGATAGCGAACGCCGGGCAGGTCCTTCACCCGTCCGCCGCGGATCAGGACGACCGAGTGCTCCTGCAGGTTGTGCCCTTCGCCGCCGATGTAGCCGATCACCTCGAATCCGTTGGTCAGGCGCACCTTTGCGACCTTGCGCAGCGCGGAGTTCGGCTTCTTCGGGGTCGTCGTGTAGACGCGCGTGCAGACGCCCCGGCGCTGCGGCGATCCGGCGAGCGCCGGCACCTTGCTCTTCGTGGGCGTGGCGCGCCGGGCACCACGCACCAATTGATTGACTGTCGGCATGTCCTCGAGTCCCTCGGTTGCTCCGGCTGCACCTGCCTAAGCTCCTGAATTAAATGCAAACGCGGAGGGCAGGCAGTGCGCAGCTGGCTCCCAAAAAAGCGGGGACGGCGTCGCCACCGTCCCGGCCGGGTTTTGCTGCTGGTCGCCGCTGGGCTCGAAGATCGGGGCGCAGGCGGCTAAAAAGACCGCAAATTTTAGAGGGTTAGCTCATCTGTGTCAAGCAACCTGCTCCTGGGTTTCGGTGCTCGCGGGCGTCTCTTCCGCAGGCACGACCTCGGCGAATTCCGCCGCGGCCGCCTGGCGCTTGCGGACGCGATGGTACGCGAGACCGGTGCCTGCCGGAATGAGCCGGCCCACGATTACGTTCTCCTTGAGACCGCGCAGCTCGTCTCGCTTGCCCATGATCGCCGCTTCGGTGAGCACCCGGGTCGTCTCCTGGAACGAGGCGGCGGAGATGAACGAATCGGTCGAAAGCGACGCCTTGGTGATGCCGAGCAGCATGTACTCGTAAGTCGCCGGCTTCTTGCCTTCGGCTTCCACTTTCTCGTTCTCCTCGAGCACTTCCGCGCGCTCAAGCTGCTCGCCCGTGATGAAGCGCGTGTCGCCAGGCTCCACGATCTGCACCCGGCGCAGCATCTGGCGCACGATCACCTCGATGTGCTTGTCGTTAATCTTCACGCCCTGCAGGCGGTAGACGTCCTGCACCTCGTTGCAGATATAGCGTGCGAGCGCCTCCACGCCGAGAAGCCGCAGGATGTCATGCGGGTCCGCCGGCCCATCGACGATCATCTCGCCCTTGTTCACGACCTGGCCGTCGTGCGCCATCACGTGCTTGTCCTTCGCGATCAGGAACTCGTGCGCGACGCCGTCGAGATCGGTGATGACCAGACGCTGCTTGCCCTTGGTGTCCTTCCCGAACGAGACCGTTCCGGTCACCTCCGCAAGCAGGCCCGCATCCTTGGGGGAACGGGCCTCGAAGAGCTCCGCCACGCGCGGGAGCCCCCCCGTGATGTCGCGCGTCTTCGAGGTCTCCTGCGGAATGCGCGCAAGCACTTCGCCGACGCTGACATCCTGACCGTCGCGCACCGTGATGATCGAGCCGATCTGGAAGGTGATGTTCACCGACTGGTCGGAGCCCGCGATCCTGATCTCGCCGCCGCGCTCGTCGAGGACCTTCACCTGCGGGCGCAGCCCGCGTGCCTGGATGCTGCCCCGACGCTTGGGATCCACGACGACGAGAGTGGAGAGCCCGGTGACTTCATCGATCTGCCGGGCAACCGTGACGCCTTCCTCCACGTTCTCGAACTTGATGCGGCCCGCGTACTCCGTGACGATCGGGCGGGTATGCGGATCCCAGGCTGCCAGCACCTGCCCCGCCTTGACTGCCTCGCCGTCACGCGGCATCAGGGTCGCGCCGTACGGAACCTTGTGGCGCTCGCGCTCACGACCGCTGTCGTCGTGAATCATGATCTCGCCATTGCGCGAGATCACCACCAGCTCGCCGCGCGAGTTGGTAACATAACGCATCCCGGCCGTATAGCGCACGACGCCGTTTGACTTGCTCTCGATCTGGCTCACCACCGCGGTCCGCGACGCCGCACCGCCGATATGGAAGGTGCGCATCGTGAGCTGAGTGCCAGGCTCGCCGATCGACTGCGCGGCGATTACACCGACCGCCTCGCCGACATTGACCGGGCTGCCGCGCCCGAGGTCGCGTCCATAGCATTTCGCGCAAAGGCCGTAGCGCGTCTCGCAGGTCAATGGCGTGCGGACCTTGACTTCGTCGATCCCGGCCGCCTCGATCGCTTCCACCGCATCCTCGTCGAGCAGCGTGTTCGCCGGCGTCAAGACTTTTCCGGATTCCGGATCGATCACGTCGTTGGCGCACACGCGGCCGAGGATCCTCTCGCGCAGCGACTCGACCACTTCGCCGCCCTCGATCAAGGCCTTCATCGAGACGCCTTGCATGGTGCCGCAGTCGTCTTCGGTCACGACGAGGTCCTGGGTGACGTCGACCAGCCGGCGCGTCAGGTAGCCGGAATTGGCCGTCTTCAGCGCCGTGTCGGCGAGCCCCTTGCGCGCGCCGTGCGTCGAGATGAAGTACTGCAGCACGTTCAAGCCCTCGCGGAAGTTGGCCGTGATCGGCGTCTCGATGATCGAGCCGTCGGGCTTGGCCATGAGACCGCGCATGCCGGCGAGCTGCCGGATCTGGGCGGCCGAGCCGCGCGCGCCGGAGTCCGCCATCATGTAGATGCTGTTGAAGGACTCCTGCATCACCGGCTGTCCCGTCTTTTTGTCGGTGCGCGGGTTCCACTCGTGCTTCTTCCCGTCCCAGTCCATCACGGGCTCGACGCCCAACTGGTCCATCATGGCCTTCGCCACGAGGTCTCCGGCACGGCCCCAGATGTCGACGACCTTGTTGTAGCGCTCGCCCTGCGTCACGAGGCCCGAGGTGTATTGCTGCTCGATCTCCTGCACTTCCTTCTCGGCGTCGGCGATGATCTCGTTCTTCTGCGCCGTGATCAGCATGTCGTCGACCGCGATCGAGATGCCCGCGCGGGTCGCCATGCCGAAGCCGGTGTACATGAGCTTGTCGGCGAAGATCACCGTCTCGCGCAGCCCGCAAAGCCGGAAGCTCGCATTGATCAGGCGCGAGATCTCCTTCTTCTTGAGGGGCTTGTTGAGCAGGTCAAACGGCAGGCCGGCCGGCAATATGTCAGAGAGCAGCGCGCGGCCCACGGTGGTCTGGTGGCGCGCAGTCTTCTCGCGTTTTTCGCCGTCCTCGTCTATCTCGTATTCCCTGATCCGCACCGTGATCCTGGCGTTGACCTCGACCTGGCCCGACTCGTAGGCGCGCGAGACCTCGGCGATGTTCGTGAAGAGCGACCCTTCCCCGCGCGCGCCGACCTTCTCGCGCGTGATGTAGTAGAGGCCGAGCACGATGTCCTGCGACGGCACGATGATCGGGTCGCCGTTGGCAGGCGAAAGGATGTTGTTGGAGGAGAGCATCAGCGTACGCGCCTCCATCTGCGCCTCGAGCGACAGCGGCACGTGCACGGCCATCTGGTCGCCGTCAAAGTCAGCGTTGAACGCCGCGCACACCAGAGGATGAAGCTGAATCGCCTTGCCCTCGATCAGCACCGGCTCGAAGGCCTGGATGCCCAGACGGTGCAGAGTAGGCGCCCGGTTCAGCATCACGGGATGCTCCCGGATCACTTCCTCGAGAATGTCCCAGACGATGGGTTCCTGGTCTTCCACCATGCGCTTTGCCGCCTTGATCGTCGTGGCGAGCCCCATCACCTCCAGCTTGTTGAAGATAAACGGTTTGAACAGCTCCAGCGCCATCAGCTTCGGAAGCCCGCACTGATGGAGCTTCAGCTGGGGACCGACCACGATGACGGAACGTCCCGAGTAATCGACGCGCTTGCCGAGCAGGTTCTGCCGGAAGCGGCCGCCTTTGCCCTTGATCATGTCGGCGAGCGACTTGAGTGGCCGCTTGTTGGCGCCGGTCATCGCCTTGCCGCGGCGCCCATTGTCGAGCAGCGAGTCCACGGCCTCCTGCAGCATGCGCTTTTCGTTGCGCACGATGATCTCCGGGGCCTTGAGCTCCAGCAGGCGCTTCAAGCGATTGTTGCGGTTGATGACGCGCCGGTAGAGGTCGTTCAGATCCGAGGTCGCGAAGCGCCCGCCGTCGAGCGGCACCAGCGGCCGCAGCTCGGGTGGTAGCACGGGCAGCACTTCCATGATCATCCATTCCGGCTTGATGCCCGACTTGTGGAACGCCTCGAGCACCTTCAGGCGCTTGGCGATCTTCTTGATCTTCGAATCGGAGGAGGTATTGGCGAGCTCCTCGCGCAGCGTCTCGATCTCCTTTCTGAGATCGAGGCTGCGCAGGAGCTCCCGCACGCCCTCGGCGCCCATCAACGCGGTGAAATCGTTGCCGTACTCCTCGACCTTTGCGAGATAGTCGTCCTCGGTCATCAGCTGGGCGCGCTTGAGAGGCGTCATGCCCGGGTCGTTCACGACGTAGGCCTCGAAGTAGAGCGCGCGCTCGATATCGCGCAACGTCATGTCGAGCACCATGCCCATGCGCGAGGGCAGGCTCTTCAGGAACCAGATATGGGCGACCGGGCTCGCCAGCTCGATGTGGCCCATGCGCTCACGGCGCACCTTCGAGAGCGTCACCTCGACGCCGCACTTCTCGCAGATAACGCCGCGGTGCTTCAGCCGCTTGTACTTGCCGCACAGGCACTCGTAGTCCTTTACCGGCCCGAAGATCTTGGCGCAGAAGAGGCCGTCGCGCTCGGGCTTGAACGTGCGGTAGTTGATGGTCTCCGGCTTCTTCACTTCTCCGTACGACCAGGAGCGGATCTTCTCGGGCGAGGCAAGCCCGATCTTGATCGCGTCGAACTCCTCTTCCTGCGTGACCTGCTTGAACAAATCGAGCAGTGCTTTCATCAATGACTCCCGTATGAGGTCAGGTCAGTCTCGGTAAAACAATTCCCTTGTGCACCGGTCAATAACGGCCGCGGTCCAGATCGATGTCGATCGCGAGCGAGCGGATCTCCTTCACCAGCACGTTGAAGGACTCCGGCATGCCGGCCTCGATGCGGTGATCGCCCTTGACGATCGACTCGTAGACCTTGCGCCGGCCTTCCGTGTCGTCGGACTTGACGGTCAGCATCTCCTGCAGCACATAGGCCGCACCGTAGGCCTCCAGCGCCCAGACTTCCATCTCGCCGAAGCGCTGGCCGCCGAACTGCGCCTTGCCGCCGAGCGGCTGCTGGGTCACCAGGCTGTACGGCCCGGTCGAGCGCGCGTGCATCTTGTCGTCAACCAGGTGGTGCAGCTTGAGCATATGCATGTATCCCACGGTAACCGGCCGCTCGAAAGGATCGCCCGTGCGTCCGTCATGGAGCGTCACCTGCCCGCCGCGCGGCAATCCGGCGATATCGAGCATCTCCTTGATTTCCTTTTCGGTCGCGCCGTCGAATACCGGTGTTGCGAACGGCACGCCTCCGCGCAGATTCTCGGCGAGCTGCGTGACTTCCTCGTCCGTGAGTGCGCCCAGATCCTCCGCGCGCGTGCCCCCGTTGTAGATACGCTCGAGGAACCTGCGGACCTCGTGGCCGTTCTGAGCCTTCAGCATCTCCCCGATCTTGAGGCCCAGGCCCTTCGCGGCCCACCCGAGGTGCGTCTCGAGGATCTGGCCGACGTTCATCCGGGACGGCACGCCGAGGGGATTCAGCACGATGTCGGCGGTCGTGCCGTCCGCCATGTACGGCATGTCCTCGACCGGCACGATCTTCGAGATGACGCCCTTGTTGCCGTGGCGGCCGGCCATCTTGTCGCCCGGCTGCAGGCGGCGTTTGACGGCCAGATAGACCTTGACCATCTTCTGCACGCCCGGGGGCAGCTCGTCGCCGCTCGTCAGCTTCTTCTTCTTTTCCTCGAACATCCGGTCGAACAGCAGTTTCGTCTGCGCGAGGCTCTCCTTGATGCTCTCGAGCTGGGCGGCCACCTTGTCGTTGGCGACGCGGATGTCGAACCACGAATGGCGCTCGACCTCCATCAGGTACGCCTTCGCGATTTTCGCGCCGCGCGCGAGCTTCTTGGGCCCGCCATTCGCTGTCTTGCCGATCAGCAAGCGCTCGAGACGCTCAAAGGCGTCGTTCTCGACGATGCGCAGCTGGTCGCCGAGATCCTTCTTGTAGCGCTTCAGCTCGTCGTCGATGATCTGCTGCGCGCGCTTGTCGCGCTCGATCCCCTCGCGGGTGAATACCTGCACGTCTATTACGGTGCCGGACATGCCGGAGGGCACGCGCAGGCTCGTGTCCTTCACGTCGGATGCCTTCTCGCCGAAGATCGCGCGCAGGAGTTTCTCCTCCGGCGTCAGCTGCGTCTCGCCCTTGGGCGTGACCTTGCCCACGAGCACGTCGCCGGCCTCGACCTCGGCACCGATGTAGATGATTCCCGACTCGTCGAGGTTGGCAAGCTGCGATTCCGACAGGTTGGAAATGTCGCGCGTGATTTCCTCCGGCCCGAGCTTGGTGTCGCGCGCGACGACCGACAGCTCCTCGATGTGGATCGAAGTGAAGCGCTCGTCCCCCACCACCCGCTCCGAGATCAGAATCGAGTCCTCGAAGTTGTAGCCGTTCCAGGGCATGAACGCGACGAGCATGTTCTGCCCCAGCGCGAGCTCGCCCATGTCGGTCGAGGCGCCGTCGGCGACGACGTCCCCCTTGGCGATGCGGTCGCCCACCTTCACCAGCGGGCGCTGGTTGATGTTGGTGTTCTGGTTCGAGCGCTGGTACTTGACGAGATTGTAGATGTCCACGCCCACTTCACCGGGCGCGGTCTCCTCGTCATTGACGCGGACCACGATGCGCGAGGCGTCGACATAATCGACCAGTCCGCCGCGGCTCGCCTGCACCGCCGTGCCCGAGTCGACCGCCACCGTGCGCTCCAGCCCCGTGCCGACCAGGGGTTTTTCCGGGCGCAGGCATGGCACCGCCTGGCGCTGCATGTTGGAGCCCATCAACGCGCGGTTCGCATCGTCGTGCTCGAGGAACGGGATGAGCGAGGCGGCAACCGAGACCGCCTGTGACGGAGCGACATCCATGTACTGGATGCGGTCCGGCGTCGAAAGCGTGAACTCGTTGCGGTACCGGCACGAGACCAGGTCGTCGCTGAAGCGGTTGTTCTTGTCGAGCGCGGCGTTCGCCTGCGCGATCATGTACTGGCCTTCCTCGATCGCCGAGAGGAAGTGGATCTCGTCCGTGACATGCATGTCCTTCACCTTGCGGTACGGCGTCTCGAGAAAGCCGTACTCGTTGGTGCGGGCATAGAGCGCCAGGGAATTGATCAACCCGATGTTCGGGCCTTCCGGCGTCTCGATCGGGCACACGCGGCCGTAGTGCGTCGGGTGCACGTCGCGCACCTCGAATCCCGCGCGCTCGCGCGTGAGCCCGCCCGGCCCGAGCGCGGAGACGCGCCGCTTGTGCGTGATCTCGGAGAGCGGATTGGTCTGGTCCATGAACTGCGAGAGCTGCGACGAGCCGAAGAACTCCCGGATCGCCGCGCTGACGGGCTTTGCGTTGATGAGATCGTGCGGCATCAGGTTTTCCGACTCGGCCTGGGAGAGGCGCTCCTTCACCGCGCGCTCGACCCGCACCAGCCCCGCCCGGAACTGGTTCTCGGCAAGCTCGCCCACCGAGCGCACGCGGCGGTTGCCGAGATGGTCGATGTCGTCGATCTCGCCCTTGCCGTTCCTGAGATCCACGAGAATCTTGATGACGGCAACGATGTCCTCCGCGGAAAGCGTCCCCGTGCCAACCAGCTCGGAGCGCCCCGCGCGGCGGTTGAACTTCATGCGGCCCACCTTCGACAGGTCGTAGGTGTCCTCGTTGAAGAAGAGGCGCGTGAAAAGGGTCTTCACCGCGTCTTCCGTCGGCGGCTCGCCCGGTCGCATCATGCGGTAGATCGCCACCTGCGCCGCCAACTGGTCGGCGGTCTCGTCGACGCGCAGCGTCTGGGAAATGTAGGGCCCCTGGTCGAGGTCGTTGGTGTAGATCGTCTGGATCTTGCCGACGCCGGCTTCCTTGAGCTTCGCGAGCAGCGCCTCGGTGATCTCCTCGTTGGCATTGGCGAGCACCTCGCCCGTGCCTTTGTCGACGACGTTGTGCGCCAGCACGCGACCCACCAGAAACTCTTCCGGCACTGTGATCCGGCTCAAGTTCGCCTGCTCCATCTCGCGAACATGCTTCACCGTGATGCGCTTGTCCTTGGCAACGATCAGCTTGCCGCTCTTCGTCTCGATGTCGAAACGCGCCATCTCGCCGCGCATGCGCTCGGGAACGAGCGTGAACTCGATCGAGTCCTTGGCAAGCTGAAACGCATCGAACGCGAAGAACTCGGCAAGGATCTTCTCCGGGGAATAGCCGAGGGCCTTGAGGAGAATCGTCACCGGCATCTTGCGGCGGCGGTCCACGCGGAAGTAGAGATAGTCCTTGGGGTCGTACTCGAAGTCGAGCCACGAGCCGCGGTACGGAATCACGCGGGCCGAGAAGAGCAGCTTCCCCGACGAATGCGTCTTGCCGCGGTCGTGCTCGAAGAACACTCCGGGCGAGCGATGCAGCTGCGAGACGATGACGCGCTCGGTGCCGTTGATGACGAACGAGCCCGTGACCGTCATAAGCGGAATCTCGCCCATGTAGACCTCCTGCTCCTTCACCTCCTTGGGCGTGGGCTTGGCGGCCTCCTTGTCCATGATGACCAGCCTTACCTTGGCGCGGAGCGGCGCGGCATAGGTCAGTCCGCGCTGCTGGCACTCCTTGACGTCGAACGGGGGCTCGCCGAGGGTGTAGCTCACGAACTCGAGCCGCGCGTTCTTGGAATGGCTCTCGATGGGGAAAATGCTCTTGAAAGCCGCCTGCAGGCCCTCGGTCTTGCGGCTATCCGGTTGCGCGACCGCCTGCAGGAATCCTGCGTACGACTCGATCTGCGTCGCCAGCAGGAACGGCACCGGCAGGACGCTCTCGCGCTTGGCAAAGCTCTTTCGAATGCGCTTCTTCTCGGTGAAGGAGTACGCCATATCAGCTCCAGGAAAATGTCACACAGCGAACGAACACGGCCACGCCCCCGCCGGAGCGCGTCGGCCCCGGGCGAAGAGCAAGGCGCGGCTTGCTCGAAATAAGATCAGGGCTGGCGGGTGCCCGCCAACCACGCGTCCGCATCGCGTTTACTTGATCTCGCCGGTCGCTCCGGCTTCAGTCAGCTGCTTCAGGAGACTGTCCGCATCGGCCTTGGAAATGCCTTCCTTGACCGGCTTGGGCGCGCCGTCCACCAGGTCCTTCGCTTCCTTCAGGCCCAGACCGGTGACCGCACGAACGACCTTGATCACGTTGACCTTGTTCGCGCCCGAGCTGTTGAGCATCACGGTGAACTCGGTTTTCTCCTCCGCTGCGGCGGCGCCTGCGCCCCCCCCCGCGGCCGGCGCCGCGACCGCCACGGTCGCGGCGGCCGCCGAAACGCCCAGTTTTTCCTCCATCTCCTTGATGAGCTGCGACAACTCCAGCACCGTCATGTTGGAGATCGCATCGATGATTTCTGCTTTGGCAATCGTCATTGCTTTGGACTCCGTCTAGGTTTGATTCGCTGGTTTCAATTGGGTTCAAGCGGCCCTCATGCGGCCCGCTTCTCTTTCTGATCGCGTACGGCCGCGAGGGTGCGCACAAACTTGGCCGGCACCTCGTTCAGCGTCCGGACGAACATCGCGAGCGGCGCCTGCATCGTGCCCAGCAGCCTCGCGAGGAGCTCCGGGCGGCCCGGCAGCTGCGCAAGGCTGATCACTTCCTTTGCCGACATCAGCACGTTCGGCATCGCGCCCGCCTTGATGACGAGCCTGTCGTTGCCCCTGGCGAATTCCTGCAGCACCTTGGCCGCCGCAACCGGATCGCTCGAGATGCCGTACGCGAGGGGACCCACCATCTGCTCGGCGAGCCCCTGGAACGGCGTATCGGCCACCGCGCGGCGCGCGAGCGTGTTCTTCAGCACGCGCAGGTAGACGCCCGAGCCGCGCGCCTTGCGGCGCAGCTCGGTCATCTCCTCGACCCGGAGGCTGCGGTACTCGGCCAGGACGACGGCCTGGGCCCGGGCGAGCTCGGCGCTCACCTCCGCCACCACGGCCTGTTTCTGTTCGAGATTGAGAGTCAAGTTCTACCTCCGTCCAACGGTTTACAAGAGAACAGTGGCGAACGCACGGAGTACGCGCACACGGTCCGCGCCGCGCGTTCACCGATACGTCTGCTGCAATCACCGTTCCGCCACCGGCGACCGTTGATCGAGAAGCCAGAACTCAGCGACTTGACCTGCGTCGGGTTCGCCGTCTGCGTAGGATTTCGGGTACTGACGCTCGCGGGTACCGGGCCACGCGCTGCCCTGGAGGCAGCTTCTGACCATGAACCCTCGATTCGCGTTCCCAAGAAAATTAAACCTCCTGGTTCCTACGGTCTTTGACAACCTGCCGCAGCGCATCCCCGCGGCAGCCCAAAGTACTCACACGCTCAAACTTGCCTGGTCGACGCGCACGCCTGCGCCCATCGTGCTCGACACTGAAATCTTCCTCAGGAAAATCCCCTTGACGCCGGAGGGCCTGGATTTGTTGACCGCATCGACAAGCGCCTTCAGGTTCTCGTTCAGCGCATCCACCGAGAAAGAGGCGCGGCCGATCGTACATTGCACGATACCGGCCTTGTCGGCCCGATACTGGATCTGCCCGGCCTTGGCGTTCCTGATCGCGCCCGCCACATCCTGGGTCACCGTTCCGACCTTGGGATTCGGCATGAGCCCGCGCGGACCGAGTATCTGGCCAAGCTGCCCCACCACGCGCATGGCGTCCGGCGTCGCGATCACCACGTCGAAATCGAGCTTGCCGCCCTTGATGTCGTTGGCGAGATCTTCGAATCCCACGATGTCGGCGCCCGCGTCCTTCGCCTGCGCGGCGCGCTCGCCCTGGGCAAACACGGCGATCCGAACGCTCTTGCCGGTGCCCTGCGGAAGCACGATCGAGCCGCGCACCGTCTGGTCCGATTTCTTCGCATCGATCCCCAGGTTGATTGAAACATCCACCGATTCATCGAATTTGGCAGTCGCGCCTTCCTTGACCAGCTTCAACGCGTCCGTTGCCGGGTAGGCCTTTGCGCGGTCCACCTTCGCGTGCGCCGCGCGGTAGCGTTTGGAAAGAGCTGTCACAGGCCCTCCACGTCCACGCCCATGCTGCGCGCGCTTCCGGCCACGGTGCGCACCGCGGCCTCCAGGTCTGCTGCCGTCAGATCGGGCATCTTGGCCCTGGCGATCTCCTCAGCCTGCGCCCGGGTAATTTTCCCGACCTTGTCGGTATTGGGTCTCGGGCTGCCCTTTTCCAGCTTGGCCGCCTTTCTGATGAGCACGCTCGCAGGCGGCGTCTTCATCACAAAGGTGAAGCTTTTGTCGTGGTAGGCCGTGATGACGACCGGCACGGGGAGGCCAGGCTCCATCTTCTGTGTCTGCGCGTTAAACGCCTTGCAGAACTCCATGATGTTCAGGCCGCGCTGGCCCAGGGCAGGGCCGATGGGCGGGCTCGGATTCGCCTTGCCAGCGGGCACCTGAAGCTTGATCAGGGCAACTACTTTCTTCGCCATCTAACTAGCGCTCCTTCCGGGTCCAAGCGGACGCCTTACGCGTCCTCCCCGTTACATTCCGTGAATCGTGACTGGTGAATCGTAAATCGAGAAAACCCGTCAACGCCGTTGTCCGCTCACCGCTCACCATTCACGCCTTCTCTACCTGGCCGAAGTCGAGCTCCACAGGCGTCGAACGGCCGAAAATCGTCACCGAAACCCGCAGCTTGTTCTTGTCGTAGTTGACGTCTTCCACGTTTCCGTGGAAATCCGCAAACGGGCCTTCCTTGACCCGCACCGCCTCGCCCACCTCGAACAGCACCTTGGGCCGCGGCTTCTCCACCCCTTCCTGGATCTGGTGCAGGATGTTCTGCACCTCCTTCTCGGATATCGGTGTGGGTTTGGTCGCGGTGCCGCCGATGAATCCAGTTACTTTCGGCGTGTTCTTCACGAGATGCCAGGTGTCGTCGGTCATCTCCATTTCGACCAGCACGTAACCCGGAAAGAACTTGCGCTCGCTGATCGCTTTCTGGCCGGCCTTCATCTCGACCACCTCCTCGACCGGCACCAGGATCTGGCCGAACTTGTCCTCCATCCCGGCGCGCCGGATGCGATC
>Ga0256864_1000437_pt1 | contig 15180 bp, 12 predicted proteins | sample RVTome_11_FD_187336 | JGI IMG/M metagenome (GOLD analysis project Ga0256864, IMG submission 187336) | Soil microbial communities from uranium-contaminated site in the Upper Colorado River Basin, Wyoming, United States - RVT147D111 HiSeq ... | reverse complement strand
AGCCGCCGCGGTGGCGGCCCGCCGCCGGCGGTGGAATCGAGGGCTCACGGTGGCGGGGTTGGCGGCGGCGGCGGTGACCGTGCTCGCGGTGGGGCTGCCGGTCGTTTCCGGAGGCCCTGTTGGTGTGGACGTGGTCACGGAAGACCCGTCGGTCGAGATCGAGACCCTGGCCGACCAGTCGCGGCAGCTCGAGAGCGTGCTGGTGGAGGTGGGGCGTCAGCCGCGTGTCGTGAACGGGATGACGGCGAGCGTGATCGCCGATCTCGAGGATCGGATTGCGTGGGTGGACGCCGGGCTGGAGCAGGCGCACACCGTGTCGGCGACGCCGCGAGAGATGGCCGACCTCTGGCACCAGCGCGTGGTGCTGATGAATGCCCTGGTGAACGCGCACGTGCGCCAGGTGGGTTACGAGGGATTCTGAGGATAAGGGAGTGCAAACGATGACCGTTCGAAAGCGATATATGCCGGTGCTCGCCCTGGCGCTCCTCCTGAGTGCGCCCACGGTGGCCTCGGCGCAGGAGCGTCGGGAGGACGATCGCCGGCTCGAGGAGGCCGAGCGTAGTATGGAGGCAGCGAAGCGTCAGCTCGAGGAAGCGCTTCGCAACCTCCGGGACCAGAAGGGCTATGCTCCCCAGTTGAACGAGGCGATCCGACTACTACGAGAATCACAGCGCGATTGGACTGATGCCGCACGGCGTCTCCAGATCAGAGGCTTGAACGACGGCCGGGGGTGGATAGCGCTGGCAGGCGACCGGCCCAGGATGGGCGTGTACGTTGATACCGACGCGGACGCGGCCCGCGATTCGATCGGCGCCGGGCTGAGCGGCGTGACGCCGGGCGGGCCGGCGGCCGAGGCCGGGCTCCAGGTGGGCGACATCATCACACGGGTGGACGGCGAGTCGCTCGCGTCCACCAGCCGCCGCGACCGGCCCGGCGACAAGCTCATCCGCATCATCAGCGATCACGAGCCGGGTGACACGCTGCGCGTGGAGTACCGGCGGGACGGTCAGACACGCACGGCCAACGTCGTGGTGCGGGACACGGGACTCACCGGTTACTCGTTCGGGTTCGGAGGCGGCGATTCGGCCAGGGTGTTCCGGTTCGAGGAGTCGCTCCCCCGCACGTTCGTGCAGCCGCCGCGGATTGACGTCGAAACGCCGCTGCTGAGGTTCCTCCCTCGGGGATGGCTCGACATGGAGCTCGTGACACTGAACGAGGAGCTCGGGTCTTACTTCGGCACCACGCAGGGTGTGCTAGTCGTGCGCGCTCCGGAGGAGACCTCGCTCAACCTGCGGAGCGGTGATGTGATTCTCGACATCGACGGCCGCGAGCCGTCGAGCCCGTCGCACGCACTGCGCATCATGCGGTCCTACGAGCCCGGCGAGACCATGCGCATCGAGGTCATGCGCGACAAGCGCCGTCAGACCATCACCGCCACCGTGCCGGAGCGAGACGGCGGGTTTTTCTGGCGGTGAAGCAGCGCGGGGGAAGTGGGAAGGGGAAGGGTGATCGATACCCTTCCCTTTTTCTTTCTCCATTCCCCTTCTAGCGACCCGCGCCGAACAACATCGCGTTCGTCAACAACCTCGCCGGTCCTCGCCAGAACGCCCTGAACAACGGATCCTCCGCCAACATCACGACGTTCCCACGGCCGACGGACTCGACCGCCGCCCAGACGCTCCCGTCGAGATGCCGCAGGGTGTTGTCGGGCCAGGTCCAGCCGGCGAGCAGCAGCGAGTCTCCCACGAACGCCACCGGGTTGTCTCCGCCCTCGGACGGGGCGAGGAGCGTGCCACCGCTCAGCATGACCGGGAGCGCCGCCTGCTCGTACCCGAGGGTCAGCCAGTGGCTGTGGTCGAGCGTGGCCCGGAAGATCGTTCCGGGGAGGGGTGCCGGGGCGTCGGGTTCGGCGGTGGGCGACGCCAGGGGCGGCGTCAGGGCCGGATCGTTCGGGAGGTCGGGGCCGTCGTCATCCCCGTTCTCGTCCTCGTCCTCGTCGCCGACCGCCTTCACTGTGCTGAGCCCCAGGTCCTCGTGCCCCGGCACCAGGGCGGCCCCGCCGTAGACGATGAGCACGCCGCCGTCGCGGAGCCAGCGCTCCAGCCGGGCGATGCCGGCTTCGCCAAGCTCGCGGCGGATCGTGCCGGCGTTGCCGTCGGGGATGACGAGCACGTTGTAGTCCGAGAGGGTGTACATCCGGGCGACGGATCCAAGCCGCACCGGGACGAACGGCTCGCCGAGCTCGCGCTCGAGGAAATGCCATAGCGCGCCGTAGCTCGTCTGCGTCACGCCGTCGCCCGCGGCCACGAGGATGCGCGGATCGAAGACCGGCCGCACGCTCTCGGAGCCCACCCCCACGCCGCCGGAGTCGGGAAACGCCGACTGGACGGCGGTCACGGGTACGCCGTATCGGGCCGCCAGCTCGGCGATCCGCTGCGACAGTGCCGGACCGTTGCGTGAGGTCCGGGCGACGATCGTCCCGCGGGGGTGGCCGCGTCCGTCGGCGCGGAGCGGTTGCGTGCTCACCCCGAGCACGAACCCTTCCCGCGTGAGCGCCATGGCCAGCGCGGCCGAGCCGAGCCGGTCGTTGGGGAAGACGTACGCCGAGCGTGCGGGACCTGGCCGCGGGGCGTCCGTGGCCGCGACGGCGCGCGCCGGGTCGTCCGCCACGGCCTGAGCGGCCGCTGCGGTGATCGATCCCAGGTCGTCGGTCCAGAACGCCTCGAGACCGAGGGTGAAGGGGAGGGACCACGCCGTGACATCGTAGAACTCGTATCCCTCGGTGCTCGCGTCCTCGCCCCGCCGGCGGTTCCGCTCGAAGCGCTCCAGCTGCCGTGCGACGAAGTCCTGGTCGAGTTCCGCGCGGGGCTCCAGGAGCGCCCGGGCCATCCGGCCCTTAGGCTGATCGAGATCGATGACCAGGGCGCCCGGGGGGAAGGTGTGGCGCCGCGCCGGGCCGGAGGGCCCGTCCGCGAAGGCGTGCGCAGACGCGCTGTAGGGCGCGGTCAGCCGCGATACTTCGACGCCGTGCAAGCCCAGGATCGTCCGCAGCCGCGCAGCGTTCGTCGGGTCGCCATCGGGCAGCACGACGATCCGTCGCAGGCCGGGCGCCCCCGCCGCCGCGGTGCTGCGGTGGAAGTCGTAGAAGTCGAGGAGACGCTGCTCGCGGTTGGCGCCGGCGGTCTCGATCGTCGCGAGGGAGGCGACGTAGTGGTGCGCGATGCCCTCCGAGAACGTGATCACGGTGCCGTCGTCGCGCCGGCGCGCCAGTACCTTCCCGCCGTCGGTCTCGTAGGTCATGCCGGTGGCGCCGTGCAGCGCGGGGCCCGTGTCGAAGTAGCCCGCGTAGAACAGATCGAAGATGTCCCGCGTGTAGTATTGCCAGCCGTAGCGGTCGAACGCCGCGGCGTTCCCCCGGCCGAACGCCTCGAGCCACCGCAGCGCGTGCGGCGGGAGGTTCTGGTTGACCGGCAGGGCCGGCGGGGGGAAGAAGAACTGCTCCGTGGTGCTGTGATGGTCCACGAACACCTGCGGGCTCCAGCGCAGAATGGCCGAGAGCATCGCGCGGACCGGAGCCTGCGAGACGGCGATGAGATCGCGGTTCATGTCGAAGCGGTAGTGGCCGAACCGGCCCCAGATCCCCCACGGCTCGTTCCACTCGTGCGCGAACGGCTCGTCGGTGCCGACGGCGACCGAGTTGTACCACACCGCGAACCGCTCGTGCCCGTCGGGATTCGCGGATGGGTTCAGCACCACCACCGCGTTTTCCAGAGCCGTTCGCGTGGCGGGCTCGTCGGAGGCCAGGAGCTGATACGCCACCCACATCGCGGCTTCGAAGCCGGCGGGCTCGTTGCCGTGGATGGAGTACGACAGCATCACGACGAGCGGCTCCCGCGCGGCGATGGCCGCCGCTTCTGCTGGCGAGGTGATACGGGGATCGCGGAGGGCGCCGATCCCCGAGCGGATCTCCTCGAGTCGAGCGATGTTGGCGGGCGCCGAGATGATCAGGGCGCGCATCGCCCGACCTTCCTCGGTGGTCCCGATCGTTTCGGCGCGCACGCGGTCGGGCACGGCGGCGATCATCGCGTCGAGGACCGCCTGCTGTTCGGCGTATTGCGTGTGCCGCGCGCCCGCCGCGTAGCCAAGGACCGTGTCCGGGCGCGGCACCGCGGGGCGGTACGGTCCGCGGCCGTAGAAGTCGAACGGCTCTTGGGCGGTCGCCGGCGAAACCGCAGCCAGCACCAGCGCCGCGGCCCACCAGGCGCGGGGACGGATCGAGATCGAATGCATGGCCTTCCCGGGCTCGAGTGTTCGACGGACGGCGGCGGTGACGCCGGTTGCCGTGCCGCCAGCAAGGTATCGCGGCGCGCCGCGATGGGGGAGGGAGTCCGGGGCGCCTTGCGCGGACGGGCCACGTCACGCAGCGTTGGTGGCGTTCTCACCCTGCACGGGAGGTGTCCATGCCCGAGGAACTCTGGCCCTGGATGCACTTGATTGGACGAATCCTCTTCGCGTTGGTCTTCATCGGCAGTGGATTCGGTCACCTGATGCAACTCGACAACACGGCGACCTACGCCAAGTCGAAGGGGGTGCCCGCACCGAAAGCGGCTGCGGCCGTGACGGGTCTCATGATCATTGCCGGTGGACTATCCATCGCGCTGGGATGGCACCGCTTCATTGGCGCCGGACTCCTGGTCGTGTTTCTCCTGCCCGCGGCGTTCATGATGCATGCATTCTGGAACGTGCAAGATCCTATGGCCCGCCAGAACGAGATGGCGCATTTCATGAAGGACATCGCGCTTGCCGGCGCCGCCCTGTTCATCGCCTTCTACGCCGGCCATCCGTGGCCGCTGAGTCTCGGCGGGTGAGCGGCACCCCGGCCCACCAACCAACGGAGATGCGCTGATGCCCGATGCGCTCTGGGCTCTCTACCCCCTGTTCCACCTCGCCGGCCGGGTGCTCTTCTCGCTGTTCTTCGTCGTCTTCGGTCTCCAGCACCTGCTTCGCCCTGCGGAGATCGTGGAGTACTTCCGCCAAAAGGGGATCCCCGGCCCGCGCCCCGTGGCGTTCGTCACCGGGTTGATGCTGACGGCGGGCGGCGCCATGGTGCTCACGGGTTGGAGCCGGTTCGTCGGGGCGGGGCTTCTCTTCCTCGTGCTGTTCCCGGGCGCGTTCGCGCTGCACGCGTTCTGGCACGAGACCGATCCCGCGACCCGCCTCAGTGAGCGGGCGCAGTTCTTCATGACGCTCGGCCTCGCAGGCGCCACGCTATTCGTGGCCTACTACGGCTGGGAGGTCTGGCCGGCGAGTGTGGCGAACTAAGCCGCTCGCCTGTTCTCCGCCCTTGACGCTCCCCCCATATATTACGACATTACGTACGTAATATCGTAACGCAGTATCGCGCGTAATATCGGGAGGGCCTCTATGAGACATTCTGGATGGTCTTTCGGCTTCGGACCGGGTGAGGGGGCTTGGATGTGGGGACCCGGCCGGGGACGCCGGCGGCGCCGCCGCCAGTGGTTCGAGTCCGGCGACATGAAATACGTGATCCTCAAGCTGCTCAGGGAAAAGCCGATGCACGGCTACGAGGTCATGAAGGCCCTGGAGGAGCAGACACAGGGATGCTACAAGCCGTCGCCCGGCACCGTGTACCCCACGCTCCAGTGGCTGGAGGACGAGGGGCTCGTTCGCAGCGAGGATGTGGAGGGGAAGAAGGTGTACGCGATCACCGACGAGGGTCGGGCGTTCCTCGAGGAACACAAATCGACGGTCGATGACATCTTCGAGCGGGTCGAGGAGACGATCGACTCGTTTTTCAGCGACCCCATGCCGGAGGTGACTCGGCTCGTCGGCAAGTTGGTGAGCCAGTCCTATCGCGCCGCCTGGCGTCTCCGGGAGGACAAGGAGAAGCGCAGTCGGGTGGTCGAGGTGCTGGACCGCGCCGTGAAGGAGCTCGAAACGCTCCTCGCCTGAGAATCGAGCCGCAGCCCCCGTTCCGCGACGCCCCGCGGGGGTCGGACCTCGCCCCCGGGGGGGGCGGCCCGGGGGACGGGTTCGAAGAAGTGGCCGCCGACAGTTCGAGGGGCTGGCGCTGCCGGCCTCATGGCGCCGATTACGGCAGGCGTCCTGCGCGCCTCAGCGCCTCCCGCAACAGGAACTCGATCTGACCGTTGACGCTGCGCAGATCGTCCGCCGCCCATCGCTCGATCGCCTCGAGGATCCGGGGATCGATTCGGATCAGGAACGCCTTCCGCCCCGTCACGACGCCTACGAGTAGAGCGTTCCGGTATTGACGACGGGCTGCGGCGCTCGGTCGCCGCAGAGCACCACCAGCAGGTTGCTCACCATCGCAGCCTTGCGCTCCTCGTCCAGCTCGATGACCCCTTGGTGCGCGAGCTCCTTGAGCGCCATCTGCACCATGCCTACCGCTCCGTCCACGATCTTCCGCCGCGCCGCCACGATCGCGCTCGCCTGCTGGCGCTGCAGCATGGCGCCCGCGATCTCCGGGGCGTACGCCAGGTGGCTGATCCGCGCCTCGAGTACCTCTACGCCGGCATTCGCCAACCGCTCCTGGATCTCGACCTGTAAGCGCTCCGAGATTTCCCCCGTGTGGCTCGCCAGGGACACCTCGCCCTCCTCATGCGCGTCGTACGGGTAGTTCGTGGTGAGCGTCCGCAAGGCCGCCTCGCTCTGCACGTGCACGTACTCGACAAAATCGTCAACCTCGAACAGCGCCTCGGCCGTGTCGACGACACGCCAAACGACCACGGTGGCGATCTCGACGGGATTGCTGTTCTTGTCGTTCACCTTGAGCTGATCGGTCTCGAAGTTCCGAACCCGCAGGGAAATCTTCCGCTTCGTGTAGAACGGATTGGCGAATCGCAGGCCCGGCGTCTTCACCGATCCCACGTAATCCCCGAAGAGCTGGAGCACGCGTGACTCGTTCGGGTTCACCATGAAGAACCCCGCGTAGAGAAACAGCACCACCGTGAGCACGAGGCTCGCCGCGATGATCGGGACCGGCCGCTCGGCCTGGATGGTCGACACCAGCCACAGGACGTCCCCGACCGTGGCGAGCAGCAGGATGACGAGGGCGACATAGCCGGAGGCGACCGTCCGCTGGCGTTCACGAATCACCGCTTCCTCCCGGGCATGAGATAGTGACAGCATGGGATATTGGTACGATATCATACAGATAGCGCCAAGTCAAGCCGCTCGCCGCGCCCACGCACCGCTCGACACGCTGCGCCACGTCTCGTCCGCCGGCGGGAACCCGCCCGCGGCAAATCGGTCTAAGCTGTGGCGTGCGCCGACCTCGAATCGCCATCGGCCTCCTGGGTGCGATGCTTGCCCCCGTCTCCGCTCCCGCCCAGGCACCGGCGCCCGGGACGGCGGGGTTCCCGCTCGGCCAGGTCGTGCCGCACGTGGTCGCGACGTCTGACACGGCCCAGGCGTACGCGCTGTACCTGCCCTCCACGTACGACCCGGCCCGAGCGTGGCCCGTCCTGTTCCTGATGGATCCCCGAGGCCGGGCGCTCATGCCCATGGCGCTCGTGCGGCGCGCGGCGGAGCGCTTCGGCTACATCGTGATCAGCTCGTACAACACCCTCAGCGACGGGCCCCGCGATCCGAACGAGATCGCCCTCGACGCGATGCTGACCGACGTGCAGGGCCTGCTCGCCCCGGACCTCGAGCGGCTCTATCTGGTGGGCTTTTCCGGGACGGCGCGGGCTGCTTGGGAGTTCGGGTACCGGCTCGAGGGCCACGTGGCGGGGATCATCGGCGTGGGTGCGGGCACGCCGACGCTCGATTTCTTCGACATCGTGACCCCGACGTTCGGTACGCCCGTGGTGTTCTTCGGCTCCGCCGGCTACACCGACTTCAACTTCGATGAGGTCTACGCCCTGGACCTGGCGCTCGACGCGTACGGCGTCACGCACAAGGTCGAGATGTTCGACGGCCCGCACGCATGGGCACCGGAGCCGGTCATGGCACGTGCCGTGGCCTGGCTGGAGCTGCAGGCGATGCGATCGGGGCACCGCCCCACGGACGCCAGGCTCGTGGATTCGCTGTTCGCCGACGGGATGGAGGCGGCCCGCGCGGCCGACGGCGCGGGCAAGCGGTACGACGCGTACGTGGGGTATCGGGCGGTCGCCGAGGACTTCGCCGGCCTACGCAACGCAACCGACGCGGCCGAGCGGGCGGAAGCCCTGCGGAAGACGGCCGATGTGCGCCGCGCCGTGCGTACCCTCGAGGACGGGCTGCAACGGTTCAACGCGTACGCTCGCAAGCTGCACGCGTTTCTCCAGGAAGTGCGCGACGGTGGTCCGCTGCCGCCCGTCGCCCACGCCGTTGAACGCCTCGAGATCGGCCGGCTGCAGGGCCTGGCGCAGGACACGACGGACCGTCTCGTCGCGCTCCAGGCCGAGCGTCTCCTGAACAGTGCCTTCGTGTGGCTCTCGTTCTACGAGCCGCGAACGTATTTTGCGGAGGAACGCCCGGAGCGGGCACTCGCGGTGCTGGACGTCGCGCGGGTGATCCGGCCGGCGCATCCGCAGGTGTGCTACAACCGCGCCAGAGCGCTGACGGCGCTACAACGCACCGACGAGGCCCTCGACGCCCTGACCTGCCTCGCCGGCACGCGGTTCGCCTCGGCCGACGCGCTGGCGGCGGATTCGAACCTCGCGGGGCTGCGCGGAGACGAACGGTTCCGGGCCCTCATCGCGAAGCTACGGGAGCGTCCAACCCCGCCGCCTTGACCGGCACCCGCCCCCGAGGGACCTTCCGGGACGAGCGCGGTCCCGCCGCCGGCAACGCGATCACCCCGGCCTCACGCCATGGCACGAAACGCCGAACAGCGATGGTTCCTCACGACGGTCATCTGGCTGGCCGCGATCGGGGGTGGCTGGGCCCGCGTCGCGGACGATCCCCCGTGCGAGATCTATTGCTTCGAGTTGAGCCCCACGGCGATGGCGCCCGGCGCATCCGGTGAGGGCCGGCTCCGGTTGGCGTGGTCGCCGTTCGGCATTGCCGTCAGTGAGTCCGGCTTCCTCGTTTATGAGCTGGAACTGACGATCGGGAACCTCCCGCCGCCCGGGCGGCTCGGCTCGTACACGACGTACGTCGCGTGGATCGCGTCGCCGGAGCTCGACCGCGTCGAGCGGCTCGGCGCGGTTGCACCGTCCGGCGCGCTCCGGGCGCGGATCCAGAGCTGGAACAAGTTCCTCGTCCTGGTCACCCCCGAGAGGCACACCGAGCCCGAGCGCCGCGCCGGACCCGTGGTCCTCCAGGGCCGCTCGCCGAGTGGTCTCATGGCGTCGTTCCAGAGCCATGAGCTGTTCAACAACATGCCGCATTGAGGCTGAAGCGGCGCGGGGCCCGGAGCGGTCATTGGCGCGGTGCCCGGAGCACGGAGTCCGCCCCGCCCCGCCCCCGCGCTCCACGCCCCGTGTCCGCGCTCCTCGCCCTCGCACTGCTCCCGACGGCGCCCTACGCCCATGCGCTGCAACATCAGCACGGCGACCCGGCGGACACCTCAAGTGGTTGGCGCATGCCGATGCGGCCGGATATGCCGGACATGATGCTGCCCGGCATGGCCGACTACCGGCCGCCGCTCACGCCGTTTCGGCCCGGCGCGGGGGTCGACCCCGCCTCGCTAGCGGAAGCCCGGCCCAACGAGATGGTCCACCTGGCCGACGGCGACACTCTCGTGCTCGCCTCGGGGCTGGTGCGTCGCACGATCGACGGCAAGTCCTTTGTCATGTACGGCTTCAACGGCCAGTACCCGGGCCCGCTGATTCGCGTGGACGCCAACACGACCGTCGTCGTGGCGTTCGTGAACGGGGTCGAGCTGCCGTCGACCATCCACTGGCACGGCGTCAGGCTCGATAACCGGTTCGACGGCGTGCCGGGGGTGACGCAGGAGCTGGTGGCGCCGGGCGAACGCTTCGTGTACCGCGTTCACTTCCCGGACCCCGGCATCTACTGGTACCACCCGCACCACCGCGAGGACATCCAACAGGAACTTGGCTTGTATGGGAACATGCTCGTGGATTCGCCGGACCAGGCGTTCTGGGGGCCGGCGCACCGTGACGAGATCCTGATGCTGGACGACCTGCTCGTCCAGGACGGGGAGATCGCGCCGTTCGGGCTCGAGGCGTCGAACCACACGCTCATGGGCCGCTTCGGCAACGTCATGCTGGTGAACGGAGAGCCCGAGTACCGGCTCCGGATCCGGCGGGGCGAGGTCGTGCGCTTCTTCTTCACCAACGTCTCCAACACGCGCATGTTCAACCTCGGGTTCGGCGGCGCGCCGATCAAGGTGGTGGGCGGGGACATCGGGCGGATCGAGCGGGAGGCGTTCGCGCCCGGCGTGGTGATCGCGCCGGCGGAACGGTACGTGGTGGCGGTCCGGTTCGACCGCGCCGGACGCTTCCCGGTGGTGAATCGGGTGCAGGCGGTGGATCATTGGCTGGGCGAGTTCTACCCGACGGCCGACACCCTCGGTTGGGTCACGGTCGGGGAGGAAGCCGCGACGCCCGATCTCACCGAAGCGTTCGAGCGGCTGCGTCACAACGAGGACGTCACCACCGACGTGGCGCGGTACCGCGAGCATTTCGATCGCGCGCCGGACTTCGAGGCGGTACTCACGATCCACGCCGGGGACCTTCCCCAGGGCGTGATCCAGTACATGAGCATCGACACCACGTACTTTCCCCCGGTGGAGTGGAACGACGCGATGCCGATGATGAACTGGGTATCCAACGGCGCGAACACCCGGTGGATCCTGCGCGACGCCCGCTCCGGCCGGGAGAACATGGACGTCGACTGGACCGTCGACCGCGGCGCCGTGGTGAAGATCCGGCTGCGGAACGACGCCAAGGCGTTCCACCCCATGAGCCACCCGATTCACCTGCACGGCCAGCGCTTCCTCGTGGTCGAGCGGGACGGCGTCCGGAATCCCCATTTCGTGTGGAAGGAGACGGTGCTCGTGCCGGTGGGTACCACGGTCGATCTCCTGGTGGATGCGTCGAATCCCGGAAGGTGGATGCTCCATTGTCACATTGCCGAGCACCTCGAGGCGGGCATGAAGCTCTTGCTCACGGTGCGCTAGGAACGCGGTGATCGTTTCCGCGCCGCACAACGTCAACTCAGGGAGGACAGTCATGCCTATCCGCGCGTTCGCGCGACGTTCCATCGTTGCTCTCGCCGTGGCCCTCGCGCTCCCCGCGGTCGCCGCGGCGCAGCGGGAGCAGCCCCACATGTCCGCCCAGCCCGGGGTCAAGACCGGCGGCAGCGAGAACGTCGAGCTGCTGGCCCACCTTCCGCTCGGCGGCTTCTTCCGCGTCACCGACGTCGAGCTCGAGCAGGAGCCCGGCCGTCCGTTCGCCTACGTCGCGCAGGCGAGGGATCGCGCCGGCTTCTCGGTGATCGACGTGTCCGAGCCGGAGGAGGCGAACGTGTTGTACCGGTGGACGATCGAGGACGTGGAGCTGCACCAGGGATTGGGCGGGATGGATGGGAAGTACTTCAAGCACGATCGCAAGTATTACTACGTCCAGTCCATGCAGTTCGCGCAGGGCGGTCCCGACGCCGACCTCGGGGCGGTCGTCTTCGACGTCACGGGCCTTCCCGACGCGTCCAAGGTGCGGGAAGTGGGGCGGATGTACGCGCCGGACCAACCCGGCGGCTTCCACAACATCTTCGCGTATAAGCATTCCTCGGGGCGGCCGCTGCTGTTCACGACCGTTCGCGGACCGCAGGCCCACATCTACGATCTCGAGCGGTTCCTGCGTGGCGCGGATGACCACGGCTTGATCGGCACCGTCCCGCTGCCGCAAACCGGCTCGGGCCCGGGCGGCTACCACGATTTCTACGTCGCCTACGATCCCGCCACGGGGCAGGACAAGTTCTACGGCGCCGGCGCCGGCGGGTATTACGTGTACGACGTGAGCGTTCCCGAGACGCCGTCGTTGCTCTTCTCGATCAGCGGCGTGCCCGGCGTCACGTGGGGGCACACCTTCACCCCCACGCCCGACGGGAAATACGCGGTCACGGAGGCGGAGTATCAGTACGCGCCGCTCCGGATCTTCGATCTTCAGCCGGGGCAGAGCGGCGAGCGGCGCAACATCAACCGGCCGCTGAGCGCCTGGACCGCCGATTGGCGCGCGCTATCGCACAACCACGAAGTGCGCTGGCCATACGTGTTCGTCTCCGCCTACGAGGACGGGCTTCAGATCTTCAACATGATGGATCCCGCCAATCCCGTGACCGTGGGCTGGTACTACACGTACGACGGCCCGCACATGCGCGGCTTCGGCGGCTCCGCGGCCACCGACATGCAGGGCACCAGCGTCATGAACGGCGCGTTCGGCGTCGATGTCCGCAACGCCGACGGCCTCATCGTCATCAGCGATTCCGCCACGGGGTTTTGGCTGTTCAAGATGGAAGGTTTCCGCGGCTGGAACGGCGAGGACTGGGCGATGCCCAACATCTCCAGCGCGCAGGACTGGGACCGAGGGCCGGTTCGTACCACGACGGTCCTTCCGTGAAAGGCGCAAGAAGTAAGAATGAGAGGTAGGGAGGGGGCCTTCTTACATCTCAGAGCGTGTGAAGTAATCGGCGACGGAGCGCGACCAGCCGCGACAGAGCGGGTGGGACTCCCTCCGCGCGCTGCGGCGCGGCGTGGACTCGTCGGCCTCGGCTGGAGGCACCGGGGCGTGACCCGCCGGTCGCGAGCGCCGGGCCCGCCGAGACCACGCCGCCCCTTGGCGCGCTCCGGGAGCCCCACCCGCTCTGCCCGTGCGCTCAGACTCCGTCGTTCCGACTCCTCACCCCTTCACTCCTTACTCCTCACTCCTCACTTCTTACTTCTTACAGTCGCGGACCCTACATTCGCTTGCCTGTAAATCCACCCTTCCGTCACGAGGGAGCCGGTATGAGGAGCATGGAACGGCGTGAGTTTGTCGGCGGCTTGGCCGTCGGGGCGGCGGCGTTCACGATAGTGCCCCGCCATGTCCTGGGCCGAGGATTCCGGGCGCCGAGCGACACGCTGAACGTCGCGTGCATCGGTGTGGGCGGGATGGGGCGCAACGACGTGCGTGGCGTGGCGGGCGAGAACGTGTACGCCTTGTGTGACGTGGACTGGGACCGCGCCGAGGATGCTTTTGTCACGCATCCGGACGCCAAACGGTACCGCGATTTCCGCGAGATGCTGGAGCGGGATGGCGATGCCATCGACGCGGTCACCGTTTCGACCCCCGACCACACGCACACGGCCGCGGCGATGCTCGCGCTCGAGCTGGGGAAGCACGTGTACTGCCAGAAGCCGCTCGCGCGCACGCTGTGGGAAACGCGGGCCCTGAAAGCCGCGTCAACCGGCCGGCCGCGGCAGGCCACGCAGATGGGCAACCAGGGTCACGCCGGCGAGGGCACCCGGCAGATCCGCGAATGGGTGGAGGCCGGCGCGGTCGGCACGGTACGGGAAATCCACTACTGGACGGACCGCCCCATTTGGCCGCAAGCCATCGACCGTCCCACTGAGGCGCACAACGTCCCGCCGCATCTCGATTGGGATCTCTGGCTCGGTCCCGCGCCGTTCCGGCCGTACCATCCGGCGTACGCGCCGTTCCGCTGGCGCGGCTGGTGGGACTTCGGGACCGGCGCGCTGGGGGACATCGCCTGCCACGCCATGGATGCGGGCTTCTGGACGCTCGACCTCGCGTACCCGAGCCGCATCGAAGTCGAGTCCACGGCGTTGTTCGACGAAACGGCGCCGCAGGCGTCGCGGATCGTCTACCACTTCCCCGCGCGCGGCGCGCGCCCCGGCGTGAAGGTCGTATGGCTGGACGGCGGACTGCGGCCGCCGTGCCCGCCGGAGGTGGCCGACGTCGCGGCCTGGCCGCCCTCACGCGACGGCGGCCAGCTCTGGATCGGCGACGACGGGAAGCTCGTGGCCGACATGTACGGCAGGAATCCGCGGCTGCTCGACGCGGAGCGCCACGCCGACCTGCTGGCGAGCCCGCCGCCCGTGACCTACCCGCGCGTCGAGAGCGTTTACGCCGAGTGGATCGCGGCCTGCAAGGCGGGCACGCAACCCGGCTCTTCGTTCGCCGGCCACGCCGGGCCGCTCACCGAGATGGTCCTGCTGGGGAATCTCGCCGTGCGCGCGGGAAGGAACATCGAGCTGGACACCGCCACCGGCGGCGTGCGGGACGCAGCGATTCCCTCAGAGTGGATCACGCCGGCATACCGGGAGGGGTGGACGGCGTCGAGCTAGGGCGCGTCCCCGTCCAGCTCCCGCACCCAGATGTTCCGGTAACGCACCGGGTCGCCATGATCCTGGAGCGTCAGGGGCAGTCGATCCGGGTGCGGCTCGTACGCCGCTTCCCGTTGATGGACGGTCCCCCCCTCCAGGGCGACGGCGTCGTGCACGAGCACGCCGTTGTGCAGTACCGTGACGCGCGCCGGTCGGGTCACGGTGCCGTCGTCGGCGAACCGCGGCCGGCGGAACACGATGTCGTAGGTCTGCCACTCGCCCGGCGGGCGCGACGCGTTGACGAGCGGCGGGTATTGCCCGTAGAGCGCCGCCGCCTGACCATCGGCGTACGTCTCGTTGCCGAACGAGTCGAGCACCTGGATCTCGTACAACCCCATCAGGAACACGCCACTGTTGCCCCGGGCCTGACCGTCGCCGGCCGGGGGTGACGGCGTCGCCCACTCGACATGCAGCTGCACGTCGCCAAGCACGCGCCGCGTCTCGATCGAGCCCGTGCCACCCACCACCTCGAGATATCCGTCCGCCACGCGCCATCCGGCGGAACCGCCACCCTGACGCGTCCACTCGCCCAGGCTCGTGCCGTCGAACAGCACGACGGCGTCCGACGGAGGCGCGACCGGCGGGCCGGCCGGGCCCGGGGTCACGACCGGCGGCCTGGGCCGCTCCATCGAGTGAACCGGCCACCCTTGGGCGTCCAGTGAGCTCATCGGCACGTTCCCCATGAGAAGCGCCGCCGCCGCGCAGGCGATCCCTCTGAAACAGTCAGTCGTCATCATCGGCGTGTGGCTATGGCGTTGTCGCGCATGGCATACGGCTCATGGCTGATGGGCGCATGGCGTATGGCACGAGTGGTGGTGGTTCGCGAGGCCGCGACACACGTTCGGCTGCCGTCTCTGCCGTCT
>Ga0256864_1000435_pt1 | contig 15263 bp, 17 predicted proteins | sample RVTome_11_FD_187336 | JGI IMG/M metagenome (GOLD analysis project Ga0256864, IMG submission 187336) | Soil microbial communities from uranium-contaminated site in the Upper Colorado River Basin, Wyoming, United States - RVT147D111 HiSeq ... | reverse complement strand
CAATTTTTTCATTAATTATTTCGTCAGATAGATGAGTTCGTTTTTTTACTATTTCTACTGGATCCTCTTGAGTAAATGCATATGAAAATATGGCTGATAAGATGGATTTGTCTATTATGTTCAACAGTATTTCTCTAAATCTCTCCCTTTCTTTAATTCATCGATAAATCACATTTTTGGTTCTAGTCCTTTTACCATTCTAAGAGAATCAACTAAGCCATCTGCATATCCAATACTTAGAATCGCAACTTCATCTTTTCCCTCTTCTAAGAATTTTTCAGCATCTTGAATATACAACTCTGCATTTTCTAATATCTTTTGAAATTCTTTAGAATCTTTGAAATAAGAAGAAATTTCTCTTAGAGCCTCTCTTACCATTGGAACATATTTCTCAATCATTTGTTTTGGAATTTTTTTCATGTTTGCAGAATTATCAATGGGATCATCGTAACATTTTGTTAGGATTTTGATTGCGTCGGATTCCGTAAAATGAAGTTTCCCAGGAATTATTATTGTATGTGGAGGTTTTCCATAATCAATTTTGTTAAGCGATGAAATTTTTCCTGAGCTGATTGATTGATTTTTAAATCCAACCCTTGAGGCTATAATTGCAAACATTGATGATTGTATGACGCTTCTTTTTTGCTCTTTTTCAGTTTCTAAAAGTGCGTTAAGAGCTTGTTTTGGTTCAAGGAAAAATTTTGAATCTTGGTTATATTCTAAGAGTAATAAAGTATGGTTTCCATCAATTAAATTTTTGTAAATTATGTAATATGGGGTTGTCATCGTTTTCAATTCACTCATAATAGTAACAATTTTACCAATTTTGTAATATTGTAAGCCTGCTTCTCCAACCATCGAAGTAATTGATGATGCTGCATGAACTGTCTGAGTTTTAATTTTTTCTTGAATTGCTCTAACTCTTAACTCAATATGAGTTGTGGCTATGTACGGATCTCCGTACGTTAATAAAACCACATTCTTCTTTTTTGCATTTTTTAAAATTTCTGTTCCATCTTCCACCATCCAACGTTTTGCAATTTTTAATTTTGATTTTGAAATTTTTTTAATTTTAACAGTATCAGTTTTTGAAATTGGACTTGTAAATTGTTCAAAATAAACAACATCTGCTTGTTTTAGGAGTTTCTGAGTTGAAACTGATATTGATTCAGCTCCTGAAATCCCTAGTCCAACAAACCATAACATTACTTTTTCTTTCTGTCGTGTAGTCTTTTTAAATGGTGTAGAGTTCGTTTTAGAACTTCGATTCCTCGCAAATACTCATCTATTGATACACTTTCATTAACTGTGTGAGAGGCATGAGGATCCCCTGGACCATAAGTTACTACAGGAATTTTCAAACGATTCCCAATTACATTCATGTCTCCTGTCCCAGTTTTTCTTATCAAAGTTGGTCTTGCATGTTCTACATCCATTATTCCAAGAGTAAATGCCCTTACTAGAGGAGAGTTATGTGGTGCCTCAAACGGTTCAGTCTCATCTAAAATAGAATAGAATGCTTCAACCTGACGTTTTTTTGCAACCTCTTGCACAGATTTTGCAATTTTTTCTTCAACAGATTTACAATTCATGTCTACTGGGATTCTCATATCCAATATAGCTGAGCATTCTTTTGGAGTAATGTTATGACTTGTCCCACCATTAATCTCAGTAAGTGTTGCAGTTAACATCATGCCTCTTTTTTTATCTGCTTGTCCAGTTTCCAAACTCTTCTTTAATTCTGCAACAAAAATCATGACTTCTTCTATTGCATTTTTTGATAACCACGGTGCGCTAGCATGTGCACTATCTCCAACGTTTATCCGTAAATTAATTGCTAGTCTTCCTTTGTATGCAATTGTAACTTGTTTCAAGCCGCTTGGTTCGCCAAAAATTGCATAATCCAAATCAAGTTTATCTTTTACTAGATTTTTTATTCCAGTTGCATTTCCTTCTTCATCAACAGCGCCAACAAACACTACTGTACCATTGTTGTTTTGAATAGATGCTGCAGCAAATAGCATTGCCATTAATGGTGCTTTTGCATCAGATGCACCACGTCCGTACAAAGTGTTTCCTTCTTTTCTAACTTTGATTTTTCCAGGAACGGTATCCATATGTCCACACAAAAGAATTTTAGGTGAGCCTGAACCTTTTGTCGCAATTACGTTTCCAACTTCATCTATGCGAATATTTTCAAATCCAAGATCATCACACTTGTCAGCTAAAAATTCTGCTAATGGTTTTTCACTAAGAGACGGCGTATATAGTCTAAGTGCCTTTTCAAGCATTTTGACTGTAAATCTAGGTGTGATTGTAAAACTAGTGTCCAATTTTTACTTGTTTAAATTTAGAACGTAGTCTAGCATTAACGATGGAATGTCAACTTCACAGACTCTAACTGTGTTTTTGTATTCCGTTGTATTGTTTACTTCGTGTACCACTAAACCTCTTTCTTCACTTTCCATCAAATCCACTCCAACTATTTGTCCTTGTACTGCATTTTTTGCCTTAATACACATTTCTTCCATCTCGCTTGATACATTGCATTTTTCCGCTCTTCCTCCCAAGGCCATATTTGTCTTCCAATTTCCATTACCTGAATATCTGTAAATCGCTGCAACTACTTTGTCTCCAACCATTATTGCTCTAATGTCTCGTGGAGGTCTTTTTACAAATTCTTCAAGATAATGAATTTGGTATATTGGATACATCTTTTCCCTGCTTTCAATAATGCCTTCTGCAGAATCCTTATCATTAATCTTTGAAATCATACGACCCCAACTTCCTACTGTTGGTTTAATTATCTTTGGGTATCCATCTTTTTCTAAGCTTTCTATAGCAGCTTCCTTAGAAAATGCAACTGAGGCAAATGGGGTAGGTACGTTGGCTTTTTTTAGCAACATGTGAGTATACAATTTGTTTCCTGCAAAAATTCCCGTCTTAAGGCAGTTGATTACATTAACTCCCATTCCTTCAAGCGCTGCAGTTGAATGTACATTTCTGTAATAGCTTACACAACGCTGTAAAACATTACCATATCCATCTTTGTTTTTGTCAAGATCTAAAAACAGCTTTTTACAATCAAGCGTTTGAATATTGATGTTCTTTTTTTTACCCGCCTCTAAGAGGGCTTTTTCTTCCCAACGGATGGTATCGTAAAGAACAGTAATGTCAGGGGTCACTGCCCCCAGTCCTCGCCAACCGTTTGGGCAGGCTTTAAATCAAAACCTTCTGCTGCTTTTACCAATTCAAAACTTGCACCACATTCTGGGCAAGTGATAATTTCGCCTTCCAAAGCGTCACTTGGAATTGATATATTTGCATCACATTCAGCACATTTTGTCATATCGTTCTCATTTAATCCCTATTCGTCATTAATTATCTTTTTTTCAAGCCTGTCTTCTAATGGAATTTCAATAAGATCACCCATCCTAAGACCCTTTAGACCCAAAGCAACAGCTTTTGCGCTTTCATCATTCTTTTCTAAACCAAGAAGAGACATTAGATAAGCGGCACCTGTTTTTCCTGCCAGTTCTCCAAACACTATTCTTCGTCTATTACCAACTGCTCTAGGGGGTATAGGTTCGTAAGCAGCAGGATTTCTTAGAATTGCAGCAAGATGTGTTCCTGCTTTATGTTTGTAAGCTGATGAACCAACAATTGGTTTTGAATCATATGGTTTAATTGATGTATACTCCTCAATTAATCTTGAAAGATCCTGTAACATATCCAATCTAAAATCATTTGGTGATTTGTACAAATATGTTAAAGATACTGCAACTTCTGCAAGAGAAGGAATTCCAGTTCGTTCACCAATTCCATCTATCGTAGTATGAATTTGATCAACACCTGCATCACAAGCTGCAAATGCATTTGCCAATGCAAATCCTATATCATTATGCACGTGAGCATCAAGAGGTGTATCAATTTCATTACGAACTCTTTTCACGAAATTGTACATTCCAATTGGTCTTAATATCCCAACTGTATCAGGAAGACTAATTCTATCGACCCCAGCTTCTTTTAGTTTTCTACAAACCTCAATTAAAAATTTAGGATCTGCTCTACTGCCATCCTCTACGGTAAATCTAATTTTTAATCCATGTGATTTTGCATATTCAACAGTTTCTACTGCTCTTTTTAGTGCTACCTGTCTTGAAATTCTTAACTTATCCTTTAGATGAATATCAGATATTCCAAGATATGCTGCAACCCACTTTGCATCACATCTCAACGAAGTATCGATGTCTTCTTTTAATGCACGTCCATGTGATACAATGTCTGCCTTTAATCCCTGTTTGATTATTGTTTTAGTTGACTCTTCATGATCTTTTGAGATGACTGGAGAAATCTCTATTTGATCAACTCCAAAATAATCTAGCATCCATGCAATCTGAATTCTTTGCTTATTTGTAAAAGATACACCCGGATGTTGTTCTCCTTCTCGCAGAGTACTGTCTAGTATACGAATCCTCCTTGGATTTTTGTCATACGCGTTATATGTGTCTGCGTAGTAATTCGGATCATTCATTGCAGATTTCGATGATAAATTAATATAATATAAACATATTCGTACTAACTTCGGCGAAATATTATGTTTTTCATATGAAAATAATCATAAAACCAATTTTCGATCCGAAACTCGTTTTATTTAACTGTTCGAAGAATTATCACAGTATTCGAGTCAATTACGCCTGGAATCTTTCTCAGTGCATCTATACTGCTGTTAATCTCTCCAATACTAGGAGCTGTGATTATTACACTAATGTCATACTGTCCTGTAATTTCATACACGGTTTTTACACCATCAAGCTTTGTAAGCTTTGAAGAAACTTTTGAAGTATCTATGGTAGAATCAACTGAAATTAATACAATTGCACTAGTGGTATTTTTTTCACCTTCTTCAATCGTAAATCTTTTAATTGTTCCATTGTCAACAAGATTTTTTACCCTTCGGCGTACAGCTGATTCTGAAAGTTTAAGTTTTTTGCCAATATCAACAAATGATTCTCTGGAATCATTTCGCAAGAATTCTATAATTTGTTCATCAGTTTTGTCTCTATACATCTCTTCTTTTTTCCTCTTTACTTAGAAGAGTATCTAAGGTTTCTAAAACTTTCGTTATGTCATCCTCTGATATTACTAGTGGTGGTAATAATCTCAAAATATTCCTGCCTGAATACAGTAATAATATCCCATTTTTTATCCCATCCATTAGTATGTCTTTGACTTCAAACTTTAACTCTACACCAATCATTAATCCTTTTCCTCGTACCTCTCTGATAATAGGGTGTCGTTCTTTTAGAGATTCTAATCCATCATGAAATTTTTTTCCAACATTTTCAGCATTTTCAATTAAGCCATCTTGTGTAAGTGCGTTTAGTACTGCAGTTCCAGCTGCACAAGAAAGTGGATTGCCACCAAACGTTGATGAATGTTCACCTTTACCCATTACAGAAAGTATCTCTGGCTTAACAAGTGTAGCTCCCATTGGAACTCCACCAGCAATTCCTTTTGCAATACACATTATATCCGGAACTGTATTCCAGTGTTCAGAAGCCCACATTCGGCCAGTTCTACCTAAACCAGCTTGAATTTCGTCAAAAATTAGAAGAATTCCTTTCTCGTCACAAAGTTTTCTAACATCTTGTAAAAATCCATCTGGAGCAACATGAATTCCACTTTCTCCTTGAATCGGTTCTAATATTATAAACCCTGTATCATCATCAATTGTTGAATGTAATGATTCAATGTCACCGAATTTTGCAAATGATGTTTTTTCAACTAATGGTTCAAACATTTTTCGATATTTTGGATTAAATGTTAAAGAAAGTGCACCCATTGACTTGCCATGATATGAACCACTCATTGCAACCATTCCTTTCTTTCCAGAAAACTTTCGTGCAAACTTTATTGCAGCTTCAATCGCTTCAGCACCACTATTGTTTAGATGAACCTGTGACAAACCTTTTGGAGCAACACTGATTAGTGTCTTAAGAAACTCCTCTCGAGTTTTATTGTAAAGAGAGCTGTGAACTGTAATGATTTTTTCAAGTTGAGATTTTATTGCATTAACAACCCGCTCATTTCTATGTCCTACTAATGCAACACCATATCCTCCCATACAATCAATATACTCTTTTCCATTAATGTCCCAAACATGAGCACCAAGTCCTTTTTCTATTGTAACTGGGAATCGTTGATACAGATTTCCCATAAATTCATCTTCAGTCATTTTTTGATCACCGTACAATTTTCATGTGCAATTGCAGATGATATTGGATTTTCTTTTTGTCCATTTGCAATTAATGCCTCTTTTACTCCCATGTCTAAAGCTTCAGTTGCAGCTAGAATTTTTTTTTCCATTCCAAATCCAACTTTAGGTCGAATTTCTTTTGCCTCTGCTAGAGTAAGGTTAGTTACAAGTTTGTCATCTATTAGTAACCCATCCACATTTGTGATGAACAAAACTTTGTCTGTTTGAACCTTTCCTGCAACATATGCTGCCGCTCTATCGCCGTCTACATTTAGAAAATCTGATTCTTCACTTATTGCAATAGGAGAAATTACCGGAGTGTATCCTTGCTCTAAGAGCGATTTTATAAATTTTGAATTAACCTCTGTGATTTTACCCGTATATCCTCCATCAATTGCTTGTTTTCTGCCTTTTTCATTAATTATGAGAAGTTTCTTTTTTCTTTCTGCTTGTAATACTTTGGCATCAACTCCTGAAAGACCAATTGCATTGACACCATTTTTTTGTAAAAGGCGAACAATGGTTTTGTTGATTTTTCCAGACATTACCATTGTGAAAATTTCAGCAGTTTCTTGATCAGTATAACGACTTTTTATTCCACTCGGAGAAACAACAAACTTTGGCTCTTTACCAAGTTGCTCGGAAATTTTTGTTACCTCTTTTCCACCACCATGTACAAGAATTACTCCTTCTCTTTGAGCAACTTTCTTAATATCAGAAATTGTTGTAGGATGTAAATTATCTACAACACTCCCACCAATTTTGATTGTAATCATATTATTACACTGGAGTGAGTGGAGTATATTTAAGACCAGCCATTTCATCAAAGCCCGCCATTACATTCATGTTTTGAATGGCAGAGCCCGCGGCTCCTTTCATCAAGTTATCAGATGCTGAAATGGCAATTAATCTATGATTATCTTCGTCCACGTCAAATCCAATATCGCAAAAGTTTGAACCAACAAGAAACTTTGGATCAGGAAATTTATACAATCCATTTTTATCACGAATTAGTCGTACAAACTTTTCTTCACCATAAGCTTGTCGATAAATTTTCCACAATTCTTTTTCTTCAATATGATTTTTCATGAATGTGTGATTTGTACATAAGATTCCACGAACAATATCGACAGCATGAGGGCTCATTGAAACATGAATTTTTTTTCCTGCAATCTCACTAAGCTCCTGTTCAATCTCTCCAGTATGTCTATGCTTTGCTGGTTTGTATGGTCTTATTACTCCGGCTCGCATTGCATGTGCTGTTCCTGAACCAGAACCTGCACCTGATGATCCAATCTTTGAATCGACAACAATGTGCTCAGTATCAATGATATCATTTCTAATTAATGGTGCAAGCGCTAGTATGGAAGTAACTGCCATGCATCCAGGACACGAAACTAGTTGTGCATTTTTAATTTGTTCCCTATGTAATTCTGGAATTCCAAAGACTGATTTTGAAAGATAATCTGGATGTGGATGCTCCCATCCATACCATTTGCCATAGTCCTCAGGATTATGTAATCTATAATCTGCACTCAAATCAATTATTTTGAGACCTCTATCATACAACGCCTTTACAATTTCAGTTGCAGTGCCATGAGGAACTGCAGTAAAAACAAGATCACATTTGTCTGACATTTTGTCATAGTCTAATTCTGAAAATTTTAGTTCTGTAAATCCTTTCAGACTTGGTTGAACTCTGTGTATATACTCCCCAACATGTTGCCTTGATGTTACCATGCTAATCTCTATCTCTGGATGGTTTACCAAAAGACGAAGTGTTTCTCCACCTACGTAACCTGAAGCTCCTACAACACCAACTTTCATGATAAAACTATGCGAAAACAGTATAATTTATTTCCTAACGGAGTTGATAGCAAACTCTGCCATTTCTTTTGGGATGTTATTTTTTGCAACTTTGGCAAGTCCTTTGAACTCTACAGTATTGTTTACCTCATGAACTAGCAGGCCTTGTTTTTCATCTTCCATCATATCCACGCCTAAAATACCTCCTCCCATAGCCTTTGAAGTCTTTTCAACAAGATCTTCCATTTCATTTGTAATCTTACACAGCTCAGGCTCTGCACCTAACGCAATATTTGTTTTAAACCCTCCATCGGACTTTCTGTACATTGCCGCGATTGCTTTTCCACCAACCGAAATTACTCTGATGTCTCTTGGAGGCCTGTTAATCAATTCTTGAAGATAGTATATTCGATCATGAGGCCCATCAGTTAACTCTCGTATCTCAATTATTGCATCAAGCGTATCCTTGTCTCTTATAGGCATTATTCCACGACCCCAACTACCAATAACAGGTTTAATCACTAGGGGGAATCCAACTTTTTCTATGTTTTCTATAGCCCCATCTTTTGAAAAAGAAAAATATGTTTTTGGTGTTGGTACATTATGCTTTTTTAAAAGAAGTGTCATGAACATTTTATTGCCACAGTTGTTTGCTACATTAAATTCATTGATTACAGGAACATCTAGGAACTCAAGACATGATGTAAAATGTAATCCCCTAAAATAACTGACACATCTTTCTAAAGCAACGTCTCCAAAATCAAAATCAGTTTTTTTATTATCTGTGTTGATTTGTGTAATCTTTGCATCTAGCATAGATGTATCGTGACCAAGATTTGATGTCTCTTTTTGTAGCATCTTTTCTTCTGACCTGAGTCGGTCAAACACGATACAAATTTTCGACATTACTCTCCCCAGTCTTCACCGACACTTTCTGCTTGTTTTAGCTTAACGTTTGATCCTTCTTTTTTTGAGATTTCAAAGTCAGCTCCACAATCAGGGCAGGAAATAATCTCTCCTACCGAGGCATCGTCTGGGATGTTTAGATCTGCATCACATTCTGGACAGTTCATGTTTCAGTTCACCTTTTTCTTTGTAATTTATTAGCTTCTGTTGACTGCATTCCCCACAATTCAACGAAACCTTTTGCCAATTTTTGGTCAAAAGTTGATCCCTTTCCATATGTTGCTACCTTGTGACTGTATAACGAATATCTAGATTTTCTACCAACGACTCTTAAATTGCCCTTGTACATTTTCAGCTTTACAGTTCCAGATACAGGTTTTTGTGCCTGTTCTATGAACGCGTCAAGGTCATTTTTTAGAGGATCTTCCCATAGACCTGAATATACTAGCCAGGACCATTCATCATCTATTAGAGATTTGAATTTGTTTTCATGTTTTGTGTGGACCATTTTTTCTAGATCTGAATGTGCTTCGATCAAACATATCGCTGCAGGAGTTTCATAAACTTCACGAGATTTTATTCCAACGACCCTATCTTCTATATGATCTACAATTCCAACTCCAGCTGTCCCAGCTTTTTTATTAATGTATTCAACTAAACTTATTGGATTTAGCTTTTTTCCATCTACTGATATAGGAATCCCTTTCTCAAATTGTATTTCCAAGTAAGTAGGATTAGCTGGTAAGTTTTTTGTTTTTACCCAAATGAATACATCACTTGGCGGTTCTTTGTATGGATCTTCTAATACTCCTCCTTCTATTGCACGCCCCCACAGATTTTGATCAATACTAAATTTTTTTGCAACAGTATCAATCTTAATTCCATGTTTTTTTGCAAAGTTTAACTCTGTTTTCCTATCTAAATTAAGATCCCTGATTGGCGCAATAATTGGTAAATTTGAACCTGCTCGCATTGTAATATCAAATCGTACCTGATCATTTCCTTTTCCAGAGCAGCCGTGTGCAAGCGCATTTACTTTTTCCTTCTTTGCTATTTCTAAAACTTTTTTTGCAATTAAAGGACGGGCTAGTGCTGTAGCTAAACAATATTTTTTTTGATAAAGAGAGTTTGCTTTGATTGAAGGAAAAACATAATCGCTTACAAATTCTTTTTTTGCATCAATATTGTAATGTTTTTTTACTCCAAGTTTTTTTGCTTTTGCAGAAATCTTTTTTTGATCGTCTCCCTGTCCAACATCTACTGTAACTGTCACGACATCCATGTCGTGGTTTTCTTGAAGATACTTTACAACAACTGAGGTGTCAAGACCACCAGAAAATGCAAGTATAGCTTTTTTCGTCATAAAGCATCTGACTGATAGTATTTTGGAATTTATCTTTTGTGATATCTTTTCTCAAATTGTTTTTTACACAAAATTTGCCTCCAGAATTTTTCATAGCTCAAGCTAAAATTCGATCATTATTTATCCGCCAAATATAACGCTGTTTTATGAAGTCGCGATCGGCTATTTCTATTGGAATTGGTGGATTGATAGTCGTAATTGTAGCGCTTGCTATGCTAAATTCAGCTAATTCGGCACAGGAAAATAAGATACGAGTAGCATTTTTTCCAAATGTTGGCCATGCTATTCCTATAATCGGAATAGAAAATGGAATTTTTTCTTCAGGACTTGGTAATGAAACATTGATTGAAACAAGATTGTTTGATAGCGGACCTCAAGTCGTGGAATCATTATTTGCAAATTCAATAGATATTGCGTATGTTGGACCAGGTCCTGCAATTAATGCATTTTTAAAATCAAACAATCATAATGTGAAAATTTTAAGTGGAGCAGCTAGTGGTGGTGCCAGCTTTATTATTCACCCTAGCTCAAAAATAGAGTCTGTAAACGATTTTTCTGGAAAAAGAATCGCAGCACCTCTAATTGGGAACACACAAGATGTTTCATTAAGGCATTATCTTTCTGAAAATGGATTAAAGCCAGTGGAAAAAGGTGGCAGTGTTTATGTTTTAAATGTTCCAAATCCTGATATCTATACTCTTTTTGCAAAAGGTGACATAGATGCGGCATGGGTTCCTGAACCCTGGGCTACCATTTTTATCAATCAACTTGGTGGTAAACGATTATTCTTTGAAGAGGAACTTTGGCCCAACAAACAATTTGCAACTGCGTTGTTAATAGGTAGAGTTGATTATATAAAAAAACATCCTGAAATCATTCATAACTGGATAAACTCTCACATAAAAACCGTAAATTGGATAAATGAAAATCCTGACAAAACAAAATTAATCTTTATTGAATTTATGAAAAAAGAGCTTGGCAAATCCATTCCATATGAAATTATTTCAGATGCGTTTGATAATTTACAAATCACTTCTGACCCCGTTGGTGAATCAATACTCCTCTTTGCAGACAGGGCAGATTCTTTAGGATACCTAGGAAGAGATGGATACAACATTGATGAAATTTTTTATGAGGTTGAATTGCAAAATGGTCAAACTTGAAGCAAAAAATATTGTAAAACATTTTCAACATGATGATTATAGACTTAAGGCATTAGGAGGAATAAATCTTCAAGTTGAAGCTGGAGATTTTGTTTGTTTAGTAGGACCTTCAGGATGTGGAAAATCAACATTTCTAAGGATTGCAGCAGGTTTGGACACTCCCGATGAGGGTGAAATTCTGTTTGATAGAAAACCAGTAACTGGAACTGGTCCTGAAAGAATTCTAGTTTTCCAAGAGGGTGCACTCTTCCCATGGCTAAAAGTCTCAGATAATGTTGAATTTGGTTTGAAAATGGCTGGTGTTCCAAAAGAAAAACGATCAGAAATTTCAAAACGCTATCTTGACATGATGCAACTAACAAAATTTGCAAATTCATACACATATCAGCTCTCAACTGGAATGAAACAACGTGTAGCGATAGCAAGAGCATTTGTGATGGACCCTGATGTTTTGCTGATGGATGAACCATTTGCATCTTTAGATGCACAAACAAGAGATCTTTTGCTTGTTGAGTTGCAATTAATTTGGGAAAAAACAAAAAAAACAATTGTCTTTGTAACTCATAATGTTGCAGAAGCTGTAGTATTAGGTAATAAGATTGCAATTTTTAGTAATAGACCTTCAATTATCAAAAAAGAACTTACTATTGATTACCAGAGGCCTAGATTAATGGAAGATGAGAGTTTAAGAAAATTTCAACAACAAGTACTAAATGAGCTTCGACCAGAGGTTAAAAAATCTAGGTGACAAAATTGGTAAGAAACTTACTTACTAAAAAAATTGCTTTTTATGTAATTCTTGTAATAGTTTGGCAAATTATTGCATACACTAACATATGGTCCAATAATCTTTTTCCTTCTCCGTTAGAAGTAGCTGAAGATTTAGCTTATGGCGCGATTGATGCTAGTTTGTTTTACGGAATTGGTACAAGTATGTTGAGGTTGTTAGTAGGATTTGCCATTGCAATTTTGGGAGGAATATCTCTAGGAATTTTTATGGCAAGAATTGACATCGTTAACCAAACAGTTGGCTCATTAGTTTTAGGTCTTCAATCTATTCCTTCAGTGGCGTGGGTACCTCTTGCAATCTTGTGGTTTGGTTTAACTGATGCAGGAATAATTTTTGTTACTGTTATGAGTTCAATTTTTGCAGTTACAATTAACACTCATACAGGAATTCGAAACATTGATCCTAACTATATTGCAGCAGCTAGAAACATGGGTGCAAAAGGAGAGCAACTAATAACTAACGTATTGATTCCTGCAGCTTTCCCACACATTATTTCCGGATTTAAACAAGGTTGGGCTTTTGCCTGGAGAGGAGTAATTGGCGCCGAATTACTATTTTCATTTTTAGGACTTGGGTTTTTGCTGAATGTTGGTCGTCAACTAAGTGATGTTTCTCAGGTTATAGCAATAATGTTAGTAATTTTGGGGATTGGAATTTTGATTGATGGATTTGTTTTCAAGCGTCTTGAGAATAAAGTAATGTCAAGATGGGGATTGAGGTAAAGGAGAAGAGAAACCCAAAGAACCTGTATGAATTCTAGGTCTGGGCAGAGGCAAGCTCTTTGGGCATAATGACTCCATTATATGGTTAACATTTTCAGTTAATAGATACGTGTTTGTCCAAATTGAACAGCATGGTCAATTATTTCTCTCTAACCTTCAATGAAATAACAAAAGCACATACAATTATCGCAATTGCAAAGTACATTACTGATACATAGTTAAACGCAAAAGCAATAGAGCCAGCAATTACTGGCCCAACAACTGTAGCAATTGATAGAGTAGAACTGAAAATCCCAGTAGATGTCGTTCTTGGATTGTTTTCCATCAGATGTAGATTGCCACCGATGAATAAGAATGCCCAAGTTGCTCCAACTAATGACATGAAAGGCATTGCCATCCACCATTCTGTGATAAATGACAATCCTACAAACACAAAAGTAGTGAATCCTATACCTATTTTGAATTTTGTAACATTTTTAATTTTAATTTTGCCTGTCATTAAATTCATTATAACAAATGCTGTTATTGTATTCGCAACATAGACAATCGAAATTTCGTAAAGTTTTGCACCCATTACATCCATTAGCATTATTGGAAGAATTGTCCAAACTGCTGATGCACCAATATGTCGCATCAATAGTGAAAGATACAAGAACCTATTTTTTGAAATAATTCTTTTAGTGGTACCTGTTTCTAATTCTTTTTCTGAAATAAGATTTGGGAGTTTTATTGTAACAAGTAAACCAATAACAAAAAATGCACTACTTACAAGAAAAATTATTTTTACATCATTTACAATACCAGCTGCAACAATTCCCGCTAACCAACCTAACGCGTGAAATGAAATTATGGACGCTACTTTGGTTTTATCATTTCTTGCTTCATATGCATATGCAATCATAGCTGGAATCATGATTCCAGATGTAATTCCAGCGCCAATTCTTGCAAGTAACAAAAGTGTAGTGTCATCAGCAAAATAATGTAGTCCAAATGTTATTGCACAACCAATAAAGCCAATTCGAATGAATTGTAGTCTGACACCCTTTTTGTCAGAAACTCTCCCAAAATACATTTCGGATAAAATTTGTGCAAAACTAAATGATGCAACTATAATTCCAATTTCAAAAAGAGAATTAGTTACACTCTTTGCAATTATTGGCATGAAAACAAAAACTATCGAAGTTCCAGCATGTTGAAAAAAAGTCGCTCCTCTAACAAGATTTGTAATGTCAACATGTTGCATAAGGTTCTCACAAATACTTGGTTTGTCACCTAATTTGAAACATACTATGAAACTTCTTTGACTTTGAGTATATTGAATAAATTTTGTCACATGATTATATGGGAGCACTTGATTCATTCAAAACTTGCCTACACTGCGGCAGAGAATTCATAGATTTACAAAGTAGTTTTTGTTCAGAAAAATGTACAGATGAATGCTGTGGAAAATAAACAATGCAAAACTCCAAACAATCTTTGCTGCATTTAACAGAATCTTATCCTAAGAATCAGTAGCGAGGACAACTAATTCTCCCCTCATAGTGGGTTGATGATAAGTACAAATGTATTCAAAGACGCCACTTTTTGTTGCAACAAACTCAATGTCAACTTCTTCATTTGCATTAACATCATAATGAATTTTGTAGGCAGGATCATTGATTGTAAAGGTATGATGCTCTTGGCTCTCTACAGGTTCCAGATTGTAAAAATGAACTCTTACCCTGTCTCCTTCTTTTACAACAATAGAGTCGTGTGAGAATTGATCAGGAGGAATCTTGAACATTTCTTCATCAATGTGTTCATCAACTTGTGTGAAAAGATAAACTTCCCTAGTTTGGGGAATGTATTCAACCTCTTCTTCATCATCATCTTGTACATTTGTAAACGAGTATCCTGATATTACAAGTGCGATAGCTGCTATTGCTATTGCAGCTATGCTTATTGCCATTGTTTTACCAGAAATGTCAGAACTCATGAAACGCTTACAAAAAAATTAACTAATAAAGGAAGAAGATGATTTTCTAGTTTGAAAACGATTTCTTATTCTAGGTTTTTGAATTCAAAATTTATGCTGCCTTGTAGTCTTTGGCTTTCCCAGCCAAAGCTTGGGCTTGTCTATGGCCCTTTTGCAAAATTTGCTCTTTGGTTTCATCAGTCAAGAATCCAGATTCTACTGAAACGCTTCTTGCAGATTGAGCAGCTTTTGCAAGAATTTGCTCAACGTTTTCAGGGGTAACATATGCCGCTTCAATTG
>Ga0256864_1000433_pt1 | contig 15302 bp, 8 predicted proteins | sample RVTome_11_FD_187336 | JGI IMG/M metagenome (GOLD analysis project Ga0256864, IMG submission 187336) | Soil microbial communities from uranium-contaminated site in the Upper Colorado River Basin, Wyoming, United States - RVT147D111 HiSeq ... | reverse complement strand
CTCCTCTGCGGATGAACCGGTGCGCTGGGCGCAGACGGCGAACTTGTCATGAGTACGCGCGCAGTCCTCGGGTTCGGCACCGAGGTAGAGGTAGCGGAGTGCCAGACGGCCGAACGCCAGCGCCTCGTCTGGACTGCCCTCCGCGGCGGCGAGATCGGCAAGCGCGGAAAGGGTCTTGCCCAGCGACCCTCGGTCACCTGAGGCCTCCTCCACCCGGCGGCAAGCCTCCAGAAGCTTCCGCGCCTCGGGGAATCGGCCCAGCTCGATCAGCGGCCCATGGTCGTTGAACCGAGCGCGAACGACCTCGACTTCGCCGGCGCCGCGCGAGAGCATCGAGGCTACACACTCAGCGTTGAAGCGGAGAGCGTCCTGCCAACGGCCAAGTCTGAGGACCGCGCAGTGTCCGGTACCGAGGAGCCCCTCACGGACATTCCAGGGGCTTGCGGGGTCGTCCGGACCGATCTCGGCAGGCAGGCGCACCATCTCCGCCCGCAGGCGCTCTACCTCGTCGAGCACCTCGCTGTATCTTCCGAGCTCGTTCAGGATCTGGAGTCGCTGGACCTCATCGAGAAGCCGGCTCCACGGTCCGAGGGCCACCCGACGGCTCAAGTCAAACTTCCGGTCGACGGCGTCCAAAGCCTCCAGCAACCGCCCGGTTCTCCCCAAGAGGTTCACCAGGTCACCGGCCGCCACCGAAGCGATTCGAAACTCGCCCAGCCTCGCCGCCTCAGCGATCACCTCTCGCATCAGGGCTTCGGCCTCCCGAAACCGGCCACCCTTCAGGAGCCCTCTCGCGAGAGTTCCCTTGTGCTTCAGCTCCCCCGCCGTGCCGGTGGAAGCCTCGGCGAGGGCGCCGAGGGCGGGGAGCACCCTCGCCACGGTCGAGGGCAAACGATCGCGGCGGAGGACCTCCTCGAGTACGGCTCTGGCCTCCTCCCACCGCCCGGCGCGCAGCAGGTAGGGCGCCGCCCGGAGCCCGGCCAGGACCACGCCGCCGCCGGCGCCTTCCATCTCTCGCCGGATCGCCCCGGCCCCGACCGCCACCCAGAAGTCACCCAGCTCTCGGTCCACCGCGGCGGCGACACCCTCCCCGGTGCCCGTTCGCCCCCGGGCGGCGACCACCGGATGGAGGCGGAAGCGGCGGAGCGCAGCGGGCGCCCCCTCCGCCGCAGGCTCGGAAGGCGGCCCGGCCTGCACGCCGGCCGGGGGCGCCGCCGCAGCGGCCGAGACCCGCTCGGACTCCACCAGCCCGGCGGAGGTGAGGCGATCGACGACCGGGGCCGGTTCGCTCTCGGCCGCGGCGCCAGGGGCGGCCCTCCGTTCCTCGCTCAGGCGAGTGAGGATGCGTCCCCAGTTGGCGGCGAGCACCCCCGAGTCGCGGTCCTCCTCCTCCAGGCACGAGAGCACCTCGAACAGCAGGCGAGCCGCTGGCGGCAGTCCGGCCACGACCTGGTCCGTCCACGCCTCGAGGACGGCGACGAACTCTTCCGGGCCGCGGCCGGTCTCCTCCTCCTGGAAGAAGGCCCGCCGCTCCTCTAGCGCCGCGCCGGCGGCCCGGGCCTCGTCGCTATCGAGCTGGCGCGCGAGCGCCTCCGGGTCCTCCGCCGCCAGGCCGGCGGCGAGCTCGAGGAGCTTCGGGTGCCCCTGGGCCATCGCCAGAACGCGCTGGAGGGTGCTACGCCCCTCCTGCGTGGCGAAGAGCACGGCCAGCCCCGGCAGCTCGCGCGCCAGGAGCACGCTCTCGGGGAAGCTCAACGCGTGGATCGCCTCGGGGTGGAGGGCCGGGTGGTCATCGAGGTCGGCGGGCGGGCGGCGCGAGGTGAGGACCACCCGGGAGAGCCCACGGTGGTCGAGCAGGGTCTTCACCAGCTCGCCCCAGCGCGGGTCGCGCCAGCGGTTGTCGGCGTCGAGCAGGCTTTCGAGGTTGTCGAGAACGATCAGCACCGACTCCCGTCCGAGCAGGCCTCGCAGGCCGTACCGTGCCCGGGCGGCGTCCTCCTCGGGGCCGTCGAGCAGGCCCACCAGCTTGAGGTCGGGAAGCTGGGTCTCGAGTGCCAGCGCGCAGGCGGTCAGGGCGCCCGCGATGTCGGCCCTAACACCGCTGGCGCTGCCTGCGGCGCTGCCGCGCGCCTCTTCGTCGGGCGCCTTCCACCACGCCCAGCCGGTGAACCTGCCGCGCTCGTGGCAGTAGGCCAGCTCCAGCGCGCACGCCGACTTGCCGCCACCGGGCATGCCGTGGAGGAGGACACCTCGGTGGTCGCTCTCCGGCGCGAGCGCGCGGTGGGCGCGGAGCATCGGCGGCAGGCGGCCGACGAAGCGCTCGGGTGGGGGCGGAAAACCGTGGAGGCCGGCTTGGGGCGCGGCGAAGGAGACCGGACCACGCGGGGGCGGTCTCAGGCTCAGCGCGGCGGCCCGGCGGCCGAAGAGGACCGGGGTGAACGGCGACAGCGGAGGGGCCGCCGTCGAGCCGCCGTCGCGCAGGGCGTCGGTGACCGCGAGCTGGAGCGCCGCGGGGAGGCTCTTCCCCGTGCTGAGCAGGAGGCCATAGAGCCCGAGCGCGGTCTCGCGGGCGAAGGTGTCGCCGACGCTGTAGCGCATCGCGACAACGGCGCAGTCGAGGGTGGCGGCCAGGCGCTGGCCGAGGGCGGGCAGGCGGGTCGCGGCGGCCTCCGCCTCGGGCTGCCGCGCGGGGTCCTCGGGGTCCCTGGGCTCGAGCCCAATCCGGCGCCGCGCCGCGGCCACGCCGATGGCACCCGAGAGGCACGACGACAAAGTGAGCAGCTTGAGCCGGTCGGAGGCGAGTCCGACGAGCACCGCGAGCTCGTCGGCCTTGATCGCAGCCGGCTCGCCCCGCTCGTCTTCGAGTGCGAACTCCCCTTCGAGGCCGTGTCCGGAAAGATGGATCAGGTCCCAGCCGTCGCCGTCGCGCAGGGCGCCTTCGAGCGTCTGCCGAGTGGCGCCGTGCTGGAGCACGCGCAGCTCGACCGCGAGGCCTTGCGCTTGCGCCAGCCGCTCCACCAGCGTCTCCAGCTCCCTGCGCTCGCGCCGGAGGTTGAGCGGGTGCTCGCCGTGCGGCAGGCTGAACACGGCGAGCACCCGCAGCGCACTCTCGACCGGTCGCGTGTCCTCCGCGGCCGGCGGCCCGCCGTCTTCCAGCTCGTAGACCAACCGGGACACCAGCGCGCGCGAGCGGCGCGCCGGGTTCGCCCAGGTGTGCCAGCTCCAGCGGGTAGGAGACCAGCGGCAGCGCGGCGGGCGGCAGGACGACGCGGACGACCGTCGCGGCGCCCCGGTTCCACCGCGCCAGCTCCGCCGCCACCGGGCCGAAGGCCGCCTTGCCGAGCCACTCGCCGAGCTCGGCCAGATCCCGCTCGACCGGGAACGCACCGCGGCGGCGCTCGAGGTAGGCCGGGAGATCGCGCAGCGCTTCGAGCCACCGCGGCTCGGCCTCCAGCCGCGCCTCGCAGTCGGCCAGGAGGCGTCCCTCGCCGTCGCTCAGCCGCCAGTCCCACGAGCCGTCGCTCTCGAAGCGTGTGACCCGCAGCTCCAGAGGCGCCTTCAACTTGGACTCCCTCCCTCGACCGCCGCGCCGCCGGGTCCCCGTAGCCCACCGGGCACCGCCGGGCACTGAAACGAGCGAATCTTCAACTGCCGCAGGATACCAGCGCCGCGAGGGCCATGGCGTGTTAGCCTGTTGCCTCGATGACCGCCGAACCTGCCGCTTCCCGTCGCGTCTCCGCCGCGGAGTACCTCGCCCGCGAGCGCACCGCCGAGACGAAGAGCGAGTACTACGCAGGCGAGCTGTTCGCGATGACTGGCGCGAGCCTGCGGCACGGCCTGGTCGTGGCCAACCTGATGCACGTACTCACCACCCAACTCCGCAACCGCGACTGCTATGTGGTCGCCAACGACATGCGCGTGCGGGTACCGGAGACCGATTCGTACGTCTACCCGGATGTCGTAGCGATCTGCGGCGAGCCGCAACTCGAGGATGCGGAACTGGACACGCTGCTCAATCCGACGCTGGTCGTCGAGGTGCTCTCGCCGTCGACGGCGGATTTCGTCCGCGGCGGCAAGCTCGAGCACTACCGGACGATCCAGTCGCTCGCCGAAGTCCTGATCCTCGCCCAGGACCGTGCGCATGCGGAGCACTGGGTACGCCAGCCGGAAGGGCACTGGCAGTTCAAGGAGACGGGCATGGCCGACGCCGTGCTGCGGCTCGAGTCGATCGGCTGCGAGCTGAAGCTCGCCGATGTCTACTATCGGGTGCTCGACGGCTGAACCACCAGCAGGAGCGTAGGCGCTCTCCCGGCCGCTCGAACCCACGTCGTCGCCGGCACAGCCTCTCCTTAGCCTCTCCTCCCCTTGCCGATCCGCCGCCGGTCCTTTAGATTCACGATCGGCTATGAAGAAACACACCCTCTCCCCGCTCGCCGCCGCCCTCGCCACCGCCGCCCTCGCCCTCATCGCCGCCCCCGCGGCCGCGGCGCAGCAGCGCTCGGGTGGCGAGCAGCCGCCGGACCGCGCCGCCGCGCTCGCCAAGGCGCAGGAGCTGGTCGACGCGGAGCGCCCGGAGGAGGCGCTGGAGCTGCTCGAGCCGGCGCTGCGGCGCCGCCCCGACGATTCGCAGGCGCTGCTGCTGCGCTCGACGGCGCGTTTCATGCTCGGGGAGATGGAGGGCGGGCGGGAGGATCTCGACCGCTCGCTGCAGCTTGATCCCAATCAGCGCCGGGCCTGGCTCAACCGCGCGGCGCTGGATCTGGCGGGCAGGGACTACGCCGCCGCCCTCGAGGCGTTCCGGCGCGCCGAGGCGCTCGATCCGCGGGCGCCCGACAACGACCTCAACATCGGCGCCGTGCTGCTGCTCCAGGGCGAGCTGCGGCAGGCCAGCGAGCGCTTCGCCGAGTACCTCGACGCCAACCCGCGCTCGGCCGAGGCGTTCTACCTGGTCGCCACCAACTACGCGGTCGCCGGCTACGAGGCGCTGGCGATCGAGCACCTGCGGCGGGCGGTCGACCTCGACGAGCTGGCCCGCCTCCGCGCGCGCACCGACCCCAACTTCGCCGACCTCGAGGGCAACCCGCGCTTCACCTCGCTGCTCAACGTCGACACCTACCGCCCGCCCGAGGGCGCCTACACCGCCTCGCAGACCTTCAACGTCCCCTACGACCCGGAGGCCGGGGCGCTGCTCGACGCGGTGGTCTACACGCTCCAGCTCGCCGGCCGCCCGTTCGACCCCCGGGTCGAGGTCACTGACGCCTGGGCGGTGGTGCGCGGCGACCTGCGGGTCAAGATCTCCAACACCCTCGGCAGCAGGGGGCTGGTGCAGGTCTCCGCCCCCGCCGAGGCGTTCACCCCCGCCGAGTGGCGGGCGCGCACCGAGGAGCTGTTCCGCGGCATCCAGATCCGCCTGGTCACCCGCCAGCGGCCGGGCGCCGCCGACTCCGGCGCGAGCCTCCGCCCAGCTCGAACCGACCCGCGCACTTGACGCCGCATCACGGGAGGCGTACTCTTCCGAGGTACGTAAAGGCGTGGAGGTCCGACCCGTGGGCGCTCCTCCCAGGCAGCCCTGAGCCAGCGCAGCACGAGCAGTCCCATGGGTCGACGCCGACACCCGCGCGTAGCGAAGAGCAGGCGCGAGCAACGCCCCTGAAGTCCAGAGAGCGAGCGCCGGTGCCGGGGAGCAGCGCCCACGGGACGGACCGGCCCTCCATCCACCGAGAGCGAGCGCCGGTGCCGGGGAGCAGCGCCCACGGGACGGACCGGCCCCCGGGGTAACGCACGACCGTGACCGAGATCAACGTCAAGGAGGCGCGCCAGAGCTTCCGTGCGGTGCTCGACCGGGTCGCCGCCGGCGAGGAGGTGGTGCTGCTCCGCCACGGCCGGCCGGTGGCGCGGCTGGTGCCGCCGGAGCCGGCGGCCGAGCGGCTCCCCTCGATGATCCGCCTGCGCGCCTCGGTGCGAATCGCCGGCCGGCCGCTGTCGGCCGAGATCACCGGCGCCGAGGTCGCCCGCGGCGAGGGCGGCCGCACCGATCAGCTCCCGCTCTTCTAAGCAAGCCCGAGGAGATCGACGATGGAGCTCTATCTCGACACCGGCGTCCTCGCCGCCTACTACGCCCCCGAACCCGCGAGCGCCGAGGCCGAGGGGCTGGTGCGGGCGACGCCGCACCCGGCGATCTCCGACCTCTCGGAGGTCGAGCTGTTCGCCGCGATCACCCGCAAGGTGCGGCGCGCCGAGCTGGCGCTGACCGACGCCCGGCGCATCCGCGCGGCCTTTCTCGCCCACCTCGACGCCGCGCTCTACGCCCGCGTGCCGCTCGGCCGCGAGCACTACCTGCTGGCGCGCGACTGGGCCGGGCGCGAGTCGGTCGGGGTCGGCCCGCGAGGAGCGCTGCACCTCGCCGCGGCGGCGCTCTCGGGCCGGACGCTGGCGACCCTCGACCCGGCGCTCGCCGCCGCCGCCGCCGAGCTGGGGGTCGAGGCGCTGCCGGTCGAGGTCGAGGACGGCGAGGCGGCCTCGGTGCACGAGCCGCCGTCGGTCTACGGCGGCGACGGCGGCCACACGAGGCGGGCCGATCGCGCCGAGCCGGCCGACCGGACCGACGCGGCCGACCGGGCGGCGCGAGCGGCCCGGGCCGAAGACGGCGAGGAGGCGGCGCGATGAAGATCGTCGAGGGGACTCCCTGTCTGGTCACCGGCGCCTCCTCCGGCATCGGGCGCGCGATCGCGCTGGCGCTCGGGCGCCGGCGCTGCCGGGTGGCGCTGGTGGCGCGCTCGGAGGGGGCGCTCGCCGAGCTGGCGGCGGAGATCGACGCCGCCGGCGGCGAGGGGCTGCCGCTGCCCGCCGACGTCACCGTCGAGGACCAGGTCGGCGCCGCGGTCGACGCCGCCGCCGAGCGCTTCGGCGGCCTCGAGCTGGTGGTCGCCAACGCCGGGGTCGGCCGCTACGCCCGGGTCGAGGAGCAGCCGGCCGAGCACGTCGAGGCGACGATCGGCACCAACTACGTCGGCCTCACCCGCACCGCCCGCCACGCCCTCCCCCACCTGCTGGCCGCCGCGCCGTCGCACCTGGTCGGGGTCGCCTCCTCGGCCGGGATCATCCCCCACCGCACCGCGTCGGCCTACTGCGCCTCGAAGGCGGCGTCGATCGCCTACCTGTCGGCGCTGCGAATCGAGGTCAAGGGACGCGGAGTCGGCGTCACCTGGGTCTGCCCGGGCGTGGTGACCACGCCGTTCATCGAGCGCGCCGACCTCGACCCGAAGCGCGACCTGCCGCGGCTGAACAACCTGACGGTGCGGACGCTCGAGGTCGACGAGGTGGCGCGCAAGACCGTGCGCGCGGTCGAGCGCGACCGGCGCGAGGTGGTGATGCCGGCGATGATGCGCTTCTGGGTGGTCGTCCGCCGCCTCGCCCCCAGCCTCGGCGACTGGGTCCAGCGGGTCACCGGCTGAACCGCCTGCGGTTCAGCGGCGGACTCACCGTCGGCCCGCCCCGGGCTCCAGCGCTCAGCACCTCGTAGTATGCTCAACCCTCAACTCCTATCAGAACGGGAGCCCGAGACCGTGCCCGGCAGTGCAGAAACGATGGCTCAGGAAGCGCCGGCCGAGCCGCTGGCGCGGCGCGACCGGGCGGTGCTGTGGCTGCTGGCGGCGGCGATCCCGCTGGTCCACTGGCGGCTGCTGCCGAGCGTCGGCGCCGCCGACCTCGCGCTCGCGGTCGCCGTTGTGGTCTGGGCCCGCCGCACCGACCTGCGCCGCCTGCCGGCGGTCTCGGCGGTCTGCCTGGCGAGCGTCGGCGCGCTCTGGCTGTGGGCGCTGATCGGCGGCGTCTGGCGCGCGTTCGGCTCGCCGCTGCCGTTCTCGCTGCCGGAGTTCTCGCGCTCCTTCCTCAAGCTCAGCTTCTACCTGGTGGTGGCGACGGTGGTCAGCGCCGGGCTCGCGCGGATCGACAGCCGCGAGGTGCGCCGGGCGGTCGCCGCCGTCCTCACCGCCCACGCGGCGCTCGCGCTGCTGCTCTACGCGGCGATGGCGGTCGACCCCGAGGCCCGCGAGGCGCTCGGGGCCGATCGGCCGGCGATCGACCACTACTACCACCTGCGCTGGTTCGGCGACTCCTCGCCGGACGCGGTCGAGAGCCTCGCCTTCCCGCGCGCCCGCGGGCTGCTGCGCGAGCCCGCCCGGCTCGGGATCCTCCACAGCCTCGGCCTCGGCCTGCTGCTGCTCGGGCCGCGCCGGCCGCCGCGCCTGGGGTGGAGCCACCTGCTGATCGCCGCCTCGGTGGTGCTCTCGTTCTCGCTCTCCGGCTACGCGCTGCTGGCGGCGGTTTCGGGATTGACCGCCTGGCGCTGGCGGCGGGACCTCGCGGAGCTCCTGCCGCCGCGCCGGCGCCTGGCGGCGATGCTGGTGGCGGCGGCGGCGCTGCTCGTGGTGCCGCCGGTCGGGCCGACGCTCTACCACGCGATCGGCGAGCGCGCGGCCGGGCTGCTGACCGGGCGGTTCGACGCCTCGACCAAAGCGCGCCTCGAGCTGGGCCTCCGAGCCGGCGTCGCGATCACCGCCCAGGCACCGGTGATCGGCGCCGGCCTCGGCAACTTCGACGTCGCGCTCGAGGCGCTGCGCGACCGCCTGCCCCGGCCCGCCCTGATCCCGCCCGGCAGCCAGGGATGGAACGTCCTCGCCTACCTGGCGGCGACCACCGGCATCCCGGGGCTTCTGTTGTTCGTGGCGGCGGTCTCGGCGCTGTTCCACCAGCGTCCCGGCCTCGCCTGCGTCTTCATCCTGTCGCTGTTCGCCTGGGTCGGCTTCCTCACCGCGCCGTTCTGGATCTTCCTCAGCCTCTACCTGACCGCCGGAGCGGCGCGGGAGGCGCCGTCCCGGCAGCCGCCCCGGCCTGACGCCGTCGGGGCGCGGGCGCCCTCTCCGCCGGGCCTCCTTGACCCGTTCACCGCGCGGGCGTCGCGCGGCTGACCGCGGGGCAGGGCGTCGCTCCGGGTTTGCCGGACCGGTCGGCACCCGCGAGGCCGGGCCCCGTCGCCGAGCCGGACCGGGGCCGGTCGTGGCACCCGCCTTGCTGCCGAGGAGCCGTGATGACCCTCCCCGACTGCTCTCCCTCGCCGACCGGTGAACGGTCTCGAGCCCTGGCCCGAACTCTCGCCGCGGCGGCCGTCGGCCTCGCGGCGCTGGTCTGCGGGCGCCCCGCCGCGGCGCAGGACGAGGCCCGCGAGGGCGGCTTCGCCGGCCGCGAGCGGGTCACCGCCGTCGACTTGGTGATCGAGGCCACGAGCGCGCCGTCGCCGGCCGGACTGGAGGTCGCCGAGGACGGCCAGCCGCGCCAGGTGGTGTCGGTCGAGCGGGCAGGGGAGGCCGAGCCGTGGCGACTGGTCGTCTGGTTCGAGCTGCCGCTGGCCGAGCCCGAGGGGGTACGCTGGGCCGCCGACGCTCTGGCCGAGCGGGCCGCCGAGCTGGTCGAGCTGGGCGCCGTCGAGGTGGTGGTCGCCGACCCCGAGCCGAGGACGGTGCTGCCACCGGCGCGAGACGCCGAGGCGCTGGCCCGCACCCTGGCCGCGATCGCCCAGGACGCCCGCGCCGGCGACGAGTTGGCACGCCTGCGCCGGGCGGTGGCCCGCGAGCTGGCCGACGCGGCGCCCGGTGACGCCGAGGCGGCCGAGCTGGCGCGCACCGCCGCCCGCGAGGAGGAGCGCTTCGTCGCCGAGCGCGCCGACGCCCTGCTGGTACGGCTGGTCGACACTGCGGCCGAGCCGGGGGTCGGCAGCCGCCGGGCGCTGCTGCTCGTCACTTCGGGCTGGGACCTCGACCCGGCAGCGTTCTACCGCGCGCGGCTCGACGGCGGCGAGCAGGGGGAGGGCCGCGAGCCGGCCGGCGGCCGGCGGGTGCGGCGGGCTCGGGGGCCGGATGCGCCCGATTCGGCCGCCGGGGCTGCTCCGCCGGAGGGCGTCGCCCAAGCCGGCGCGGACGGCTGGCCGGAGGGCACCGGCGCGGCGACCGAGGCGCTCGCCCGCACCCTCGCGGCCTACGGCTGGGTGACGCTGGCGCTGGTCCCGCCGGTGCCGGTCGAGCCGGAATGGCACCTGCGCCGCCGCGCCGAGGTGTTCATCGACCAGAGCCACCGTCCCAAGGCCGGCGAGGCCTTCCTCGAGCTGGCCCGGGCGCTCGCCGCCCAGGGCGAGATGGAACGCGCGGTCGACACCTACCGCGACGCCATCCACGCCTTCTACGATCACCCGGCGTCGGCTCCGCGCCAGGCGGTCGCCGAGGCCGAACTGGGCGACCTGCTGGCGCGCATGGAGCGCCCCGCCGAGGCCGAGCGCTGGTGGCGCCGGGCGCTCGCGCGCGATCCGTCGCTCGCCGCCGGCTACCCGGGCGCCGCCGCCGCGCTCGCCGCCCCGCGCGAGCCGCTCGCAACGCTCGCCGAGGCGACCGCCGGGCGGGTCGTACGCGACGACCTCGAGCGGCCGCGGGCGCTCGAGTCGGCGCTCGCCAGCCTCGAGGACCGCGTCCGGATCACCTACCAGCGGCAAGGGGCGCCGGACGGCGGGCTCCACCCGGTGAGCGTGCGGCTCGACGACCGGGGCCGGCGGTTGCCCGCCCCGGCCTGGTCGCGCTCGGGCACCCCGGAGACCGTGGCCGCGGCGCGCCTGCACCGGCTGCTCGCGACCGGCGAGGCGGCGGGGGCTACGCTCGCGGCGAGCGCCGCGTCGGAACCCGGTGGAGCGCTGAACCTCCGCCTCGTCCCGCCCGCGCACGGCCCGCTCACCGATCCCGACCACCAGGCGGTGCTGCGGGTCAGCCTCTCCACCCTCGGACCGGACGGCGAGACCGCCATCCGCCATCGCGCCCCCGCCGCGGCGGCCCTGACCGCCGGCGAGCCCTGGGTCTACCGCTTCGCCGTCGACCTCCCGCCCGGTCATGAGCCGGCCGCGGTGCTGGTCGAGGACCTCTCGAGCGGTCTCTGGGGCGTGACGGTGGTCCCGCGCTGACCCGACGAGGCAAGGAGGTCCGGGGCGTGGGTGCTCCTCCCAGGCAGCCCTGAGCAAGCGCAGCACGAGCCGTCTCGTCCGGCGTCGGCGTTCCCCGCGCGCAGCGAAGAGCAGGCGCGAGCAACGCCCCTGCCCGCTCGAGAGCGAGCGCCGGTGCCGGGGAGGAGCGCCCACGCCCCGGACCGGTGCCCCAAGCCACGATGAGCGGCTTTGCCGCCTACGGAGGGGGCGCGGCGGCCCGCGGGTCGTAGGCGACGACGATCTCGCGGTCAACGTCGGGGACCGCGACCTCCTGCACCGCCCCGCCCGGCCAGCTGACGGTCAGCTTCTCGACCGCCTCGGCGTCGCCGAGGCCGAAGGTCAGCGGCAGCTCGGACTGCGAGAGGTAGCTCTTGGTCGGCATCACCAGGCGGGTCTGGGTGACGCCGCCGGCGGTCAGCGCGACCTCGGCGCCGATCGCGTCGCGGTTGATCCCGGCCGCCGGGTCGCCGACCAGCTTGACGCGCAGCCACCGGCGACCGAGCGCCTGGTCGTTGCGCAGCACGAGCGGCCGGCCGCCGGCCTGGGTCAGCACCGCGTCGAGGTCGCCGTCGCCGTCGACGTCGGCGTAGGCCGAGCCGCGGCCGACGATCGGGGTCGCCAGGGCGCCGGTCGCTTCGGCCGGCACCAGCACGAACGGCTGGCGCGCCCCGCCGCCGGCGTTCCAGAAGAGCTGGGCCGCCTGGCGGTAGCTCTGGCTGGGGTCGACCTTGGCGATCTCCTCCTCGAGGTGGCCGTTGACCTGGAGCAGGTCGAGCCGGCCGTCGAGGTCGACGTCGAACAGGAACAGCCCGAAGGTCAGGGCGGTGCGGCTGGGAGCGCCGATCCCCTCCGGGATCGACTCGTCGGCGTAGAGCCGCCGGTCGCCCTGGGAGACGAAGACCGAGGTCATCTCGTTGGCGAAGTTGCCGACCAGAAACGCCAGATCGCCGTCGTTGCGCAGGGTGCCGGAGTCGATGCCCATCGAGCCGGTGGCGCTGCCGACCCGGTCGTAGGCCAGCCCCCAGGCTGCACCGACCTCCTCGAAGCGGCCGCCACCGAGGTTGTGGTAGAGGAACTTGCCGACCGTGTCGTTGGCGAGCAGGAAGTCGAGGAGCCCGTCGCCGTCGGCGTCGCGCGGCGCCACCGCCAGCCCTTTCGCCGCCGGCCGGCCGGTGACCGGGTTGTCGATCTCGACCCCGGCCTCCGCCGAGACGTCGGTGAAGCGGCCGCCGCCGTCGTTGCGGTAGAGGTAGGGATAGGTGCCCTCGTAGTTGTTGGGTGGGCCGTAGGCGCGGCCGACCCCGACCAGGCGGTAGTCGACCTCGAAGTCGATCTCCTTGGACCAGCGGACATAGTTGGCGACGAACAGGTCGAGGTCGCCGTCGCCGTCGTAGTCGACGAAGGCCGCCGAGGTGCTCCATTCGCCGGGGTCGCCGGCCACCCCGGCGTCCGCGGTGACGTCGATGAAGCGGCCGCCGCGGTTCTCGAACAGCCGGTTGGGACCGACCGCGGTGATGAACAGGTCGAGGTCGCCGTCGTTGTCGTAGTCGCCGACCGCCACCCCCTGGCCGTAGAACGGCTCGTCGAGACCGGCGCGCGCGGTGACGTCGGTGAAGCGGCCGGCGCCGTCGTTGGCGTAGAGGGCGTGGCGCGGCCGCGGACCTGGCAGCGGCCGGTGCGGCCAGTGGTCGGAGTCGACGAACAGCAGGTCCTGGTCGCCGTCGCCGTCGTAGTCGAAGAACGCCACCCCGCCGCCCATCGTCTCGGGCAGCAGCTTGTCACCATAGGCGCCGGTCGAGTGGACGAAGTCGACGCCGGCCGCCGCCGTGACGTCGGTGAACGGCACCGCCGGCGGGACGGCGTCGGTGGCCGCCGCCGCGACCGCGCGCGGAGCCGCCGCCGCGATCTCGTGCTCGGGCGCCTCGGGCTCGGGCCGGGCCGCCAGCCAGATCGCGAGTACGATGACCGCCACGATCACCGCCGCCACCGCCAGCGAGCGGCGCAAGGCGCGGCCGATCACCGCGTCGTCCTCGGGCACCAGCTCGTCGGGGTCGGGAGGCGGGCCGTAGAGCACCTCCTCGACCCGTTCGTCGATCTCCCGCTCGCTCACCCCCAGTTCGGCTGCCACCGCCGCCCGCCGCTTGGCGTACTCGGCCTCGAGCTGGGCGATCACCGGGCGGTCGGGCTCCTTCTCCCGCTCGCGGTCGACCTTGGAGCGGAAGGAGGCGAGGCGCTCGAGGGTGGAGCCGCCGCCCTCGCTCACGACGCGGGGGCTCCCGAGGCCGGCTGGACGTCGGGGCCGGCGGGCTGCGGAGGTCCGGTGCCCGAGCCGCGGGCGGCCGCCTCGGGCGGGGCGGGCTCGCCGGCGGGTTCCGGCGCGGGAGGCGCATCGCCGCCTCCGGGTTCGCCGCTCCGCGCCACCTGGCGTGCCGGCTCGGCCGCGCCGTCCAGCCTGTAGGCACCGGGGCGGTGGAGGTCGTAGATCACGATCGCGTCCGCGGCGTGGTCGGCGGCCGGGTCGGCGCGGCGGGCGATCGCGATCGCGCGGTCGCGGGCGTTGTCGTCCGGCCGGTACTCCTGCCAGCGCTCGAAGTGCTCGGCCGCCTTCGCCTGGTCGCCGAGCTGGCGGTAGGCGAGGTTGAGGTTCCAGTGAGCCGGGACGTTCTCGGGGTCGAGCGACAGCGCCTCCTCGAACCACCCGGCCGCCTCGCGCAGCAGCTCCGCGCGTCTGGCCCGGCCGGTCTCGCCGCGCTCCATCTTGGCGCGCTCGACCAGGGTCTGGCCCAGCTCGACCAGGAGCCGGTAGTCCTTGCTGAAGTCGAAGCCGCGGCGGCGGGTCTCGGCGTCGTCCAGCTCGACGATCGAGCGGAACGACGCGATCGCCTCGTCGAGGTAGCCGTTCTGCTTGTCGACCACGGCCGAGAACCAGGCCACCGACCACGGCGGCGCCGGGGGATCGAACGCGGCGGCGCGGGCGAGCGCCTCGACCGCCTTGTCGCGCACAGTGCCCTGGGCGAGGTAGACCCGCGCCAGGTTGAGCGGCCCGTCGGGCCGGCCGAGCGCCTCGACGCGCGCGAACGCCTCCTCGGCCTGGCGCAGCTCACCCGAGGACTTCCCCCCCTTGCGCAGCAGCCCGATGCCGTAGTCGTTCCAGCGTTGCCACTCCGGCTCCGGCGGCGGCGCGCTGCCGCCGGGCGTGCCGCCGTTCGTCGAGGCGGCGACGGCCGCACCGGCGACCGGGAAGGCGACCCGGTCGGTCGCCAGGGTCATCACCGGCAGGTCGTTGACGTACTCCTCCGGCGGGATCCCCTTCTGCTCCGCGTGGACCAGCCGCATGTACTCGGTGTCGAACTTCCGGTAGAGCAGCTCGGCCTCGACCGTCACCGGCCCCGGCGCGCCCGGCGGCACGACCAGCCGGTAGTGCAGGGCGTCGGCGGCGCCGGGCGGGATCTGGTGGTTGTAGAGCGGGACGAAGATGTCCTGGGGGTTGCGCCGGTTGATCCGGTTGCCCTCGCGGTCGAGCATGTAGACGTTGACGAAGTGCGACCAGCGGTCGACCTCGTTCCCCGGGCCGTAGCCGCCGGACATCCCGATCCGCCGGCCGGCGCCGTCGGTGACCGCCAGCCGCACCCAGACCTCGTTGGAGTCCACGGTGCCCTGGGTGAACTCGTGCCCCATCTTGACCGTGCGCACGACGGTCTCGAGCAGGTAGGGCTCGCCGGGCACCAGCGCCGGCACCTCGGGCCGCAGCGGCGCGATCAGCTCGCCGTCGACCTCGCCGCCGCGGCGCAGGCCGAAGAGGTCGATCCGCATCACCCCCTCGTTGAACGCGGTATGGGCCGCGATCACCGCCTCCTTCTCCGGCAGGTCGACCAGGTGGGCGACCCCGGTGTTGGCCGCCGGGAAGAGGTGGTCGTGGACCTTGCGCTCGCCCGAGCCGTCGAAGTCGCGCGCCCCGAAGTCGTCGGAGGGCGCGAGCGGCATGTGGCAGCCGGCACAGTTGGCCTGGGCCTTCTCGGGGTAGTAGAAGCTGGTCACGCCGAAGCCCGAGACCCCGGAGAGGAAGAACGAGTCGTAGTGGTTCTGCCCGCGCAGGAACTTGTAGTCGTTCAGCTCCGGCGGCAGGTGGACCTTGTGGCAGGTGCTGCAGAACTCGGTGGTCCGGTGCAGCGGCTTGAGGAACGTCCTCTTGTGGAAGTCGGGCTTGGACTTGACGAGCTGGCGGTTGACCCACTGGAGCGACCGGTTCTCGCTGAACGCGAACGGGTAGTGCTGGGGTTCC
>Ga0256864_1000427_pt1 | contig 15457 bp, 14 predicted proteins | sample RVTome_11_FD_187336 | JGI IMG/M metagenome (GOLD analysis project Ga0256864, IMG submission 187336) | Soil microbial communities from uranium-contaminated site in the Upper Colorado River Basin, Wyoming, United States - RVT147D111 HiSeq ... | reverse complement strand
GGAGTAGCTCAGTCCGTCCTGATAGCCGCCGACCGCCGCGAACAGCTCGCGGTGCAGGGCGAAGGTGCCGGCCAGGAACGACCCCCGGTAGTCACAAAACGCCGGACCGAGATCGCGGACGGGGAGGTCGCGTTCCCCTTCCGGTTCGAGTGCGCGGGCGCCGCAACAGGCGATCGCGATGCCGGGTTCGGCCAGGGCATCGGCGAGGGCGCTCAGCCAGCTCGGCCGAACCTCGTCGTCGCTGTCGAGAAAGAAGAGCAGATCGCCGCGTGCGGATCCGGCGCCGCGATTGCGCGCGGCGGATGCTCCCGCCGGCTCCTGCCGCAGGTACCGCAGCCGCGAGTCGCCGAGCGCGGCGACCACGTCCCTCGTGTGATCGCTCGAGCCGTCGTCGACCACGACGACCTCGAACTCGACGCCCTCCTGGCGAAGAAGGCTGCCGAGGGCGCGGGGAAGGACGTCGGCGCGGTCGCGCGTGGGAACGACCACGCTCGCCCTCGGGATCGGATCGGCGGCGCGGCTGCCGTAGCGGGCTCGGGCGTGCGGCACGTCAGACCCCAGCGGCCGTCCTTCGTCCGATCTCGATTTCGGAGAGGGTCTCGACCACCGCGGCGGTCACCCGCTCGACCTGTTCGGCGCAGAGGTGGGGACCCATGGGCAGGCTCATCACCTGCTCCGCGAGCCGCTCCGACTCCGGCAGCGAGCCCGGCGCGATCCCGAGGTCGGCGTATGCCGGGGTCCGATGCGGAGGCCGCGGGTAGTGGACGAGGGTGCCGATCCCGCGACGCTCCAGGCCGGCGCGGAGCCGGTCACGGTGTCGATGGCGGACCACGTACAGGTGCCATGCCGGGGTGGTCCCCGGCGGCGGCGAGGGCAGCTCGAGGCCGGGCCGGCCGGCTAGCAGTCGCGAGTAGCTCGCGGCCACCTGACTGCGACGGCCGTTCCAGTCGTCGAGCCGGGCCAGGCGTACACGCAGAAGGGCCGCCTGCAGCTCGTCGAGGCGCGAGTTGAGGCCGCGCACCTCGTGCTCGTACTTGACCGGAGAGCCGTAGTTGCGAAGTCGACGCAGGCGGTCCGCCAGGCCGGGATCGTTCGTCGTCACCGCCCCGCCGTCGCCAAATGCGCCGAGGTTCTTGGCGGGATAGAAGCTGAACGCGGCGGCGGTGCCGAGCGAGCCCACCCGCCGCTCCTGATAGCTGGCGCCGTGGGCCTGTGCCGCGTCCTCGACGATCGCCAGACCGTGACGGTCCGCGAGCCGGGAAAGAGCAGCCATGTCCGCCGGCTCGCCATAGAGGTGCACCGGCATCAGCGCCCGCGTCCGCGGTCCGACCGCGGCCGCCGCGGCCGCGGGATCGATCTGGAACGAGCCCGGCGCCGGGTCGACCGGCACCGGCCGAGCGCCGGTCCACGAGACCGCGAGCCAGGAGGCGATGTAGGTGTGCGCGGGCACGATCACCTCGTCGCCGGCTCCGATCCCGAGGGCATGAAGCGTCAGCCGAAGGGCGTCGAGGCCGTTGCCGACGCCGACGCAGTGGCCGACGCCGCAGTAGGCCGCGAACTCGCGCTCGAAGTCCTCGACCTCGGGGCCCAGGATGAAGCGGCCGGAGTCGATCACCCGCCTCCAGGTGGCGTCGAGCTCGGGCTCAAGCTCGCGGCAGGCTGCACGGAGGTCGAGAAACGGCACGCTCATGAGCCGGCGGTGAGAGCCTTCAGGAACACATCGTGGTCGCGGTAGTAGTCCGCCTCATCGAAGTAAGTCGAGGCGAGGACCAGGCAGACCGATCCGGACGAGAAGTTGTCGATCTCACGCCAGATCATCGGGCAGACGTAGAGGCCGAAGTACGAGCGGTTGAGGTGGTAGCGTTGCTTGCGGCGGCCGTCGTCGAGGACGACGTCGAAGCTGCCCGACATCGCGATGATCAGTTGCTCCAGTTCCTTGTGGGCGTGACCGCCGCGCACCGAGCCGCCCGGGACGTCATAGGTGTAATAGACCCGCCGGATCGGGAACGGAACGTGGCCCTCGCTCTCGATGAAGGTCAGGTTTCCGCGCGGGTCCTGGATCTTCGGCAGGTCGATCAGACGGCAGCGCTCAAGTCCCATCGCCGGTCTCTTCCAGCCCGCCGGACGCGGAGCTCCGGTAGCCGCGCCCGCAGGAGCAGCGCCGCAGACGGTCGCCGTCTTCGTCGCCGAGGCGCTCTCCGCAGCGGCAGACCCAGCCGGAGATCCGTGCCGGATTCCCCACGACCTGGGCGTGGTCGGGGACGTCGCGCGTCACAACCGCGCCCGCACCGACCAGCGACCAGCCGCCGATCGTCAGCTCGGGCAACACGGTGGCGTTGGCGCCGATGCTGGCACCCCGGCGGAGCAGCGTGCGCGGGAACGCCTCGGGGTAGCGGCGGCTCCGTGGCCGCAGGTCGTTGGTGAACGCGGCGCAGGGGCCGAGGAAGACGTCGTCCTCGACGATCAGACCGTTCCACAGGTAGACGCCCGACTTCACGGTCACGCGGTCGCCGACCACCACGCCGCCCTCGACGAAGGTGTGGTCGCAGAGGTTGCAGTCCGCGCCGATCACCGCGCCGGAGAGCACGTGGGCGAAGGCCCAGACCCGGGTCCGCGGACCGATCGTCGCGCCCTCGTCGACCAGCGCCCGGGGGTGCAGGAAGGCGGTCGGGTCGATCACGAGTCGGTCCCGGGCGATTTTGAGGCCGTCCGTGATTTGTGACTTTCCTGAATCATGGGATATCGTCCCGGGAGGAGGATGTACGCGCCATGAGGCGGTTTCCGAGGGTGCGTTCCATCGCTCGCCGGCTGGATCGGCTCGGCCGCCGATTGATCGACCCATGGCACGAACGGCGCTTGGGCCGCAGGCTTCCGGCTCTCGCCGGCGTCACCGGGTCCCTCGAGGCGAGGATCCAGCCGCTTCTCGCCCCTCGTCAGGACTACATCACGTCGGTGTCGAGAGACGTCATGGCCGCGTCCGCCGAATTCTGCGCCCTGGCCCAGGAGATCTGCCGCCGCTGGGACGCCAGGCGAGTCGCGGACCTCGGCTCCGGGTTCTCCTCCTACGCGCTCCGCTCGTTCGCGCGCGAGCACGGGAGTCTCGAGGTGTTGTCGGCGGACGACCAGGAAGAGTGGCTCGAGAAGACACGGCAGTTCCTCCGGAAGTACGACCTGCCGACGGATCACTGTGTGACCTGGGCCAGCATGGCCTCTCGGGCGTCCGTGCGGGGGACGTTCGATGTCGTTACCCACGACCTCGGCCATGCCGGCGCCCGGGACAAGGGGGCGATCCCCCAGCGGTCCCGCTACCTCGAAGCCGCCCTCGATCTGCTCAGACCCGGAGGCCTGATCCTCCTCGACGACATGCATGCCCAGCCGTACCGAAGCCGTGCACGGTCGATCCTCCGGCGCCGCTCGCTGGAGGCCTATCCGATGGTCCGGGCGACGATCGATCAGTGGGGCCGCTACGCCTGGCTGGCGGTCATGCCAGCATCGGCGACCTCCGGCGACTGAACCCCCGCGGTCAGGAGACGCCATACCCGGCCGGGACGGCGGTCCGAGTCTGGACCAGTCGCCGGATCTCCTGCGCCCGGTGCGTCCAGGTGTGACGCTCGTGGACGAGCCGGTGCGCCCTGGCACCGATCGCGGCGAGAGCCTCGGGGTGCTCGAGGCACCATCGACACCGCTCGATCAGGTCGTCGAAGTCGTGCCAGCAGAGCATCGACTCCCCATCGGCGAAGCCGAGGGCCTCGAGGTCGTCGAGATGGTCGACGATCGGGGCGCAGCCCGCTCCCGCGGCCTCGAAGTTCTTGATCATCGGCTCGATTCCCGGCACCAGCCGGAGACCGAGACCGGGCCGGATCCGATTCGCGATTCGCCACCAGTACCCGGGCCGAAGGGACCCGCCGAGGTTGCAGATCACGCAGCCGAGGAACCGGTTGAGGACATCGTTGAGCTGTTGGTAGGGGGACGAAAAGGTCGTCAGCTCGACGCGCTCGCGGCGCAGGCGGTCGAGCATCGCTCTGCGAGACCGGTAGGGGTGCCCGTACGAGCAGAGACCCGCTCGGGGTCCTCCCAGGTCGCGCAACGCGGTGTCGTCGAACCCCTTCGGCAGCCAGTGCGCAGGGATGCCCTCGGACCGCAGGAGCTTCGCCACTTCGCCGCCGGTGGTCAGCACGAGGTCGAGATCGAGGCGGCGCAGCACCGGCGGCCACGCTCCGGCGTACCGGGTCTCGCCCAGCGTGTGGTAGTTCAGGTTGATGTCGAAGTCGAGCAGCAACCGGAGTCCCCGATAGCCTTCCCAGTCGAACTCGGGGCGCAGCCCAAGCTCTCGGAACCTGACGAAGAAGAGCACGGCGTCGTAGTCGCCGACGGCGGGGAGATCGGAGAGCCTCGTGGGCCAGCCGTCCTCCACGTTGACGCGGGTCACTTCGAAACAGCTCTCCAGCGCCCCGTGCAGGGCGCGCTGGGAGCGGCGGTCGTGGGCCCGGTGGGCGATCACCGCCAGCCTCGTCATCGGTGCACCGTCCTCCGGCCGGTTGCGCGCGAAGCGGCATGCAGCCTCTCGCGAAACTGGACGATGGCATGGAGGCGTCCGGCCTGCAGAGCCAGGATCCTGGCCGCCGTGCCGCGACGCTTGGGGGCGGCGAGGAGCGGCAGCCTGATCAGAGCCTCCGCCCAGGCTCTGATCTCCCCTCGCCAGCTCGGCAAGGGCGATGCCTGCGGATGGTCGAGCGACATCTGCACGGCGGCACGGCCCGCCCTGAACGCCTGTCGCGCCATAGCCGCCAGCGTGTCGCGGAAGCGATAGTGGACCACGGCCTCCGGGACCCACCCGAGATGGAACCCGGCGATCCGCGCGCGTTGGCCGAGTTCGACGTCGTGACTCTTCAAGTAGTCCTCGTCGAAGCCGCCGAGCTTTTCGAAGACGTCCACCCAGATCGACATGTTCCCGCTCGGCGCGAACGATGCCGGACTCTTGCCCGCGGCGGTCCGAGGCGTCGGTCGCCAGGTCCTGACCCGGGCGGTGTTGAGCCGATCGACGTCGAGCGGTCCACCGGCGAAGTCGTGCCGCCGTGCCGCCGCGACGTGTGCGGCGAGCCAGCTCGCCGAGACGACGTCGTCGGCGTCGCAGAAGCACAGCAGCTCGCCCGTCGCCGCGGCTGCGCCGACGTTTCGGGCATGGCTGGATCCGCGCCGCGTCGAGGCGTCGAGGAGGCGAAGCCGCGGCAGCGATTCGGCGAAGTCGTGGGCGAGCGAGCGCGTCCCGTCCCGGGAGCCGTTGTCGGCGACGATGACCTCCCACGGCACGCCGGGGTCGTTCTGACCGGCCAGGGCTGCCAGCTGATCGGCCAGGATCGGCTCCCCGTCGAGCACCGGGACGATGACCGAGGCCGAGCGTGGGCTCCGACGCCCGGGATCTCGGGTCTCACTCATCTGTTCGCATCCCGATGTATCCCTCCCGCTCGAGGTGGAGGATCACCGTCTGCGCCGCCTCTTCGGGACTGAGATCGCTGGTGTCGAGGACGACGTCGGCGTCCTGCGGCTCCTCGTAGGGATCGGAGATGCCAGTGAACTCCTGGACGATCCCCGCCCGCGCCTTGGCATAGAGGCCTTTCCGGTCGCGCCGCTCGCAGACCTCGAGCGGCGTCGCCGCGTGGACCAGGACGAAGCCGCCGCCGGCCTCGATCTGCGCCCGCACCTCGCGCCGGATCTCGTCGTAGGGCGCGATCGGAGCGCACAGGGCGATGCCGCCGTTCTTGGTGATCTCGGAGGCGACGAAGCCGATGCGGCGGATGTTGAGGTCGCGGTGCTCCTTGGAGAACCCCAGTTCGGAGGAGAGGTGCTTGCGCACGACGTCGCCGTCGAGCAGGGTCACCGGCCGGCCGCCCATCTCGAGTAGCTTGATCCGCAGCACGTTGGCGATCGTCGACTTGCCGGCGCCCGAGAGCCCGGTGAAGAAGACCGTGAACCCCTGCCGGCCGCGGGGTGGATGGCCGCGGCGCAGCTCGCCGGCCACCTCGGGGAAGGTGAACCACTCGGGGATCTCGCGCCCCTGGGCTAGCCGCCGGCGCAGCTCGGTGCCCGACAGCGTCAGCACCCGCGCTCCGTCGGGAACCTCGGGCTCGGTCATGTAGGCGTCGCGGTCCTCGACGTAGACCAGGTGATGGAACGGCACCATCCGGATGCCCAGCTCCGCCTCGTGCCCGCGGAGCAGCTCCTGAGCGTCATAGGGGCCGTAGAACGGCCGGCCGTCGGCGCCGTCGCCCGGGCCGGCGTGGTCGCGGCCGACGATGAAGTGCGTGCAGCCGTGGTTCTTGCGGATGATCGCGTGCAGCAGCGCCTCGCGCGGCCCGCCCATGCGCATCGCCAGCGGCAGCAGCGAAAGCATCGCGGTGTTCGCCGGGTAGCGGCCGAGGAGCGCCTGATAGCAGCGGACGCGCGTGTAGTGGTTGAGGTCGCCCGGCTTGGTCATGCCCACCACCGGGTGGATTAGCAGGTTGGCCTCCAGCTCGCGCACCGCGCGCAGCGTCAGCTCGAAGTGGGCGCGGTGCATCGGATTGCGGGTCTGGAAGGCGACCACCCGCCGCCAGCCGAGGCGGCGGAAGCGCTCGCGCAGCTCGGCCGGCGTGTGGCGCAGGCGCACGAAGTCGTAGTGTCGGGGCGGCTCGACGCCCTCCAGGCGACCGCCGACGGCGACGTTGTTGGTGCGCTCGTAGAGGTGGGCGACGCCGGGATGGCTGCGGTCGCGGGTGCCGTAGACCGCCTCGGCCTTGGCGTCGCGGTCGAGCTGCCAGACGTCGTCGACCATGATCACCGCCAGCAGCACGCCCTCGGCGTCGCGCAGCGCCAGCCGGCTGCCGGCGGTCAGTCCGTCCGCGGTCTCCTCGGTGACGTCGAGGGTGATCGGGATCGGCCACAGGGTGCCGTCGGCGAGGCGCATGGTCGAGCACACCGCGTTGAAGTCGGCGCGCCCGAGGAAGCCCCTCAGGGGGCTGAAGGCGCCGTTGAGGAGCAGCTCGAGATCGCAGAGCTGGCGCTCGGTGAGGTCCCACGACGGCAGGTCGCGGGCCTCCGCCTTCAGCTCGTCGGCACGCTCGGGAGCCGCCAGTAGGTCGATCAGTTCTCCGCCGTGGGGCTCGATCACGTCGTCCGCGCTCCCGGCACTACGCCCTCACCAGCAACGAGACGCCACCGTCTGCCGGGAAGTCGAGGTAGAGGTCGGCGAGCCGGTCGCTGTCGGCGTCGACCAGCTCGGCGATGAACGAGTGCACGGCGTTGGGCGGATATCCGAGCCGGGTGGGCGAGCCGGCGCGGCGCAGGACCACGTCGGCAGCGCGCAGCAGGCCGTCGGCCCAGCGCCGGCGGCCGGGGAAGGAGGCGCCGAGGACCGCGAGTGCGTGCCCCCGAGGCAGCTCCCAGAACGCGCCGACCAGCCTGCCGGCCTCGCGGCCGCTGTCGCACCGGCCGTCGAAGTGCACCAGCCGCTCGTCCGTGCGCAGGCGTCGGCGGTCGAAGTCGAGGAAGGCGAAGACCGGCCGGTCCTCTGGCGTGAGCAACCGCCCCCAGCTCTCGCTGTTGCGCACCAGCCGGTCCCGGCAACGATAGAAGTACGCCTGCATTCGCGGCCAGAGGCCATCCGGCATGAACCCGGCCGTTTCCCAATCGAGGGTCGGGTGCCACTGGTGGTAGATCGTGGCGCGCTCGTCCAGCCAGACCTCGTGCAGACCCGCTCTCGTCAGCCGGCAGTGGAAGTCGCGATCCTCGACGCCCCAGTAGCGGTAGTACTCGTCGAAGCCGCGGAGCCGGCGGAACACCTCGGCCGCGATCAGCTGGCAGCCGCCGCGGGCGCTCCGGCCCGCCTGTCGGGCGCCCGACCCCTTCCGGTCGACCCGGTCCCAGTCGGAGAAGCCGCGAGAGAGCAGGCGGCAGGAACAGTAGAGCACCCGCTCGGGTGAGACCTCCTCCATGGCCGTGCCGATGAACTCGGGCGGGAAGATCATGTCGACGTCGGTCGTCATCACGTAGTCCGACTCGGCCCGGCGAGCCCCGGTGTTCAGCGCGTGGGCGCGGTTCCACGGCAGGCCGCGTGCGTCGGAATAGACGTACTCGCAGAACCCGTAGCCGTCGACCAGCCGGCGCGTCTCCGAGGCGGTGTCCGTCCGGCTCCCGTAGTCGAGGAAGACGACCCGGAAGTCCGAGAAGGTCTGGCGCGCGAGCGAGTCGAGGGAGCGCCGGACGCGGTCGAGGTCGCGGTCGCGGAAGCCGTAGACGACCGTCAGCGGGAGAGCGGCCGAGGTCACGGTGAGGCGCGCCGGAAGTGGACCATCGGCCGCTCCGGCGAACCGACCTGCTCGCGGGTGTAGCCGAGGTTGTCCATAGTCGCGAGCAGCGCCGCCTCGTCGCCCAGCCACGGGTGGACGGCGAGGACGACCAGCGGCGGGCGCCAGCCACCGGCGGCGAGCTGGCGGACCAGTTCGAACTCGGCTCCCTCGGCGTTGCTCTTGACGAGGTCGGGTCGGAGGTCGCCGAGCAACTCGCCGAGGGTCGCGGTCTCGACCTGCTCCGCGCCGGTCGCGCCCTCGTCGGGTTCGAGCAGGGAGTGGCCCCACGATCCGTCGGGCGAGTGCTTCAGCTCGGCGGCGCCCGCGCGTGCCGCCAGCGCCGCCCGGCGCACACTCGCCCGCCCGCTCCAGTCGTTGAGCTCGAGGTTGCGCGCCAGCAGGGTGGCCGCCGCGGCGGACGGTTCGACGCAGACGATCCGCGCGCCCGGATAGGTCGCCAGCGCGAACAGCGCATAGAAGCCGTGGTGGGCGCCGACGTCGAGCACCAGTTCCGGGGTCCAGTCGTCGGCGAGCGCAGGAAAGTAGAGTGCTCGCTGCCGACCGAGGAGGGTCTCGACGATCCGCTCGTCCACCGGGTCGGCGCTCACCAACATCCGTACGCGCGGAGGCGGCGGCGATTCGAGGACGACCGGGAACCCGAGGAGCGGCGAGAACAGCTTCCTCACCCCCAGCTTCCAGGCGCCCCCGCAGCGCAGTCGGGTGCAGCGCGAGGCCGGGAGAAGCCGATAAAGGCGGCCGAGCACGTGCCGGAGGCCGGCGCCGGCGGCGAGCGAGCGCGGAGCCGCCGCCGGCGAGGGCGGTGCCGCCGTGGCCATCGGGGCGTCGCGCGTCACTGCGCTCCGACCTCTCGAGCCCGGGCCGGCGGCAGGACGGCGTCACCGTCAGCGACCCGCCAGCCGTGCGGGACGATGAAGTTGCCGTGATGGCGGGCGTTGGGAGAGCGGCCGGAACCGAAGACGTCGGCGTCGACCACCGAGAAGCGCAGCGCATCGTAGATCCGGTCGGCGAGCCGGCCGTTGACCGAGCACCAGAGCATCGTCTTGTACTCGCCGGCGACGAGCGGCAGCGAGGGCAACGTGCAGCGGATCCGCCCCTCCGGCGGGAGGGTAGAGAAGTCCTCGCCGGTGAACGGGGTGGCGAGCGCGAAGAGCCGACGGCCGAGGAGATCCTCGACGTGGATCGCCATCGCGACGTTGGCGAGACGCTCCCGCCCCGAGGAGTAGCTCAGCTCGAAGGAGACGGGCTCGCCCGAGCCGATGACCGAGACCGGATCACCGGCACGGTTGAAGACGCCCGCGGCGGTGAAGCGGAAGTCGTCGTCGCCCGCGCGATCGGTACGCTCGGCGAGAGGCGTCGCCGCGGCTTCGAAGGTCGCCGCCAAGTACTGTTCGATCACGTCCTCCACCGAGCCGTCGCCGGTGATCCGGCCGCCATCGATCAGGATCGCTCGCGAACAGAGCTGCCGCACCGCCGAGAGCTGGTGACTGACGAAGAGCACCGTCCGCCCCTCTCGAGCCACGTTTTCCATCTGGCCGAGGCACTTGCGCTGGAACGCGGCGTCGCCGACCGCCAGCACCTCGTCGATCAGCAGCACGTGCGGCTCGAGGTGGGCCGCCACCGAGAAGGCGAGGCGGACGTACATGCCGCTCGAGTAGAACTTGACCGGGGTGTCGATGAAGCGGGTGATCTCGGCGAACTCGACGATGCGGTCGAACTTGGCGCGGGTCTCGGCGCGCTTCATGCCCAGGATGGCGCCGTTGAGGAAGACGTTCTCGCGGCCGGTCAGCTCGGGGTGGAAGCCGGTGCCGACCTCGAGCAGCGAGCCGACGCGGCCGGCGATCTCGGCGCGGCCGGCGGTCGGCTCGGTGATCCGGGAGAGGAGCTTCAGGAGCGTCGTCTTGCCGGCGCCGTTGCGGCCGACGACGCCGAGCACCTCGCCCTCGGAGACCTCGAAGCTGACGTCGCGCAGGGCCCAGAAGGTCTCGCGCGAGGTGAAGGTCGAGCCGCCGCGGAGCACCGCGCCGAGGCGGCGGACCGGCTGGACGGCGGCGCGCACGATCTGCTCGCGCAGGGTCTGGTAAGGGAGCGCGCCCTCGCCCAGGCGGTAGCGCTTGCCCAGCCCTTCGACGCGGATGGCGGTGTGCGGCATGGCGGTCAGAACGTCACACCAGGTCGGCGAAGCCGCGCTCGACGCGGCGGAAGTAGAGGACGCCGGTGACCAGGATCAGCGTCGCCGCCGCCGCGGAGACGGCGATCATCGGCCCCGGACGGGTGGCGGTGCCGAGCAGCGCCCAGCGGAAGCCCTCGACCACGCCGACCATCGGGTTGACGGCGTAGAGGGTGCGCCACGGCTCGGAGAGCAGGCTGCTCGGGTAGGCGATCGGGGTGGCGAAGAGCCAGAGCTGGACCCCGAACGGCACGACGTAGCGGACGTCGCGGAACTGGAGGTTGAGCGCCGCCGCCCAGGTGCCGACCCCGAGGGCGGTGACGAGGGCGAGCAGCGCGAGGAGCGGCAGCCAGAGGACGGCGATTCCGGGGACGAAACCGTAGACCAAGACCATCCCGATCAGCACCGCGAAGGCGATCGCGAAGTCGACGCCGCCGGCGGCCACCGCGGCGACCGGCACCAGCAGGCGCGGGAAGTAGATCTTGCGGATCAGGTTGGCGCCGCTGACCAGGCTGCCGGCGGCGGCGGTCAGGCCGGTGGCGAAGAAGGTCCACGGCACCAGCGCGGCGTAGCTGAAGAGCGGATAGGGGAGGCCGTCGCTCGGCATCTTCGCCAGCCGCCCGAAGAAGAGCGTGAAGACGACCATGGTCAGGAGCGGCTGGAGCACCGCCCAGGAGGCGCCGAGGATGGTCTGCTTGTAGCGCACCTTGACGTCGCGCCAGACCAGGAAGTAGAGCAGCTCGCGGTACGCCCACAGCTCGGCGAAGTCGACGCCGACCCAGCCGCGGCGCGGCGCGATGACGGTGAGAGCGCGCGCGGTCATGCCCGGGCCGCCTCCTCGATCGCGCCGGCGGTGGCGCGCAGTCCCTCGGCCACCGTCACCCGCGCCCGGAACCCGAGCGCCGCGGCGGCCGCCTCCGGGTCGGCCTGCGAGTGGCGGACGTCGCCCGGCCGCGGCGGGCCGTGCTCGGGGTCGAGGTCGGTGCCGGCGGCCTCGGCGACCGCGCGGGCGAGCGCGTTGATCGTGGTCCGGCCGCCGGCGGCGACGTTGTAGGCGCGGCCGCAGGCGGCGGCCGGGGCGCCGGCGGCGAGCAGGTTGGCCTCGACCGCGTCGGCGACATAGGTGAAGTCGCGGCTCTGCTCGCCGTCGCCGTGGATCCGCGGCCGGCGGCCGTCGCGGGCGGCGGCGAAGAGGAGCGGCACGACCGCGGCGTAGGGCCCTTCGGGGCTCTGGCGCGGGCCGTAGACGTTGAAGTAGCGCAGGCCGATCAGCTCCAGGCCGTAGCAGCCGGCGAAGACCTCGGCGAGCTGCTCGTTCATCACCTTCGACAGGGCGTAGGGCGAGAGCGGGCGCCCCTCCTCGCCCTCGCGCTTGGGCAGCTCGTCGCTGTCGCCGTAGACGCTCGAGGAGGAGGCGTAGATCACCCGCTCGACGCCGGCGTCGCGGGCGGCGGCGAAGACGCGGGCCGAGCCGGTGACGTTGACGTCGACGGTCGCCGCCGGGTCGGCGAGCGAGCGTGGCACCGAGCCGAGCGCCGCCTGGTGGAAGACCCAGCGGACGCCCCCGGCCGCGCGCGCGCACGCCTCGGCGTCGCGGACGTCGCCCTCGATCAGCTCGACCGCCCCGGCCCCGAGCGCCGCGGCGAGGTTGCCGCGCGAGCCGGTCGAGAGGTCGTCGAGCACCCGCACCCGGGCGCCCCGCGCGGCCAGGGCGTCGACCAGGTGGGAGCCGATGAAGCCGGCACCGCCGGTGATGAGGACCGGCACGCCCGCGAAGTCGGGGATCGGCATCGCCGGCGGCTCCTTCACGCGCCCACCACCTCGGCCGGCGAGTTGCGGCCGGGGTCGAGGCGGCGGCAGACGCCGCGGGTGTCGACGACCAGCGGCGCGTGCTCGAGCACCAGCCGGTAGTCGACCGCGGAGTGGTCGGTGACGATCAGCACCGCGTCGCTGGCCGCCAGGGTCTCGGCGGTCAGCGGCTGCGACGCCATCGGCTCGAGGTCGGGCCACGAGCGCATCCGGGGCGCGACCGGGATGTGGGGATCGTGGTAGGAGACCGCCGCGCCGAGCCGCAGCAGCCCGTGGATCAGCTCGAAGGCCGGACTCTCGCGCGGGTCGGCGACGTCGCGCTTGTAGGCCAGGCCGAGCACCAGCACCCGGCTGCCGCGCACCGGCTTGCCGCGGCCGTTGAGCGCCCGGGTGAGCGTGTCGAGCACGTACTCGACGGTGCGCACGTTGGTCTCGCCGGCCAGCTCGATGAAGCGGGCGGTGATCCCGTGCTCGCGCGCCTTCCACGCCAGGTAGAACGGGTCGATCGGGATGCAGTGGCCGCCCCAGCCGGGGCCGGGGTCGAAGCGCATGAAGCCGAACGGCTTGCTCTCGGCGGCGTCGAGCACCTCCCAGACGTCGATCCCCATGCGATCGAAGACCACCTTCAGCTCGTTGACCAGGGCGATGTTGACGGCGCGGAAGATGTTCTCGGTCAGCTTGGTCGCCTCGGCGGCGGCGGCCGAGCCGACCCGCACCACCCGCGGCGTCACCGCGGCGTAGAGGCGCTCGGCGAGGTCGCCGGAGACCGGGTCGGCGCCGCCGACCACTTTGGGGATCTCGGTGGCGCGGTGGCCGGCGCGGCCGGGGTCCTCGCGCTCGGGGGAGAAGGCGAGGAAGACGTCGCGGCCGCAGCGCAGCCCGCCGGCCTCGAGCAGCGGCTTGACCAGCTCGTCGGTGGTCCCCGGGTAGGTGGTCGACTCGAGCACCACGAGCTGGCCCGGCCGGAGGCGCTCGGCGATCGCGCGCGCGGTCTTCTCGACGTAGGAGAGGTCGGGGTCGCGCTGCGGCGTCAGCGGAGTGGGCACGCAGATCAGGATCGCATCCGCCTCGCCGAGGCGGCCGAAGTCGGTGCTCGCGGCGAGGCGCTCGTCGCGCACGGCGGCGCTCAGGCGATCGCCGTCGAGGTGGTCGATGTAGCACTCGCCGCGGCCGATCGCCTCGACCTTGCCGGGGTCGACGTCGAAGCCGAGCACGCCGAAGCCGCGCTCGGCGAACGCGAGGGCGAGCGGCAGGCCGACGTAGCCGAGGCCGATGACGCCGACCCGGGCGGTGCGGGCGTCGATCTTCTCGGCCAGCTCGGCCGCGGCCGCGGGCAGGGCGGCGGCGCGGCCGGCGTCGCTCTCGACAGCGGTGGTCATAGTGCTGGCGTTCTCCCGGTCTGGTCCGATTGCGCTGGGGATCGGGCGGCGAGCGGCTCGATCGGCGCCCGATCCACGCCGCCGCATAGGCTCCGCCCCCTTCGGTGTCCGGCCGAACGCACGGACTCCGACGCGGCGAGTCCCCGGCCGCGGCGCGCGCCGCGGGCCGGCCCGGCCGGCGGGCCGCCTCAGAGGCGCGCCGCCGCCGGCCTGTTGTAGCCCCCCCGGCGGACCAGGGGGGAGACCAGTTCCCGGTCGACCTCCGCCGCCACCGACTGGCGCAGCAGGGTCACCGACACCACCAGCCGCAGTGCGCCCTTGGTCCGCAGTACCGTGCCGGTCCAGCCGCGCAGCGGGCCGTCGACGATCTCGACCTCGTCGCCCGGGCCGAGGTAGCGCCAGGGCACGAGCGGCGCGCCGGTCGCCTGGAGGCGCCACAGCGAGCGCAGCTCGTCTTCGAGGCCGAGCTGGTCGGGGACCGGCAGCAGGCGCACGACGACGCCGCTGCCGAAGGCCGCCAGCCGCTCGGAGCCGCCGCCGCGGAAGAAGACGTACCCGGGGAAGAGCGGCCGGTAGGAGACCCGCTTGCGGCCGCCGGCGGTCAGGAGCTGCTCGCGCTGCGGCAGGTAGTGCCCGACCGCGCGGGCGCGCAGGTGGCGGGCGAGCACTTTCTCCTGCCGGCTGCGGGTGTGGGCCACCCACCAGCCGGCCGTCCCGGCCGCCGCCGCGGCGTCGGGCACCGGCGCCGTCAACAGGTCGTCCGGATAGAGATCGGGCTCGCGCTTGAGGATCGGCACGGCTGTGGATTTTACTTCAGCGCCCGGGTACGGATGGGACGCGGGGGAGGTGCTGACCTACCGTGGACCAGGGGCGGTCGGCGACGGGTTCGGCTCCTCGAAGATCGTGATCGCCGCCACCCCGGCGAGCACCGGCAGCGCCTGGGCGGGGCGGAAGCCGACGACGCAGGCGCGGCAGACCTGGTCAGCGCGCGGGATGCCCTGGAAGTCGATGCGGGTGACCAGGCCGTGGCAGTCCCAGTGGAAGAGCTTCTCGACCCCCTGCCAGGGCGCGGTCTCGCCGATCGTCAGGTTGAGCGCCGCGCCCGCCTCGTGGTCGTTCTGCGGCGCCGCCCCCGTGCAGTCGCCGTTCTCGCCGACCGGGGCCACGGTCATCGGCGTCCGGCTGCCGGGCACCATCCGGCCGTAGGAGTCGACCATCGCCGCGTAGTACTCGATCGGCTCGTTGTTCAGGGTCTCGAGCCAGTCCTCGAACGCCTGGTCGTCGCGCCGGATCATCCAGTCGCGGTTCTCCTGCAGGCCGACCTGCGCGCGCTCCTCGATCAGCTCGGCGTCGAGGTCGCCGTTGGGGTCGCGGTGGACCGACAGCTCCTTGGCCTTCCACCACGCCGCCCAGCGCTCGGGCGAGCGGAGCTGCGCCGGCTCGGCGCGCGCTCCCGGGGACAGGTCGAAGCGCGGCGGCTGGTGGTCCTCGGGCTGCGGCAGGGCCGCCCACCAGCGGCCCTCGTAGGGCTGCATCTCGACCCAGTAGAAGTCCTCCACCTCCTGATGGAGGCGGCGGAAGTGGACCCGCGGCGTGTAGCCGGGAACGCCGTTCTCGATCTCGCCGCGGACGATGCCATGGGTCGCCGCCGGGAAGCACTCGACCGGGTCGAGCACGATCCGCGGGGCAACGTCCTGGGCGCTGGCGCTCGCCGGCAGCCCGGCCAGACCGGTCAGGATCGTCAGGACGACCAGACC
>Ga0256864_1000425_pt1 | contig 15473 bp, 19 predicted proteins | sample RVTome_11_FD_187336 | JGI IMG/M metagenome (GOLD analysis project Ga0256864, IMG submission 187336) | Soil microbial communities from uranium-contaminated site in the Upper Colorado River Basin, Wyoming, United States - RVT147D111 HiSeq ... | reverse complement strand
GCTGATCATCGCGCTGACTCTCGGCATTCCCGGCGATCCGACCTCCGCCGTGCTGCTCGGCGGTCTGATGATCCACGGGCTGCAGCCGGGCCCGCAGCTCTTCCTCAACAACCCCGAGGTCCTCTACGGGATCTATTTCTCGTTGTTCTTTTCCAGCGTCATCATGATGCTGGTGCTGTTCCTTTCCGTCAGGCTGCTGGTCAAGGTCGTCTATATTCCGCGCGGCTACCTGCAGCCGGTCCTCGTTGCGATGTGCGCGGTCGGCGTCTTCTCGCTCAACAACCGGGTCTTCGATATCGGTGTGATGTTCGGGTTCGGGCTGCTCGGTTACATCCTGGAGCGCCTGCGCTATCCGCTGCCGCCCATGGTTCTGGGAATCGTCCTCGGGCCGCTGCTCGAGGCCAATTTCCGCAAGATGCTGGCGGCAGACGGCGGCTCTCTCCTGCCGCTGGTCCAAAGCCCGATCGCGTTGACCTTCATGCTGTTGTCGGTCGCCTCCCTCGCGTGGGCTGCGCGGCTGCGCAGGAAAAGCCAGCCCGTGCCCGGCGGTGGGGCCGGCTAGGGCGCGATGATAGGACCGCCGAGGAACGCCAGCGGCTCCGGCCAGCAACAAAGCCGAATGGCCCTGGCACGGCAGGAGCCGGCCTCTCGACATCGCTTCAAGAATGCCCCTATCGCAGCATTGCGGTCTGACCAGATTGATCGGACCATAGGGGGCGCCGAGCGCCGAAAACCGCTAAACTCTGCGACTTATGAGAGAAATGTCCAATTTCCAGTTGCGCCATCGATATAAATTGGTACTATAGAAAAAATTGGCCGGTCCACATGGCGATAACAGTCGGGAGACTCCAGGGAAATGTGGACAGAAATCGGACAGAACGAATTTTTCTCCAATAATGCTTTCGCAGGCTACGGCGCAGCGACCAAAGCCTTGCGGCTTTGGCGGAAAGTCGCCCTGGGCCGCCGCGAAACAGCACTGCAGCCGGGGGGCCGGTGATGAGCGAACCGCACGCCTTTGCCAGGAATTCGGCCAGCCGTGAGGATCCATTGATTCCGAGCTGTGCGCTGGCCGCAAACGAGACGCCGCCGGACCAGGCGGTCGACGTGTTCTGGAATGCCCCCGCTGGCCTCGCCGACTTGAAGATCCCCGCCATCGAAGAGAAGCGGAAGAGGGGGGCCGAGGCGACTGCCTGGCGCCTGGACAACCTCATCCTGGTCAATGCCCAGCTTGGGCCGGAGATATACGCGCGATCGCGGCCGCGGTTATACGGTTGCAGCTTCGATTTCATTCAGCTGTCCATTGCGAAGGAAGTGCCCGACTGTCGATGTGTCGTCGGAGACACAATCTATCTTGCGAACGCAAAGGGCGCCTATCTGAGCGACTTGTCGCGCGAGCATACCGAAGTCTCCGGCGCCGAGGATTGCTTCCTCACCTATATTCCGCATGCCGCAATCGGCTACGATCCCACGCTAGACCCGCCCTGGATGTTCATCGACGAGGCCACCCCCGCGGGACACATGCTGACGGATGCTTTGATCTCGCTACGCAACCAGCTCGGCCACATCCGCGAGTCTGAAGCACGGGCACTTGCGGCAGGACTGTGCGGCCTGGTGAAGGGGCTGATGCTCAATGTTGGAAAGGGCGGCGAAGCGAGGGAAACCGTCAAGGCGGCGCGGCTGCGGCTGTTGCGCGGCTTTCTGGAGACGAACCTGCACAAACCCGACCTCGGTATCGGCGACATTACCGACAATTTTGGAGTATCGAGGTCCACGGTGTTCCGTGATTTCGCACCCGATGGTGGCTTGGACCGCTACATTCTGCGCCGTCGGCTCGAGCGGGCATACATCGATCTGACCGACCAGCCGGCCACGCGCGGACGTATTACTCAGGTGGCCGAATCCTGGGGGTTCCAATCGATGAGCCATTTCTACCGCGTGTTTCGCGCCGAGTTCGGCTGTGCCCCCGGTGACGCCATGCTCCGCGCGCAGCGGCGCTTCTCCAGCAACGCCATTCAGTCGTTGGGCCGATCAGGCTGCGCTCAGGTGATTTCCTGGATGCAGCACATCGGGGGCGATGTCGGCCCGGCCCGCTTGGCGCCGCCGGCGGCGGACGCGCGATCTGCCTGAGTCGGTGCGATCGGCCGCGGACGACCACATCGCGCCAGGATCTGCGGCACCGGCGCGGGAATCCGGACGCGCGAGCGTCAGCTTTGGCGCGCAATGACCGATCCGGATTCAAGAGCAAGCATCGGACCCCTGAAGGTGCCACTGCACGCCGTCCGGCGGCCCTGGCCTGCCGTTCCCGCACGGCCTGGGTTTGAGACTCTCAGGCAGAGAACTTTGGAAGTGGCGTGCAATGATCTCCGCCATCTCCCCTGCTAGCATTTCCCCTCACCTGATCGAATGGGGGTCGGGTAATCGCTTGGAAGCGTGGGGAGAGCGAGCATGCTACGAGTGCAACTCTACGGCCTGTTGCGTGCGTGCAGCATGGCGCTGGTCCTGTCGATCGCCCTTGCGTGGGTGGCGCAGGTGGCACATGCCGCGCAGATCACGGTCCTGAACTGCGTCGACAAGGAGATCAAGCTCTGCGCCTTCGACAACAAGACGCTCCCGGCCAGAGCAAACGTGAGAGCTGCCTATACGCTGAAGCGCCTCGAAAGGGGCACGTTTCAATGCCATTCCAGGTGCGCTTTCATGATTTCCCACCCCAACGATAGCTGGTGCGTGAACGCCGGCACCTACATCAATCACATGTGGGGATCCGGTAACTACCGGCTTATAGCGCTGGAAAAGACGACGGACAGCGACGACCAGCCGTCTTACAAGAGCAGCAACCTTCAGGAAGGCAACATTACCAGGTGCCCTCCTCTTTCGACGTCCACCGACTGAGCCCGCGAAGCGATGCAGCTGTCGTCGATACTGGGATCGGATCTCGCCAACTGGCAGGAGTACGCGCACCTCTTCGTTGGACTATACGCAATGCTGAACGTCGCCGGGAACTTGTCGACCTTCCTCGGTACGACCGCGCGTTTCACCGTCAGAGAGAAACGGAAATGTGCTCTGGTGGCCACCGTTACGGTCTTTCTGGTGCTCAGCGTCTTCGCCCTGGTCGGCGACTTCGTTCTGTCGCTTTTCGGCATCTCCATCGCCAATGTACGCATCGCCGGCGGCCTGGTGCTGCTGTTCTTCAGCCTGAAGATGATGGGGATACTGCACTCCGAGGAGCCACCGCATGAAGAGAGTGCGGGCAATCCGATTGCTGTAGGGGTCAGCCCCATCGGCATGCCCTTGCTCGCCGGCCCGGGCGCGATCAGCACGGTGATCATTTACGCGCAGATCCACGAGACGGCCGGCCACAGCCTTGTCGTGCTGATCACGATCCTGGGAGTCTCCTGTCTGCTGTTCATCAGCCTGCAGGTTGCGGCCATCGTGGGACACCGGATGAACGACACGGCCGTCACCGTGATCAGCCGGACCACGGGCCTGATCGTGGCCTCGGTCGCAATGGCGCTGCTCACCGCAGGGATCAAGCAGGACTTCGGCCTGACCTAGAGAACTGACGTTTGGAGAATATCATGCCTAAGCGATTCTTACTTGTAGTTTTCCTCCTGGCCGGCTGCGCCTCGGGCGATGGTGCCGGGAGCGGCCCCGAAGACATCGTGGCGAGCGGTAATTTCCAGTGCCCGGACGGGCCGATGATCCACGTCGACTATCTGAAGAGCGGCGATGCCCGGGTCGAGGTGGGCGACCGCGATCCGGTGCTGCTGCCGCGCGCGATTTCCGGCTCGGGCGCACGCTACGCCGATGGTCGGAACGAGATCTGGGAAGCGAAGGGCGAGATGCGGGTCACGCTCGCCGACGGTACGAAACTGGAGGGCTGCCCGCGGCAGGGCGGTTAGCGCGCAGAAACGGCGACCGGGCGGGCAGCTTCGTCCTTCCACGCCACAACGGAGGCTCGGAGAGCGGTGGGGACGCGACGTGAGCGAGGGCGCAGGGCCTTCTTGGGCCGAGGCCTGATGCTGGTCATCTTGGGCACCGTAGCCGGCTGTGTCCAGGATCCCAGTCTCATGGACGACGTCGAACTGACCCAGCTTATCGAGGCCTATCGGAAGAATTCGGCCGAGGTTGCAGAAGCGCAGAGCCAGCGGGAACGCGCGACCATCCGCTATCTGCAGGTGGAGCGGCGCGGGCCCAGCGACGTGCGGGTCTCGGCCGATCTTGCCGGCGCCTTGATCGACCTGGCGGTCGCGGAAATCCTCGAACGCTCCGGTGCAGCCTACAACCTGGGAACGGTGCGCCTGTGGGGTCGGGCCACCGTCCGCTTCGCCGACATGCCGCTGCAGGACGCCCTGAACGAGATCATGAACCCCCAGGGGATATCGGTGGCCCTCGAGCGTGGCCTGCTGAAGTTCCAGAATGGCGTGCCGTTGGACCCGCAGGCAGCGGAGACCCTGACCGCGGACAGCAACGGCGACGACAGTGCCGCCGGGCAGACAGTCTATCGGGAGGTAAGCCTCAGCTACCTCGATGCGGGCGATGCCATGGCCATGCTTACCAGTTTGTTCGCCGACCCGAACAGCGACGACAGCGATTCGTCGAGCAATCTTACCTTCGGGACCCTGAGCGAGCTCAATGCGCTTTTCATCTCCGGTCCGCCTGAACGGGCCGCGGCGGCACTGGCCGTCCTCAACCGCTCGGACCGAGAGGTGCCGCACACACTGATCGAGGCGATCATGGTCGACATTGACATCGTCGCGGCGGCACAGCTCGGCGCCCAGCTCGAGGACCTGGCGTACAAGGCGTTCAGCGGCGTGACCCTGTTGCCATCCACCGGAACCCTGGCCGGCACCTTTGTCGACGGAGCCCAGAATAACCTCAGTCTCACCGCCTCGATCGATCTGCTCGTCAGCCAGAACAAGGCCCAGGTGCTGTCGCGCTCGTACATTGCCGCCCGAAGCCGCCAGCAAGCGTCGCTGGAGGTCGTCGACGAGCAGTTCGTCTCGGTTCAAGCCGCGCAGGACGGGGCATCGATCACCACAACCGACGGGATCAGCGCGGGCGTCATTCTTTCGATGACACCCGCGGTACTGGCCGACGGCAGCATCCGGCTCGATCTGAAGATGGAGGACTCCCAGTTCCTTCCCGTCGCCGGCGAGACTCTGGTTGCCAAGGACCGCCGCACCGCCTCGACATCCATGACCGTCCGCGACGGTCAGACCATCGTCATCGGGGGTCTCAAGTCGAAGGTCATCGCCTCCAACAACCAAGGCCTGCCCTGGCTGCGGAAGGTGCCGCTGCTGAACCTCTTCACGGCGGAGCAGCGCGGCCGTGACGCAAGGCGAGAAGTGATCCTCTACCTGACACCCCATGTCTGGCGGCCGGGCCTTGACGTGCCGCTGCTCCGACCGGACCTGCCGGCTGTGGAGAGCCATACCCTCACGCCTTATGAGGTGCCGGGCTCCCTCGGATCGGCGGGTGCACCGGAATGAAAGGCGCTGCCGCCTGTTTTTGGATTCGTGGACAACAAACATAGAGACTGGCGGGCAATGATCGAAACCTGCATCGGTGATAGCGTCCACTCAACAATGGAGTGGAGGACTCGGTCGGCCCTACCGCCGTAGAAATCGCCTCACTCTGCTAACGACCCTCGTAGGCGGGCGCTGTTGTGTCACGGGACATCATCGGCGACCTGCGATCGGAAGCGACCGGCCCGCTAATGCAAGCCGGCGAACGAAGGAGAATTGCCATGTGGAAGCTGCTCGGAGCTGCAGTTGTCGCGAGCATCTGTGTTTTGGCTGGGCCGAATGACGAAGCCGCAGCCAGCAATGCCTGCATTGATACGAGCGAAGGCAGGGAGGCCCAGGAGTGCTACACCACTACCTCCTGCGAGACAAACCAGGCGGCTTGTGGTGCGGTCGTCTACGCAAACGCCGGTGGCTATGTGGTCAACCCGGTCGAGATATACGAGCGGGACAATCAGCCCAGCGACAAGGCGACGATCAGCTCGCTCTGCAGCGGCATCAAGTTCAATCACAAGCAGGACGTGCAGATCGGCCGCTACATCATGTTCGTCGTCCCCGGCGAATGCGCCTACAAGCTGAAGATCCAGATCGCGCTCGGCAAGTCCAAGGATCGCGACCTCTTCCTCGTGCCCGGTTGCGCCATCGAGGCAAAAACCGACGGCACGACATTGAACAACGAGTGGCATGTCAAGGCCAGCTGGACTGACGCCGCAAAGCAAAACGGCAAGAGCGGAACGGTGCAGGATGCCGACGGCAACAAGTGCGGCAACGAAGGCAAGATGTAGCCGGAGGCGCAAGACGGCGCCCGCTTGGTCGGCGCACCGCCGAACCGCTGATTCCCCGGAGAAGGAAGGCAAACGCGACCATTGCTGAGAGTCCCCGCTGCATGGTTGCCAGGAGCCGGCTCCTTCTCGCCGCAAGCCTCTGCGCTGGAACACCAACTTCACAATATTGGAAAGAGGCAGAGCCATGACAGTTACCCGCAGAAACCAGCCAGGAGCCCGGTTTGCGCAGGCGGTCGCCTGCCTCTGCCTGGCGGCCCTGATGTCGGGCGAAGCGCTGGCCGGGAGCTGCAGCAAGACCAGCCGGGACCTGGACATCGTCCAGCAGTCCACGAGCCTCAGCGTCAACGCCCACACCGTCGTGCGCAACGATACCTCCGGCAGCAGCTACGACGTTGCCATTTATCAGGAGTCGAACGGCGCGCAGTCGGGCACCCTGCCGGGCGGCGGCTCGATCAGCGTGACGTCTACAGGCGGCAGCAAGAAGCAGTCCGGCACAGTCTCGGCGCAGGGAGACCAGGTGGAAAAAATGCTGCCGGCGGTCGACGACACGTTCACCGTCTCCATCACCCCGACCGGCGGCGGTTCCGCCCGTGCGACGACCTGCACCTATCAGGTGACGGTGAAAAGCAAGAGGACCACCTGGGACCTAAGCCCGTCCGCAACCATCGCCTGCACCGGCCCTCTCAAAGTTTCCTGCGACAAGAGCTACCACGACGGCAAGGCCCGGTGGAACACGACGTTCGAGATCAAGAGCTGACCTGAGGGAAGGACGCGACGATGCGGATCAAGGGAAAGTGTCGGCTGTACAGCGACAATGCGACGACCCGGCGCACGGCGATCAGAGTGGCCGCGACGGCCGCCGCAGTCCTGCTTGGTGCGGATGCGGCTCTTGCAGGGAGCTGCGAAAGGACGTCACGAGACTTCAAGCTGGCCGATACGAATCTCGACATGAGTGAGCACACAACGGCTCATAACGGAACGAAGGACCAGTCCTTCGATGTGCGGATCCTGCGCAGCGAAGGCGAGAAGGCGCAGCAGACCATAGCGCCCGGGGAGATGGTCGCTCAACTCGCGAAGTTTGGGGCCAGCAATACTGTGCGCTGGACCAACTTCGACGTGGTGTTCGCCAGTGCCGGAGCCGCCAAGACTGTTACCTGCAGCTTTCGCGTCAAGTGGGACTTGGATAGGGCGACCTGGGACCTGCTTGAGGGCGCAGACGCCGTCTGCGGCGACGCCTCCGCGCTCTGTCCGACGTGTCAGATCTCCTGCGACAAGTCGTTCCATGACGGAAAGGACCGCTGGAACACAACCTTCGTGATCGGCGATTGAGGCCGTCCTTCAGCAGACAGAACCAAAAAAAGGAAACCGACCGATGCCTACGAGTGAACGCCGGACGACCGGCAGCTTTCGGACTTTCTGCGGCAAGGCGGCCGCCGTCGGCCTGGCCTGCGGAATTCTCCTGGGCCCGGTCGAGGCGTTTGCCGGGGCATGCCAGGACACGAAGCGCAACCACACCATGACAAGCATCTCTGGCCTGGCGGCGCACACTGTCGTTCGCAACAAGGCCAGGTCGGGCAGCTACGACGTCATCATATCGCGCGGTGGCACGGAGAAATCCTCAGGCACGATCGCGCCGGGCGCCCAGGTCGAGAAGCTCTCAGGCGTTTTGGGGGAGGGTCTCTTCAGTATCTCCATCAAGCCGGCCGGCGAAACGGACGAAACGGCCTGCGGATACCAGATCGAAGTTGCCGGGGGGGATAGCTGGTGGCGCCGCAGTGTGACAAGCGACAATGTTTGCGACGGCAGTATCAAGGTTACCTGCAGCAAGTCCTTCCATCCAAGCAGTCTGCGCTGGAACACGACCTTCGTGATCACCGACTGAGGCGATGGTTGTGCTGGCTGGTTTGCTGGAAACGCTCAACAGAATGTAAAGCCGGCAATCCCGCCGGCGTTGAAGGAGACTGGAAATGAAACTCATGACTGTCCAAAGCACGAGAAAAGCGGGTGCGCTGCGGCGCCTTGTTTTGGCAGGGGCGGCCGTCGGCTATGCGGGCGCACTGTTGCTCGATCCGGGTTCGGCCTTCGCCGGATCTTGCAAGAAAACGCAACGGATCACGCAAAGAGTGGCGACCGATGGCATCCCCGTTATGACGGTGCAAACGGTCGTCCGGGATGAGGCGAAGTACCGGAACTACGACGTCGTCATGATGAAGGATGATAAGGAATTTAAGTCGGGGACGATACTCGCGACGGGGTTGAAGACCAAGATCAGCGGTTCGGCGTGGAGTGGCAAGCAGAGCACGTTCAAGATCACCATTTCGCCCGCGGGGGAAGAGGAGGTTGTTTCCACCTGCACGTACGAAGTATCGATCGGCACGAAGGGCATGGACGCTACATCCACTTGGCGCTTGACGGATGGCGCCGACTCCCCCTGCAGCGGTCCCATCAATATTTCCTGCGACAAGAGCTATCGGGATGGAAGTGGGGCCTGGAAAACGACCCTTGTAATCACGGATTGAGCATGTCGACCGGCACCACACTCCGACGCGCCGCAGCCTGGGCCATTGTGGTGCTGGTTCTTGCACCGGGCGGCGCCTGGGCCGGGAGTTGCGTCGACACCAAGCGGGGTGACGACGCCTTCGGCTCCACGGTCCTGAGTGTCGACACCAACGTCCGCAACGAGACGCAGGATCTGCCGGTCAAGGTCGAACTATATAAGGACGGCAAGATGAAGGCTCAGGTCACCCTGCAGGCGGGCGAGTCGACCTCTCATCTCGCTAAGTTCGGCAGCGGCGACAATATCAGCGGAATCATACGGGTGGCGCTCTATCCGGACGACGCCTTCCGTACGTCGGATTGCAATTACGTGGTCGGCTACGGCGCGGGCCGTACGACCTGGAAACTGCAAGAAGGCGACGCGGCCGTATGTGTGATCGGCGACCTGGTGAAGGTCTCCTGCGAGAAGTCCTATCACAGCGGCAAGCTGCGCTGGAACACGACCTTCGCGATCACCGACTGAGCCGGAGTGGTGCAAGGGGTGGTGGAATTGGATGTACGGGCAACGAACTTAGAGACTGACGGACAATGATATGAGGGCACGCCTGGTGATAATTTTCGCGGGTAGCCCAACAAGGACGTTCGATGCCGACGTAGCAGAGCCATTCGCGCGGCGATCGGGCCCCGGTTCTGCCGGGCGCTAGGGGAGATGAGGAGATGGTGGAAATGCCGAGGACTAAGCGAAGCGTGAAGGGCGTCGCTCATGCGACCGCGGCAGCGGCCGGCCTGTGCATCTTGCTCGTGCTGCCGCTTGAGGCATTCGCCGGCAAGTGCACGTCGTCCAGGGGAAGGCCCTCTGTGACCAGCAGCGGCTACTGGGACGGCACGGCTGCTGCCGACACCACGCTGCGGAACAACGCCGCTGGCTTGACGATCGATGCGGAGATCCTCCGGGGCGATGGCGTGAAAAGCCAAAAGACAGTCGGCCCAGGCCAGCAAACAAGCTACCTGGCGAAATTCGGTGGGACCGGCAAGATCAAGTACGTCGACTTCACCGTAGTGGCCAAGGCAGAAGGCCAATCGCTGAGCTGCGCCTACAGGATCAAGTGGGACGTCGATTACCTGTTCTGGGACCTTGCCGAGGGCGCCGACACGCCTTGCGGCGACCCATCGGTCTTCTGCCCGACCTGTAAAATCTCCTGCAGCGCAAACTTCCACGCCGGCAAGGCCCGCTGGAACACCACCTTCACGGTTTCGGACTGATCGCATGCGCGGAAAGCCGAAGATCCGAGGGAGACGGACCACAGCGGCTGTGCTCACCGTCGCAGGGGTCCTCTTGCTGGCGCCGCAGGTGCAGGCCGGAAACTGCGTAGAAAACTACGGCACGTCCGGCGGGAAGGAGACACCGAGCGGGCATACCAGTGTCCACAACGAGACGCAGTCCCAGACACTGAGGGTGGAGATCTATCGCGGGACAGCGCTGAAGCACCAGCAGTCCATCGGCCCCGGGGAGACGACCGGATTTCTCGCTAAAATCGACAACCTCGAAGGCGGTGGCACGATCCGGACCAAGGTATTCCCAGCCAGCGAGACGATCGAGACGGAGTGCGCCTACAAGCTGCGCTGGGACGCGGTGAAGTTCTGGTGGCACCTGCTGGATGGCGAGAGCGCGGTCTGCGGGCAGACCGACGGCATCTCGATCGCCTGCGAGAAGACCTACCACAAGGGCAAGATGCGCTGGAACACCACCTTCACGATCACGAACTGAGCGGTGTGAAAGCGCCGTGGTCCGGCCGGCCAGCGTTGCGCTGCGGCCTCTGAGAACGAGGAGAAGTATCATGGAGTCGAGCCGCGTTTCCACTTTCGCATTTGCCACGGTCGCCGGCTTGGCGCTCAGCATCGGGCCGGCCGCGGCGGCCGACTGCGCAGCGACATCCAAAATGTTCGATAATGTAGACGATCGCGCGTCGGCGCATACTGTGGTGGAGAGCAAATCGGAAAGCAAAGTCTTCGAGGTGGTGATCTCGCGCAATGGCACGAAGAAGAATCTTGGCATTGCCAATGCGCGCAGTCCGTCGGTGAGCTATCTGATGAAAGGGCAGGTTCGCCTCATGGACGCTGCGGTCACCGTGAAGATCCTGCGGCGGGATACGGAAGGCTCTAAGTCGATCGACTGCGCCTACAACATCGCCTTTGAGGGCGCGGGAACTGGAAAGGGGAAAGCGACCTGGTCTCTGCCGGACGGCAACAGCCTGGTTTGCGGCGATGTTGCCGAACTCTGCACGGATTGCGAGTTGACCTGCAGTCAGACCTTTCACGCCGACAAAGTGCGCTGGAACACCAAGCTGACGATCAGCGACTGAGGAGCCGCCGCCCGTGCGCGGTCACCGCCCGTTCCCGATCGTTCTCCTGGCCGGCCTGCTGCTCGGCGGCTGCGTGGCGGCCTCCGGCGGCAACGACCTGGCGCTGGACCGCAAGGGGCGGGTTCTGCCGCTGGACCTTGCAGGCGGCTATGCCCGGCCGTGGCAAGTCTACCTGCTGAAGGACGGCGCGCCTGCCACCCTCGAGAACCCGGACCGGGCGGCGGACCCGTCCTATGTCACCGCGGCCCTCTATCCGGCGGGCATGCCCGACCTGGCCGTGCGTCTCGCCAACGGCGGCGCTGGCGGCGCCGGGCTGCTGGAGGTGCTGGCCCACGCCTACCTGGAAGAGCAGACGGTAAGGGGCGAGGATTCCGACTTTGCCATCGCCTGGTACCTGACCGACACGACCTACTCGCTGCAGGCGCTGCAGCACGGCGTGGTCGACATCGCGATCACCTACAACCGGGCGCGCGAACTGCCGCTGCTGGCCGAGGGCACGGCGCAACGCCGCCAGCTTGCCTTCATGGACCATTTCATGCTGGTCGGCCCGGACACCAATCCGGCCGGCATCGCGGCGGAGGCGACGACGGCGCAGGCGCTGGCTGCCATTATCGACCGGGGCTGCGCGGCACCTTTCTCCGGCACGCCGCGCGCCGACTGCGCCTACTTCCTCTCGCGCGACGACCTCTCGGCGACGCAGATCAAGGAGTGCGAGCTGTTCGATCATGTGATTGGGGAGGCGGACCGCTTCGCGCGCTATCACGACCGCGCCTATGCGAAGGACCCAGGTGCCGCTTGGTACGTGCTTTGCCCGCAGACGCCGGTCGCCTGCTTCCCCGCCGAGGCCCTGCGCCGCACCAGCGAAGACGGCTTCTACACCCTGACCGACTGGGGCACCTGGCTGGCCAACGCCGACGCGCAGCACGCGCACCCCGATCTCGCGGTCTATGTGACGGGCCTGGATCCGGCGGGCCAGCCGCTGCTGCTCAACCCAGCCGCCGCGCTGCTCCCCAGGGCGGCGACACCGCAGGCCACTGCCTTCTTCGAGTGGCTGCTCGCCGACGAGGGCGGCCAGGAGGTGATCCGGCGCTATGGCCAAACCAGGTTCGGCGCACCGCTCTATGTGCCGGCCGCCGACGTGCCGGACAGAGGGAATTTCTGATGGGGGCGGTCGCGTCCGACACCGGTGGAGCGGTGCCGTCTCCGAAGCGCGGGGCTGTTCAGGCCGGACGGACGTGGGCCGGCGCCTCCCCGCCGCCGCGGTCGCAGCCGCGCCGGTCCCGGATGGCCCCGCGCTTCTTTTCGGTACCTTGCGCGGATTCGCGCCGGTGCGGCAGCCGGAGACACCTACAGTCAATGAAAGGGACTCCCCGATGGACGCAATGCGCAAGTCCGCCCGGCGCGCGCCGGTCACGGCCTGTGCCCTAGCGCTGCTGCTCACCGCTTTGATCCTTGGCGAAGCTGCTGCCGGCAATTGTACAGCACCCAAGCAAGAACACGGCGAAGTGACGAAGAACCAGATCAGGATCAGGAACGAGACCCTGCGCGATATCGTCGTCGACTTCTACGGGACCAAGGAAAGCGAGGCGCAGAGAAAGGCGACGGAGATCGTGAAGCCCGGGAAGCTGACGCAATACAACTTCGGTCTAGGCGGCAAGAACGGAGACGTCGTCGGCATCGCGCGGATCTCCATCAACGGCACCGAAGTGCTGAAATGCGCAGCTTCCGTCAGCAACATATACTCGAAGAAATCAACCGAGCAGGTAACCAACTGGTCCTGGGGGAGCTGCGCGCGTCTCGCCGGTGCCGGCAGCGCCTGTCTGTCCTGCTACACCGACTGCAACAAGACCATAAAACGGAAAGTCCGCGAGAATGATTGGCAGACGACGTTCATTATCAAGAACTGACGTCCGAACAGCGCCGGCGCGCCGAGTTCACCATCACCCAAGGCGGCGGCAGAGAGCAATGGCCGCCGAGCACGAGGGCAATCTATTGCGAAAGGGAACCCGATGACCACCTTCATCAAACGCATCACCCGGTACTCGTTGGTTGTGGCCTGTGCGGTCAGCTTGGCGGCGATGATTCTGCAGCCAGGCGTGGCCACCGCCGGCGCGTGCACGGAGACGACGAGGGATGGAAACATGACGGCTGCCCAGCTTTCGTTTCGAAACGCGACGAGTGGAGAGCTTACCATCAAGTTCTACAGAGGCCTCATCGGCAACAATGATCCCAAGAAGACGCAAACCATAGGGGCGGGGGAAAAAGCACAATACAATTTCGTTGCCAAGGGCCCCTATGAGAATGTCAACCCGACTGCGCTGCTCGCCATCGGTGGAACAGATGTGATGCGGTGCAGTTTCACGGCCAGCAATAGCCGAACTTCGGCCGGGCTCGGGAAGACGCATTGGAAGGAGGGCAGCTGCGTGGCCCTCGCGGTAGCCGCCGAGACCTGTCCGAACTGCGCGACGAGTTGCGAAAAATCGTACGCGACGGGGAAGACCAGATGGGAGACGCAATTCACCTTCACCAATCCGTCTGGCGGCTGAGAGCGATCGATGGAACGAGGAGGAGCCCGCTAACCATGGTTTTCGAGCCTACCAGGTACGTCCTCTCTGCTGTCTGCGGCGCCCTGCCGCTCAGCTGGCAGGATCAATCCCGGCGAATCTCCGTCAGCCAGGACGCGATGGTCTCCAACTTGGCGGTCGCTTCGGAGTCCTTTTTGTTGGCCGGATCTGAAGCTACGGCGGGGATTGCGGCCCTGGACCGCACGTCGCTCGGCCGGCAGCCGAATTCGGTATTGAAGACGCGGCTGAAGTGGTTGCGCGAAGAAAAGCCGAGCTGACTTGAGAGTTCGGCGATGCTGCCGTGTGCCTGCTCCCAATGGGCGAGCGTGATGAAGGCGTGCTCCAGGCGGCGGCGCTTTATGTAGTGCTCGACTCCGCCGTAGCGTTCGAAGTCGCGGAACATGGTCGAGCGTGCGGTTCCGAGGGCAGCCTCGATTTTGGCGATGCCGAGCGCCGGATCGCTCAGGTTCTGTTCGATGTGGGAGACGATTGCTGCACGGCGCGCGTCTGTAGCTGTTTGGTGCGCCCTGGCGCGGGCGGGTACGTCGGTGATCAAACCGCGCAGAAGACCAGCAAGGCCGGCAGCTATGGCGGGTGCTTCGTTCTCGCGGAGATCATCCAGTTCATTCCATAGGGTGGTGAGCACAGGGCCGAGAACGCTTCCGGCCGGCGAGTCGAGGTCGATGCGCAGATGGGGTGGGTGCCGTGCAGGGTTGTAGCCGACGGCCGAATAGGGGATGAAGGCCATCGACTGGCCGCCGACGCAAGTGATGATCTCCTGCGCCATGCCGACCAGGTGGATTGCATTGGAGTCGAGGGGCTCAAGGGATCCCTTGAGCCGTAGGCGGTCCATCGCCTTCGCTGGCACCAAGACATGAATTAGCCGGATCAGACCGTCCCGCGCCTGCTCTGAGTGGTCTGCGTTGAACCGCAGGGCTAGCCCGCGGTCGCAGCAACGAGTGAGCACAATGTTGTCCAGCCGCCAGGAGAGCAGCCGGGCATCTTCGCCGTCGCGCCCAGCGTTGGCGCTATCCGCTTCGCAGAGCAGGCAGAGCGACTTTCGATGCACGCAAAGGCCTCGGTCAGCGGGCAGGGCACTGGCCTGGATGGCCACCCGCGGAATAGTGCGGGCGCGGATTGAATCGGAGTCAACCGGCTTTGCCATGGTTGGCGCTCCCGGCAGGTCGCGCTCCCTCGCTAGAGATTTTCCGGCGGTGGCCGCGCTTCTCCGCTACTGGTTCCACCGCGGCGCAGCTGGTTGGCCCCTGTGCGGTGCCGTCGATCCCCGCTGTCGGAGAATAGCGATCCGTTGGGTTCGTGCATCCTAGGTGTTGCAAGTTTTGCCTATCTCCGGTTCGAGGTTGTCCGACTTGACCGTCCCGCACCCCCGGGACGCGCACTGCATGCTTTTCTGTGCGTGCCGTATGGCTGCGTGTTGGGCCAACCGGACTGCCGCTGTCAGACCTCGGCCGCTATCGGTTGTCACGATGTCGCCAGCGATCCGCAGTGCCGCGGTCCTACCCCAAGAGGCTACACAGGACGTCGGCGGCGGTCTTTGCACCCTGGTCTCTAAGTTGCTGGCCTGACAGTCCGAGTACTCATCCTCACTGGTGCTCTTTTTTTTGCCAGACCGGCCGGCCTCTTCCTGCTCCACTGCACGAAGGGCGCGGCGTCGCAGCAAATCCAATCCGGTGCGGGCGATCGACCGCCACTACGCCAAGCCGCCGCGATGACCGGAACGAC
>Ga0256864_1000421_pt1 | contig 15536 bp, 14 predicted proteins | sample RVTome_11_FD_187336 | JGI IMG/M metagenome (GOLD analysis project Ga0256864, IMG submission 187336) | Soil microbial communities from uranium-contaminated site in the Upper Colorado River Basin, Wyoming, United States - RVT147D111 HiSeq ... | reverse complement strand
AAAACGGTTGATTCGTCGCAATCGATGCCCACGAACTGCAACGAAACTGCAACGCGATTCGCAGCTCCGCTGAGACGGGGACGACACTGGCCGTCGCAGAGTCCTGCGTGCTCACGCGCAGCTAGTGGCCTGTATCAATGAAGCGTTTAGTATTAGATTGGGTGGTATGCAGACCCACCCCCTGGCGCTCGCCCCGTCCGAGCGCGCCGAGTTGGAACGGCGCACGCGCAGCCGGACGGGCCGCGCGCACGACGCGGTCGTGGCGCGGGTGCTCCTGCTGCTCGCCGACGGCCTGACGTACCGGGAGATCGCCGCGCGCACGGGGCGCTCGGAACCGTTCATTAGCAAGTGGAAGCGCCGGTTCGTGGAAGGCGGCCTCGCGGGGCTGTACGTGCGGCACGCCGGGCGGCCCGTCCGCGCGCGGACGCCGCAGCTGGAAGCACGCATTCTGGACGCCACGCGCACGAAGCCGACCGACGGATCGACGCATTGGAGCACGCGCCGGCTGGCGCAGCGGCTCAAGGTGCCGCACATGACAGTGGCGCGGGTGTGGCAGAAACACGGCATCCAGCCGCACCGGATGGAACGCTACATGGCGTCCGACGATCCTGACTTCGAACGGAAGGCCGCCGACATCCTCGGCCTCTACCTGCTTCCGCCGCAGCATGCCGTGGTGTTTTCGGTCGATGAGAAGAGCGCGATTCAAGCGCTCGATCGCAAGGACCCGATTCTGCCGCTCTCGCCGGGCCGCGCCGAACGCCACGGGTTCGAGTATGTCCGCCATGGCACCCTGTCGCTGTACGCGGCGTTCGAGACCCACACCGGCCTCGTGTTCGGCAAGACGGCCGAACGCCACACGAGCCAGGCCTTCGTGGCGTTCCTGGCCGATCTGCTGACCCGCGTCCCGAAGCGCCGCGAGGTGCACATCATCTGCGATAACCTCTCGGCGCATAAGACCAAGCGCGTGGCCGCGTTCCTCGCCGACCATCCCCGCGTGCACCTGCATTTCACGCCGACCTACAGCTCGTGGCTGAATCAGGTCGAGCTGTGGTTCTCGAAGATCGAACGCGATCTCATTCATCGCGGGGTGTTCACGTCTACCACGGACCTCGCCCGGCGCATCATGCGGTACATTCGCCAGTACAACAAGCACCCCCGACCGATTCAGTGGAAGTACAACGATCCCACGCGACGCATTCGCGTTGCTCAACGTTCAAGTGGTACAGTCCACTAGGCGGGTGGCGTCACCCCACGATGACCACGCTGTTCCGGCATCCCGTGCAATGCACCTCGCGCATCGGGAGGCCGTCATGGGCCTCGACGGGTCCGAGCAACAAGTTCCCACGGCAGCGAGGACACGCCACGGTGGCCGCGGATGTGAGCAGCATGGCCTGGATGGCGCGGGTCTCGTCCCACGAGAACTGGGCGGCCGGCGGGATGCGGCGGTCCTGGGCGCGCCGGTCGCGGCCCAGACGGCGGTCGCGCCCGGTGCGGCGCTCGTGCTCGACGGGCAACTGCAGCACCCGCCGGTCGCTCTGCCGCCGATCCCCGGCACGGCGGTCGCTCGGGTCGCGCCGGTCGGCCAGGAAACCCGGTGGGGGCGATTCGGGTTGGGGGGTCGGTTCGGTCACCATCGTGTGATCTCCGCGCGTCACCGATCATGCATCGCGGACCGCGCCTCCGCCAGACCGGGAAACCCTGAGTGCCGCGGGGCGTAGACACCAGGGACATCGAGGAGCGGATCATGCGATACGGTTCGGGACCGGCGAATCGTGGTGGGCACTGCCCGGCGGCGTCGCGGTGACGCTACGCCGCATCGGGATCGCGGGCGCCGCCGCCGCGGTGCTGCTCGTCGCGAGCGCCGGCGAGGCGTGTGCCCAGCGCGTGCGGCGGAGCCAGCACGGCACGGTGTCGCAAACCGTCGCCGCCACCGAGGTTTCCGTCAGCTACAACCGGCCGGTCGCGCGTGGACGCACGCTCTTCGGGCCAGGCGGCGTCGTTCCGTACGGACGCCCTTGGTGTCCGGGCGCCGACGATGCGACCAGCGTCCAGTTCAGCGACGATGTCGTGATCGAGGGCCAGGAGCTGGCGGCGGGTCGGTACACGCTGTGGGCCATTCCGGACGCGCAGGAATGGGTGGTGATCTTCAGCACGGCGGTCGACGTGTGGCACACCCCGTACCCCGGTGAGGCGCGGGACGCGCTGCGGATTCGGGTGACGCCGACAGCCGGCGAGCACATGGAAGCGATGGCGTATTACTTCCCAGAGGTCGGCCCCGACACCGCGACGCTCCGATTCCATTGGGGAACGGTCGTCGTACCGATTCACCTCCGCGTGGCTTCCTAGCGACCGTTCGCGTTGCGCGGCGTAGCCGCACCCACCATCCTGGCGCCATGATGCGCCTCCCCCACGGGCACCGCGTACTCGTGGTGACCCTGGCCATGGCCACGACGCCCGTGCCGGTGGTCGGCCAGGAGGCCGAGGCACCCTACCTCACGCCCGGTGCCCGCATCAGGGTGTGGTCGCCCGAGCTGTCGTACGGCGTGCTGGTCGGCAGGCTATGGGCGTTCTACGCGGATTCCTTCACCGTACTCGCCGAAGGTCGGCTTCAGGGTCTATCTTATGTCCCGCTTCAGCGGTTCGACGTGAGCCGCGGCCGGCACCCGGCGGTCATCCTCGGGCCGGCCGCCGTGGGGGCGGGCATCGGCGCCCTCCTCGGCCCCGCGTTGATCACGGAGGACCAACGCTGCGACGTCGTAGACGATCCACAATGCGGCTCGGAAACGCCCGACGCCTTGATCGGGGCGGCGGTCGGGGGCATAGCCTTTGCCGTGCTCGCCCGCCTCGTCGCGGGCGAGCGCTGGGTCGAGATCCCACTGGCCCGGCTGCGGCTCGGGCTGGAGACCCGCGCCGCGCGCCGATCGCTCACCCTCGGCTTGGCGCTCCCACTCCGCTGACCACGCACGGTGCCGCCGGCGGGACCTGCATCCATGCCTGACGAGTTCTACCGCGGTCCCGGGTGGTGGTCGCTTCGCCTGGTGCTGGGCGCTGCGCGCCGGCGCGAACTGCGCCAGCTCGTCATGGTCTGGGGAATGTTGACGCTCGCCGCCGTGGGGCTGGCGGTGGTCGAAGCCAGGCTGGGCTGGAGCGGCCTCCCGGTGACGATCGGCAGCGTGCGATTCGGCGTTACCATCTATCCCTCGCTCACCATCGCGATCCTGCTCACCATCTGGCTGGGTCCGGCCTGGGGTATGGTGCCCGCCTACCTCGCCACGCTGGCCTCCGGCCTGTCCGGCGGCATGTCACTCCCGGTCGCAGCCTTGTTCGCGGTCGCGACGCCGCTCGAGCTCGCCATTATCTGGGGCTCGATGGTCACGCTCAACATCCACCCGGATCTCGACCGGTGGCGCGACCTGTGGCGCTACCTCGTGGTCTGCCTGATCGCGGCCACCGCGTCGTCGCTCGCGGTGCTGATCTGGAATCAGACCCAGCGGCTCGACCTGAGTGCGGGGCAACGTGTGTGGGAAGGGTGGGTCATCGGCGACTTCGTCCAGCTCGTCCTCGTGGTGGCCCCGGTCCTCCATTGGTTGGGAACGCCGGCGCGGCGCTGGGTGGACCGGCGCTTCGGCACCCCGCCCAGCCAGACCATCAGCTACCGTCGTGGCGCCGCGCTGGTCGTGCTGCTGTTCGGACTGCTCGGCGCGATGGTGTTCCAGGGCGTGGGCATGCTGATCGATACCCTCCAGCTCGGCGCGTCCGCAACCGACGCCCTGTGGGGATTGGTGCGCGAGATCGGCCTGTTCCTGGGCCTGCTCTACCTCGTCACCCTGCTCACCGCCCTGCTCTTCGGATCGGCGCTGGCTCGCATCAACGAGCGCGAGCGCTCCGAGGGGCTGCGGGACGCGCTGACGGGATGCTACAACCGCCGCGCGTTCCGGGATCTGTTCCAGCGCGAGGCCGAGCGCAGCCGCCGCCTCCAGGAGGGGATCTCGGTGATTTTCTTCGACATCGACCGGTTCAAGGAAGTGAACGATCGGTTCGGGCACGAGGTGGGCGATGAGGTCTTGCGGCACCTCCCGCGCCGGCTCCGCGGCGTGATGCGCGAGCACGACCTGCTGTTCCGCTGGGGCGGGGAAGAGTTCGTGGCGTTGCTCCCCCACACGGGTCCGCACGACGCGCACCACCTGGCGGAACGGATCCGACAGACCGTAGCGCAGACGCCACTCCTGACCGAAGGCGTTCCGCGACCGATCGGTATTACCCTGAGCCTCGGTACCGCCGCGACGGACGTCTACCCCGCCGACCCGGACAGCCTCCTCGCCGAGGCCGACGCCGCATCCTATCGGGCCAAGCACGCCGGCCGGAACCGCGTGGCGAGCAGTGCGGCGGAGGAAGGGGTTAGGGGTTAGCTCCGGAACTGATACGCCAGCTTGAGAAACAGCACGTCACCTACGCGATCCATGCCGGCCAACCGCAGTGCCCGATCCGTACCCAGCGTGAGGCCGTAACCCAAGAACGCGACGGTGCCCGGCGTGGGCTCGAAGGATGCGAGCCAGTCGAGCTGTGCCATCCCCGACTCTCGTGCGCTCGACGGTATGCCGGCCAGCACGAGCCGATCACCGGTGGCTGGATCGGTCAGCGCCGCCAAGCGCGTGGAGCGGTACTCGCCGATGAACCGGAAGAACAGCGCGCGCAAGGGCTGGTACTCGACCTGTAGCCGGGGGATCACCGCCTTGGCAAACTCGGAGCCGTCCCGAGCGCGGGTGATCCGGGAGAGGGTGCCGCGTATTTCGATGCGGATCTTGTCGCTGGGCCGAAGCGCGAGCACGGCCGCCGTCCGCAGCTCGTTCCCCGCGCCCGCCTCGGCGAAAATCGGAACCTCACCGTAGGACAGACCGACGCTCGCGTCGAAGCGCTGAAAGGTGGGCGTGCCCAGATCGATGCCGGCGGTGAAGAGGTCATCCGCCTCCGCCGGCGGATCGAAGGGCTCCAACACCGCGCCCCGATCGACTTCGTAGTCGACGTACTCGGCATCGTCGAACGCGAAGAAGTTGCGCCCGAACTGGCTCTGCACCGACCAGCCGCCGCGGAAGGTGAAGTTGAAGTTCGCGCTTTCCCCGCCTTCGACGGCTCCGGCACTGCCGAAGTCGCGGTGGTGCCACAGCCGGCTGGGGCCGAAGAAGACCGTGATGTTCTCCAACGCCGCGCCCGGCCCACCGTAGGCCGTGAACCGGTTGAACGCGTGCGCGGACACGATGTCGTTCCGCGGGACGAAGCCGGCGAGTGCCTGGAAATCCTCGCCGATTCCGGAGAGCATGTAGTTGAATCCCCACGAGCGGCCCGTGCGGTCGAACTCCACCTTCCAGAGCGGCGAGGCCACGGTTCCCGCGTTCGTGCCGGTCCACGACCCGCCGATCTGCGCCTCGACGAAATAGAGTCGCGCGAACACCAGGCGCGTGTCGCCCGCGACGACGGTGTTGTGGTCGCCGCCCTGGCGCCGGTCGGTGAACGTGAGTCCCGCGAGCGAGTTGGCGCCGAGATCACGCCGCACGCGCGTCACGTTGAACACGGCCTCGTCGGCGTCGAACGCCTCGTCGACGGCGGTGAGGTGCGCCACGCCCCAGGGGCCGAACTTCCCGGTGATCTTGCCCCCGGCGATCGGATCCTCGATCTGGCGGGTGTAGATGAGCTGGTTGGGGGTCCCGAAGAGCTCGATACCCTCCAGGAAGAACGGCCGTTTCTCCGGGAAGAAGAGCGCGAAGCGCTCGTTGACCGTGACCAGACTGACGTCGGACTCGACCTGACTGAAGTCGGGATTCACCGTGGCGTCCAGCGAGAGGCTGGTCAGGCCGACCCGGAGATTGGCGCCCAGACTCGGATCGACCCCGCCACGGTCGAACCGCCCCGTGCCCGGATTGCGCGCGCCCTCCGACATCGCCGTGAGGAAGGGCTGCGCCTCAGTCACGATGCCGCGCTCCAGGTCGTGCAGTCCGATGATACTCCCGGACTGCGCCAGAAAGCTGGCGCTCGCGCGCCTCACGTCGGTCCAGGTGTATTGGTGCCCGGTCCGCGGCACGTCCCGCACGACATTGATGCCCCACCGCTGCTCGGCACGGGCGGGGAACCGGAGGCTCTTGAAGGGAATACGGATTTCCACCTCGTACCCGTCGTCGGTGAGCCTGCCCCGCGACTCGAAGTAGAAGTCCGGATTGCGGTCGAGCGAGCCGCCGGAGAGGTTCCCCGCGCTCACCACCCCACCCTCGCTGCGCACGCCGTCCTCCTGGGCACCCAGCGGATTCACGGTGAAAAAGAACGCGCGCCGCCGGTCGTCGAAGGTGTCGAGGTAGATCGTGACCCGATCGTCGCTCCCCAGGTTGTCGCGATCCGCGACCGTCGCGCGGATCGTGCCGGGGAAGCGATCGCGGGCCACCACGCCGAAATGCATGGCATTCGGCGCGTACCACACCAGGACCTCGGTCTCCTCCTCGGCCGGACGCCCATCGACCGGTTGGAACTGATGGAACCCCGTCAGTCGCACGGCACGGCCCCAGGCCGGCTCCTGCAGGAGCCCGTCGACCACGATCTCCTCCTCGATCCGCGGAACGGCCACGGCAGGCGCGCCGACCCCTCGGACGACGTTGGGCTCCGCGGCCTGCGTCTGGAGCGCGAGGAGCATCAGCAGCATGGCGAATCCGTCTCCTTACCCGATGACCGGCGTGCGAAGCGCGAGCACGGAACGGTAACCGCGCGGCTTCCTCTGGTCAAGAACATCATATACGAGTAGCGCGCTAATTCACGAATATTCTTCGTAGTTTATCTGTATACACCGAATGACTGTCCAGAGATTGCCGCTCGCACCGGTGTGCCCAAGTCGCCAGACGTAGCCGGCCCGCGGCCCCGCCCGTACTTTGGATGCCGTTTAGGCCCGGCTGGTTACCGGCCGCGGTCCTTCGTCTAGTTTAGGATCAGACCCGAGCCATCGGACGCGACCAATGATCAACCTGTTCGACAGCGAGTCGGGCACCCGACTCGGCTCCGTCACTGAAGAGCAGCTCCAGTACTTGATCGACCAGCTGGAGGAGGAGTCCACCAAGGACCAGGATTACTACGTGGACGAACAGACCCTCGACATGCTCGTCGAGGCCGGCGCGGACTCCGCCCTGCTCGACATGCTGCGCGATGCCCTGGGGGAGCGGGACGGCCTCGAGATCCGGTGGGAGCGGGGGTGAGGAGGGACCAGGGACCGGGGACCAGGGACCGGAGCGCTCGACTGCCGCTCGGTATTCGGGTTTGGGCACCGCATTCACCGGACCGCGGGACCACTGGTCCCTGTTCCCCGGTCCCTGGTCCCTGACCTACTCCCGCATCTACGCCGTTATCCGCCGCATCCCGCGGGGCAGGGTGGCGACCTACGGGCAGGTGGCGAAGCTCGCGGGGATTCCCGAGCAGGCTCGACGCGTGGGCTACGCGCTCAGTGCGCTTCCCGACAACGCGACCGTCCCGTGGCATCGCGTGATCAACGCGCGGGGCGAGATCAGCCCTCGGGCCGACCCTGGCCTGGTGGAGCGCATCCAGCGCGCGCTGCTCGAGGCCGAGGGAGTGGAGTTCGACGAGGCGGGGAGGGTGGATCTGGCGCGATATCTGTGGCGGCCGCGACAGCGGCGCGGAACGGGGAAGCGAGAGGGGCGAAGGGCGGGATGAACCGTCCCCTTCCGACTTCCCCGTCAGTCCAGCTCCCCCCTGGTCACGAGATCCCAGTACCCGTGATACCCGCCGTCGTCCGTGGCGTCGCGAAGGAAGACCGCGAGCGGCTGCAGCAACTGGGTGCTGTAGTACCCAGGCACCGTTTGGGGATGCACGATCCCGAGCGTGTTGTGGAACAGGCTGCGCACGATCACCGCGTCGTCCGCCGCGGGGAGGGTCTCCACGTTGCGTGCGAATGCGGGAAAGACGCCGCTCCGGAACAGATAGAACTCGACGTTCGACGTGTAGAACACCGACACGTGTTCGCCGCGCGACGCGATGGCGCGACCGATGGCATCGAGCGCGTGAGGACCCGCGAAGTCCCCGACGACCGGGATGACCAGGTCCCGCCGCTCGAGGGATTGGACCACCTGGAACGCCTCTTCGGTGGCGAGGTAGCTGGCCCGGCGGCCCGACCGGTCGCGCTCGAGCGCGAGATCGCGGTACGTGGGGTAGAAGAACCGGGGCGTGCGGCCGGCGCTGTGGAACCGGAGTGCGAGCCCGGCATGGATGAACTCCCTATGGAACCGATCGATCGTGGCGCTGTCGCGCGGCGTGAGCGGAACGCCGAACGCGGCGATGGTCCGGTCCATGGCAGCCCGCGCCCGCGTCACGCTGTGCGCCGTCGCCGCGGTGCGCTCCAGGTATCCCAACAAGTCGTCCACGTCCCGCGCCGTCCACGTTTCGAGGTCCGCCGGCGCCGGGCGGCCGAAGAGCAGGCAGAGGTATTCCATGCGGTTCCGTGACAGCGTGAACAACGCCTTGAACATCAGGTGCTGTAGCATGTTGTCGCGCCGGACGTCCAGGATGTACGCGACGCTCGGGCGAAGGTGGGCGATGTAAGAGAAGTTCTGCTCCGGCCCCACACCGATGTAGGCGCCGCCCGATACGCCTCGGTCACGGAGCTGGTCCAGGACGTGCAGGTACGAGGCCTCGTTCGAGATCAGGTTGTCCGTATCGAAGGCCCCGCCGGGTTCCGATAGGCGGGCGATCTCCAGGGCGAAGGCGGAGTCGGCGCTCACCTTCTGCGCGGCCCGGCCGCCGCAGCTCGCGGCGAGGGCGGTCAGCACGAGGCAGGCAACGTGGAAGGCGGGGAGCGCGACAAAATGTCGGGGCATGCGACGATTGTAGGGCGCGGACACTCTCCGTGCTACCCCGCGCCGCTTGTCCCGTGCCCGCACCAGCTCGGACGCGTTTGGCGATGCGACTGCGCCCCGTTGCATCGCCGCGACGGCGCCGCCTCCGCGGCGCGGAATCGACACTCGCGTCGTTCGGCCGAGTCGTACATCTTTGAGTCGCGATGCGCCCCCAACGATGACCGATACACGGAAGCCGACCGTTCCGCTCCTCGAGGTCCGGATCGCCGGGATCTCCGACGTCGCGGAGTTCGCCGAGCCGTTCCGCATCGGCCGCGCGGCGGACAACGACGTCGTGGTCGAGGATACGTCGGTGAGCCAGTACCACGCCGAGGTGGTGCCCGACGATGGGGCGTGGTTGGTGCGCGACCTCGGCAGCACCAATGGCGTGATCGTCGGCGGCAGGCGGGTGGACCAGCACCGAATCGACGGCGCAACCGCAATCCGGTTGGGCGCCGACGGGCCCACGCTGGTGCTGTACCCGCCCGGGTCCGGGCGCCGCACGGTGGAGGCGGGCGCCGAGGACGCCACCGAGGCGGAGATCGCCGAGCGGTACTTCGGCAACCGACCCACCGAGCAGATGGGCCGCCACACGCGGATGGTGCGGCAGGCGTTCAAGCGGGAGCAGGAGCGCCGTGTCCAGAAGTACGCGTTTCTCCTCCTGATCCTCGCGGTGCTGGTCGCCGCTGCCGGGGGCTACGCGTTCATCAAGCACCAGCAGGTGGAGCAGCAGCGCGCGATCACGGCGGACCTGTTCTACGCCATGAAGACGCTCGACCTGCAGGTTGCCAGCCTCCCGCTCGACGACGATCAGCGGCAGCAGTACCGCGCCCAGCGCGCCAATCTCGAGCAGCGCTACCTCGACAATCTCGAGGAGCTGGGCGTGTACTCCGAGGCAACACCCGAGGCCGTACGGCTCGTCTATCGAGTGGTGCACCGGCTGGGCGAGTCGGAGGTCAACGTGCCGAAGGCGTTCGTCGACGAGGTCCAGCGTTACCTGGAGCGCTGGAAGCGGACGCCTCAGCTGGCGGAGGCAATCACCCGCGCGGAGGCCGCGGGCTACGGCCGGCGCGTGACGGAGATCCTGCTCGCCCACGATCTGCCGCCCGAGTTCCTCTACCTGGCCCTTCAGGAGAGCAACTTCAAGCTCGACGCCGTTGGACCACAGACGCGATTCGGGATCGCCAAAGGGATGTGGCAGCTGATCCCCGGGACCGCCCGCGAGTACGGTCTCCAGACCGGCCCGCTGGTGGGGGTACGACGCTTCGACCCCCGAGACGAGCGCCACGACTTCGAGATGGCCACGCGCGCGGCGGCGGAGTACCTCCGGGACATCTACACCACCGACGCCCAGGCATCGGGGCTGTTGGTCATCGCGTCGTACAACTGGGGCCAGACGCGCGTGCTGCGCCTCATCCGCACGCTCCCCGAGAACCCCCGCGAGCGGAACTACTGGAACATCCTCACCAAGTACCGCGACGACATTCCGGACGAAACGTACGACTACGTGCTGCGAATCGTCTCGGCGGCGGTGATCGGCGAGAACCCCGCGTTGTTCGGGTTCGACTTCGCCGCCCCGCTCCGCCATCGCGACGAGATCGTGGAATCCATCGCCGCCCCTCCCACCACGGGACCGTAGGTCGTGCCGTTCACGACGCTGATCGCCCCGGGGGAGCTCCGTCCGCATATCGACGATCCCGACTGGGCAGTGGTGGATTGCCGGTTCACGCTCGGGCAACCCGAGCGTGGACGGTGGGCGTACGCGGCTGCGCACATTCCCGGCGCCGTGTACGCGCACCTCGAGGAGGACCTGTCCGGTACGATCGTCCCCGGGCGAACCGGCCGGCATCCGCTGCCCCCGATCGGGCCGTTCGCCGCGTGGCTGTCCGCGTGGGGCATCGACGAGCGTGTCCAGGTCGTCACGTACGACGACGTGGGCGGGGCGATTGCGGCTCGGCTATGGTGGATGCTCCGGTGGGTCGGTCACGACGCGGTAGCCGTGCTCGACGGGGGGTGGCCGGCGTGGGAGGCCGCGGAATTCCCCGTGGCCGCGGCCCCGGCGTCCCGCTCCCCGCGCCGCTTCTCGCCCCGTCCGCGCCACGACCTCGCGGTAGACGTGCACGTCGTGGAACGCGCGCGGCGCGACCCAGGCTGGCGCCTGGCGGACGCACGCGCCGCCCCCCGCTTCCGCGGCGAGGACGAGACCATCGACCCGGTGGCCGGGCACATCCCCGGTGCGCTCCCGGTGCCGTTCGCCGACAACCTCGATCCCAGTGGGCGGTTCCGGCCGCGCGACGAGCTCCGCGTCCGCCTCACCAACGCTCTCGGTCACACCCCCGCCGAACGCACGGTATTCTATTGTGGCTCAGGCGTCACGGCGGCGCACGACGTCCTGGCGATGGTGCACGCGGGGCTTGGCGAGCCCCGGCTCTACCCCGGATCGTGGAGCGAGTGGATCACCGATCCGCGGCGGCCAGTGGCTCGGGGCTCGGAGCTCGGCGGGTAGCAGCCGTTTCCGCCGTGACCCGTGGCGACACGCGCACGCTCACGGGTATCCCCTGCCGCACGCTTTCCGTCACGATGCAGAAATCATCGAAGATCTCGAGGCACCGTCCGATACGCGCCCGCGCGTCGGAGGCGAGGTCGGGCGACAGCTCCACGACGAGTTCGCCGATCCGGAAACGCCCGCGCTCGTTGCGCTCGATCCGTCCGCGGACGGTCGTCGTCATCGCGCCCACCTCGACGCGAGCCTTCTGGAGGCAGAACAGCAGACTGGCGCTCAGGCAATGCCCCACCGCCGCGCCGAGCATGCGGGCGGGATTCGGACCACGCCCCTCACCGACCGGTGGCAGCTCGTCGAGCGTGAGCGGCGGTAGGCCGCCCTGGTCGAAGGTCACCGAGAACCCGAACGCGTCGTCGCGCTCCAGCCGCAGGTCGAACCACTTCTCGTCCATTCCGCCCTCCCAACGAGATCAGCCCGCGAAGCCTTTGCGACTCCGCGGACTGATCATGGCGCGGCGTTCATGAAGGACCGATGAACGCTACGTGTGGGGATGGGTCATCTTTGCCGGCTGCACCACCTCGTCGAACTCACGCTCCGTCAGGTATCCCAATGCCAGTGCCGCCTCTTTGAGGGTCGTCCCCTCCTGGCTCGCCTTCTTGGCAATCTCGGCGGCCTTGTCGTACCCGATGATCGGCGTGAGCGCAGTCACGAGCATCAGCGACCGGCGTACCAGCTCCGCAATCCGCTCCTCGTTGGCCTGGAGTCCCTCCACCAGATGCTGGCGGAACGAGTCGCACGCGTCGCTGAGCAGCAGGGCCGAGCTCACGAAGTTGAAGATCAGCATCGGCTTGAACACGTTCAGCTCGAAATTGCCCTGCGAGCCCGCGAACCCGACACCGGCATCATGGCCGAGCACCTGCGCGGCCACCATCGTCATTGCCTCGCATTGGGTCGGGTTCACTTTGCCGGGCATGATGGACGATCCCGGCTCGTTCTCTGGAAGCCGCAGCTCGCCGAGTCCGGACCGCGGACCGGAGCCCGCCCATCGGATGTCGTTGGCGACCTTCATGAGGGAGCAGGCCAGGACCCGCAACACACCGTGCGCCATCACGAGGGCGTCGTGCGCCGCCAGCTCGGCGAACTTGTTGGGGGCGGGCGTAAAGGGAAGGCCGGTGAGGTCAGCGATATGGCTGCAGCACCGCTCGGAGAACTCGGGTGGCGCATTCAAGCCGGTGCCGACGGCGGTACCCCCGATCGCGAGGCGGTAGAGATCAGGCAGAACCCCCTCCATCCGGCGGAGATCGTCGTCGAGCTGGGCGACGTAGCCAGAGAACTCCTGGCCGAGCGTGAGAGGCACAGCGTCCTGGAGATGCGTCCGGCCGATCTTCACGATGCCGTCGAACGCCGCCTGCTTCCTCGCTAGACTCGCCCGCAGCGCGGCGACCGCTGGAATCACTTGCTCACGCATCAGGCGCGCCGCGGCAACGTGCATCGCCGTCGGAAACGTGTCGTTCGACGACTGCGACATGTTCACGTGGTCGTTGGGATGCACCGGCTCCTTGCTGCCCAGCTCTCCGCCCGCCAGCTCGATGGCCCGGTTCGCGATCACCTCGTTGGCGTTCATGTTAGACTGCGTCCCACTCCCCGTCTGCCACACGTACAGTGGGAAGTGATCGTCCAAGCCACCGTCGATCACCTCATCCGCGGCCTGGGCGACGAGGTCGGCGAGGCGGGCGTCGAGCTTTCCCAGCTCCCGATTCGCCAGCGCGGCCGCCTTCTTCAGGATCCCGAACGCCCGGATCACCTCGATCGGCATCCGGTCGCGTCCGATCGAGAAATAGAGCAAGGAGCGGGCGGTTTGCGCGCCCCAATACCGGTCCGCCGGCACTTCGATCGGCCCCATGCTGTCGCGCTCGGTCCGTGTCCGGGTGGTGCTCGTGGCCATGCGTTCCTCGAAACGGAAGCTCGTGTGAGAAGGTCGTCCTCGCGCCGCCGCCGGCCGGAGGCCGCCGCCGGAGCACTCCTCCCTTCACGCGACCGGCGATCCGTGCATCGCGTCTCCGAAAACTACTATGTCGGTGTCATCGCCACGCGCGGAGGGCGCCGCCCACGCGGGCAGGCCGCCGGGTGGACCTTGGGACGATCATGGCGTCGCGCAAACGTCTGCTCGACAAGGGCTTAACGTCTCACGCGGCGCGAGGAACCGGCCGCGAGCGGTTGGGGTGGAAGGTCTTAGCGGTCCCGCACGCACCGGAAGCCGATCAGGATATGGCGGGACTCCGCCGGACGACCGTGACGAAATGCGCACCGGCACGTGCCGGGCGCATCGTCCCACGAGCAACCCTTGAGCACGGGGCTGCCTCCGGTGAGGCTCGACGAGGTCCATTCGAAGACGTTGCCTGCCAGGTCCAGGACCCCTTCGGGGGTCGCACCCTCGGGATGGGCGGTGACGGGCGCCGTGCCCGTCGCGCCGATCTGTGCCGCGCCGTCGACCCACTCGTCCCCCCACGGTAACAGACGGCCGCTCTCGGGCCCGCGACACGCCGCCTCCCATTCGGACTCGGTGGGCAGCCGTGCATCCCGCCACGAGCAGTACGCCACCGCATCCCGGTGGCTGACGAGCACGACCGGATGGTCGAGGAGCGAGGGATCGGGACGCCGATTGTGCCAGAGAAACGGCAGCACTTCCGGATAGGGATGCGCCAGATACCCCTGCCGCCGGTAGGCCTCCTGCGTGATATACGGCGCGCGCCAGGACTCGGCGCTCACGAAGTTCGCGTACTCGGCCTGGGTAACGGGCGTGCGGTCGATCCAAAACGCGTCGAGTCGGATCCGGTACGGCGACCGCTCCCACGCGTCGTACCAATCGGCGCCGCGCACGGCCGGCGGCGAGAGGGTGTAGCCCAACTCGCGCTCCGCCGAGTCGCTGCCCAGGAAGTACGTACCGGCCGGCACGCGCGCCATGTGCGGCCCGGGGTCGGGCGGGGCGCAGCCGGCGGCCACCGCGATGGCCAGCGCGGCAAGCCACCGGCTCGGCCGTCCACGCCCGTTCCGCGAGCCGCTCATCCGACCGTGGAGTCCGTCATGCCATGCCCGTTTTGCCGTAGCGCTGGATCGCTCCTCGCGACCGTCGCCGCCGGCGCAGGGCTCCTCCTCCTTGCTGGTATCTACGTGGCGGATTTCGGCGAGTAGGTGTTCACGGTCACTCCCGACGGCCGGGTCAGCGTGTTCGCCACCGGGCTGTACGGAGCCGGGCAACGCCATCGATCCTCAAGGCAACCTGTTCCAAACGAACTTCTCGGGCAACTGCGCCTTCCGGATCGAGCCGGACGGCCGACTCGCGGCCTGCAACTGCCGGGGGAACTCGCTGAGCCGGGTGTCGCCGGAAGGAGAAGTTAGCGAGTTGCCAAGCGGGCGACCTGTTCGATTGCCCCAACGGGACCACGCCCGCCGGGCGGCGACCCGTACGTCGTGAACTTCAGCGACGAGGGCCATGCGGCGCTTCCCCGCCGCGCCCGCTACCTTTCCCCGCATGCCCCACCTCGACGCGCTCGTGGACCTGCTGCGCAGCCGGCCCGCCGTCGTGCTCAGCGGCGCCGGATGCTCCACAGACTCGGGCATTCCCGACTACGGCGGTCTCGCCTCGCGACGCCGCAGCGCCACCGTGCAATACCGCCAGTTCGTCGGCGACCCCCGCGTGCGTGCGCGGTACTGGGCGCGCAGCACGGTGGGGTGGCGGCGCGTCGCCGATGCCGCGCCCAACGCCGCCCACAGTGCGCTGGCGGAGCTGGAAGCCTGCGGGGCGGTCTGCGGCGTGATCACGCAAAACGTCGACGGTTTGCATCAGCGCGCGGGTAGCCGGCGCGTCGTCGAGCTGCACGGCTCGCTCGCGCGTGTGCGGTGCCTCGGCTGCGATGCGGTGGTGTCGCGTGCCGGCTTGCAGGAACGCCTGCTCGCGGCGAACCCCACGCTGAGCGGCCGGTGGATACCCGCCGCGCCGGACGGTGACGCCGACCTCGGCGATGACCTCGCCGCCGCCAGTTCGATCCCCGAGTGTGAAACATGCCGCGGCATGCTGAAGCCCGATGTGGTGTTCTTCGGCGAGTGCGTCGCCAAGACGCGACTGGCGGAGGCGTGGGCGGTGTTCGATCAGG
>Ga0256864_1000420_pt1 | contig 15558 bp, 14 predicted proteins | sample RVTome_11_FD_187336 | JGI IMG/M metagenome (GOLD analysis project Ga0256864, IMG submission 187336) | Soil microbial communities from uranium-contaminated site in the Upper Colorado River Basin, Wyoming, United States - RVT147D111 HiSeq ... | reverse complement strand
CGGACGATCTTTCGGTCGTTGAGGTCGCCGAGGCCCGGGTCAGACTCCAGTTCGATGAGCACGTCGTAGAGCCCTCGCGGCTCGACTGCCAGGACCTTGGTGGTGGGGTCGTGTCTCTGGGACGGATAATGGGACAACACCAACTCGTCGTCTTCGCACCAGGCGAAGTAAGGAGCGTCGCAGGCGCACGTCTTGCAACGCACCCATGCATTGCGGACTGAATCGACGTTGATCAGGACTCGTCGGAAGTCGTCTGCGGTGGTCGGGTTGACGGTGAGGATCGATCGCGGCGAATAGAAGGCCTGATCGGGATAGGGATCGTCGGGAGTCGCCCCTTCGGCCGAGGCAAGGATGTCCTCGATCGGGAAGTTGGCGCGGTAGGCCAACTCGGTGATGGTGTAGGCCAGCACTTCGAGGATCGTGATGCCCGGATCGTGGAGGTTGTAGTCGGTCCACTCGGCGCTTCCCGTGTCCACGATGTGGCCGATTCCCTCGCGGCGGAGACTGTAGAAATCCTGGCCTGGCGCGAGTGTCATCAGCCGCTCACCTCCACCAGGGGAGAACATGCGCAATGTTCGTGAACGTGGGACTCATCCGGATGGATCACCGTGACGCCGTGTTGCTCAGCGGGAACCGAGACGAGAATCGAAATGGCTCGCGATCCGTGGACCTCTTCTAGGTCGGGGCCGTCGCTGCTCACGCCGGGGAGCCGATGGAAGAGGTGGACGTCAGTCACGTAATCGACGTACGGCCGGTCCTCGACGAAGTCGACCAGCACCGACTTGTAGATCTTGCCGTTGAATGTGGGACGGGCATCGCTGCGGAATGCCCACGGTGAGAGCAACTCGGTCATCTCCCGCTTCAGTAAGTTGACGTGGAAGGTCTCGTCTACACCGTCACGAAAGCGGACCCTCAGCCCGACCCGAACCTCTTCGAACTGCGGGTTGCGCACGTGGAGCTTGGTGAAGCATGAGGTTCGGGCTGAGAGAAACCGCTCGATCTCACCGAGTACTCGCAAGCTGGTGAAGGGGCGAAGCGGGTCACGTGGGTTGGGCACGGCGAGATCGGGGATCGTCACCACCGTGACGTGACCGGGAGCCAACTCCCGGTAGATTCCGGTGCCGGTGGTGTTGGGCTCGTAGCGAGTGTGGTTGAGACAGCGCGCCTGGTAAATGGCGGGGAACGCTTCCAGAACCAGATGCTCGTAGTCCCAAAGGGCGATGGCCCGGTCCTTGTGGCGGAGTCGCTCGCTGACCCTGGTTGCGAATGCGACCTGGGTCTCAACTGGCCTTCCGCCGAACGTCGGGAACGGCTGCGTAACGCCTTTTACCGCCGCGTCGGGCGTATCGAGCTTGGTGATGGTACCGGCTGGGAGCTCCTTGGTGTGCGAGGTCGATCCGTTGTCGCGCATCACGTATGTGGCCCGCAGAGCCTGGGCGACAACCCTGACCTGTCGGCAAACCGCATCGCTGTTGGTGGCCACACCGATTCGGATCCAGTGCTTGCCCGATGGGAGCAGGGTGTGCTCGGTGGTGGCGTCGGCAGGGACTGAGAGCGTGACGATCCCCGATGCGAGGAGTCCGTCTGTCCCATCCGCGACGGCGTCCTGTGGGAACGGAACCCATTCGTTCCCGCGCAGGTAGGTCCACCTGAGGTGGTCCTCGGGCTTCACGGTCAGCGGATTGGCAGTGCCCTCGTCGACCTGGAAGAGCAGTGCCAGGTCCTGGGGCGGTTCCAGTTCCGTCACCCCCAGGTAGAGCTCGCCTTCAGCAGGTTCGTTCGAGCCGGCGAGGAACTGGGGGAGAAGGGTGATTCCAGTTTGGCTGGTGCGAGCCTGTTCGGCATGTCCGAACGGAGTGAGATGGAAGAATCGACCATCACCTTCAGACGGCGTTTCGAGGTCGATTTCTTGCGTGGCCGAATAATCGAGCGTCAGAGTGTCGATCATCGGAAGCACAGGCGGCAACGGTGCAGCGTCTTCCCTGTCACCGGCGATCCACCCCGCCAGCGCGACGGGGTAGGTGTCGGTGCCGTAGCCGCTGTTCAACCGGAGTCGGACGAAACCTGCTCGGCTCGTCGTGGCAAATGGAGCGTCGGGCGTGAGGTCCGGGTTGACGACGGCGGGTTGGGGGATTGGGTCCAGGCCGTAGGCACCGTGGTCCACATCGAAAGCGTCATTGAGCAACTCCCACTTCGCCCCGTCGAGGTAATCAGCCGACATCGACGGCTCGCTGAAGTCCTCGCTGTACGCACGCGGAGTAGCCATGAAGTCGAGATTCAGCGTCACATTGGATGGCGCCTTCTGGAACACCTCTTTGGAGCCGATCACCAGGCTGCTTCCGGCGATGGGTACCGAGCCGAACGCTAGATACGGCTTCGCCGGATCGATCGGGCCGTGATCGTTGGACAACGCGAGGGTCCTCATCCCGGTCACCGACACCGTGAGTGTGAACGATTTGAACCGAAGATCGGCTAGCGCGGCGTAGTCCCACTGATGGTCTGTTCGGTGGCGGAGGGTCACCAAGAGCATGGGCAATGGTGTGGCGAATCCGTACCCGTGGACCTCCGGGTCGTACGGGGTGATGGGTGGGTCGTTCCCGTCGAGGGCCAGAAGGAACCCGAAACCCACCGGAGATACGTCAGCCTGAGAGATCGGCTTCTCGAGCCAGCCATCTTCGGTGGTGAGACGGCAGAGCAGGTCCACCGGCAGTTGTTTGGCGGAACCACCGACCTTCTTCGTGGTCTCGATGGCGACTGAGATGGCCCTCGTGCCCTCGGCCAGCCACAAGTAGTGCGAGGCGACTCCAAAGCCGACCTCAGCGGTTGGCATCGCGATCTCCGTGAGTGCCCCATCCGTGAACGTCTTCTCGGCGAACGGGTGCCACGACTGTGTTTCCTGTGCGGTGGCTGTTGCGAAGATACGGTCGTGGTCGATCGGGAGCGGTTCGCTCGGTGGATGCCGATAGAGCCTCCTCGTCTCGGATACGACGGCTTTGTTGGCCACGAGGTCACGGGTCACGCTGAAGTGGGCGTCGGCGCCAGTGTCGTCCTTCCCGGCTTTGAGCAATGTGCCTTCGTCGACCGGGTGTACGTCGCTGTGCTTGGCCAACTCGACCAGCACGTGAGCTTGTCCGGGAGTCGCCGGGCGTTCTTGTAGCTCCAGCACCTTGCGGTAGTAGAAGTCGAGGTGATTGGAGGTGAGCTTGTTGGTCTCGGCCCTGGCGTGGTCGAACAACCTGAGGAACGAGAGGAATAGGGAATAGTGCGGCTCGTGACCGTCCCAGTCGAAGGTCTCCTCTAACGCCGCACTTGCTTCAGCGACAACCCGTGCGTAGATCGCGAGGAAGGTCTCGCATATCGCCGTGAACAGGTTGTGGGTGGCGAGGTGATTGACCTGTTCGACCACCGTTCCGGTGGAAGGGCCGTATGCACCTTGGTACTTCTGGGCGTTTACCGTCGAGTACTCGGTCCACGTGGTCTTGCCGACTCCCTCGGGCCACGCCGGTGCTTTCAACCCGTCGCCGGTGATCAGGTCGTTGAACGATGTGAGGGGCCCGCCGAGGATGAGCAGTCCGGCGGCGGGAGTCGCAGCAGTGTTGACCACTCCGCGTGTGTCCCCAGCCTTGTAATACCCGATGAGGCTCTGGAACGAGGGGCTGAGTTGCGATCGGACGAGGTTGCTGAGTGTCGTGCGGAGTGGATGGTCGGCCGGCAGGCCCATCTTGACGAGGAGTGCGTCGAGCCGGGAGGCCAGTGTGCCGAGACAGTCGAAGACGGCCCCGAGAGTGGCGACCATCTCCGGTCCGGAGGCAGGCAGCTCTGGGTCCTCGAGTTTCCCGAGGAGTTCCTTCACCGTGGTCCGGTACCCATCCACGTCCTCGATCGCCAATGCGGCGAGCTGTGCGGACACGTCTGAGGCGAAGAACTTCTGCCAGTCCCCGTCTTCGACGTTGTTGAGATCGAAGTACTTCAAGAACGTCGAGAATGCGGAGGCAAACACGATTGCGTGCTCCTGTCGACGCTCGTCGACGGGTACGTGCGCCGGATCCAGGGCGCGGAGCTGCCGCACATCCCTGTGCGAGCCCTCTCGGACCAACTTGGCGGAATCCGTGATCTCTGAGCAGTCGGTGCACTGGGTGGTCATGTCTGCTCCGGGAGAAGCTCGACGGTCGCGGTCAGGTTGATGTCGGTCCCCTCGTTTCGGAAGTAGGGGAAGACGAAGTTGAATCGCGAGTTGGTGGTCTTGACCTTGTAGGTGACACCGATCAGAACGCGGCCCTCTAGCGCATCATTGGGGTCGTCTTCGACCTCCACCTTTTCCAGGTCGATTCGCGGCTCGTGGTAAAGGATCGCCGACTCGATCTTGTCGGCCATCAACGTGCGCATTCGGGTGTCGAGGTTTTCGAAGACGAGCTCGTCGAGGTTGCATCCGTATCGGGGAACCATCACCCTCTCGCCCCGGGAGGTCGAGAGCAGGACGTGCAGGCTCGAGACGATATCGGCCTCGTGTTCCAGCATCTGCACGCCGCCCATCTGCGAATCGAAGGTCGGCGGGAACGACCACCCCCGCCCCAGGAAGTCCTGGCTGCGACCGGGGGGCATGGGCAAGCTCATCTCAGCCTCCGATAAGCACGGTCGGCTCGCCTGGTGGCATCACGACTCCCCCTCCGGCTGTGGAGTCGGCGATACGGGCCGCTGGTTTGCCTCCGATCAGCACTGTGGCTGACCCTTTGACGATCACGTCTACTCCGCAGCCATCGGTGAGAGTGGCCGCCGGCAAGCTGCCGATGAGCACCGTCGGGGTGCCCGGGGGAACGATCGGCATCGGGGCCCCATTGGTGGCGGTGCTCACGATCTGGTCGGTGACACGTGCGGCTGGCAACATCCAATCTCCTCAGTTGATCTGGACCAGAGACCCCTTGATGGTGAGGGTCCCGCTCGACTTGATCTCCACACCAGCCTGCCCCTCGGCCTTCAGCCTTGCCTGCGACTTGAATTCGACGTTGTTGCCCTCGAGCTTCACGTCGCCTGAAGCCTTGAGGATCAGGTCCTTGGCACTCTCCAGGGTGATCCCGGCGCTGTCGAGCTTGACCGAGTTGCCGTTCTGATCGACCAACGTCACGGTCCTGTCGTCCTCGGAGAGCGTCAGCTTGTTGCCTTCGGGGGTCTCGACGGCAATTGCCTTCTTGTCGTCGTCGAAGGTCAGTTTCATCTCCGACCGGCTGACATAGCCTTTGAGGTGGTTGTCGTCCTTGGCTGTTTCGGGAGCCGGCTTGTTGCTGCTGTGAAGTTGGCCCAGCACCACCGGAAAGCGGGGATCGTCGTCGAGGAAACCGACGAGCACCTCGTCGTCGATCTCGGGACGAAAGAACGTGCCCCGTCTTTCCCCAGCGTCGAGTGTGCTCAGCCGCGCCCAGACCCCGTCTTCGGAGTCGCTGATGAGTGGGAGACGGACCCGGATCCGGTCCTCGCCGTCGGGGTCGTCCTGGAGCCCGGTGACCAAGCCGGCCTGTAGCCCGTTGACGGCTGGCAGCAGTCCGCCTGCCTGATGCGTAGTGACCGGGAAGGTAGCGGTGTGGGTCTCCGGGGAGAGACCAAAGGCGACGTCGGTCTCCCAGTTCCCGTTGGCAAACGAGTGTCTCACGCCGGACACGAACTGTTTCCCGGCGAACCGCTCTCCGATGCCCGTCAACTCGATGATGTCGCCGGCGCCCACTCCCGAGAATCCCTGGAAGCGAACCCGTCCCCGCACCTTAGCCAGCCGGTCCTTGAGCAGTCGCCCGTCGGCCCACGCCTGGAGCTCCGGCTCGCTGAGCTTGCCGCCGTGGCGAAGCAGTTGAGGATCACCCCCAATCACGTCGGATAGCTCCGATGGCGACAGGTTCCCGCTATCGGGGATCGACGGCTCCGATGCGTCTGCCGAGACGACCTCTTGATCGGTTGCGTTCCATCCTTTGGCCGTTACTCCCTTGACCTGCCAACGGGCGTCGATCTCTGCGTCGAGTTCGAGGACAGATGCTCCGAACAGAGCGGTGACGACAGGCTCACCGTCGGTGGCTGGTGGGCCGACCGTGACCTTGCCATCGCGGACGGCAACGATGTGACCGTTGGCCTCGGCGCGGCACACGACGAAGTCCCAGTCAGTGGAGTCGTACTGGACTACCTCCTTGAGCGATGGCTTGGTCGTTGCCACGTCGCGGTCCAGCCCGTACGCACCGAGCAGTTCGTCAAGGACGTCGCCGTCCGTGGTGTCCGTGTAGTAGCGGCTCTTCAGACCGCTCGTCATACGGACTGCTTTGTCCTGGCACTCCAGCCAGAGGGACGTGTCGTTCTTACGAACCCGCACCCGGTTCTTGACGATGATTCCCTTGAAGACGGTCTCCGTCTCGCCCCGGTAGCCCAGCTCGATCTCGATTTCCTTGCCCGGAATGAAATGGTCGGTGTCGGATGCCTCGAAGGTTTGCTTGGACGCCTCGCCGTCACGCAGCTGAATCGAGGCGCCGGGGATCCGGTTGAGCTCGCTGGACACCGTCGCCGAGAGGACGTTGAACTCGCCAGAGATCTCGCTACCGCTGATCAGCACCTTGACCGAACACACATCGGGAGTGGCCGGGGTGGGGATGACCGTCGAGTCCCTCATCGTCGCGTCGTCTCACGGGGGAGGGGCGGGAATTGGATGGGCTGCCCGGACTCGAGCGCCCGGAAGTCGTCGAGTTGGTTGAACTCTGCGACAAACATGTAATGCTGGGGATCGCCGTAGACCTCGAAGCACATATAGGGCAGGGTTTCACCTGGTTTGACCATGCGTCGATGGGTGAGGTCGGGGGAGCTGCGGTCTTCCAACGAGGTGCGCTTCTTCTCCTCGATCGAGCCCTTGAACTTGACGCGCACAACCGCCCTGATCGGCTGTCCGTCCGGGTTGAACAACTTGTAGGTGATGCCGACTTCGATGGCCCGGCCCTTGAAGATCAGGTTCCCCCACACCAGCTTCAGGTGATAGGGCTCGTGCGAGTCCCCCTGGTATTCGGTGAGGAGTCGGCGAAACTCGTCGACCTTGTCGAATACCCCGGCCTTGTTCGCCTTGCCATCGATGAGGCCGGTGTTGTCGAACAGGAAGTCGAAGGTCAGCTCCTCCGGCATGGTGTACTCGAATTTTGTCTGCGCCCCACTGGTGCCCTGGCCCTGGCTATCGGACGTCTTGACCTTGTATTCGAGCGTGTAGGTCTCGGGGTTGATCAGGGCCTCGAAGCGTGCCTTGGCCTCGAGCGTCCCTCCGCTCTCGGCATCCTCGGACGTCGCAAAGGCGAGGATCAGCATTTTCTCGAGCTTGCCGGTCTCTGGCACCGCTCAGCGCTCCTTCTGGTCACGAATGATCTGCATCACCTGCTCGACGCATTCGGCGACGACCGACTGCATGGCGTCGCCTTCCGCTCCGGGCGCAGGCCCCAGTGCACCGGCCGGTTTGCCACCGGACGGGACATTCACCGCCATGCGGATGTGCAACTCTTTGATTTCGATCGGCACGGTCTGTACACCCCCTGGACGCGTGCGTCGCTATGCGACGGTGAAGTACCGGTAGGTGAGCTCGAGCGTCTCGACGACGATCGAGTTCTCATGAGCGTTGAGGTCGCTCACGGTCCACTTCTTCGGCACCGCGTGCGCGACGTTCCACGTGCGTAACGGTTCGCTCTTCTCGTTCATCAGGATCACGCTCACCTGCCTGGGCTGGAACACTCTTGCTTTGAAGGCGTCTACGAACCACGTGACCACCTCTGAGCCGGTGAGCATTCCTCGCTTCAGCACGAGGTCGCTGTACTTAGTGCGAACCGGAAGCTTGTGAGTGAAACGGTTCTCGCCCCCCTCCTTGTACTCCTCGGTGTCGTACTCCACGCTCAGCCCGGAAACCGACTGAAAGCGGGCGTCGTTGGGCTCACTGTTCGTCTCGAACTCGACCTTGTAGTAGAAGCCCCAAGGCGGGTAGTAGGTGGTCATCGCTGCTCACCCGACTAGATCTTCATGAGCTTGAGACCCTCGTGTGCGACCTCCAGGCTCTCGATGGCCGTCTCGTTGGCATCGGACTTCAAGTCCGGCGCTGTGACCTTGACCGGGAAGCATCGAGCTGCGGTCCAAGCTGCAACCGGTTCGTGCTTCTCGTTGAGCAGTCTGATCGTGACGTCACGTCGATCTTCGGAGCGCTCGTTGGCGACGAGCTCGAGCCAACTGTTGAACTCGAAGTCACCCTCGAACTTGCCACGCTTCAGGGTGACGTTGTTGTTCTTGATCAAGCCCGGCATTGCGATCTTGTTGAAGTCCTTGCTGTCGCTGTGCCGGTACTCGATCTTCTCGCGCTCCATCACCAGACCGGTGACCTCGGTGAAGCTCAGCTTCGAGCCACCCCAGTCGACCTGGAAGTGGTATCGAGGGATCGGGTATTCCTGGGGCATCACATCCTCCGTTCAGTGGATCGTTGTTCTATGGATCGGGTATCAGCTCTCGGCCATCTTGTGGGAGAACCGCAAAATGATGAACTCGGCCGGCCTGACTGCAGCCATTCCGATTTCGACGATCATTCGGCCCTCGAGAATGTCCAGGGCTGTCATGGTCTTACCGAGCCCGACTGCGACGTAGAAGGCGTGTTCGGGCTTGATGCCCTGTAACGCCCCGGCCCGCCACTGGGTTGTCAGGAAGTTCTCGATCATCGCCTGGACCTTCACCCAGGTGTTGGCGTCGTTGGGCTCGAACGTGAACTGTTCGGTCGCCTTCTTGACCGACTCTTCGACGAAGTTGAAGAACCGACGGACGTTGATGTAACGCCACTCGTTGTCGTTCCCCGCCAGTGTGCGACCGCCCCACACGAGGGTGCCCTTCCCGACGAAGGGGCGAATCGCGTTGATCGACTTACCTGCGGTCGGATCGACGTTCAGCCCGTCGTTCTGGACGTTGGCGAACTCGATCGTCGGCTTGATGACGGAGACCAACTTGACGTTGGCCGGCGCCTTCCACACCCCCCTTGTGTTGTCGACTTTGGCGTAGACACCTGCCATGGCCGCGCTTGGCGGAAGTTTCATGGGCATGTCTCGGATGGCGGCCTTGGCCAGCTCGTAGAGCTGGTTGTTGGCGTTGGCGTTGTTGGGGTCGATCAGATCACTGAGTGTGTCGCCGTCGTTGGGACCGTTGCCCGCCGCGGTGATATGCGAGATCGCGATGACAGACTCGTCGAATTCGTAGTCAAGGATGGTCACCAGGTTGGGGGCGTAGGCGGCCCCGTACTTGAGGTCCTGACCCGGGCCGCTGGTGCGGAAGTTTCCGGCCGCCGCGAGGAGGTCGGCATCAGGTTCGGACATCGACTCACCATCTCCGTGGAGGTCCATGATCACGAACCGGTCCCCGAGTTCGGCGCACTGAGCCAGCGCGAGGTCCTGCAGGGTGGCGAAGTCGGCGATTCCGAGCGACTGTGCTTCGGGAATCACGATCAAGGTGGGCTCGTCCACCTTGGAAAGAGGCTCCAGGCCGGCCTGAAGCTCGATCTCGACGAGCGGATCGGCGACATTCGCCTTGTACGGACCGATCGATACGACATAGGCGCTCTTGCCGCCGTTCGCATAGAACATCTGGAGCGAGTAGTAGAGGATGTGCTTGGAGCGGACAGGCTCGGCGAGCGTGGCCGTCGCCTTCAGCCCGTCTCTCTCGTCGATCGTGACGGCGATCCCGGTCTCCTCCTGAGGTTCCCCAAAGAACTGCTCGTACTCGACTAGTGATTCGATTCGCTTTGGCTTCAGGGTCAGGTCCCCGGCAACCACATCGGTGGCCTTCTCTGTGTACCCAATGAACGCAGGGATCGCCGTGTCGACAGCTGCGACGCTGGGCGGGAACTTGGGTGTCTCCTCGACGTACACGCCGGGGGTCTTGTAGTTAGTGACCATTCCTCTTCTCTCTTCCTTTCTTGCGGTCCTCTAGACGTAGATGTCCGAGACGAGACGAACGATCCGTGACGGGTCGGTGCTGTCTCGCTCCGCCTCGATGGCGGCGGTCGACGGTTTCTGCTTACTGCCGGCATTGCCGAAGTAAGTGAGGGGCAACGGATCGGACTCCGTGTCGGTGACCGAACCGTCGCTTCTGTTGCGGTAACGCCAGGTGCTCCAACGGTTACGCAAATGGACTTCGAAGACCTTGACCGGTGTGCGAACGGTGCCGTTGGCATTGGCGAAACTGAAGGCGTCGTTGTCGGCGCGACGGGGAGTCAGTCGCATCATGAAGGCGACCGTATGTGGGACTCCCACGGTCATCTCGATCCCTTCGGCGGGCGCACCCGAGGAACCAGCCGGGGGAACGATCGGCGGGACGTCGCCCTGATGGACATACACGGGGTGTCCGGACTTCGGGCCCAAGACGTGAAAGGGGGCGCCGGGAGGGTCACCGGTGAGCTGGCGCAGGTTGCTGCCCGAGGTGACGAGCGCCTCGACGCCATCCCCGGTGTTGGCGCCTTTGAGATACTCCTGAGACAGGAAGAGACGCCGGTTGGCTCCGGTGCCCCTGCTCGCCCCGGTGAGGTTCGAAAGCACCGGCACGTTCGCCTTGTAGCGGTGAACCACTTCGGTGTCGGCCGGGTCGACGACATCGACCATCGGTTGGGGACGGAGACTCAGCGACGTGTAGTTGGCGTAGTCGGGTGCGGTGACGCTGGCGTAGAACTCGAAGCTTGCGTCGAGCGGCACGGTTGCAATGTCAGACATCGCCACGAGGAACCCGAGCCCGGTCATCCGAAACACACCCTGCAGACCCGCAATCGTCTCCGCGGTGGCGGGGCTCGGCTGGATCGCGATCAGCTTCTGCACGTCGTAGGTGAGGAGCCGTCTCGTTCGGATAGTGTCATCAGCGATGTTGTCGAAGGCAGTTGCGCCCTCGTCGAGCCAGTAGTGATGCAGGGTGCGGACCTCGAACAGCCTCGTGTAGCCGATGCGGAGGGTTTCCACCATCTCAGCTCCCTACCGCGGTCTTGTGGGCGAAGCTGCTGACGACTTCGGTGATCAGCCCGCTTTCGCGCAGGGTCGACGCGTACTTCATCTCGAGCATGCGCATCGAGAACAGGGCGAACGGGTATTGCTTGCCTCCCAGCATGCCCCAAATGTCATTTACTTCTTCGAAGGTAGGCGACCACAGGTTGAAGATCAGCTTGAACTCGGTGAGGAGGTCTTGGGCGTTCACAGGCGCCCCTGCCGTGATCGACTGCGGATCCACGTTTTCGTGGGTGAACACGTTCCGGAACTGAAAGAAGACGATGGCCCGGGAGAGTGCGAGGAGGGCGTCGTCGTACTTGGTGTGAGTCGCCGCCACGAGCACGGCGAGATTCAGAAACGTTGGCGGATTCTCGTACCGCACCCGGAGCGCAGCGTCGTCACGCACGTAGGTCGGCACGTTCTTGAGGGCGCGCTCCTCCTGGATGTTGACGACGGAGAGCAACACCTTGTTCCTACTGCTGGCCTGGCCGTTGGTGGCGGTGCCGACCTCGGCGATGTTGCCTAGTTCGGCGTGTGGCGTGTTACCACCGAACGTCGCCAGATGGTTGTCCAGCTCGTTCTTCACGATTGTCAGGGCGTGAGACATCATGGCTGGGCGCCCGGTTGGCGTTCTTCGGTGAGACCGGCCACTCCCAGAATCCGGTCCAACGCGGCGTGTAGCTCGGAGACTGAGGCGACGCCGACCGGCTTTTCGATTGCCTCACTGGTCAGTCGGCCCCGGAAGGCTCGGTCCAACCCATGGATCTCACGCTCTTCGAGCCATGCGTGGATGTGAACTGTCACCTCTCTCCTCATCATGGTGTCGTGACCAGCGAACAGGCGCGAGCCATTGGCTCGTTGTACAGGTTCGGGCTTCCGGCTCACTCGCGGTCGATCGCGGTCCGATCGCGAGTGTGGGCTCAGCGGGTCAGTCGGCCGGGAGTGAGGCGATCGCAGCCTCGATTTGGTCGACGATCGTCTGACAGTTGTTGAGGGCATCACGCATTGCGCCCAGGGCCTCATGTGGGTCGGGTGGATTCGTGGGAAGCGGATCGACACCCTCACGGACAGCCGTGGCTACCAGTGTGGTCTCGAGCAGAGGCTCCACGCCCATTCCGTCGCGAAGGTTTCGGACACACACGTCGTATTGCCGGAGAGCGTCGGCCCGTCTCCCCTGTTGCGCGTAGAGCCGGATGAGGCGTCGGTGTGCGTCTTCTCTCAGGGGGTCGAGGACCACGAGTCGCTCCGCCCATTCGATGGCCTCATCCGACGCGGAGGAGAACTCGATCAGCGTGTCGACGCCCTTCATCACGGCAACGTCCAACATGTGGCGAGTTTGGACAACCCATTCGTCGTAGTTGCCGGCGAGAAAGTGTCCGACGTCGACGAGAACGGCATGGCGGAGAGCATCGATCGCCGGCCCGTCGCCATGTCTGGCCGCGTTAAGCCCATCAGCACCCAGGGCCTGGATCGTCGGCGTGATATCGATAGTCATCACGGTCTGGTCGAAGGCGATGTGCCCGTCACGCGAGGCGACGAGGGCATCCCGGTGGCCGCTCAACAGGTTTCGTGCGCGCCACATTGCGGTGTTGAGCCGGCGCCGACCTTGGTCACTCGGGACGTCGGGCCAGAGGGCGTCGATCAACCTGTCTCGGTGGCACGCCCCACCGGGCTCGATGCTGAGAAACGCGAGGAACGTCTGAAGCGAGATAGGTATCGGCGTGGGTGGGACGCCCGGTCGGCGGACGACCGGTCGGCCCAAGAGCTCGAGGTGTAACTCTGCCATTTCCGACTTCACCAGGACTTAACGAGGTGCGGTGGCCAACGTCGCCGAGCTTCGACAGAATCTCGGTCGACGCGGGTCAGATCGCATGGCATCCCTGACTCGCCAGGGATGGAGGTCGCCCGACTGATCGGGTTGGTCGATGGTCTCCCTCGGTCGGTGCGTCCGGCGCTCCGCACCGACGCTGAGCTCTGTCTCCATCGGGCACCCCCTTGAGATACCCCAACGGCAGACATGAGAATCTGTGGCCGACTGTTCGAACTGCAGTCAGGTCACAACTCGCAGGCATTGCCGTGGTTCCTTTCCCCAGCGCACCCCAACTGCCAAAACGTACCGAAAGTTCCTGGTGTGCGCGCCGAATTTCTTTCGCGACCCAGGTGGACGGCTCGCCGGCGAAGCATCACAACTCGATGCAGTGGCGGTGCCCTCTGATGAGGGACATCCCGAAGTGTGCACGGCTATATCGAACCGGAGTAAGTTCGCCTCTGGCCGAACGGCGCGCCAAGCATCCTCCAGTGCACCGATCGAGAGATGTGATGGACCTTCTAGAGCTGGCAAATCGAGTCGTCATCCCGCTCGCCACGTTGACCTTGACGGGAGTCGGGATCTGGTTCACCAACAGCTACCGGCGCAAGATGGAGGTCGGCCTCGCCGAGAGCCGACGCGAGGCGTATGCCGATTTGTGGTTGATCTCCGGGATCGCGGCTCCGGCCCGGCTCGACGCCAAAGGAGTCGAGGGGCACCTCAGTAGCGAGGAGCGATCGCAAATCTGGGGGCTGATGACTGACTGGTACTACCGGGACGGCAACGGCATGCTCCTGGTCGAGGGCAGCAAGACCCTCTATTTGAATGCCAAGAACAATCTCGTGTCATCAACGGAGAACTTGAAGCCACCAGGGTTGGCCAAGGCCATTCGAGAAGAGCTGTCTCTCGCCAACTCCGGCGAGTTCGATGACCGATTGAGGGGCATCCTGTCCATCAAGCAGCTCTCGCCACTGCGCACTCAACTCAAGAGTGACTTGAGTATCTACGGCCAGACTTACGCAGAGAGCCTTGAGCCACACGAAGTCTTTTTCCTCGAGCACAGCCGGGTGGATCTCAGGTCTAGGGCATGGAAGAAGGCGGTGCGAGAGGCCCGACTCGATGATCGGTCTCAACAGAAGTCTGAGCGTTGGGATGACCCGACACAATCCATCGTTCTGCCGGTCCAGACGGCGGTCCCTTTTTCGGCCCTCGAACTGTTGGATCCAAAGTCGAAGCCAGGTGATTCTTGAATAGGCGCGGCGCGGTGAGCCGACGTTCTCGAGCGGCCTAAGCGAGGTTGAGCTCGCTGCCCGTTGGGTCGACTGCAATGGCTCTGCGAAGCATCGGCAGAGACTGTTGGCGACAGTTCGCGGCCTAATTGTTGGTCGCCGTGAACATCGATCCTCGTTTGACGAACTGGTCCCGACCATCAGAAACCCCAACAACCACAGGTCTCCCCGCAACTACCCCACCTGGTTCGTTCTGCTCTGAACTCCACTCTTCGTGGTTGTCTTGAATCCGTAGCGCAAGCGGCGGGAATCGCTTGAGCGTTGTCGATGGCCTCGAACCTTTGTGCTCTCCCGAACGATTCCTGTGTACCGGGTTCGGACCTAACCCGACCAGAGTTCCTCAGATCCAGTATGAAGACGGATCCATTACTTGCTTTGGGATTCTGAAGGTGCGCCACCCCTCGCCGACGCCTTTTCCCTCAGCCCGGTTTCGAACCGTCGTCGTCAACTCGCTCAAGTCGGCGTGCCGAAACCACCGGCCGTGATGCTTGAGAAGGCTGGTGGCCATCTCTTCGGAGTCGAATCCGCTGTCCGAGTAGGTCGCGCCCCTGGCGAGGTCCCGAAGTGTCGCGTCCAGAATGGAACCGGAGTCAGTGAACAGAGGGGGGCCTGCCTTCACCGCTTTTTCGGCAGCGGCCAGAGTTCCGTCTATGTCGCGCACACGAGCAGACATTGCTGCCTGCAACACATGGGTATCCGGGATCCACGAAAACCATTCAGCGAGCTTGCCCATCCATTCGAGAGCCTGCTCGTCGATCTGCCCATTGCGGTGGAGTGCCAGTGCGGCCATGGTCGCTCCGATGGGGTCTCGTCGCTTCCCGGCGAGTAACGCTTTGAGTACTTCCAGGTTGGCCGCTTCCTCAACCTGCCGACTCTCGAGGAGCCGCGCCGTCAACTCGGCCTCGGGTGACCCAAGAAATCGAAATGCGATCTCCATATGTGCCGGGGCAATGGCGAGGTCCAACTGGCAAACGTCAGCGTCGGTCGCAGGCGCCAGAGGAAGCGACACGGAAGTGCGTTCCATGTCGGCGATGTTGAACTGTGCGAAACGGACCACCTCGTTTAGGTCGCCTGGCACCAAATGGATCCGCATTGAGACAACGAGTTCGAGAGGCGATTTCTCGACGTCGAGAACCTCGACCGTGGGAACTTGAGCCAGAGGTGACCAATCGTCATTCCACTCCAGAAAACGAACATCAAATGTGTGGACCGCCTTCCCTCTCCCGGCCTTAGAGACAGAGCGGGTGCGAGCCCTAGCTGCTGCCTTGGACTCTCTTCCCTGTTGCCAACGCAAGGAAACAGCGGCCGTGGAGTCGCTTTCCACGTTCACGAGATCGGTGATCCGGCTGCCATCGGGCATGGTGGCAGCAATTGAATAACTCCCCTCTTCGAGCTCGATCGTCTGTTTTGACCTCGCCTTGGTTACAAGCTCGAAGTCTGAGTTGAACACATCGACTTGAACCGA
>Ga0256864_1000418_pt1 | contig 15665 bp, 11 predicted proteins | sample RVTome_11_FD_187336 | JGI IMG/M metagenome (GOLD analysis project Ga0256864, IMG submission 187336) | Soil microbial communities from uranium-contaminated site in the Upper Colorado River Basin, Wyoming, United States - RVT147D111 HiSeq ... | reverse complement strand
CACCACCTCCTCCTCCGGCGGCAACTCGAGACCCGTCATGAGCGCGACCTCCAAGAGCGGCCGCTCGGCCCGCAGCCGGACCCCGAGCTGGCACCCGTCGCCGTCCGGCAGCAGATAGTCCAGCAGCACCACGTCGGGGTCCTTGGTCATCCTGCGGGTGGCTTCCTCGACGGTTCCCGCCGTCAACACCGCGTACCCCGCCTCCTCCAATACGAGCTGCAGCCATTTCAGCAACTGCAGGTTGTCGTCGACGATGAGGACCGTGACGCGGTCGCCCACGTTGGGCTCCCGCTGGCCGACGACGCGGATCACCAGGCCCTCACCGCCGGCGTCGCGGTCGACCTCCACTTCGGCGGCCGCGCCGATCTCGCCCGACGCCACCTTGGCCGCGAGCGGCTGCGTCAGGTGGCGGTGGATGGTCCGCTTCAGCTCCCGCGCCCCGTACTCCGCACTGGTGCCCAGTTCGGCCAGGAAGGCGCGGGCCGCGCGCGTGACCGTGATGTCGAACGACTTCCGCCCGAGACGCGAGTGGACGTGGCGCTGCAGGTCGGTGATCTGGTGCTCGAGGATCTTGGCGAGCGCCTGCTCGTCGAGCGGCTGGTAGGTGACGATCACGTCGATGCGGTTCACGAACTCCGGCGAGAAGCGCTGCCGCACCGCCGTGAGGCCGATGCGCTCCAGCTGGTTGGTGAGGTCGCGCGGCACTTCCGGCTCTTCCTCCGCGCGAAAGCCCATCGTCGGGTGCATGACGCTCATCATCTCGCGGGCGCCGAGGTTGCTCGTGAGGAAGATGAGGCTGCGCTGGAAGTCCACCGGCGAGCCGTCGCCAAGCTGCAACGTCGCCTTGTCGAGAATGCCGAGAAGCAGCACGGTCAAGGAGGGCGCGGCCTTCTCGATCTCGTCGAACAGCACCAGGGAAAGGTCGCATCCGTGGGTGGTCGTCTCCCGCAACCGCTGCTGCGTGATGCGCGGCTGGGACTCCCGATGCCCGACGTATCCCGGCGGCGCCCCGATCAGCTTGGCGACCTCGTGCTCGGACTGGAACTCCCCACAGTCCAGCCGCACCAGCCGCCCGGCGTCGCCGTGCAGCACCTCCGCCAAGGCCTCGACCGTACGCGTCTTCCCCGTCCCCGTGGGACCGAGCAGCAGGAACACGCCCACGGGCCGCCCCTCGGGCGCGAGACCCGTCTGGTGCATCTGCACGTACGGGATGATGCGTTGCAACGCATCCGGCTGCCCCACCACCCGCCGGGCGAGGCGGGCGCCGAGGTCGTCGGCGGGAGATGCGGATGGCGGTTGGGCGTTCGGATCGGACACGGATGCCTGGCTGTTGCGGGATGGTTGCAAGAAAAGATGCGGGAGGAACGGGAGAAGCGGGAGGGGCGGGAGGATTTGGCGGAGCGGCAGAGCGCCCTTTCCTCCTCACTTCTCACGTTGACAACGCCGCCGCCGCCGGTAATCTTGCCAGAGAACCGGCCCCTCCCCGTTCGCGGCCGGTTCTTGTCTTTGGAGGCGGTCCATGACGACCACGGTGCAGACCCTGCGCAACTACGTGGGCGGCGAGTGGATAGAGAGTTCCGCCACCGATCTCCTCGAGATCACCAACCCCGCCACAGGCGAGCCGCTCGGCCAGGTTCCGCTGTCGACGGCGCGCGACGTGGACCAGGCGGTGGCCGCGGCGCAGGAAGCGTTTCTGTCGTGGCGCGCGGTCCCCTCACCCGTGCGCGCGCGGTACCTCTTCAAGCTGAAGGGCCTGCTCGAGGAGCATTTCGAGGAGATCGCGACCACGGTCACGCGCGAGAACGGCAAGACGCTGCACGAGTCCCGCGGCTCCGTGCGGCGCGGCATCGAGAACGTGGAGCACGCGTGCGGCATCCCCACGCTCATGATGGGGAAGACGCTCGAGGACGTCGCCACCGGCATCGACTGCGAGTACGTCCGCCAGCCGCTCGGCGTCTTCGCCGCCGTCACGCCGTTCAACTTCCCCGCAATGGTGCCGATGTGGTTCTGGCCGTACGCCATCGCGACGGGGAACACGTTCATCCTCAAGCCGAGCGAACAGGTGCCGCTTGCGCCCACGCGCATCGTGGAGCTGGCCGAGGAAGCCGGGCTGCCGCGCGGCGTGTTCAACCTCGTGCACGGCGGCAAGGACGCGGTGAACGCGTTGCTCGCCCATCCCGGTATCGCGGGCATCTCGTTCGTCGGTTCGTCCGCCGTGGCGCGCTACGTGTATCAGGAAGCGGCTAAGCACGGGAAGCGGGTGCAGAGCCTTGGCGGCGCGAAGAATCACATCGTGATCATGCCGGACGCCGAGATGGACAAGGCAATCGCCAACGTGACCGAATCCCTGTTCGGCTGCGCGGGGCAGCGGTGCCTCGCCGGCTCGGTCGTGGTGGCGCCCGGCAAGGCCTACGAACCCGTGCGTGACAAGCTCGTGGGGGCCGCCAAGCGGCTCCGCCTGGGCTACGGGCTCGATCCCGACGTTGACCTGGGGCCGGTCGTGTCCGGGCGGCACCGCGAGCGCGTGCTGTCCTACATCGAGGCCGGCCGGAACGAGGGCGCCGATCTGCTGCTCGACGGCCGCCGGCCCGAGGTGGCGCGCTATCCCGCCGGCCAGTTCGTGGGCCCCACCGTATTCGACGGCGTGGAACCCGAGATGACGATCGGGCGCGAGGAGATCTTCGGCCCGGTCGCCTCGGTGACGCGCGTGAGCGACCTCGACGAGGCGATCGACAAGGTGCAACGCTCACGCTACGCGAACGCCACCTCGATCTTCACCACCAGCGGGAAGGCCGCCCGCGAGTTCCGCTACCGCGTGGGCGTCAGCATGATCGGCGTCAACATCGGCGTCGCCGCCCCGATGGCCTTCTTCCCGTTCGGCGGCACGAAAGGATCGTTCTTCGGCGACCTCAAGGCGCACGGGCCGGATGCCGTGGAGTTTTATACTGATAAGAAGGTAGTGATTTCACGGTGGTGAGACGGCCGGTGACCGGAATTGAACCTGCGGGCTCACGGACGCCATCGCACCGACTTCCCGGTAACCGGTCACCGTTTCGTTCAGCGCCACGAAGTCCCCACTTGCCGAGAAAGCTATGCGCACCGTCACCGGCGGCCTCATCCAAATGTCCAACCCCATCAACGACGCCGGCGCGCCGGTCGAGACGATCAAGGCGGCGATGACGGAGAAGCACCTGCCGGTGATCGAGGAGGCGGGGAAACGGGGCGTCCAGATCCTGTGCCTGCAGGAGATCTTCAACGGGCCGTACTTCTGCCCCAGCCAGGACGCGAAGTGGTGCGACGTCGCCGAGCCGATTCCGGGGCCCACGGTCGAGCAGATGCAGGCACTCGCGAAGCGGCACCAGATGGTGATGATCGTGCCGATCTACGAGCGTGAGATGGCGGGCGTGTACTACAACACGGCCGCCGTCATCGACGCCGACGGCCGCTACCTCGGCAAGTACCGCAAGAACCACATCCCGCATACCGCCGGCTTCTGGGAGAAGTATTTCTTCAAGCCCGGCAACCTCGGCTATCCGGTGTTCCACACGCGGTACGCCACCGTGGGCGTGTACATCTGCTACGACCGCCATTTCCCGGAGGGCGCCCGGCTCCTGGGGCTGAACGGCGCGGAGATCGTGTTCAATCCATCCGCCACCGTGAAGGGCCTGTCGCAGTACCTCTGGAAGCTCGAGCAGCCGGCTCACGCGGTCGCCAACGGTTATTTCATGGGGTGCATCAACCGGGTGGGCACCGAGGCGCCGTGGAACATCGGAGAGTTCTACGGCACCAGCTACTTCGTGGATCCGCGCGGCAACTTCCTGGCGGAGGGAAGCGCCGACGAGGACGAGCTGGTGGTGGCGGAGTTGAACCTCGACATGATCGAGGAGGTGCGGCGGACCTGGCAATTCTATCGCGACCGGCGGCCCGAAACCTACGACGGGATGGTGGCCCAATTACCGTGACCCCACCCCACCACCACCCCGTAGGCCTCACTCCTCACTGTGTCTGGCTTATTCGGAGACTCGACAAACGCACCGATGCCCCTATTGATCAAGAACGGCCGGATCATCACGGAATCGGACGACTACGTCGCGGACGTCTACTGTCACGACGAGACGGTGACGCGCATCGAGCCGGGAATCGATCCGAAGGGACTCCCCATGGCGTCCGCCCCGTTGGAGGTGATCGACGCGACAGGGAAGTACGTGCTGCCGGGCGCCATCGACCCCCACGTGCACATTCATTTGCCCTTCATGGGCACCCATGCGATCGACGACTACGAGTCGGCGAGCAAGGCGGCCCTGGCCGGTGGGACCACCATGCTGATCGAGATGATCTGTCCGGGCCCAGGGGACCAGCCGTTCGACGCGTTCGAGCTGTGGCGCTCCAAGGCGGAGGGGCTCGCCGCCGTGGACTACACGTTCCACATGTCGGTGGTCCGATTCGAGGAGAAGGTCCGTCCACAGTTCACGAAGATCGTGCAGGCCGGCGTGTCGTCGTTCAAGGTGTTCCTGGCGTACAAGGGCGCGCTGGATCTGTCCGACGAGCACCTGTTCGCCGCGCTGGAGACGGCGCGGGGGCTGGGCGTGATCGTGACGGCGCACTGCGAGAACGCGGAAGCCGTGGACGCCATGCAGCGTCGGCTCCTGGCCGCCGGCCGGACCGGCCCCGAATGGCACGGCCCGTCGCGGCCGCCCCTGGTCGAGGCCGCGGGCGTCCACCACCTCTGCGCGTTCGCGCAGCTCACCGGGGCGCACGTGTACACCGTGCACACCTCGTGCGACGAAGCGGTGCGCGAGGCCCTGGGCGCGCGGCATCGGGGTGTGAACGTCTGGATCGAGGTGGTGACGCCCCACCTCGTGCTCGACGAGTCCTACGCCGAGCGTCCGGATTTCGAGGGCGCCAAATACGTCATGTCGCCGCCGCTCCGCCACAAGTCGAACCAGCGAGTCTTGTGGAACGGCCTCAAGAGCCGCGCCATCAGCACGATCGGCACCGACCATGCGCCGTTTCGGTACGCGGAACAGAAGGTCATGGGCAGGGCCGATTTCACGAAGATCCCCAACGGTATCCCCACGATCCAGGAGCGGCTCGATCTGGTCCACACGTACGGCGTGCGGACGGGACGGATCGACCTGCGCACAATGGTGGACGCCTGCGCCGCGCAGCCCGCGCGCCTGTTCGGCCTCTACCCGCGGAAAGGCACCGTCCGGATCGGCGGCGACGCCGACCTCGTGGTCTACGATCCCGCCTACCGGGGGACCTTCTCGCACGCCGCGAGCCATTCCAAGGTCGACTACAACGCCTACGAGGGCTGGGAGCGCCACGGCCGCGCCGAGATCGTGACCGTGCGCGGTCAGGTCCAGGCCCGAGACGGGGAGTTCGTCGGCACCCTCGGCCGGGGCAGGTTCCTGGAGCGGGAGGCGACGCACGGAGACTAAATAGTAAGGTGTGAGGAGTGAGGAGTGAGGAGGCTGCCCCGCCACCACTCCTTACTCTTTACTCCTTACTCCTTACTCCTTACTCCTCACTGAGGCACCCATGGATTCACGTACCGTTCGACAGAAACACAGCGATTTCCTCTTCCCCTGCGTCGCCAACTACTACGACGAGCCGGTCGTGCTCACGCAGGGGAGCGGCTGTTGCGTGCGGGATGCGGACGGGCGCGACTACCTCGACTTCTTCGGCGGGATCGTCACGCTGGGACTGGGGCATGCGCACCCGGACGTGTCGGCGCGGATCAAGCAGCAGGTGGACACGCTGCTGCACACCTCGACGCTCTATCCCACCCGGGAGATCGTCACGGTGGCGGAACGGCTGGCGCGGCTCACGCCCGGCAAGCTCACGAAGAGCTTCTTCACGACCAGCGGCACCGAGGCCGACGAGACGGCCATCCTGCTCGCCAAGATCTACACCGGGATGCAGGAGATCATCGTGCTGCGCCACAGCTACGCCGGCCGCAGCGCGCAGGCCATCGCCATCACCGGCCACGCGCCGTGGCGGCTCATCCCGGCCCAGGTGCCGGGCATCAAGCATGCCGTCTCGCCCTACTGCTATCGCTGCCCGTTCGGGCTCGAGTACCCGTCGTGCGAGGTGCGGTGCGCCCAGGATCTCGAGGAGCTGATCCGCACGGAGACGTGCGGCCGGCCGGCGGCGTTCCTGGCGGAGCCCATCCAGGGTGTGGGCGGCTTCATCACGCCTCCCAAGGAGTACTTCGAGATCGCGGTGGGCATCGTCCGGAAATACGGCGGCCTGTTCATCTGCGACGAGGTGCAGACGGGTTTCGGCCGCACGGGCAACCACTGGTGCGGCATCGAGCACTGGGGCGTCGAGCCGGAGATCATGACGTTCGCGAAGAGCATCGCGAACGGGTTCCCGGTGGGTGCCACGATCGCGACCGACGAGGTGGCGGGCGCGTTCACCGGGCTCTCGCTCTCCACGTTCGGCGGCAACCCGATCTCCATGGCCGCGGCCGACGCCACGCTCGACGTGATGGAGCGCGAGAACGTCCCCATGCGCGCCGCCGAGCGTGGCCGGCAGCTGCGCGGGCACCTGGAGGCGCTCCAGGAGAAGTATCCCTTCCTCGGCGACGTGCGCGGCAAGGGGCTCATGCAGGCACTCGAGCTGGTGGAGGATCGTCGCACCCGGGAGCCAGCGCCCAAGAAGACCGCCCAACTGATGGAGGCGGCCAAACGGCACGGGTTGCTCATCGGCAAGGGCGGGCTGTACGGCAACGTGATCCGCCTGGCGCCGTCGATGCTCATCGAGGCGCACGAGGTGGACGACGGTGCCCGGCGCCTGGATCTGGCGCTGTCGGAGGTCACGTGAGCCACGCGGCCCGCGTGTTCGACGCGTCGCTGAGCAACCCCGACCTCCTCCCGGTCGGCGAGGTGCGCCGCAGCTGGAACGCGTGGAACTTCGCGGCGCTGTGGGTGGGAATGGCGATCACGATCCCCACCTACACGCTCGCGTCGAGTCTCGTCGAGCGCGGCTGGAGCTGGCAGGCGGCGGTGGGCTCGGTGATGCTCGGCAACGTGATCGTGCTCGTTCCGATCGCGCTCAACTCGCACGCGGGGACGCGCTACGGCGTGCCGTTCCCCGTGCTGTCGCGGGCCGCATTCGGCGTCTTCGGCGCCAACGTCCCCGCCCTGCTGCGGGCGATCGTGGCGTGCGGCTGGTTCGGCATCCAGACGTGGATCGGCGGGTTCGCGATCTTCAAGCTCCTGGAGGCCCTGTGGCCCGGCATCGCCACCCTGCCGCTGCTGCTGCCCGAATGGGTGGGCCTGAGTACGGGCGAGTTCCTCTGCTTCATGGCCTTCTGGACGATCAATCTGTGGATTGCCGTGAGCGGGATGGACTCGATCAAGTTCTTGGAGACGTGGGGGTCGCCGTTCCTCCTGCTCGTCGGCGCCGCACTCTTCGTGTGGGCGTGGCAGCGTGCCGGCGGCCTGGGACCGATGCTGGAAAACCCCGAGCGACCCGAGGGCGGCGCCGGGCTGGGCACCGTGTTCGGCGCGGGGCTCACGTCCGCCGTCGCGTTCTGGGGCACCATGGCGCTTTCGATCCCCGATTTCTCGCGCTTCGCCAAGAGCCAGAAGGACCAGATCGTCGGACAGGCGGTCGGGCTTCCCGTGACCATGGCGGTGTTCGCGTTCATCGGCGCCGCCGTGACCAACGCCACCGTCGTGATCTTCGGCACGCGGATCGGCGACCCCGTGGAGCTGCTCTCACGCGTGGGCGGGCCGCTGATGGTCGTGATCGCGATGCTCGGCCTCACGGTCGCCACGCTCACCACCAACATCGCCGCGAACGTGGTGGCCCCGGCGAACGGCTTCGCCAACATGGTACCGTCCAAGATCTCGTTCCGCGCGGGCGCCGTCATCACGGCGATCGTCGGCATCTTGATGTTCCCGTGGCGGCTCTACAGCGACGCGCAGAACTACATCTTCACGTGGCTCATCGGCTACGGGGCGCTGCTCGGGCCCGTGGCGGGGATCCTCATCGTCGACTACTTCGTGCTGCGGCGCGGCCGGCTGGAGGTCGACGAGCTGTACCGCCGCCACGGCCCGTACGAGTACACGGGCGGGGTGAACTGGCTCGCGATGCTGGCGCTCGCCCTCGGCGTGGCACCGAATCTCCCCGGCTTCCTCGGCGCGCTCGGCGTCGCCGAGGTGTCCGCTCTGTGGAGCACGATCTACAACTGGGCCTGGTTTGTCGGGTTCTTCCTGGCGGGCGGAGTCTACCTGGCCGCGATGCGGGCGCGGGCGCCGACCCTGATCGGCGAGAGAGAGGGAAGGCAGTGAGGAGTGAGGAGTAAGGAGTGAGGAGTGAGGAGTCGTGCGGGGCGGCTCCATGCCACAGCCCCGTGCCATACGCCATACGCCATACGCCGGTCATGACCGAACCGAACCTCGCACCGCTGCTTCGTCCCGACGAGCTTCACCTCCGCTTCGCGGACATCGCGCCGCCGCTCACGGTGGACGCGGCGTTGCTCGAGGCGACGAAGTGCCTGTTCTGCTACGACGCGCCCTGCACCACCGCGTGCCCGACGCACATCGACGTCCCGGCCTTCATCAAGAAGATCGCCACTGGCAACCTGCGGGGCTCGGCGCGCGTGATCCTCGACGCCAATCCCATGGGGCATTCGTGTGCCCGGGCGTGCCCGGTGGACGTGCTGTGCGAGGGCGCGTGCGTCCTGAACGACCGGGACGAACAGCCGATCAAGATCGCGCTGCTACAGCGGCACGCCACCGATTACGTGCTCGACCGCGGCATCGCGCTGTTCGCGCCGGGCCCGGACACGGGGAAGGCCGTCGCCGTGATCGGCGCCGGGCCCGCGGGGCTCTCGTGCGCGCAGGACCTGCGGCGCCTCGGCCACGCAGTGACCGTGTACGACGCGAGGCCGCAGCCGGGCGGGCTGAACACGTATGGGATCGCCGAGTACAAGATGCGACCGCCCACCGCCGTCGCCGAAGCCCGGATGATCCTCGACCTCGGCGTGACGCTGCGGAGCGGGGTCGTGGTGGGCCGTGACGTCGCCTTCGAGCAGCTCGATCGCGAATACGACGCCGTGCTCGTCGCCGTCGGGCTCGGAGCCACCCGGCGCCTCGGCATCCCCGGCGAGGATCTGCCCGAAGTACACGAGGCCCTGGCATTCATCGAGCGGCTGAAGAGCCGTCCATATGCGCAGACGCGGGTGGGCCGGCGCGTGGTCGTGATCGGTGCGGGCAACACCGCGATCGACGCGGTCACCCAGGCCAAACGGTTGGGGGCGGAACGGGCAACCATCGTCTACCGGCGCGGGCGCGAGGACATGCCCGCCTTCGACTACGAGGTCGAGCTCGCGAAGCAGGACGGCTGCGAGTTCCTGTTCTTCACCGTGCCAAAGCGTATCCTGGGCGACGGCCACGTCACCGGCATCGAGTGCGCCCGCGCGGAGCCGGGCCCGCCCGATCCGGACGGCCGCCGCCCCGTCACGGAAGTCCCCGACAGCACCCACGTCATCGCGTGCGACATGGTGCTCGAGGCCCTCGGTCAGGAGCCGCTCGGCAAGCTGGCGCGGAGCGCGGGACTCGTCGTCAAGGACGGCGGGCGGATGGCGAGCACCCGGCAGGGCGTATTCGTGGCCGGCGACTGCGCCAACGGCGGCGCGGAGATTGTCGATGCGGCGGCGGAGGGGAAGCGGGCCGCGAGAGCGATCGATGAGTTCTTGAGGGGCGGTGGCGGGACGGTGAGGGAGGAGCGGTGACCGGAGGGAGAAGCGGTGACCGATGACCGGTGACCGGGTCTGAAACCTCGAGGTCACCGATGGCCGGGCCGAGCATCCGGTCACCGGTCACCGGTCACCGGTCGGTTCCACCGGTCACCGGTCGGTTTCACCAACGGAGTGCGCAATGCCAGATCTAACCACGACCTTCGCCGGCATCTCTTCGCCAAACCCCTTTTGGCTCGCCTCCGGGCCGCCTACCAACACGTACGGGCAGGTGGCGCGGGCGTTCGACGCCGGGTGGGGCGGCGCGGTGTGGAAGACGGTGGGGGAGCCAATCATCAACGTGTTCTCGCGCTACGGTTCGGTCGACCTCGGTGCCACGCGGATGATGGGCTTCAACAACATCGAGCTGATCACCGACCGGCCCATCGAGGACAACCTCGCCGAGATCGCCGAGGTCAAGCGGTGCTACCCGAAGCACGCAGTCATCGTGTCGCTGATGGTCGAGAGCAAGCGTGAGACGTGGCACCAAGTGGTGCGCCGCACGCAGGATACCGGCGCCGACGCCATCGAGTTGAACTTCGGCTGCCCGCACGGCATGAGCGAGCGCGGGATGGGCAGCGCCGTCGGCCAGGTGCCGGACTACACGTGCCAGATCACCGAATGGGTGAAGGAAGTGTCGGCGATTCCCGTGATCGTCAAGCTGACGCCCAACGTCACGGACGTGCGCTACATCGCCCGGGCGGCTGTGCAGGGCGGGGCCGACGCGCTCTCGCTGATCAACACGATCAACTCGATCGTGGGCGTCGACCTCGAGACGTTCGCGCCGTACCCGACCGTGAGCGGCAAGTCGAGCCACGGCGGCTATTGCGGCCCGGCGGTGAAACCGATCGCGCTGCACCTCGTGTCGGCCGTGGCCGGCGATCCGGCCGTGACCGTGCCGATCTCCGGCATCGGCGGCATCGCCACCTGGCGCGACGCCGCAGAGTTCATCGCGCTCGGTGCGGGCACGGTGCAGGTGTGCACCGCGGTGATGCACCACGGCTTCCGCATCGTCGAGGATCTCATCGACGGCCTCGACAACTGGATGGCCGAGCGCGGCCTGCCCGCTATCGCCAACTTCGCAGGCCGCGCGGTGCCCAACGTCGTGGGCTGGGAGGACCTCGACCTCAACTACCACCTCGTGGCGCACATCGACCAGGAGAAGTGCATCGGGTGCGAGCTGTGTTACGTGGCGTGCGAGGACGGCGCCCACCAAGCGATCAAACGGGTGCGTCCGGGCAACGGGGAAAAGGGGGAAAGGGGAAGGAGGAAGGGTGCGACGCCTGTGGTCGAGATCGTCGAGGAAGCCTGCGTCGGATGCAACCTGTGCTCGCAGGTGTGCCCCGTGCAGGGCTGCATCACGATGGAGCGGATCCCGAACGGCGCCGCCGGCGTGACGTGGAAGGAATACGCCGCCGGCCAGGGAAAGCTGGCGCCGCGGTCGGACGCCTTTCATACGATCCAATTGCGGTGAGCGAAGTGATGGGGCGGGTGACCGTCTCGCCACCTCTCAGTTCTCACTCCAAAGAGCATCATCGGCTTCGGCATTCCGGGCGGTGGTCCCGCGCCCCTCGGCTCGCTGTTCGGCGGCGCTTCGAGCGTGCATGTTGCGTTCTTCCCATCCGAACAGGTGATGCTCGAGCCCCAGCTCAGCCTGTCCGTTCTCCGTGTCTCGAACGGCAGCAGCGAGACGCTGTTGAACGCGACCCTGGCGAGCCAGGTCGCCTACATGTTCTCGGGGGCGTCGGTCAGTTCCGGATACCTGGGAGGGAACCTGGCGCTCACCGTGATCGACGTATCCGGCGCCGATTCGGAAAACGACTTCGCCCTCGGCTTCGCGGTGGGCTACCGCGCCCTCCCCACGCCAAACGTCGCGGTCCGCATCGAGGGCGGGTACCGGCGGTGGCTCGATTTCGAGCTGAACGAGCTGAACGCGGCGCTGATCTTCGGCATCGTGATACCCTGAACGGCAGTCAGGAGTGAGGAGTGGGGAGGCTGCCGCCCCTCACTCCTCACTCCTCACCCCCCTTGCTGAGGATGCCCCGCACCCGCTCGAACAGCTCGGTGATGGTCCACGGCTTGGGAAGGAACGGCACCGCCGGATCGAGATAGGTACTCTCCCGGAGGTCGCGCGCGGTGTAGCCGCTCGTGAACAGCACCTTGACGGGGCTCTTCAGCCGCCGGATCGCGTCGTACAGATCCCGGCCGCCCATGCGGGGCATGATGACGTCCGTGATCACGAGGTCGATCTCCAGCTGCCTCGCGCGGAACGTCTGAAGCGCTTCCTCCCCGTCCGCCGCCACCAGCACGCGGTAACCGTGCCGCTCCAACGCACGCTTCATGGCGCTGCGGATGGCCGGCTCGTCCTCCACCACGAGAATCATCTCGGAGCCGGTTTCCCCATCGTCGCGCGGCGGCGCCACGGGCACGTCGGGGAGCGTGGCCGGGTCGGTGCTCAGCGGGAGATAGATCCGGACGGTGGTGCCCTGGCCCGGCGCGCTCACCACCTCCACGTAGCCGTTGTGCTGCTTCACGAGCCCGTAGATCATCGCCATCCCGAGTCCGGTGCCGACGCCGGGCGGCTTCGTCGTGAAGAACGGCTCGAACAGGCGCTCCCGGGTCGCCGCGTTCATGCCCACCCCCGTGTCGGTCACCGTGAGGCAGGCGTACTCCCCCGCGCTGAGGCGGGGGTGTTGCGCGACCTGTTCGTCGGGCAGCGGCCGCCGGCCCGTCGCGATGCGGAGGGTGCCGCCGTCCGGCATGGCGTCGCGCGCGTTCGTCACCAGGTTGAACACGATCTGCTCGATGGCGTTCGGATCCACCTCGACCACCCCCGTCTCGTCGCCCGCGAGCTGGATCTGGATGTGCTCCGGGACGAGGCGGGGGAGCATCGCGGACACGTCCGCCACCAGGCGGCCGAGGTCGACGTGCCGCAGCTCGAGCTGGGTGCGGCGGCTGAACCCGAGGAGCTTCTTGATGAGCGCCGTGCCGCGGTGGGCGGCCCCCAGAATGTCCTCGATGTCCTCGCGCGGCTCGGCCGAGGGCGCCAGCGTCCGGGCGACGATCTCGGCATTGGCCATGATGACCGTGAGGAGATTGTTGAAATCGTGCGCGATGCCGCCGGTGAGCTGGCCCACGGCCTCCATCTTCTGGGCCTGCCGGAGTTGGGCCTCGAGCCGCCGCCGCTCGGTGATGTCGAGCGCCGCGCCCACGCACCCGGTGACGACGCCCGCGTCGTCGTGCAGCGGCTGCACGTGCGACTGGTACACGTTGCCGCCCCAGTTGACCTCGTAGCTGGCGGGCTGCCCCTCGAGGGCTCGGCGGTGCATCGCGATCGGGAGCGCCTTCGGATCGTCGGTGCCGAAGTACTCGAACAGGGTCTTTCCCACCACCTCGCCCGGCTGCATCCCGAGTCCCTGGAGCCCCGCGCCGAGCGTCGACGTGAACCGCAGCTCGCGATCCGTGGTCCAGAGGATCGCCGGCATCTGCTCGACCAGCAGGCGGAGCCGCGCCTCGCTCCGCCGCAACGCGTTCTCCGCCCGCTTGCGCTCCGTGATGTCGCGGTAGATCCCATACACGCCGACGGGGCCGCTCTCGATCGTAATGGGCGTCCCGATGATGGACACGTCCACCAGCGTCCCGTCCTTGCGGCGGCGCACCGTCTCGCGGGTCACCGTGTACCCCTGCGCCACGCGCCGGGTGAGATCCGCAGCCTCGCCGTGCAGCTCGCCGGGGGCGATGAGGGTGTCGATCGATTGGCCCAGCACCTCGTCGACCGTGTAGCCGAACAAGCGCGTGAACTCGGTGTTGGCCCGGAGGAGGCGGCCCTCATTGTCCACCGTGACGATCGCCTCCGGGGCGGACTCGAAGAGACGGCCCAGAAACGCCTGCTGCACGAGCAACGCCTCCTCGGACCGCTGCGCCCCGCGGAGCAACGTCCCGACCCGCACCACGCCGAGCAACACGAGGGCCGCACCGCCCAGCGCGAGCATATGGAGCCACCCGGGGTGGGCGGCGCCGTCGGACGCCCCCACGTGGCGCGCGAACGTGATCGCCCGCTCGAGGGCCATCACCACGAGCGCGGCGGCGATGAGCGCCCAGGCCGAGCGTCGCCCGCGCGCGTGCACCAGCCACACGGCCGCACCGGCGGCGGTGAGCTGGAGGACGACCGTGGCGCCGATGGCGAGAACGAGGAGGTCGCTCACGAGGGCTGCGCTCTTGGGTTACGAGTTGCCGGTCAGGGCTTCTGGGTTCCGAGATGCACGGCAGTCGGCAGTCCGGCCACCGCATGCGCTCGGCGCGCTTCTTACGGAACCCGCTGATCTTGGGGAGGTTGGTGCGATACGGCAACCGGCTGCGTCGGCGGTGATCACGCGGTGCTCGAGACCCCTTATCTTCCCGAGGACGAGACTCCGGGTCTTGGCGTGCCGCCGGCCGTTTCGACTGCCAACTCCCGGCTGCCGGCTACCGCCTCGATCGAGGTATCTATCTAACAACAAACAAAAGGCTTACGCGATCGATGGCGAACATCGACATTCGTCACGACGAGGAGCGCGGCCGGTTCGTCGCCGACCTCGAGGGCGAGGACGCCTACCTGGAATACTCGCCGGCGGGCGAGGGCCGTCTGGACTTCACCAGCACGTTCGTGCCGCCGTCCCACCGCCATCAGGGGATCGGCGAGCGCATCGTGAAGCACGCGCTGGCGTACGCGCGGGAGAGGGGGTATGAGGTGATTCCGACATGTCCGTTCGTGCGGCAGGTGATCGAGGAGCATCCGGAGTATTTGGAGGGGTGAGCGGTGGGCGTGGGCAGAGAGGGGTGACCGGTCGTCTCACCCTACCGCAATTACCGCCCGCTAACTACTTTGCCAGGCTGCCATGGCCGAAATCTCACTGCGAAGCAGCAAGATGCTGCTGATGTCGGGCGGGGCCAACCTCGTGCTGGCGGAGGCGATCGCGGCTCAGCTGCATCAGCCGCTGTGCCAGGTGACGATCCGTCGATTCGCCGACGGCGAGATCTTCGTCAAGATCGATGAGAACGTGCGGGGGCAGGACGTCTTCATCGTCCAGCCCACCAATCCGCCGGCGGAGAACATCCTGGAGCTGTTGCTCCTGATCGACGCGGCCAAGCGGGCGAGCGCGGCGCGGGTGAGCGCGGTGATCCCGTACTTCGGGTACGCGCGCCAGGACCGCAAGGACCAGCCCCGGGTGGCCATCAGCGCCAAGCTGATGGCCAACATCATCACCACGGCGGGGGCCGAGCGGGTGCTGGCCATCGATTTTCACCAGCACCAGCTCCAGGGGTTCTTCGACATTCCGGTGGACCATCTGTATGCCGCCCCGGTGCTGATTCAGCACTACCGGCAGAAGGCGCTCGACAAGCCGGTGATCGTGGCGCCGGACGTGGGGGCGGCGAAGATGGCCCGCGGCTTCGCCAAGCGACTCGATGCGTCGCTGGCGATCATCGACAAGCGCCGGCCGTCGGCGAACATCGCCGAGGTGGTCAACGTCGTCGGCGAGGTCGAGGACCGGGACTGCCTGATCGTCGACGACATGATCGACACGGCCGGCACCATGTCCGAAGCCGTGAACGCCCTGCACCGGCTCGGCGCCAAACGGGTGTTCTGCAGCGCGTCGCACGCGCTCCTCTCGGGCCCCGCCGTGGACCGGCTGTCGGCCACCAAGGTGGAGGAGGTCGCCGTGACCAACACGGTCTGGCTCCCCGAGGCGCGGCGGTTCGACCGCCTGAAGATCCTCTCGGTGGCCCCGCTGCTCGCTCAGGCGATCCGGTTTACGCATTCGGATCAGTCAGTTAGTTCGTTGTTTGATTGAGGCAGCGCGACAGAGCGATAGCGGCGCCAGGAGCGGCAGAGCGGCAGGCGCGGCAGGCGCGGCAGGCGCGGCAGGAGCGGCAG
>Ga0256864_1000417_pt1 | contig 15684 bp, 14 predicted proteins | sample RVTome_11_FD_187336 | JGI IMG/M metagenome (GOLD analysis project Ga0256864, IMG submission 187336) | Soil microbial communities from uranium-contaminated site in the Upper Colorado River Basin, Wyoming, United States - RVT147D111 HiSeq ... | reverse complement strand
CCACTCCAGAAACTGTTGCAGCTCGCGCCTCGCCTTGGGGGGGATCTCGAGCTCCTGCAACCACACCGACCGGTTGGCCCGGCGGTAGAGCTCCACGTACGATGGACCTGGAAATCCCTGCATCCAGTACCACATCCGGCCCTGAAGGAAGCGGAGCACGAAATTTTCCTGCCGCAGATCGAATAGGCCGTAGTTGTAGGCCCTATCGGTGCCCTGCACCGGATCGTGAATCCAGATGGCGTTGTGCCCGAACCGCTCCCAGACGCGCTTGCCCGGGCCCATCGTCATCAGGTAGACGGTAAGCTCGGGTGGACGGGCGGACGGGCGGACGGGCGGGCGATCCTGCGCAAGAACACCGCTCGCCAGAAGGGGCAGGAATGTCATGGGTAACAAGCATTCCTGGGTCAGCCATCTCGCCACCCGGCTCCTTGTCCGTCTGTCCGCCTGACCGCCTGCCCGTCCGTCCGCCCTCACAGAACCACGTCTCGCCCGTCGAGCGCCGAGCGATAGATGGCATCAACGACCTTGTGTAGTGTAAGGTGCTCTTCCAGCGAGGGGAGTCTCGCCTCTCCGGCGATTGCCGCCTGAAAATGGGCCCACTCCGCCCGATAGGAGGCGGTGAAGGCATTTTCCCGACTCACCGAACCGGTGGGCGACACGTCCACTGCCACCCCGTGCAGCTCCTTCCACACGTTGAGCGGATTGATGCCGGCGCTGCCTTTGCTGCCCCGCAGCCCGACGCCGAATCGCTCTCCCCCTCCGAGGTAGCGCCAGGTGACGTCGACGAAGATCGACGCGCCGTTCTCGCAGATCACGAACGCGCTACCCGATTGCTCGACGGCGCGATCCCGGCCGGACTGATCAAGCGTGGCGCTTACTCGAGTTGGGGGGGAGCTGCCCCCCAGCCACAAGCCCAGATCCAGAATCGAGAGTCCGAGATCGAGCATTGCTCCGCCGCCCGCCTGCTCTCTTCGCTGACGCCAGCCGAGCTGGGTGCGCCCCGGCCGGAACACATGCCAGCTCCCCCGGATGCTTTCGATGGTGCCGAGCTCTCCGCTCTGGACGAAGCTCCTTACGATCTGAACGTCGGGGCGATAGCGATGATTCATGCCGACCATCAGTACCCGGCCGCGCTTCTCCACTGCACGGAGAATGCGTTGGACGCTGACCGCGGACATGGCGAGTGGCTTTTCCACCAGCACGTGCCGATCGGCGGATAACGCCGCGAGGATGTGCGATTCGTGGAGGTGGTTGGGCGAGCAGATGACCACCGCATCGACCGCCTCGAAGCGCAGGAGCTCCTCGATGTCGTCGAAGGCGTCCTTGATCCCGAACCGGTCGGCCAGAGCCCGGGCCTTGGGCAGGTCAGTATCGCAGATCGCCTGTACTTCGACGCTCCGCATCTTCTTCAGCACGGGGAGGTGCGCTACCTGCGCGATCGCACCTCCACCGACGATCCCGATCTTGAGACGCTCGCCTGTGGCACCGCTGCGACCGGCGGTCATGGTTCCCCCTTGATCAGTAGCGGCGCTCCAGCCTGGTGCCCGGATAGTACGCCGCCAGAATCTGGTGATAGCTCTGCCCTGCGCGGGCCCGGCCCACGGCGCCCCACTGGCAGAGCCCGACGCCATGGCCTGCTCCCATTCCTTCAGCGGCGAGCCGAGTGACGCCCGATCCCCCACCGGTCACGATCAGGTCGAACGCGTTGCTCTTCAGCATCTCGCCGGTGGCGGGACGCAGCACCCGGCGGATCGCGGTTCCATCTACCCTGACCTCCGAGCCCCCGAGTCCGATCGTGAGCTGGTCCACCCGGCCCGAGGAGGTGCGCCTGGTGACCCTGACGTCGGTCACATGGGGGACCTGGCCGCCAGACACGCTCGTCGCCCGAAGATTGCGCTGCAAGGTGGCCCGGAGTGTCTCGCCGGTCCACTCCTCGTGCCAGCGGTACCGCGGCGAAATGCTGCAGTACACCGCGCCGTTGGGTGCTTCATCGGGCAGCGAGCGAAGGTACGGCCGGGCGGCACCGCGGAAGACCTCGAATCCATCCGCGGTTCGGCCACCGCAGGTGGAGTAGTAGAGGGCCTCTATTGCTGCGCCGTGATAGGTAATCACGCGGCCGCGGGTGGCGGCCACGGCCGCCCGGCCTTCCGGGGTCTCCGACCCAACGCCGCCGTATACCTGATCGGCGACGGTGGCATACAGATCGAAGCCCTGCCCGCGCCAGCGGCGCAGATTTCGAAGCGCGTAGGTTCTGGAGACTACCGCCTGCGCTTGGAGGGCAGCCTGCTCGGTCGAGCTGCGCCGACCCATCTCCGCCGAGACCACGCCCAGCAGATACGCTTCCATGCCCACACGGTTCACCACCGTCAGACCGGTTCGATCACGCAGGACCTCGGCCAGGCCGCGGTAGGTCCGTCCATTCACCCGAACGCCCGCGTTCCGATCGATCGGGGCCAGAGTTACCGCATCCAGCCTTGGAGACACCCAGCCATTCGGGCTCACCAGGGTAATGCCGTTGCCGGAGACCGCGACCTGCCAGCTCTCACCGGAGGGGATCGTGGCGATGCGGGATCCGTCCGGCTCGTTTATGGCTAGCGGTCCAGTTCCACCGACGCGGGCCGACCCCGCACCGATCACCAGGCCGATCCGGACCTCGACCTCTCCCGCTGAGGGTGCCGGCGGTCCGGGCCGCATGGTGGCTACGGGACCGGTGGTGCAGCTCGCGAGCGTCCCGACGATCAGCGCGAGGGTGGTCCGCCAGGGCCCGGTCCGGCTAGCTCCGGTAATTGCCAAACTTGAGCTCGATCCCGAAATCCTGGCCTTTGAGCAATGCGATCACGTTTTGCAGCTCGTCGCGTGAAGGCGCTGTGATGCGCACCTCGTCACCCTGAATGGCGGCCTGCACCTTCTTGAATCCGCCGTCCTTGACTGCCTTCACGATTCGCTTGGACACATCCTGGGCAATGCCCTGGGTGAGGCTGAGCGTGCGCCGAACACTCTGGCCGGTGGCCTGCTCGAGGTCGCCCAGCTTCAGGTTCTTCACCGGAACGCCCCGCTTGACCATCTTGGTCTTGAGCACGTCCACCAGCGCGTCCATGCGGAACTCGTCATCTGCACTCAGGCGGATCTCGGCCTTCGCGCGATCGAAATCCACGCCGCAGTGAGTGCCCTTGAAATCGTACCGCTGGCCGATCTCCTTGAGGGTTTGATTCACCGCGTTGTCGACCTCTTGCAGGTCGGCGCCGGTGGACACGTCGAACGAGGCATTGGTGGCCATAGAAATCGCTGCAGGGCTACGGAGAGTGAGTAAATGGTCCGAACGCCGGAAGAATTACCCCGCCGGTGGCGGTGCAGCAAGCGCCACGACCAGCGGTCCACCACTCGGCTTGACAGCCTTTGCGGCCAGCTATAGTGTAACCCGACAGCGGCGCGTTCGAGACGCATCTTGACCGAGGCCCGGACCACTCTGATGGTCGGGCTTTTTCATTGCCGACTCGCGAGGGAGCGCCGTGGCCTGCGTGACTTGTTTCCATCACCTGCCCAGCGGGAGGTTCCATGTCAGTCATTGATGAGCTGCTTGAAGCCAATGGCGAGTACGCCAGAACGTTCGATCGTGGCGAGTTGCCGATGCCGCCGGCACGGAGGCTCGCCGTGGTCACCTGTATGGACGCGCGCATCGTCCCGTCACGTCAGCTCGGCCTCGAGGAAGGAGACGCCCACGTCATTCGGAATGCGGGCGGACGGGCTCATGACGCGCTCCGCTCCCTGGTGATCTCCCAGCGCCTGCTTGGCACCAACGAGATCGCAGTCATTCATCATACCGATTGCGGGATGCTCACGTTCACCAATCCTGACCTGCACGCAAAGGTGAAGCAGGACCTCGACGTGGATTCGACCGGGATCGACTTCTTGCCGTTCACCGATCTCGAGGAGAGCGTGCGGGAGGATGTGGCCTTCCTGCTGTCGTCACCTCTTATCCCTGGCGACGTCCTGATCCGTGGCTTCGTCTACGACGTCCGAACCGGCAAGCTGAGTGAGGTCCACTTCGAGGCCGCGGTCGACCGGAGATGACAAGGACCATCCACGGAGCGCGTTCTTGATCGAGGGGGATCAGGTGGAGCGGAGGCTTCGGGGCTAGGCGAGGAAGCTCTCGAGTGCGCGCGCCCTGCTGACGTGGCGCAGGCGGCTCAGCGCTTTCTCCTTGATCTGGCGCACGCGCTCACGGGTGATGCCCAGCAGGCTTCCGATCTCTTCCAGCGTCATCGGCTCGGGTCCGTCGAGGCCGAAATACAGCCGCAGAATCTTGGCCTCTCTCTCCTTGAGCGTGGAGAGGACCTCCTCGATCGATTCGGTGAGGGCGTGCTCGAACGTCTCGGAATCAGGCCCCGGATTCTGGGTGTCGGGCAGATAGTCGAGCAGCTTATTGTCCTCGCCCGGTGTGAGGGGGGCGTCGAGCGAGAGGTGATTCTGGGAGATCGAAAGCGTCTTCTGGACTTCTTCCATCGAGATGTCCATGCCTTCGGCAATCTCCGAAGGGGTCGGCTCGCGCCCGAGCTCCTGGAGCAGCGCCGAGGAGCGCTTGCCGATCCGATGCAGCGTGCCGGCCCGGTTGAGCGGCACCCGAACGATACGGCTCTGTTCGGCCAGCGCCTGGAGGATTGCCTGGCGAATCCACCAGACCGCATAGGAGATGAACTTGATACCCTTGGTCTCGTCGAACTTGTGGGCTGCCCGGATGAGGCCGAGGTTTCCCTCGTTGATCAAATCGGCGAGCGAGACACCCTGATTTTGGTACTTCTTAGCCACCGATACCACGAAGCGCAGATTGCTGCGAACCAGTTTATCCAGCGCTTCTTCTTCCCCGACGCGAATGCGCTGCGCCAGGTTGACCTCTTCCTCTTGAGGGATCAGGGGATACTTGCTGATCTCGCGTAGGTACTGGTCCAGCGACCCTTCGTCGAACGACGGGCCGCGCTTACCAGAACCGACCTGCATTGGACGCATGCGACTCAACCTCGTACTGAACAGGGAGTCACTCGAATGGCGGAGGCATCGAGAGGACTTCGGGGAACCTTACTCTGCGGTGAAGGACTGCGCAATGGAGTCGGGAGTCGGGAGTCGAGAGTCGGGAGCTAGGACCTTGTGATCTGGGTCACGAGTGACCAAAGGGCCGCTACCAAACTCTGCCTCGCACTTCCAATCCGACTCCCACTTGGTGGCTCCTGACTCCCGACTCCCGACTCCCGACTACACATCATACGCATCTATCTGCGCCCGCTGGAGCTTTCCCGAGTAATCCACGTAGCACACCTTGGTCTCGGAGTAGAACTGGTACACCTCCCACCCACCCTCCCGATGACCATTCCCCGTCGCCTTGACCCCGCCGAATGGTAGGTGTGCCTCGGCCCCGATGGTCGGAGCGTTGACGTAGGTGATCCCATTCTCGAGCTCCTGCATGGCGCGGAAGGCCAGATCCACGTCGCCGGTGTAGATCGAGCTGGACAGCCCGTAGCGCACGTCGTTGTTGACCTTGACCGCCTCGTCGAAGGAGCCCACCCGGATAACGCTCAACACCGGCCCGAAGATTTCCTCCTGCTCCAGCCGGCTCTTGGGCTTCACCCCCGCAAATACGGTCGGCTGATAGAACCACCCCTGCTCGAGAGTGCTCCCGGAGGGCACCTTGCCGCCGGTAACCAGCTCCGACCCCTCCTTCCGGCCAATCTCCACGTAGCGCTTCACCTTCTCGCGCGAGGCCTCGTGAATCAGCGGACCCACATCGGTCTTTTCGGCCCGCCCGTCACCGAGCTTCAGCCCTTCCGCTGCCTCGCCAAGGCGGGTGAGAAAGCGGTCGTGCACTTTCTGATGGAGGATGAGGCGGCTCGTGGCGGTACAGCGCTGACCGGTGGTGCCGAAAGCACCCCATAGCACGCCCTCTAGCGCCAGGTCCAGATTGGCATCGTCCATGACGATCATCGCGTTCTTGCCGCCCATTTCGAGCGAGAGCCGCTTGTGCATCCGGCCACAGGTCTCGCCGATGATTGCTCCGGTCTCGGTGGACCCGGTGAAAGAGATGACCGGGATCTCGGGGTGCTCCACCAACGCCTTGCCCACCGTTTCGCCGCGGCCGTGGACCAGCTGGATGACCTCGGGCGGGAGACCTGCCTCGAGCAGGATCTCGACCAGAAGGTGCACCGTGTGGGGAACATCCTCGGACGGCTTGATGATGACCGAGTTTCCGCAAAGCAGGGCCGGGAACATTTTCCAGGTCGGGATGGCCAGCGGGAAGTTGAATGGGGTGATCAGGCCGACCACGCCGATCGGACGCCGGTAACTCATGGCCCATTTGGAGCGAAGCTCCGACGGAACCACCTGGCCGAAGAGGCGACGGCCCTCGGTCGCGGCGTAATAGGCGGTGTCGATCCCCTCCTGCACGTCACCCCGGGTCTCGGCTAGCACTTTGCCCATCTCGCGAGTCATCGCGTCCGCGATGGCCCCCTTCCTTTCTACCAGCAGATCCCCGACCCGACGCAGCACGTCGCCCCTCACGGGGGCGGGTGTACGTGACCAGAGATCGAAGCCCCGCTTAGCCGATCGGACCGCCGCGTCGACATCCCGCTGATCCGAATCGGGAAAGCGGCCGATCAGGTCGCTGGAGTCCGCTGGGTTGCGGTTGTCGAAGTAGGCGTCAGTGCTCGGAGCGACCCATTCGCCAGCGATGAAGTTCTTGAAGGTCTTGGCCATGTCCCGAGTCATCGTGGGGCGCATCGGGTGCGCCCGGTTAGTTGCCCGTCGGAGCCGGCACCGGGGCTGCAGCCGGCGGCTCTTCCGGGCAGGTCCAGGTGAGCGCCTGTCTGGCGTAGCCCACCCGCGGCAGGACCTCGCGCGTGAGCAGCACTGTAGCCCATGCGATTACCCCCAGGGAAAGCGCGTGAGCCAGCGCGCGTCGATGTGACCAGCTCGCCAGCCCCCCGAGCACGCCTATCACGAGGGCGAGGCCGGCCGCGAAGAGATAGAAGATGAGTTGGATCCCGCACAGCTTGTCGAACGGCCATATGGCAAGGCCGAGTGCAAGCACAAGGGCCAGGCCGGTCCAGAACCAGGTCAGCGCGACGAATCGCCGCCGCGTGGGGGTGAGCGGCTGGGCACCCGGCGATGGAGCGGGCGGCGGCGGCGAGGGTTGCCTCGCGATCGACCGGTCGATATCGGCGAGCTCCTTGTCCCAGTTCCTTGGTTCCTCAGTCATACTGGCTCCCGGGTGAGACCGTAGCGCTCGATCTTCTTGTACAGGTTGGAGCGGGGCATCCTCAACGCACGCGCGGTCTCCGACACGTTCCAGTCGTGCTCGCGCAGCTTCTGGGCAAGAAAGTTCTTCTCCGCCTCTTGCTTGAAGGTCTCGAAGGTTTGGGTGCCGGATGCATCGCCGGAGGGGCGCACGCTTCCCGGGCCCGGCAGCAGGTGGTCGATGTCTGAGGCGGTTACCACCTTGCCCGATGCCAGAATCAATCCACGCTCGACGGCGTTACGGAGCTCCCGGACGTTCCCGGGCCAGGCTCGGGTCTGCAGCCGGCGCACTGCATCGTCGGCAAACCGTCTTCCGGGAACCCCTGCACTCGCGGCCAGCTGCTCCGCGAAGTGAGCTACCAGAGCGGGGATATCCTCGGTCCGCTCCCGTAATGGTGGAACCTCGATCGGGACCACGTTGAGCCGATAGAGCAGATCGTCGCGAAAGCGGCCTTCCCCGATCTCGGCTTCCAGGTCCTTGTTGGTAGCGGCGAGAACCCGCACATCGACCTGGATCGATTTTGAGCCACCGATGCGCGTCACGACGCCTTCCTGCAGGACTCGAAGCAACTTGGCCTGGGCCGAAGGGGACATGTCGCCGACCTCGTCCAGAAACAGCGTTCCTCCGTCGGCCTGCTCGAATTTGCCGGCCCGATCGGCAAACGCTCCGGTGAACGACCCCTTCATGTGGCCGAACAGCTCGCTCTCGATCAGCTCGGACGGAATGGCGGCGCAGTTCACCTCGACGAACGGCCGGTCGCGCCGGGGAGAAGCCTCGTGCAGCGCGCGCGCCACCAGCTCCTTGCCGGTGCCGTTTTCACCGGTGATGAGGACCCGGGCGGCCGTGGGGCCGACCTTGTCGATGAGCTCTCGCACCGCCTTGAGCGCTACACTGCCGCCCACCATCGTGTAGCGGCTCTCGGTGGCTTCCCGGAGCCGGGTATTCTCGTCCACCAGCTCGGAATGCGCGAGGGCGTTCCGAACGGTCACCAGCAGTCGGTCAGCGTCGAGCGGCTTCTCCAGGAAATCGAACGCGCCACGCTGGGTGGCCTCGACTGCAGTCGCGATAGTACCGTGTCCCGATATCATCACCACCTGCGCCTTGGGGTCGAGGTCCCGGAGGCGGGTCAGGGTCTCGAGCCCGTCCAAGCCCGCCATCTTCACGTCGAGAAAAACCAGGTGGGGCCGGAACTCGGGGTAGACCGTGATCGCCTCACCACCGGACGAGGTAACCCGAACGACGAGGTCCTCATATTCCAGTACCTGCTTGAGAGCCTGCCGAATCCCGGCTTCGTCATCGACAATCAGGATCCGATGGCTCATGACTTTGGCGTTCCGAACAGGGTCGCGCCCGAGGGACGCACGCGAATCTCCCCAATCCCAGCCGGGATTCGCACTGGCAGGGTTCGCCGGGCCGTGTCACCGAAGGCCTTCGCAACCAGCTTGGGCACGGCGTCACGCGGGATGGGAATGTCTCGTATCGAGAAGGAGCGCACCGCCCACTCGGCCTTGCGCGGTTCAACGACCCGCAGTGGACCACCGGCTTTCACGGGCTCCCTCGACCGCAGCGCAACCGCGAGCGGTCCGATGAGCTCGCGAGGCAGCCTCGCGGTTGCGAGCATGGCACTGACAGCCACCTCCCCTTCTCCGAGCTCGACCTGGAGGGAATCCAGCTGGCGCCTCAGGGCAGGGTCGAGCCCCGATCCGATCAGCGACGCCACCTCCGACGCCGTGAGCACTACGGAGTCGGCCCTCCAGCCGTTGAGCGAGTCGATCTTAGACTGGGCGGAGATCAACGCGCGAGAGCCGGGCCTGCCGGTACCGGTCGGCTCCTCGGCCCGGCTCGACCAGTCGAATACCCGGTGCAGCTCGCCGGCCAGGCGGTCGCGGTAGAGCCACCCGACCGCCAGTGCGAGCACCAGTCCCATACCCCCAACCAGCTTGAATGGCGCCGCAAGACAACCCATTAGTGTCCGAGGTCCAGGGTAAGGCGGGACTCGTAGCGAGGTCCGCCGGTGGTCAGCACGCTTTCGTAGAGCACCAGCTCCTCGGCTACGAATGGGACCTGTTCGAATCCGTCCGCGTAGTCCTCGAGTCCACCGGGTGGGAGCCGCTGGCCTTCCCGCACGCGGCCCAACGTCACGTGGGGCTGGAAGGGCGCGCCCTCGGGGGGGAAGCCTATGGCCTCGGAGCCGCGCTCGATTCGATCCTGAAGCAGCTCGAGCGCCGGCGGCCCGTCGATCCCCACCCATAGCACCCGGGGGCGATTCCTGCTGGGGAACGCGCCCAGCTCCCCCAGTCGGAGTCCCAAGGCTCCCGCCCCCTCGGCTGCGTAGCGCAGTGCTTCACCAATCACGTCCAGCCGGTCGCCAGCTACCTCGCCGAAAAACTTGAGGGTCATGTGAACGCCCTCGTCGTGCACCCACCGGACCGGCCACCCGCCCTCACGCAGCCGCCCGAGCAGCTTGAGGATCTGCTGCCGAGCGGGATCCGGCACCGGCACCGCGACGAAGAGCCGCATCAGGGCAAAGCCGGCGGCGCCAGGGCGAGCAGCCCGCCGCGCCGGTACCCGTTAGGATCGAGCTCGACCGTGTCGAAACCCAGCTTCGCAAAGAACGCCTGGATCGTTCCCCAGTTCGTGCGCAGCCGATCCATTTGATCGGTAGCGACTTCGACTCGGGCCTTCTCGCCGTGGTGACGGACCCGGAGGTCACCGCTGACACCGAGGGTGCGCAGGTACGCCTCGCCCTGCTCCACCTGGCGTAGCCGGCCGGGGGTGATCCCGAGACCATACAGCACCCTGCTGGAGAGACACGGGGCAGCCGGAGCATTCCAGATTGGCAGGCCAAGGTCTTGGGCCACCTCCCGGACCGCCTGCTTGGTCCAGCCCAGCTCCGCCAGCGGTGAGCGCACGGCCCACTCGAATGCGGCGCGCATCCCCGGCCGATGCTCGCCGAGATCGTCCGCGTTGGTCCCATCGATGAGCGTGTCGAAGCCGAGCTCCTCGACAACGGCATGGAGCCGGAGCCACAGCTCGGACTTGCAGAAGTAGCAACGCTCGGTGGAGTTGCTGAGATAGCGAGGGTCCTCGAGCTCCCGGGTTTCGACCTCGAGGATCGGAACATCAAACCGAAGGGCGAGCTCGACGGCCGCGCGAGCCTGTACCTCGGGATACGAGGCGCTGCGCCCGATGACCGCGAGAAAGCGCTTCGGGCCCAACGACTGGCGGCCGACGACCGCCAGGAGTCCGGAGTCCACGCCACCGGAGTACCCCAGGACGACCCGACCCATTGTTCCGAGGTGAGCGCGCAGAGTATCGAGCTCGGTCATGCGCAGTAACGTAATGGAGAAAAGGCGTGAGCGGGAACTGCGAAAGCGTAAGCGGTGAGCGGGAAGGCCGGAAGTCGGGAGTCAGAAATCGGCGTTGTCACCCTGACCCCGAGCGGAGCGAGGGGGAGGGGGCCGGAACCTTATACTATTTAGGATGCCTGACGACAACGTTCTCAACATCAATCCCGGGCTTCGTCTTCCACTTTCGGAGCTCGAGTACCGCGCCTCCCGCTCAAGCGGGCCGGGCGGCCAGCACGTCAACACCTCATCCACCCGGATCGAGGTGTGGTGGGACGTGGCGGGGTCTCCGACGCTCAGCCCAGAGCAGCGCGCTCAGTTGCTCGAGCGGCTGGGGCCGAGGCTGGATTCCCACGGGCGCTTGCGGCTGGTGTCAAGTGGATCGCGCAGTCAGCTGCGGAATCGCGAGGATGCGACCGAGCGGCTACAATCGGTGATAGCGGCCGCACTGGCCGTCAGGAAGAAACGCAAGCCAACCAAGCCGAGCCAGGCGGCCAAGGCGGCGCGGTTGGAGGCAAAGAAGCGGCGAGCCGCAATCAAGCGCCACCGCCGCGGCCCGTCCGTGATGGAGGACTGAGGATCTGATGCCGAAACGAGAAACAGCCGGTGCACCGAAGCGAATGCTCACGACACTTGACGGCGTGGTCCTCATCGTTGGGCTGGTTCTCGGTGCGGGGATATTTCGCGCTCCCCAGCTGGTGGCTGCCGGCAGCTCGACCGGTGAAGTGTTTCTGGCTCTCTGGGTACTCGGCGGCTTCATGTCGCTGGTGGGAGCGCTGTGTTACGCGGAGCTAGCGGCCACCTATCCCAGCACCGGGGGAGAGTACCACTTCCTCAGTCGCGCGTTCGGCATCCGCATCGGTTTTCTTTGCGCGTGGTCCCGGCTGACCGTCATTCAAACCGGCTCCATAGCGTTTTTAGCCTTCCTGGTGGGGGATTACGCCGTGGCGATCAGTGGCACCGGCTCACCGTCATGGACCCCCGCCATCGTCGCGGCAGCTGTGGTTGTCCTCCTGACGGCCCTTAACCTGGCCGGCCTCCGGCAGGGCTGCAGGATGCAGTATGCTTTGACCTCCCTCGAAGTCCTCGCGCTCGTGGCCGTGATCACGGCTGGATTCCTGCCGGCCACCTTGTCTGCTCCCGACCTTGGCAGCCCGGCGGTTGCGGCGCCTCCGTCGCTCGGGGTCGCCCTCGCGCTGGTCTTCGTGCTCCTCACCTTTGGTGGTTGGAGCGAGGCAGCCTACCTCTCGGCCGAGTTCCGTGACCGGCGGCGTGGCGTCGTCCGAACCCTGGCCTGGGGCTTGGGAGTGATCACCCTGTTGTACCTCCTGGTCAACGCAGCCTACCTGCACCGGCTGGGGCTGGGCGGCGTCGCTAGCTCGAGCGCGGTGGCGGCTGACGTCATGCAGGAGTCGGTGGGAGGCTGGGGAGCAGTTGCCGTGAGCCTGGGCGTCATCATCGCGGCGCTCTCTTCGGCCAACGCCACCATGATCACGGGGGCCCGGAGCAATTATGCGTTGGGCCGTGACCTGCCCCTCTTTGGTTTTCTGGGCGGCTGGGACGAGCAGCAGGCCACACCCAGGGCGGCGTTCGTGCTCCAGGGCGCAATCGCGCTGGGACTAGTCGGCTTCGGTTCGCTGGCGCGCAGTGGGTTCGAGGCCATGGTCGCCTACACCGCGCCGGTGTTCTGGCTCATCCTTCTCGGCTCGGGCGTATCGCTGTTCGTGCTGCGCCGTCGTGAGCCAGCTCGGTCGCGGCCTTTTCGCGTCCCCTTCTACCCGGTGACTCCCCTCCTGTTTTGCGCCTTTGCCGGATACATGCTCCACGCCAGCGTCGCCTATGCGGGCCGGGGGGCACTCCTGGGACTCGCCGTCATGGTGGCCGGGATACCGATCATTACCTGGGCGCGTGTTCGGGCCGCGCCAGATGTGCCGACAGAACCCGTCGTCTCCAGAGGTGTTTCATGAGGGCTTGGTTTGTCGTCGCCACCATTCTTGGGACACCCGCCTCGCTCGCGAGCCAGCAGGATTCCGCCGCTCTCCGAGCACCGGACGTCCACTTCGTGCCGACCGAACCCGCGGTAGTGCGCGCCATGCTCCGGGTTGCTCAGGTGGGGCCTAAGGACCTCGTCTACGATCTCGGCTGCGGCGACGGGCGTATCGTCATCAGCGCAGTAAAGCGTTACGGCGCACGCGGCGTCTGCGTCGACATCGATCCGGTTCGAATCGCCGAGAGCCGGCGCAACGCCGACACCGCTGGTGTAGCCCGGCGAATCACCTTTCGCGAGGGGGATCTCTTCGAGATGGACCTGAGCGATGCCACGGTCGTGACTCTGTACCTCCTGCCCGCCCTCAACGAGCGGCTGCGACCGAAGCTGTTCGACGAGCTGCGTCCTGGCTCGCGGATCGTCTCCAACGCTTTCGACATGGGCGACTGGAAGGCGGACAGCTTGCTGCGTATAGACCCTGCTTCGGCATTTCCTTCCTTCGCCTATTTCTGGATCATGCCCGCCGACGTTGCGGGTGCATGGAACGTGACTGTGGCGGTGGCTGGGTTGTCGAAGCAGCGTGAAGAAAGCGAGTACCAGATCCGGATGGATCAGCGTTATCAGCAGGTGACGGGGACCGGCTCGACTAACGGGCGATCGGTTTCCATCACGGACGAGAGCCTCGCCGGTGACCGGCTCAGCTTCACGATCAACGACTCGATTGCCGACCGATCCACCGCACTACGATTCTCCGGCCAAGTTGCTGGTGATAAGGCGGCCGGGACAGTAAGGGACGGCCAGGGACGAAGGGCGGGCTCCTGGACCGCGATGCGGGCTGAGCGGGGACCCCGCCCCGAGCTGGAACCGGAAGAGGCCACCGACGCGCCCCTGCGATGATAGGCTAACTGGCCTCCAGCCGCTCACGGACGGCGCGCACCAGCGCGGCCGGTGTGAGCGGCTTCTGAATGAACGCCGACCCGGGGGCGAGCAGGCCTCGCCGCTCGATCTCACCATCGGTGTAGCCCGAGGTGAACAGGACCGACATATCCGGCACCAGCTTTGCCACTTCCTCCGAAAGCTCGCGGCCGTGCCTCCCTGGCATCACCACATCCGTCAACAGCAGGCTGATCTTGTCGCGGGTCCGGGTGATGACCTCGAGCGCTTCCTCAGCGCTCGCTGCTTCCAGTACCGTGTAGCCGGCCTCCTCCAGGGTCCGCTTCATCATATACCGAACGGAGGCCTCGTCCTCGACCACCAGAATCCTTTCTCCGGCCTTAGCCCGCACCGGGGTGGTGGGCTTCGTTGACAGTGCGACTGACTCGGTTCGGAGGGGGAGATAAACCTTGAAGGTGGTACCCTGCCCCGGCTCGCTGTAGACCCAGATGTATCCATCGGACTGCTTCACAATCCCGTACACGGTAGACAGGCCCAACCCGGTTCCCTGACCGACCCCTTTGGTAGTGAAGAACGGCTCGAAGATGTGACTCATCGTCGTCTTATCCATGCCGTGGCCAGTATCGCTCACCGCCAGTACGACGTACTGGCCCGGCCGGACGGCGACGGCCGGTTTCCGACGCGCGTACGCCGGGCTCAGCTCCGTCTGAAAGGTCTCGACCGTGATTCCCCCTCCACGTGGCATGGCGTCCCGGGCGTTCAGCGCCAGGTTGAGCAGGACCTGCTCCAGCTGACCCGGATCCGCTCTCACCACTCCGAGCTCAGGGCTCAAGCGGATGGTTACGCCGCAATCCTCGCCCATGATCCGGCGCAGCACCGGCTCCCATCGCTTGATCACCACGTTCAGGTCGAGGACTTCGGGTTTGAGGATCTGGCGTCGGCTGAAGGCCAGGAGCTGCGCGGTCACGGCCGCGGTGCGCTCCGCCGCTTTCCGTATGAACTCAGCGTCGGCGCGCACCGCCTCCGGCACGTCGGGGCGGCGCAGAATGAACTCCGCGGCACCGAGCACGACGCTCATCTGGTTGTTGGCCTCGTGTGCCACGCCTCCAGCCAGTCGCCCGACGGACTCCATCCGATGAGCCTGCCTCAAACGCTCTTCGGCCATCCGGCGCTCCGTCACGTCAGTGCAGACACCGGTCAGGTACACCGGGCGGCCTGCCTCATCCCGGCGGACCTCACCCTGATCGGCGACCCAGCGCACCCGGCCATCGGGGAGGAGGATCCGAAACTCGTAGTCGAGGTCACCGCCGTCCTCGAGCACCTTTCGCAGGGAATCGCGGACGTGGGCACGATCGTCGGGATGCACGCGTTCCAGAAACTCCTCGTAGCTCGACATCCGATCATCGGGCGAGAGGCCGTAAATCCGGCGAAGATTGTCATCCCAGCGGAGTGTGTTGCTATGCACCGACCAGTCCCAGATTCCCATGCGCGCGGCATCGAGCGCACGGCGGAGCCGTTCTTCACTCTCTGCCAGCGCCTTGGTGGCCTGGTACCTTTCCCACCGAACGGCAGCCGCAAGCAGCAGCCCGGTTACTCCTACCAGGGCGAGATACCCGGCCACTTCGAATAGCGTCCTCACCGCGGTTACACCCGCGAAGGGACCTCCACCTTGGACCGTATGCCCCACGGCCACCGCGGCGACAGTGAGGGTCATCAACGACGCGCCGCGTGCTCCGAAGCGCAATGCTGCCCAGATGACGAATGGAAAGAGCAGATACTGGTAGTCGACCTCGCGGACAGCTGCGGCTTCGAAAAACCGACCCAGCCCAAGCTCTGCGGCTGCGAGAGTTCCGAGACAAAGCACGACTACTTCAATGAGGCGGCGAGGATTGTCTCGCGAGTGCGGAGGAACCATCCAGGTGAAGAGCACCGGAGCCACGACCAGCATGCCGAGTAGATCGCCCGTCCACCAGATGGCAACGGCGGCGAGCAGGGCTGATCCGGACACCGCGCCTGCCAGCCACAGGCTTATCGGCCCGATGACCCCGGCGCACAGCGCTCCGAGCGGTGCCGCCACCAGGACCAGACTCCGCACGTGCCGGAAATCATCGAGCTGCGGGCGCCGACCTGCGGTGCGGCGGAGGAGGTACGCCGCGAGGAGTGCCTCGAGGGTG
>Ga0256864_1000416_pt1 | contig 15741 bp, 9 predicted proteins | sample RVTome_11_FD_187336 | JGI IMG/M metagenome (GOLD analysis project Ga0256864, IMG submission 187336) | Soil microbial communities from uranium-contaminated site in the Upper Colorado River Basin, Wyoming, United States - RVT147D111 HiSeq ... | reverse complement strand
CGCCGCGAGCAGCCGCAGCGGCGCCCCGGTCGGCACCACCACCGGGTCGCGGTGGAGGATCTGCTCGCTGCCGAACTGGAAGTAGAGCGACTGGATCGCCACCGCGTCGTCGCCGAGGATCAGGCGCGCGGTCTCGTGGACCAGCGGGTGGAGATAGAGGTCGAGCGCCGGCTCGCTGTCCGAGTGGAGGTCGTGGATGCGGCTGCCGCGCTTGCGGTCGCGCACCTCCTCGGCGGTCGGGAAGCGGCGCGCCGGGCCGCCCGAGGCGTAGGCGAGATCGGCCGGCTTGTCGCGCCAGGCGCGGTCGACGTCGGCCTCGAAGCCGGCGAACGTCTCGGCTCCCGCCTCGAGGTCGATCACCACGAAGCCGTGCTCGGCGAAGCGGGCGAGCCGCTCGGCCTGCTCGGCGGTGAGCGAACCGGCGCTCCGGCCGTCGGCAATCCGCTCCGGCCAGTCCGCGCGGTCGAGCCAGAGACCGCTGTCGAGGTGGAGGCCGCCGCCGGCGGCGGCTGCGGGCGCGGCGGTGGTCGGGGGCGCGTCGGCGGGGGGGATCTGGCGCATGCTCCGTCGTCAGAGCGGCAGCGGTCGCGGCACCGGCCGCCGACCGCCGCAGCAGGCTAGCACAGGGCCGCGGACGGTCGCGGCGGCTGCGCCAGGTGGAGACCCGGCTCGGGGCGCGGCCGGGGCCGCCCGCCCGGCGCCGCTTCCCGCAGCAGCGCCCGACTCGGCGCCGCGGCCGGCCGGTTCGCGCCGCGGCCCGCGCAGCGCGTAGACCGCCAGCAGCAGCAGCGCCGGCGAGGCCGGGAAGCGGATCCGGTTGCCCTCGACGCCGTCGGTGAGGCAGGGCACGACGAGCAGCCACGCCAGGTGGAAGGCGGCGAGCGCGACCGTCCAGTCGGCGGCGGTCCGGGCGCCGCGCCGCCGCCGCCAGCGCCACGCCGCCGCCGCCGCGACCGCCGGCAGCAGGACCAGCCCGAACAGCGTGTACGGCACCTCGCCGCCCCACACGCGCGTCCGCCGGTGGACGCCGAGCCCGGGCAGCAGCCGTTCGACCGCCGGCCGCAGGTCGAGGAAGCCGATCGCGGCGTGCACCCGGCACCAGCCGCGCCAGAGCGCCACCTCTGGGCCGCGCGGCGTTCCCCAGTAGGAGTCGGTGTAGGTCGGCCGCGTCCACATCAGGTAGTGCGCCAGTGTCAGCTCGGCCCAGGCGCCCGGGTTCTCGGCGCGCCAGGCGAGCGCGCGGCGGGTCAGCTCGCGGTGGGTGAGCAGGAAGACGTAGTGGTTCCAGTTGCGGCCGCCGGCGGCTTTGTCGATCGCGGTCACCGCCGGCGCCGCCGCGATCCAATCCGCGTATCCGCGCGCCGCCCACTCGCGGGCCAGCTCGGGCGCCACGACGCCGTCGTCGATGAAGCGGCCGAGCTCCGGCTCGCGCACCGGGGTGCCGCGGCCGAGGTTGAAGCCGATCCACGAGCTGGTCATCGCATCGCCGAAGAGCGCCAGGTTCTTGAGCGGCCAGGCGGCGGCGAGCACGGTGAGGAGCGCCGCCGCGGCCGCCAGCCGCCGCGGGCGCAGCGCCGTCCGCCCGCTCAGGCGCGCCCGCGCCGCGACGACGAGCGCCAGCGCCGCCGCCGCCCACAGCGGGTGATAGAGGCTGCGGGTGAGGACCGTCGCGCCGAGCGCCAGGACCAGCCCGAGCAGCCACCGCTCGCCGCCGCCGCCGAGCCAGCGGTGGGCGCAGACCAGCGACGCGAGCAGCAGAGCGTAGAGCGGCAGCGGGTAGAAGAAGACGCCGGAGAAGACGTGGAACCCGGGGTCGGCGACGGCGAGCGCGACCACCGCCGCCGCCGCGGCGATCCCGCCGCCGGCGGCCCGGCCGAGCCGGAAGAGCATCAGCGCCGAAGCCAGACCGAGTCCCGCGAACAGCGGCGCCGCCAGCGCCTCGGGCGCGACCCCGAGCGCGGCGGCGGCGTTCGCCACCAGCGCCAGCACGGCGTTGAGCCCGGGCGGCTGGCCATGGAGCAGCGCCAGGGCGGTCAGCGGCCGCTCGAGCAGCTCGCCGCGGTCGAGGAGCTGGAGCAGCGGCCAGACGATCCGGAAGCGCACCCCGGCCGCCCACGCCAGCGCGCTCGCCGCGAGCCAGAGCGCGGCAGGGATCGCGTAGAGCGCGGGGCGTACCCTCCCCGGCGCTGCGGTCGGTGAAGCCATCCGGCGGAGTCTATTGCCGCGCCCCCCGGGTCCCGCGGCGGGTGAGTCCCCACACCCGGAGAGGACGGAGATGACGCGGTCCAGCGGATCGTCCTGCGGTGCGCGCGGCGGCGCCCGCCCGGCCGGCGCTGGTCGGGAAGGTGCTGCTGTAGCAGCCGGCGAGGCCACGGCAGCTCAAGAGAACACCGCGGGCGGGCGCATCGGCGCCCGCCCGCGGGTCAACCTCTCACGAGGTCGGCGTCAGCGGTCCGACTAGTCGCCCACCGATAGCGACCAGAGCGCCGTGTCGCCCGTCTCGAAGCCGTCCGCGAAGATCGCGCCACCGAAGTCGGCTGCCGCCGCGATGCACCATTCGTCGAAGGTCCCCGGGAAGTCGGCAGCCACGTCGGCGGCGGTCATCACCCACGTCCCCGCGACGCCGTGGCCGTCGAAGACCGAGAGCGGGTTGTTGGGCGAGAAGGAGCCGTTGATGGTCGGGATGCCGGCGCCGCACTCGTCCTCCACCGGATCCGCCGCCTCGTCGTCGAGGGTGGCGTCGACGTTGTCGCCCGCGCACCCGAACTGCGAAATCGGGACACCCGGCTGATCGTAGATCGTCGCCGAGGCGCCGGTCTCGACGTGGGTGAGCGTGAAGACCATGTCGCCCACCCAACCATGCGTCGCGCGGATCGAGACGTCGAGATCGGTGATGAAGCCTCCTTCGGGGATCGAGATGGTGTCGTCCACGCCCGTGACCGGCCCATCGGGGATGATGACGCCCGGTGCCGAGCAGAACAAGTCGTTGGTGGTGAAGGAGAACGTCGGTGAGGCGGCCGCGGAGCCGCAGGGGTTGATCGCGGTGACACGCCAGAAGTACTCGGTCAGCGCCGCGAGGTGGACGCCCGCGGTGTAGGAAGTGCCGGCGACCGTCGCCGAGTCGACCACGGTCCCGAAGCCGGCGTCGGCGGCGATCTCGACGAAGTACTCTGTGGCGTCGGCGACCGCGGACCAGGTGAGGGTCGGCGCGGTCGGGACGGCGGTGGCGCCGTCCGGCGGGGTGGAGAGGCTCGTCGCGCCCGGAGCAGCGTCGAGGACGTCGAGGTCGACCATGACGCTCTCGGTGACCGGGGCGGCATCGGTGGCCTCGACGGTCAAGGTGTAGGAGCCCGGAGCCGCCCCGCCGGTGTTGCTGACAGTGAGCGTCGTGGTGTCGGGCACCGAGTTGACCGGGTTGACCGAGAACATGGTCGTGGTGCCGGCAGGCTCGCCGCTCACCGACAATGTGACGGGTGGCGCGAAGGCTTCGCCGACCGTGATGTCGTACATGGCGTCGTCGCCGGTGCAGATCACCTGCTCGGCGGCCGGTACTTCGAAGAAGGAGCAGACGCCCGGGAGTGCGAAGCCGTTGGTGGCCTCGGTGGAGTTCGGACCCGGCGTGGTGGCGTCGACGCCCAGGCCGAAGTCGGCGAAGGCCTGCCAGATCAGACAGACGTCATCGCCGCCGTAGTTGTCCATGGCAGCCTGGATGATGCCGTCACGGGTGTCGAGGAAGGTCGGGCCGCAGGCGGTGTCCTTGAGGCCCTCGGTTACGTAGAGCAGCGCGCGCTGGTTGCCCGAGCCGCCGGTGGCGTCGTAGATGTCGGTGTCGAAGCCGTACTCGTCGACCAGCGCCCAGTAGACCTCCCAGGCGGCCTGAGCCCACACCGAGCCGAGGCCGTGGGGCACGGCCAGGCCGTCGATCGACTCGTAGGTGTAGGTGTTGACCAACGGATCGGTGGAGTAGCGCTGGGGTCGGATGCCGGGCCCGGTGGGGGGCTGGCCGAAGAGGTAGGTGCCGACGCCGCGGGGGTCGGTACCGACGTCGCCGGCCTCGGCGGTGAAGGCCAGGCCGTACCAGTCGCTCCAGCCCTCGCCCGGCTGCTGAGTGTTTTGCAGGCAGTTGACGATGCCGGGACCGCCGACCAGGCGGTTGGAGATGCCGTGGCCGTACTCGTGGACGATCACCATGGCGTCCAGATCGCCGTCGTGGGCGGGCGAGGCGTTGGTGCAGGTGAACATCCGCATGCGCGGCCGCTGGCCGTCGGGCGGGGTGAAGAAGTTGGCGTTGCAGTTGCCCAGGCCGGACTGGGCGAGGGCCCGCACGTCGTCGCCGCCGACACCGCCGACAGCACCGTACTGGTCGACCTGGAAGTTGCCGCTCTCGGCGTCGAAGCCGTAGTAGTGCAGCACGTCGTGGATGACGTTGTTCCAGTAGAAGAGGTTGGTGACCGCCGCGGGCCGGTAGGTGCTGGGGGCCATGGTGAGGTCGAGCGGGAAGTCGCACGCCAGGGTGCCGAGGCAGTCCGGCTCGGGGCCGGCGGGCGGGAGGTCGTTGCCGTCGCTGTCCTCCCAGGCGTGGACGTTGTTGCCGCGGTGGATGGTGAACTCGGCCCCGGCGACGCCGTCGGTGTCGTGCCAGCCGAAGGGCGAAGCGGTGGTGTCGTGGGGATCGGTGAGCAGCACGCGGGCGTCGGCCGGCGGCGCCGGGGTGGTGTGGTCGGGGCTCTCGACCGGCTGCGGGTAGACCCGGTAGTCGGCGTCGTCGATCCAGTCGAAGCGGGTCCACACGGTGCCGTCGCCGGCGTCGACCGTGGCGTCGAACCAGTGCTCGCCGTCGAGCGTCTCGACCTGGAAGTTCCAGACCAGCCGGACGTCACCGGCGGCGACCGGCAGCCAGGCGAGGCGGGCGTCGATCGGCGAGCGCGAGAGCCCGGCGTCGTCGAGGCGCGTCAGCGAGCGCGGACCGCTGGGCGGCGACAGCACGGCGGGGTCGGCGTCGGTGCCGAGGTGGGCGGCGAAGGCCTGCACGGCCTGCGCGGCCGACAGCGCGGGCGTCGAGCCGTCGACCGCGCCGGCCAGCGCCGGCACGAAGGAGCTGTTGACGCTCAGGATGCGGCCGTCGACCATGACGTTGAGATGGAGCTGTGCGTTGTAGACCGGCAGCCCCTCGTGGGTCTGGGTGAGGTAGAGATGACGGGCGCCGGACAGCGCGCTGGGCACGTCGTCGGCGATCTCGAAGCCGGTGAGGTCGGCCTCGCCGAGACCGAAGAGGTCGAGGTTGGCGCGCACGAAGCCGAGGCCGGCGTCGAGCGGCGTGGCCGAGGTCGGGGCCGTCAGGGGACCGACGGCGCTGGAGACCGTGCGCGCCGCGCCGGTGGTGCCGTCGTAGCGCACCATCAGCTCGGGCACCGAGCTGCTCAGCCGCTGCTCGGCCTGGAGCTGGGCTGGCGCCGGGGCGACGGCCGGCCGGTCCGGCCGAGCGTCGAAATCGCGGCCACCGCGTCCCGAAGGCGAGGCGACGGCGATTGTAGGGAAGAGGGCGACGAGAAGGTAGACGAGCGCGGCCTTCGAGCGGGACATAGCGGCCTCCATCTGTCGAACGCACGTTGAATACAGCGGTGCAGCCAATATAGCACACGATCAGCAGTGCGCCCGACATCGCACACGATCCACCGCCGTCGATCGATCGGGGGCGAAGGGGGCGAGGTAGGCCTCGAGATCGGCCCTCAGCCCGCCAAGCAACGGCCCATTCGCTAGCTGGATTGCGGTCGATCCTCCCGGTAGGGACGCAGCAGCCAGCGCGCAAGAGCGAGCTTGTGGACTTCGTCGGGGCCGTCGTAGATCCGGGCGGCGCGTTCGTGGCGCCAGAACCAGGCGAGCGGCGTGTCGTCGAGCACGCCCAGCCCGCCGTGGACCTGGATCGCGCGGTCGAGCACCCTGCCGAGGGCGGCGGCGACCGTGAACTTGATCATCGAGATCTCGGCGCGGGCGGCCCGCCAGCCGCGGCGCTCGATGGTCCAGGCGGTGTGGAGGGTGAGCAGGCGGGCGGCCCGCACCTCGGCCGCGCACTCGGCGATCCAGGCGCGCACCAGGTCCTTGTCGGCGAGCGCCTCGCCGGGGGCGACCTCGCGGGCGGCGGCGCGCCGGCACATCAGATCGAGGGCGCGGGCGCAGATGCCGAGCCAGCGCATGCAGTGGTGGATGCGCCCCGGGCCGAGCCGCTCCTGGGCGATCGCGAAGCCCTCGCCGCGCGATCCGAGCAGCGCCTCGGGGCCGACCCGGCAGCCGGTCAGCCGCACCTCGGCGTGGCTGAACCAGCCGGCGCCCGCCTCGCCCATCACCGGCAGCTTGCGCACGATCTCGAAGCCGGGGGCGCCGGTGGGGACGAGCAGCATGCTGGCGCGGCCGTGGGGCGGGGCGTCGGGGTCGGTCACCGCCATGACCACGGCGAAGGCGGCGCCGTCGGCGCTCGAGACGAACCACTTGTGGCCGTCGATCGTCCAGCCGCCACCGTCGCCCTCCACCGGCACGGCGCGGGTCGAGAGCAGCACCGGGTTCGAGCCCGGGTTCTCCGGCTCGGTCATCGCGAAGCAGCTCCGGATCGCGCCCGCCGCCAGGGGCTCGAGCCAGCGCGCGCGCTGGGCCGGGGAGCCGTGGCGGTGGAGGATCTCGAGGTTGCCGGCGTCGGGCGCCTGGCAGCCGAATGCGAGGTGGCCGAGCGGCGAGCCGCCGAGTGTCTCCGAGACCAGCCCGAACGCGACGAGGCCGAGCCCCATCCCGCCCAGCTCGCGCGGCAGCGCCGGCGCCCACAGGCCGAGCCGCCGGACCTCCTGCCGCTTGCCGGTCACCGCCGACTCGGCCTCGGCCCAGCGGCCGGCGAGCACCAGCGGCTCGAGCGGATGCAGCTCGCGCTCGACGAATTCGCGCACGCGGGCGAGCAGCTCCTCGGTGGCGTCGGGGATGGCGAAGTCCATGGCGGTCTCTCGGGACGTGAGCACCAGTCTACCCGCGGCCGCCTGCCCGGCGGACGCCGTGGAGCCGTGGACCGCGGTGCGGTGCCCGAGCCGCCGTCCCGGCCCGCCGGCCTCGCCGTGGGCACCGAGCGGCTCCGTCCATTCGGTAGACTGGTCGGAGACCGAATGAAGCGATCACTGCCGCCCGCGCTTGGCGTCGTCTGCTTCCTCCTCCTCGGCGCCGCCGCCGGCTTCGTCCACCGGGTCCATTGCCACCGGCTCGAGGTGCTCCGGGTTCCCGTCGAGCACGCGGCCGGCTGCCTCGAGGCGCTGGTGCTCCTGCGCCAGGAGCGAGCCGAGGAGGCAGCGGCGATTCTCCGCCGGCACGCTCAGCGGTTCCGCGGCGGTCACCCTGAACGCGTGCGCCCGGCGCCCGGGAGCGTACGCCCGCGGCTGGGCGCGGCGCCCGCCGGCTCCTCCGCACTCGCGGTCGCGACCGCCGCCGGCGGCTCGGCGCGGGGACGCCCGTGAGGCGGCCCGGCGCGGGCGGGCGCCGGCGGTTGGCCATGTTCGCCGGGTTGCTCGCCGGCTACGCCATCGGCTGGCGGCTGCCCGATCTGTGGCCGGAGCTGGAGACCGGGAGCGGTTACCTGCGCGCGTGGGCGGCGGGGGCGGTCGAGGAACCGCGGTGGAGGCTCGAGGCGGTCGCCGCCGGCAGGCTCCCGCGCGGCGAGCGCGGTGTCGCCGCGGCGGCGCTGGAACAGCGGCTCGACGACCTGGTCGAGGTCCTGCACGAGCCGCGGCCCGGGTGGGGGATCGAGGTCCCTGAAGCGGCCAGGGCGGAGGTCGTGGCGCTGGTCGCCGCCTACCGGCGCGTCTTCCCGACGTTCCGCTGCGGCAAGGAGGAAGTGAGGGCGGTACTCGCGGGCGCCGGCGCGCCATCCGCGGAGCTTCTGGAGCGCTCCGGCCCGGCGCTGCGGGCGGCGCTGACCGACGAGCGCGAGGAACTGGCGGCGCTCTGGGCCGCGCTCCAGGGCCGTACCCCGGCACCAACCCTGGTGCTCGCACGGCGGCCCGAGGATCTCGTCGTGCGCCTCGATGAAGGAGGGATCGCCGGGCGCGTGCGGGTCTACGGCGACGATCGCGTCGTGATCACCGGGCCGGGGCCCCAGCCGCGCGAGGAGGCCGGCCGGCTCGTGCCCGGCGGCGCCGAGGCGCTCGCCTCCGCGCTCGTGGCGGGCGGGTTGCTGGCTCCCGATCGCTACGAGGAGTGGCTGGCCGCCGGCGCCGAGGGGTGTCCGGGCCTGGCCTTGCGCCGGCGATCCCTGAGCCTGCGACGAGCCCCGCGGCCGGTCGTCGTGACGCTGTCTCTGGCCCGGGTCGGACCGCTCCCGGGCGCGCCGGAGGCGGCTGTCGAGGACATCGAGCGCCGGTTGTGGATCCGCACGGGATTCCTCAGCCCCCGTTGTGTACCTGCGGACCCGACCGTGCGCCGGCTGCATTCGGCGCTCTCGGCCTTGCGGGCCCTCGACGCCGAGGTCGCCCTGCGGCCGGTCGCGGTGGAGGCCGTGCGGGACGGCGGGCCGGGCGCGGTCCTGCCGCCCGGCGGTCCGGCGGTGCTGTTCACTCCCGTTTCCGCCGGCGCCGTCCTGATCACGGACGGCCGGCGCTGCGGCGTGATCCGCCGCGCCGTGACGGCCGATCCCGTGACCGTGTCTCCAACGGGTGAGCTGCTGGCCTTCCGCCAGACCTCGGGACTGTTCGTGGTCGATCGCAGCGCCCGCGGGGCACCGCGGCGGGTTGGTGCACCCGACTGGTATGGATACCGTGCGCTGTGGCCGCCCGGCGGCGACGCTCTGCTGGTGAGCGGCGCGCAGCGAGGAGGCGCCTCCCAGATGCTTCTCGCCGGCCGCCGGGGTGAGACGCCCGTGCCGTTCGGTGAAACCGGTGCGCAGCCGCTGGCGTGGACGGCCGACGGCCGCGGCGTCTATTACCGCAGCGGGCGTTTCCGCCGGCACTTACGACTCGCCTACCGCGCGGAGGGCACCGCCGACCTCGAGCTGCCTGGGGACCCCGCGACGATCGAGTACCTGTCGCCGTCGCCTGACGGCCGCTTCCTCGCCTACCGCATGTCACACCTGATCGCCGGGCAGCCGGCGAGGCCGCTGTTCACCGTGCGGCTCGATCCGGCGACCGCGCTGCTGCGACGCGGCGCCCGGCCGACCGTGGTCGCTGAGGGCGTCGACGCCTACGACTGGTCGCCCGACGGCGACTCGATCGTCTACGCGGTCCGGCGGGCGATCCGCGAGGTCGGCGCCGACGGCCGCGATGACCGCCGGCTCGCCGGCAGCGAGTTCGGCGAGTGCGACTACGCCCACCCGCGGGTGTCGCCCGATGGGCGATGGCTCGTCTATTTGCGCTGCACGAGGTCGGGGATTCCGGTCGGGCACCTCTATCTCGCCCGCCGCGACGGCTCCGGCGCGCGACGGATCGGGCGGGGCGGCTGGCCGGTCTGGGTTCCGGCCGGAGCGCCCCGGCCGGCCCTCGACGCCACGTGCCCGCGGTGAGCACTGCCGCGCCGCCAGCACTCGAATGCTTCTAGACTCGGGCCAAGGATGACCGCAGAGGAGCAGGGGGACCCGCGAGCGGTCCACGCCGGCGACCGCATCGACCGGCCGGCGCCGGTGCGCCCGGGCGAGGAGCTGGACGCCGGACGGCTCGCGGCCTACCTCCGCGAGCACCTCCCGGGCGCGGCGGCCGACCTCGCCGGGGGCGGCCTCGCCGTCGAGCAGTTCCCGAGCGGCTACTCCAACCTCACCTACCTGCTCCGGCTCGGCGACCGCCGGCTGGTGCTGCGCCGGCCGCCGTTCGGCACGACGGTGGCCACCGCCCACGACATGGCGCGCGAGCACCGGATCCTCGCGGCGCTGGCGCCGGTCTACCCGAAGGCGCCGCGGCCGCTGCTCTACTGCGGGGACGCGGCGGTACTCGGCGCGCCGTTCTATCTCATGGAACGGGTCGAGGGGGTGATCCTGCGTCCGGCGGCGCTCTCGCCGGCGCCGCCGCCGGAGCAGATGGCGGCGGTCGGCGCTGCCCTGGTCGACACCCTGGTCGAGTTGCACGGGGTCGACCGGCGGGCCGCCGGGCTCGGCGACCTCGGCCGCCCGGAGGGCTACGTCGAGCGCCAGGTCGAGGGCTGGGCCGCGCGCTACCGGCGCGCCGCCACCGACGACCTCCCCGAGATGGAGAGCGTCGCCGCCTGGCTGGCGGAGAACCGCCCGCCGGAGTCGGGAGCGGCGCTGATCCACAACGACTTCAAGCACGACAACCTGGTGCTCGCCCCCGGCGACTGGTCGAAGGTGCTGGCGGTGCTCGACTGGGAGATGGCCACCGCCGGCGATCCGCTGATGGACCTCGGCACCACCCTCGGCTACTGGGTCGAGCCCGGCGACCCGCCCGAGATGCTCGCCCTCGAGCTCTCCCCGAGCGCCCTCCCCGGCGGCCCCGGCCGCGCCGTCGTGGTCGAGCGCTACGCCCGCGCCACCGGCCGCGACCCCGGCGACGCGGTCTTCTACTACGCCTACGGGTTGTTCAAGATCGCGGTCATCGCGCAGCAGATCTACGCCCGCTACCGCGCCGGCCACACCCGCGACCCGCGCTTCGCCGGTCTCCACCTCGGCGTCGCCGCCTGCGCCCGCACCGCCGCCCAGGCGATCGCGCGCCGGCGCATCGACCAGCTGTTCGAGGCGTGATGGAGCGGTGGCCGCGGGCGGCGGCTGGTTGCATGGTGGCTGTCGGGCCGGGACGGTCGGTCGGTCCGCGGTCGTCCGGCGGGCTACTCGGCCAGGGCCGCCGGCACCAGGCGCAGGCGCGCGTCGAGGACGCGGCTGGGGAAGAACCCTCCGCCGTCGGCCTCGATCGGCACGTAGACGCCGTCTTCCAGGCGGAACCCCGAGGCCTCCCGACCGTCCGGCCAGGTGTAGAAGTACTCCTGGACGCCGCAGAGCTGATAGGCGAGGAACTTCGCTCCAAGGGGCGCTCGGTCGCGCTCGGCGGTCTCCTCGCCGAGGATCTCGATTACCAGTTCGGGGGTCCGGAGCACGGTCTCAACGGCGAGCTGAACCTCCTCGTCCGCGACACAGTGGAGGGCGAGGTCGGGGAAGATCACGGTCTGCGGCGGCCGCGGTGGCCGGTGACGGGTGTCGAGCGTCAGGCACCAGCCGTGACTCTTGGCCAGGGGTTCGAGAAGGACGATCAGATCTCGGATGAGGGACCCTGAGCTGAAACCGATCGGAGACATGGCGACGATCCAGCCCCCGATCAGCTCCATCGGGTGCTCGGGGTCTTGCGGCAGGCGCTCGAAGTCGGCGGCCTGGACCGGTCCCCGGCGCTGCGGGTGGATGCCGAGGTCGGCGTCGGGCGGCAAAACGGCTTCCGCCTGGGTGGTCTCGGCGAGGGCCATGGTTCGTTCCTCCGGCGCATGCTAGCAGCCCTCGATCGGACTGCCGGTGATCATACCGCCTCATTTGCGCCTTGGTCAACCCCGGTCGGCCGGCCGTTCGCGCGCGAGCTGAGTGGCCGTCACCCGGCCGCCGCGCGCACCGTCACCTCGCCGTCCTCGACCGCCACCACCGCCTTGCCGCCGCCGGCCAGCTCGCCGAACAGGAGCTGGGCGGTCAACGGGCGCTTGACGGTCTCGTCGAGCAGGCGGGCGAGGGGGCGGGCGCCGAAGGCGGGGTCGTGGCCGCGCTCGGCGAGCAGGGCGCGGGCCTCGGGGGTGACCTCGAGCAGGACCTTCTTCGACAGGAGCTGGGCGGCCAGCTCGGCGGTCAGCTTGTCGACGATCTTCGCCATCACCTCGGGCGTCAGCGGCCGGAAGCGCAGGCGGGCGTCGAGCCGGTTGCGGAACTCGGGCGCGAACAGCCGCTCGACGGCGCGGTCGGCGTCGCTGGCGCGGCCGCCGTCGCCGCCCGCGGCCCCGCCCTCGCCCGCGCCGCCGCCGTCGCCGAACCCGGGCGCCCGCTGCGCCAGCTCGCGCGCGCCGGCGTTGGAGGTCATCAGCAGGATCGCATGGCGGAAGTCGGTGCGCTTGCCGTTGGTGTCGGTGAGGGTGCCGTGGTCCATCACCTGGAGCAGCAGGTTGAAGACGTCGTCGTGGGCCTTCTCGATCTCGTCGAGCAGGAGCACCGCGTGCGGGCTCTGGTGGATCGCCTCGGTGAGCAGTCCGCCGCGGTCGTAGCCGACGTAGCCGGGCGGCGCGCCGACCAGCCGCGACACCGTGTGGCGCTCGCGGTACTCGCTCATGTCGAAGCGCAGGAAGGCGATGCCGAGGACCTCGGCGAGGCGCTTGGCGGTCTCGGTCTTGCCGACCCCGGTCGGCCCGGTGAGGAGAAACGAGCCGACCGGCTTCTCCGGCTCGCGCAGGCCGGCGCGGGCGACCTGGATCGCGGCGACCAGGCGCTCGATCGCCTCGTCCTGGCCGTAGACCCACCGCTTCAGCTCGTCGCCGAGCCGCGCCAGCCGCTCGCGGTCGTCGCCGGCGACCGTGCGCGCCGGGATCCGGGCCATGGTCGCGAGCACCCGCTCGACGTCGGGCACGCCGACCCGCTTGCGCCCGGCGAGCGCGCCGGCCGCGCCGGCCTCGTCCATGACGTCGATCGCCTTGTCCGGGTTGCGGCGGTCGCGCAGGTGGCGCTCGGCCAGCTCGGCGGCGGCGGAGAGCGCCGGCAGGGTGTAGCGCACCCCGTGGTGCTCCTCGTAGCGCCCGCGCAGCCCCTCGAGGATCGCCACCGTCTCCTCGAGCGGCGGCTCGGCGACCTCGATGCGCTGGAACCGGCGGGCCAGCGCGGCGTCGCGCTCGAAGCCCTGGCGCAGGTCCTCCCAGGTGGTGGCGCCGATGCAGCGCAGCGTGCCGGCGGCGAGCGCCGGCTTGAGCAGGTTCGAGGCGTCGAGGGTGCCGCGGCCGGCGCTGCCGGCGCCGACCACGGTGTGGATCTCGTCGATGAAGAGGATCGGGCTCTCGACCTCGCCGAGCGCCGCCAGTACCGCCTTGAGCCGGTGCTCGAAGTCACCGCGGTAGCGGGTGCCGGCGACCAGCGACCCGAGGTCGAGCCGGAAGACGCGCGCCGGACGGAAGCGCTCGGGCACCCTGCCCTCGGCGATCTTGAGCGCCAGCCCTTCGACCAGCGCGGTCTTGCCGACCCCCGGGTCGCCGACGTAGAGCGGGTTGTTCTTGCGCCGGCGCTGGAGCACGTGGAGGGTGCGCTCGAGCTCGCGCTCGCGGCCGATCAGCGGGTCGATCGCGCCGGCGCGGGCGAGCGCGGTCAGGTCCTGAGTGAAGGCCTCGAGCGCGTCGCCGCCGTGGGGGGCGCGGCCGGGCTCGTCGTCGCCGGCCGGCAGCGGCTCGAGGCCGCCGGCTCCCCCGGCGCCGAGCGGGCGCAGCTTCGAGACCCCGTGGGCGAGGTAGCTGACGACGTCGAGCCGGCCCACCCCCTGCTCGTCGAGGAGCTGCACGGCGTAGCTCTCGGGCTCGAAGAACATCGCCGCCAGGAAGTCCTCGCCGGTGATCTCGCGCCGCCCGGCGCTCCCGGCGTGGGCGCCGGCGCGCGCGAGCGTGCGCTGGAGGGCGAGCGACAGCCGCGGCTCGAAGCCGGCGCCCGGCACCCGCTCCAGCTCGTCGGCGAGGTAGGCGGCGAGGCGGTCGCGCAGGCGCTCCGGGTCGGCGCCGGCGTGGCGCAGCACCATGGCGGCGTCGTCGTCGAGGGTGAGGGCGTGGAGCAGGTGCTCCATGCCGGTGTACTCGTGCCCCAGCCGCGCCGCCTCGCCGGCCGCGACGGCGAGCGAGATCTCCAGGTCCTGCGACAGCCTCATCGCGTCCTCATCGTCCCGGGGCGGCCTCCCGGCGGCCGCCCTCGGCCTCGATGGTCAACAACAGCGGCATGCCCTGGGCGCGCGCCTCGGCGGTGACCTCGGCGACCTTGGTCTCGGCGACCTCCTTCGGGTAGACACCGGCCACCCCCACGCCTTTGTAGTGCACCTGGAGCATCACGTGCGTCGCCTCCGGCGGCGACTTGTGGAAGTGCTCGACCAGCACGTGGACCACGAACTCCATGGTCGTGTAGTCGTCGTTGTGGAGCAGCACGCTGTAACGCCCCGGCCGCCGGGTGCGCGGGCGGCGCTCGACCGCGAGATCCTCCTCCCGCCCGGCGTCGAGCGGGTCGGCGGGGTCGAGCGGGTCGAGCGGTTCCGAGTCGAGGCGGGTCATCGGCTACAGGCTACGCCGTGCCCGGCGCCGGGGGCAAGCGCGCGGCTCCCGGCGTTCGGCCGTGGTCGATGCCGTCCGCCGGTCATGGCCCAGGCCGGGGTGGTGCTCGTTCTCGGCCTCGACGGCGCCGTTCACAGGTAGCCGAGCGCCTCGAGCTGCCGCCTCAGCTCGGCGTCGAGCTCGCGCTCGGGCGGCGGCGGTTGACGGCGGGCGAGCGCCAGCCAGCGGTCGAGGCGCCGCGCCAGCCCGGCACGCACCGCCGGCTCGGCGGCGGCGCGGTCGGTCCTCTCGAGGGGATCGGCCTCGAGGTCGTAGAGCCGCTCGATCGGTCCTTCGAGCCCGGGCAGGCGCACCAGCTTCCAGCGATCGCCGCGCACGGCGTGGATCAGCTCCCGCCGGCGGAGCATCATGCCGCCGGTCTCGAGGCTGCGGGGCTCGGTGCGGGCGGTGGAGAAGGCCGGGCGCTCCCCGGCGGCCGTGCGATCGGAGCGGCGCAGGAGCGGCCCGAGGTCGAACCCCGCTGGATCGAAGCCGGGCGGCGCCTGGATTCCGAGCAGCCCGAGCAGGGTCGGCGCCAGGTCGACGGTCTCGACCGTGCCGCCGACCCGCCCCGGCGCCAGGCCGGGCGCAGCGATCAGCAGCGGGATCCGGATCTGCTCCTCGACCACGCGGGCGCCATGGTCGAGCGGGAACGGCCGCTCGCCGAGGGTCTCGCCGTGGTCGGCGACGACCACCACCACCGTGCGGGCGGGATCGGCCGCCGCGATCGCCTCGGCTACCAGGTCGTCGAGGAAGCGCAGCAGGTCGTCGTAGCGGTCGGCGTAGTCGCCGAGGCGGTCGAGCGGCCGTCCGTCGGCGCCGCGGAGCTGCTGGTAGTCGGGAATCGGCCAAAGTCTGGGGCCGCGGTCGGCCGAGCTGAAGCGCCCGAGGGAGTCCTCCGGCGGGTGGTACGGCCCGTGGGCGTCGTAGAGGTGGAGGAGCAGGAACGCCGGCTCGTCCGGTCCCAGCCCGCGCCACCAGGCGAGCGCGGCGTCGAGGGTGGCGCGGCCGTCCCGGCGCCAGCCGTCGAACTCGTCGTCCCAGACCTCGAAGCCGCGGTCGAGGCCGCTCACCGCCACGCGCATCGGGGCGCCGGCGACGAAGGCGCCGGTGCGCCAGCCGGCGGCGGCGAGGATCTCGGCCAGGGTCGGCGGCCCGGGAGGCAGGAGCCTGCCGTTCTGGTCCAGGCCGTGTTGGTGGAGGTAGAGGCCGGTCAGCATCGAGGCGTGCGACGGCGCCGTGTTGGTCGACTGGGCGATCGCGTCGTCGAACACCGCCGCGGACGCCGCGAAGCGATCCAGCTCCGGGGTCGTCGGACGCGGGTAGCCGTAGGGGACCAGGCGGTCGCGCCGGACGGTGTCGAGGCTGATCAGGAGCAGCCGGTCGGGCGGCGCCGGGGCGGGCTCCGGCGGGCGCGCGCAGGCCGCCGCGCCGAGCGCTGAAAGCGCCAGGCCGAGCGCCGCGGCGCGCCCGGCGGCGGCT
>Ga0256864_1000415_pt1 | contig 15746 bp, 13 predicted proteins | sample RVTome_11_FD_187336 | JGI IMG/M metagenome (GOLD analysis project Ga0256864, IMG submission 187336) | Soil microbial communities from uranium-contaminated site in the Upper Colorado River Basin, Wyoming, United States - RVT147D111 HiSeq ... | reverse complement strand
TGAGCGCCCCAGCGGGAGTTCGCGGCTTAAGCCGCGGCTCGGCTGACTGTCGCCGAGGCGACAGGCATTATCCTGGCCGCCGCTCTGCCGCTCTGCCGCTCTGCCGCTCGAGCCTCCCCTCGCTAGGCAGCGGCCTCGCTAACACCAACCACTCGACGATCACGACAGGGAGGGGAACGGCATCCTCACGAGATTTGTTCTTTCGCCCTTTAGGAGATTTCTGGCCTCTGTGCTGCGGCGGCGATCTTTGCGCGGTGCTCTGCGGAGAGTCGCCGCCCCTTTTTGGCGGCACTGATCTTCCCGCGAGTTTCTCGTGAGAGCGGAACCCCTTTAGATCTGGGCAATTTCTTTCTCCCTCATCAGGTGACTGCCAGAGCTGAAAGGTTACTGTGATGCACCACCAGTAACTTTTGAAAGGTTACTCAACTCCGCCGAGATCACTGTCGTACCGTCCGCGCCACCACGGGCCTTGCGCTCGCTCCCCGTCGGCGGCTCCGCCGCCTCAGGGTCGCTCCGCGTCAAATCCCGCCGTCCCGACTCGCTGATCAAGGGACGGTCTTGCGGCCGCGAGGAGATCTCTCCACGAACCCGGCGCGGTTCGGGCGGGGCGGCGAGGAGGAGCGGGCACCACGCGTACTGCACCTCAGGGCAGCGAGCGCAGCGTGCCGATCATCATGTTGTAGTGCCCAGCGTAGAGGCAGACGAAAAAGTACTCCCCCGGCGGCGGAGCGTCGAACGTCACCTCGACCGTGTCCCCAGGCGCGGCGAGCCGGCTGTGCGCGATCATCTCGTCCTCGTGCTGGAGCGGCACGTAGTCCGTCTCGCTCGCGTCCAGCGCCGCGAGGCCCAACCGGTCGATGGCGTCGCCGTCCCACACCAGCACGAGGTTGTGCGGCAGCGTCCCGGCGTTCACGTAGCGCATCCGCACGCGGGTGCCGTGGCGCACCGCGATGCGGGCGGGTGTGAACTCGAGCGCGCTGCCGGTGGTGTGGATGGTGATCGTGGTGTCCACCACGGGCGATACGGGAGCGCGGGAGGATCCTGGAGCAGGTGCGCCACCGCCACCCGCGGCCCCGAGGGTCGCACCCACGATCGCCGCCTGGGCGGCGATCGCCCGTACGCGATCGCGCGCGCCGGAGCGCGGTCGGGAACGCAAGGTCACGGCGATCGGAACAGCTCCGGCATGCCCCAGCGGGCGGCGACCAGCTGGAACCCATCGGCCAGCTGAGCCGGCGCCCGCCGGGCCGCTTCCCGCAGGGCATCGCGCTGCGTCGCGGTCAGATCGGGCGGGCTGTCCTCCGGCCATGCGCCGGGAAGGCCCGCGAGCCATTCCCGGGGACGCTCGTCGCCCTCCGCCTCGCCGGCGATGCCAGCCAGGACGGCCCGGGCGAGGGCGAGATGCGACTCCGGTACGGCTTCCAGCAGGGCGACGACCGCCGGCGCGTTCCCTTGCGCGGCGAAATGGTAGGCCATCAGACGCACGGTCCGGGCGACGCCGGCCACCGCCGCACTGTCGTGACGTTCATAGCGGTTGCCGAGGAGTGCCAGCGCGACGTCCGGCCCCTGCCGGGCTCCCGCCATCGCGGCGGCGTCGGGCAGCCAGGGGTCGCGCGCGTTCTGCGGGACGCCGAGCAGCTCGACCACGGCGGCCGCCGCACGCGGTGACGGCGGCAGCTCCGCGAGGGTGACGAGCGCCGTGAGTCGCACGCGCGGGTCGGCGTCCTGCAGCGCGCCCGACCCCACCGTGTACTCCACCGCGTGCGGCGACGCCCGATCGGGCAGGAGACCGGCGGTGAAGATGTCCTCCGCGAGTCGCTCGTCCCTGGGAAGCGTCATGAGCGCCGCGCGCCGCACGGCGCCGGCCGGGTGATGCAACGCGCGCCGCACGGCATCCGCCACTCCCGGGTCGCGCTCGATCACTCCCAGTCCGTGCAGGGTCCAGAGCGCGTGGAACCCTGCGGCGTTGAGCGCCAGCGCATCCACCGTGTGATCGTCCAGCAGCTCGAGCAGCGCGGGCACCACGTCGGTCTCGCCTCGCTCGACCAGCAGGCGCTGCGCCGTGAGGCGCCAGTACATGTTGTCGTCGGCGAGTCCCGCAACCAGGCGCTCGGGTGTCGCACCCGCCAGGCTCGTGGTACGTGGCGCCGGCGCGTCGTCGTACACGATCCGGTAGATGCGTCCACGGTCCGCCGTGCGGTTGGGCGTCTCGTACGCATTCCCGTCGCCGCGCTCCATGTCTTCGGGCGTGGGGTTGTGCTGCGTGATGAGCGTGTAGAAGTCGGACACCCACACGGCTCCGTCCGGCCCGACCTTGACCTGCACGGGCGCCTGCCAGCCGTCGCGGGTGGCCATGAGGCTCCACCGGTTCTTGGCGCGGAACCCGCCGCCGTCGGGGATCAGCTCGAACATCCCGACCAGGTGCGCCGTCGGGTCGGCGACGAACGCCATACGGTTCCAGTACTCCCGCGGGAACGCGCGCGCGGTATAGACCTCGTGGCCGGTGCCCGCGGTGTAGAGTCCGAACTGGTCCACCTGGTAGATCTGCCGCAGCGGAAAGACGTCCTCGCGGTCGGCGATCGAGCGGAGCGTCGGGGTCTGGCCGATCAGGTCGCGATAGAAGCGCCCCGGAATGTGGACGTATTGGCTGGCACTGCGGTTCGCCGTGGAGCCGAAGACGTCGCCCTCTTCGGATAGCCCAAGCCCCCACGTGTTGTTGCTCGTGCGGGCCACGTAGTCCAGCGACGCGCCGTCGGGGGCGAACCGGAAGTAGCCGGCGCCCAGGAGAATGCGGCCCGCACCGCGCCCGAAGGCGACGCCGCCCACCTCGCCGCGGAATCCGTTGTACCCCACCGAGCCCCACACGTGATTGTCGAAGCCGTAGCGCAGGTTGCTGACCGATCCGTGCGTGTCCTCGCGCGGCCAGCCGCTGAACAGGATGCGTCGCTCGTCGGCGCGGTCGTCGCCGTTCGTGTCACGAAACCAGAGAATGTGCGGCGGCTGCGCCACGATCAGCCCGCCCCCCGCGAACACGAGGCTCGTGGCCAGGTTGAGGCCGTCGGCGAACACCTGCACCCGATCGGCGCGGCCGTCGCGGTTCGCGTCCTCCAGGATCAGCACCCGGTCGTTGCCGCGCTCGCCGTCGGGGAGCAAGGTGTTGGGGTAGTCGTTGGTTTCGATGGCCCACATCCGCCCCCGCTCGTCCCAGGTGAAGTCGATGATCCGCCGGATCATCGGTTCGGCGGCGAAGGGCTCGACGCGGAACCCCGGCCGCAGCGTCATCAGCGGGTACGAGTCCTCCGGCTCCAGCGGGGCCTGCGCGGTGTCCACGAACCCCGCCAACGTGTTCCACGGCGCGGGCGGCGGCTCATAGAGCGGACGCGGGGCGGCGAGCGTCGTGGTGAGGAGTGCGGTGTCCGGGCGCCGTTCGAGCGCCCAATCGCCGGCGACGTAGTGGATCGCCCGGGTCACGAGCTGCTGGAACGCCGCGTTGTCCCAGGTGCGGTGGTCGTGGCCCCAGGCCGTGTAGAAGACGCGCCCACTCCCGTAGGAGCGCACCCAGGTCCACGGCTCGCGGTGTCCCCCCTCGATTCGCTCCTCGAGCACCGTGCGGTTTGGATGCTGCTTGGTGTGGACGTAGGTCTCGTCCCACGATACGATCTCCGGCACGCCGCGCACCACGGGATGATCCGGCACCAATCGCGTGGTGCGAACGACGCCGGTGTCGTGACTCTTGAAGGCGGCGCCCACGACGCGGATGAAGGTCTCCGAGTTCTGAAACGACGCGGACGCGCAGTGCAGCGCGACGAGCCCGCCCCCGTTCTTCAGAAACCCCAGCAGGGCGGCGAGCTGGTCCGGCGAGACCACCGGATGATTGTTGTACAGGACGACCGCGTGATACCGCCGGAGCACGGCCGGGTCGAGGTCGGCGGGTTCGTCGGTGTAGAACAGGTCGACGCCGTTCGCCGCGAGCACGGGGAGGATGGATTTCGCGCGATCCGCCGGGCGGTGGTGGCCGTCGTCGCCCAGGAACAGCGCCCGCACGCGTCCGCCGGCCGGCGCCTGGCCGAGCACCGCGGGGGGAGAAAGCCACGTCATGAAGAGGAGAGCCACGAGCACCGCCCGTGCGCGCCCGCCTGTGTCGCCGATCGTCGTTTTCGGCATCTGTTTCATTAGCTCGCCTCGCCGGTATGCCGCCTGCGTTGCCGCCAGTCAGGCATGTGAAGGAATCGCCGGAACGCACGCCACTCCTCACTCCTCACCCCTCACTCCTCACCGTTCTTCCTCCTCGTCACGGCGCCGGGGCGCCGTCGGTTCCGCCCGCGCGCTCGAGCCGCACCGCCCGATACCCTCCCCGGCGCCGGTCGAGCACGAACATCGTGCCGAACACGAGGACGAGCGCCAGCGCTGCCGGCGCGACGTACCGGAACGAGACCTGCCCGCCGCGCGCCTCCGCGGGCTGGAGGAGGCCCACGGCCTCGTCCACCAGCGGCTCATCGGGGAGCCGGCTGCCGATCACGGCACGGAGGGCGTTGGCGGTGACATCGCCCGCGAGCGATCCCCGTTGCCGGTGGACCGCGAGCGCCGCGCGTGTTTGCTCCACGGCCTCCTGCACGTCACGCGCACGGAAGCCCAACGTCGAGGGGTCCGCCACGGCGCGCGCCTCTTCCAGATAGCGCGGGAATTCGGCCTCGACGCGTTCGAGGACGCCGAGCGTGGCTCCGGCCGGCAGCGCCTCGCCGAGGTAATGGTCCGCGACGCGTCCCATGAGCGGCACGCCGATCGCCCCGGCCGATCCCAATCCGACGCCCGCCGTGAGCACGATGCCGAGCGATCCGGTCTTCGGCAGGCGCTCGCTCACGAGCCCCACGATGGTGGGGAAGTTGAACGCGACGCCCCACGCGAAGAGCGTCGCCACCGCGAGCGCCGACCACAGCCCCTGCACGAAACTCAGGAGGACGAGCCCGGTCCCCAACAGCACGCTCGCGACGAGGAGCATCCCCGTCGGCGCCAGCCGCTTGACGAACGGCTTGGCCAGGAACCGCAGCACCACCATCCACCCGCTGATCCACACCAGCACGAGAATGCCGTGCAGGCCCGCCGCCTCGAGGACGGCGGGAATCCACCGCATGGGGCCGAGCTCCAGCGAAATCGCAATCCCCATCACGAGGAGCAGGAGCACGAACAGCGGACTCGTGAGCGTGAAGCGGAACATCTCGCGCACGGGGAGTCCTGCTGCGGCGTTTTCGGTCCTCGGGAACGGCTGCGGGAGGACCATCGAGCCGTAGATCAGCACGGGGAGATAGATGACGCCCAACTGGACCGTCCAGTGGCCGAGTGCGCCGCCCCAGTTTGCCAGCACGAACCCGACGAGGCCTCCCGCAATGATGCCGATGGGGAAGAAGGCGTGGAACCAGTTGAGCCGGGTGGTCTTGTCGTCCGGGTGGAGGGCCGCGACCAGCGGATTGCCGGCGACCTCGATCATGCCGTTGCCGACGGCGAGCGTCGCCGCCCCGGACATGAGCATCCAGAAGGCGGAGGGGTCGCCCGCGCGCGCGGCCGCCGCGATCATGAGCGTGATGCCCAGGAGATGCGCCGCGAACGCGAGCCTGGCGCCGTTCTTGAGCCCGTAGCCTTCCAGCAGCGGGCCCAGCACGATGAGCGAGATCGCCATGCCCCAGAGCGCCGCGCCGCCGATCAGGCCGACCTGGTAGTTGGTCAGGATGAATTCCTGCTTGAGCTGCACCAGGATGTTGCTCACCAGCGCGAACGACGCGCCGGTGGGGATGAGCGCCAGGCAGATGCCGGCGAACAGTCGCTCACGGTTGACGGCGACGGCGGCGGCGGGGACGGACACGGCCATCAGTCGTTCACGCTCCTTGTCTGCCAGGTTTACGGCGTGGCGCGGTTGGCGCCGCGGTGGGAGGCGTCATGCGCAGAGACTTGAAGCGTCGCGCCTGGCTCTCGATCGCCGGCTCGGTGGCCAACCGCTCGATGCTCGACGCCCCGAAGAAACCGGCCACGCCGGAGGTGCGATCCAGCACGTAGCGCGCGTCGTCCGGTTGGGCGATGGGACCGCCGTGACACAGGACGAGGACGTCCGGATTCACGGTCTTCGCCGCGTCGTGCATGGCCTGCACCCGTTCGACGGCCTCGTCCAGCGACAGCGCCGCTCCGGCGACGCCGACCGACCCGCCCACCGTCGTATGGACGTGCGCCACCACGACGTCGGCGCCCGCCCCGGTGAACCGCTCGGCGGTGTCCTCGTCGAACACGTATGGGCACGTCACCATGTCGAGAGCGTGGGCCTGGCGGATCATCTCCACCTCGTGCGCGATCCCCATGCCGGTCTCCTCCAACATCGCCCGGAATCGCCCGTCGATCAGACCGACGGTTGGGAAGTTCTGCACGCCGTCGAACCCCATGGCCTTGAGCTCCGCGAGGAAGACGGGCATGAGGCGAAACGGGTCCGTGCCGCACACGCCCGCCAGCACCGGCGTGTCGTCCACGACCGGGAGCACTTCGCGCGCCATGTCCACCACGATGGCGTTGGCGTCGCCGTACGGCATGAGGCCCGCCAGGCTGCCCCGTCCCGCCATGCGGTAGCGCCCCGAGTTGTAGATAATGATGAGATCCACGCCGCCCCGCTCGGCGAACTTGGCGGAGATGCCGGTGCCGGCGCCCGCCCCGATGATGGGGCGCCCCGCGTCGACCTCGCGCCGCAGCCGGCGCACACATTCCTCGTAGCCGATGAACGGCATCCCGCTAGCCCGGCCGGGCCGCGGCGCGGTGCGGCGCCTCGCCCGCCCTCGTGCCAGTCCGCGCCTCCAGCAGGCCGAGCAGTCGGCCGGCGAGTTCGGCCGCGAACGCCGGGTCGTTGATGTGGGCGTCCACCTCGGCGGTCTCCACCGGCGGACGGACGTGCGCCCGCAGGGCGTCGAACAGCGCGCGATCCGCGTCGGGGTCGTGGAACGGCTGCCCTTTCGCGTCGATCATGCTCACCCCACGGAGCGGCAGGAGCAAGACGGTGGGCCCGCGCGCGGCGTTGAGCCTTTCGGCGATGCGCCGGCCGATCTCCCGGCACTCGTCCGGCGTGGTGCGCATCAACGTGACCTGGGGATTGTGCCGGTAGAGCGTACGCCCGCGGAACGCGGCGGGCACGGTCTCCAGGGGGCCGAAGTTCACCATGTCGGTGGCGCCCACGGAGACCACTTGCGGAATGCCCAACCGCCCGGCGGCCGACATTCGCTGCGGCCCCGCGGACAGCACGCCACCCACCACCTCGTCACACCATTCGGTCGTGGTCACGTCCGCGACGCCCGCGAAGTAGCCGTCGGCGATCAGCCCTTCCATCGCTCGCCCGCCCGTGCCGGTGGCGTGAAAGACGAGCACGTCATAGCCCGCCTCGTCGAGCCGCCGCCGCACTTCGTTCACGCACGGCGTGGTCACGCCGAACATCGTGGCCGCGATCAGCGGCCGATCGGCCCCCGGGGGGATCTCCTGCTCCACCATGCCGCAGATCGCCCCTGCCGCGTTGGCCAGGATGCGCTGGGAGAGGGGGTTCAGGCCGGCGACGTCCACCACCGAGTACAGCATGGCGATGTCTTTGACGCCGACGTAGGGAGCCGTATCGCCCGACGCCATCGTGGAGACCATCAGCTTGGGCACGCCCACGGGCAACGCTCGCATGGCGGCCGTGGCGAGGGCCGTGCCCCCACCTCCGCCCAGACCCAACACGCCGTCGAACCGGCGCTCGGCGTAGAGGGCCGGCACCAGCGCCTCGAGCCCGGCGAGCATCGTCTCGACGGCGGCGCCGCGGTCGTTCTGGGCCCGGAGATCGGCGAGCGTGGCGCCGCCGGCGCGCGCCACCTCGCTGGCCGCGATGTCGGGAACCAGGGTCGTGGGATCGGCGAGCACCCCCGCGTCGATCAGCAGCACGTCGTGGCCTCGCGCCACGATCAACTCGCGCACGTACGCGAACTCCTGCTCCTTGGTGTCGAGCGTTCCGACGAGCAGGATGCGGCGACCCATCGTGCGCGTCCCCGGCCTAGGCGGAGGGGGTGTTGGACGGCGTCGTGGCGGGCCGCCGAAGCGAGCGCCACGGCTCCTGACCGGAGACGTCAACCAGTGCGGGGCCCTCGGCTGTGGCCGGCGAGAGGATGGCGAGAAAGACGAGCGTCTCCGCGCCGGCGTTGTACGTGCCGTGGACGACGTTGGTGGGAATGTGGGCCAGGTCGCCGGCCCGGAGGATGCGCGACTCGCGATCCACCCACTGTTCCGCGGTGCCCGAGAGCACGTAGATGATTTCCTCCATGGCGGGGTGGCGGTGGAACGCGTGGGCCTTGCCGGGGGGCATGCGGACGCGCACGAGCAGGAGCCGCTCCGCCGCGGTGAGCGCCGGCCGGCACAGCCACTCGTGGGGGCCCCACGGGAGCTGCTCGACCTGCATCTCGTGCCCCGAAACGAACCGCAGGGCATCGAGGGGCGGTCCGGGTTTCATGGCGACGATAATAGCGTCGGTGCAGGGGTGGATCAAACGTGGGTGCATCGAGGGTGGCGGGGGAGGTTCGCGGGGAGTTGGCGGGAGTTCGCGGGGAGGTTCGCGGGGCGTTCGCGGGGAGTTCGCGGGGAGTTCGTGGGGCGTTCGTGGGGCGTTCGCGGGGAGTTCGCGGCTGAAGCCGCGGCTCGGCTGACTGTCGCCGAGGCGACGGGGGTGTTGGCCTTGGCGCCGCTCTGCCGCTCTGCCGCTCCGCCGCCAAGATTGACGTCTCCTGCTAATAAAGCTATTATCCATTCGCTTTAGTTGCGATTTTCACTGCTAAACTCGCTTTACCAAGGATTCTGCGGTGAAACGGGCCCGCACCGGCAGATACGAGACGACGACCACCGGCGGCGAAACCGTCAAGGCGTTCGTGCCCGAACCACTGCCGCCAGAGCCTCCCATCGACCTCGATGCCACGGCTCGGGACGCCGTGGATGCCGCGCTCGTGGCTCTCGGGAGGCTGGACGGCGTCTCCGGAGTCCTCCCGGACACGCACCTCTTGCTGTACACGTACGTCCGCAAGGAAGCCGTCCTCTCCTCGCAGATCGAGGGCACGCAATCCACCCTCACCGACCTGCTGCTCTTCGAGCTAAAGGAGGCGCCGGGCGTCCCGCTGGACGACGTGGTGGAAGTGTCGAACTACGTCCGGGCGCTGGAACACGGCCTGAAGCGCGTTCGCGGCGGCTTCCCGCTCTCCAACCGTTTGGTCCGCGAGATCCACACGATCCTCTTGTCGCGCGGGCGGGGGGCCGGGCGGGCTCCCGGCGCATTCCGCCGCAGTCAGAACTGGATCGGCGGCGCGCGGCCGGGGAATGCGCATTTCGTTCCGCCGCCACCGCATCGTGTGGCGGGTGCGATGGGCGAGCTGGAGAAGTTCCTGCACGACGCCAAGGCGCCGCCGGTGCTGCTCAAGGCGGCGCTGTGGCACGTGCAGTTCGAGACCATCCACCCGTTTCTCGACGGCAATGGGCGGGTGGGTCGCCTGATGGTGACACTGCTCCTGTGCGCTGAGGGAATTCTGCGCGAGCCGATTCTCTACCTGAGCCTGTTCCTCAAGCAGAACCGCCCGCGCTACTACGAGTTGCTCGACGCGGTGCGCCGCGAGGGAGACTGGGAGACCTGGGTCGCGTTCTTCTGCCGCGGCGTGGCCGCGGTGTCCGAGAGTGCGGTCGCGACCGCACGCCGGCTGCTGGACCTCGCCGAGCGGGACCGTGAACGATTGGACGGCCTGGGCCGGAAGGCGGGCTCGGCGGCCGCGGTCCAGCGGGCGCTGCTCAGGACGCCGCTCTGCACCATCCCGCGTTTGGCCAAGCGCACCCGTCTGACCCTGCCCACGGTCGCCAAGGCGCTGGATATCCTGATGGATCTCCGGATCGTGAGCGAGACCACGGGCAGGAAGCGCAATCGCGTGTACCGCTACGACCGCTATCTCGCGATTCTGAACGAGGGCACGGAGCCGCTGTGAGCCCGGAACGCGGGGCCCGGGCCATTCACCCCTGTGGCTCCGGGGCCGCCTCCACGCACGGCTAGGCGGGCTTCCGCTGCGGCTCCGCGCGTGGGATGGCCCCTCCGCGCGCTGCAGTTCGCGAGAAGGCCGGGAGATCTTGGCCGTGCACCGCTCACTGACGCGCGCTCCGGGGGCCACCCCTCGCGCTGCGGGAGGTCGCGGCTAAGAGCCGCGGCTCGGCTCACTGTCGCTGACAGCGACGGTGCTTCGGCCGCTCCTCCCGCTCCTCCCGCCGACCTAGTTTCCAACGACCTCCATGGAGCCACCTGATCTCCCAGAATGCCACGGACCACCTTCCCAACCTGGCTCGCACCCATGGCCGCCACGCTCACGCACGAGCGGTTCGCCGGCCCGGAGTGGCTGTTCGAGCGCAAATACGACGGCATCCGTTTGCTCACGTACAGGCGTTGAAGATGAAGTGCGAGGCGTCGCAGGAGCTCGTGGTGGGAGGCTTCACGGACCCTCGCGGGGCGCGGGTGGGGCTGGGCGCGCTGCTGGTGGGGTACTACGAGGGCGACGATTTCGTGTTCGCGGGCAAGGTGGGGACGGGGTTCGACCGCGAGCTGCTGCGCGAGCTGCGCGTCAAGCTGGACCGGGCGGAGATCCCCAAGTCCCCGTTCACGCGCGCCGTCGGGCTGCCGCGGCTCGGCGCGCACTGGGTGCGTCCCACGATCGTGGTAGAGGTGGCCTTCACCGAGTGGACCGTGCACGGCAAGCTCAGGCACTCACGGCTGGTGGGCATCCGCCACGACAAAGCGGCGCGCGAGGTGTTACGCGAGACGTCGTAATCACGCATCCGGAGAAGGTGATGTTTCCGGATGACGGCATCGCGAAGGGCGACCTCGCGGCGTACTACGAGGCGGTGGCGCCGGTGATGCTGCCGCACGTGCGCGGCCGGCCGGTGACGATGGAGCGGTACCATCGCGGCATCGGCGCGCCCGGGTTCTTTCAGAAGAACGTGACGAAGGGGTTCCCGCCGTGGCTCGAGCGGGTGGCCGTGCCCAAGAAGGACGGCGTGGTGCATCATCCGATCGTGACCGATGAGCGAGGGCTCGTGTGGCTGGCGAACCAGAACTGCATCACGCCGCACGTCTGGACGTCGCGCGCGCCCCACCTCGACCATCCGGATCTCTGCGTGTTCGACCTCGACCCCGCAGCGGACGAGCCGGCCCGCCTGCGGGCGGCCGCGCTCGGCCTCCGGGACTTCCTGGAGGAGCTGGGGCTGAGCAGCTGGATCAAGACGTCCGGGTCCAAGGGATTCCACATCGCGCTGCCGCTCGATGGCAAATCGGGTTACGGCGAGGTGGCGCGCTTCGCGCACACCGTGGGGCGGCTGATGGTGGAGCGCGATCCGGAGAATCTCACGCAGGAGTTCTACAAGGCGGACCGCGGCGGGCGGATTCTGGTGGACACGGGGCGCAACGAGTACAGTGCGACGTTCGCCGCGGTCTATGCGGTGCGACCGAAGCGCGGTGCGCCCGTGTCGGCGCCGTGTTCGTGGGAGGAGGTCGAGCGGAGGACGGTGGAGCCGGCGCGGTTTACGTTGCGCACGATGGCGGCGCGGCTCGAGGAGGCGGGGGATTTGTGGGGGGAGATGAACGAGGTGCGGCAGTCGTTGCGGGGGGCGATTGCCCGGCTCCCCGGCTGAGGCGTCGCTTCCGCGGCGGCTCCGTGCGAGGGCCTGGTCCCGTCGCTGCTCCTGTACCTGATCGTCGATCACTACCCCCAATGCCTGCCCGCTTCCCCCCCGTGCCGAGCAACGCGAGATTATACGTAGAGAGCGGTAGGATATGGGGACGGCGTGGAATGTGTCCGCGAGGCGCTGCGCTCGGGAACGGCTGCCCGGTGGCCGGCGACCAGCCGCCTCGATGGATCGGCCGGAGGCCGCGCGGAACCCGATCCGCGCGGCCACTCGCGCCGGAGGGCACCGTCAGGGCTGATGGACCCCGGCCTGGATGCTGGCGCACGTGTTCGGCGGGCACCCGCCGTTGAACGAGCCCATCTGCTCGCCGAGCAGATCCGGGAGGACCGGTCCGTGCGTCCGAATGACGAGGTGCACCTCCGATCCGATGGGGGTGTCGAAGACATCGGCCGACGGGTCCCCTGCCGGCGGGGGATCGATGACGACGACCGCGCCTCCCACGTCGAGCCTGCCGACGATCGTCACTCTTCCGCTGGGGGGGACGTGCCGGCCGCCGCCGAAGGCGAGGGCGGCGCGGCCGGGCCCGAGATCCTCGGCCGGATTGTCACAGGCGCCGATGCAGCCGTCCGGGTTCTGGAACGCCACGAACCACAGCGTCACGATGTCGCCCGGGGTCAGGCCGGAGGTCTGCACCTTCCCCCGCAGCCCATCCTGGGTCCGGAGGAGGTGGGAGCGTCCGACGACGGTCCCGATGGCAGGGCCGGTTCCCGAGGGATCGGCGGCGATGACTACGACGTCGGCGCTCGTGGGCGGCGCGGTGGCATGGAAGAGCGCCGCGGCGGTCGGGAGTCCGGAATCGTCTTGCGTGCAGGCGGCGGTCAGCGCGACGGAAAGACCGAGCAGGGTCGATCCGAGCGAGCGAGGGGTTCGGCGACGCATGGGACCTCCGTGATGGAGATGATGGTGGAATCGTGGACCCGGCGCCGCGCGCGCCGGCCTCGGCATCCGCGGGGCGACCACGGTACGTGGCCCCATGCTAATTGGCGGGCGTCGCGCCACGCTCTCGCCGCTCTCGCGTCGCTCTCGCGGGGATTATCGTGTTGACACTCAAGCTGTTGGGCACTGCCGCGCTCGAGCGGCCCGACGGCCCGGTCACCGGTCGCGCGGCAGAAGGCCGGCGCCTCGCGTTGCTCGCCGTGCTCGCGCTGGCGCGCGGGCGCCCGGTCAGGCGCGACCGGCTCGTCGCGCTGCTGTGGCCCGAGAGCCCACCCGACCGTGCGCGGCCCCACCTGTCGGACACGCTCTACATCCTGCGCGGCGCGCTGGGCGATGACGCGATCCGCTCGGCGGGCGACGGGCTCGTGCTGGACGCGGGCGCGATCACGAGCGACGTGGCGACCTTCGAGCGGTTGCTCGACGACGGGCAGGCCGAGGCGGCGGTCGGGCGGTACGGCGGGCCGCTGCTCGATGGCTTTCACCTCTCGGATGCCGCGGAGTTCGAGCGCTGGTTGGATGCCGAGCGCGCCAAGCTCGGAGAGCGCTACGCGGTGGCGCTCGAGTCGCTGGCGGAAGCGAGCGAGACGGAGGGTCGCTTCGCCGACGCGGCATGGTGGTGGCGGCGTCGCGTGGCGCACGATCCGTACAGCGGGCGAGCGGCGTTACGGCTGATGCGCGCGTTGGAGGCCGCGGGCGACCGCGCCGGGGCGCTCCAGCACGCGCGGGTCCACGCCAGGCTCCTGCGCGACGAGTTCGACACGGAGCCGGACGCCGAGGTGCAGGCGTTCGCCGAGCGACTCCGTCTCGATCCACCAGTGCATGCCGCGGCGGAGCCCCTCGCACCGCTCCGCGCCCGCGCGCCGCGCCCGCGCGCCCCCGAGTATTCCGCACCGCCGGAGCCCGGCGCGCCGGCGAGCGGCGGCGTCGCGCCGCGGGCGGGCCGGCGCCGGGGACGCGTGTACGCCGCTGCCGCCGCGCTGCTGGCGCTCTCGGTCCTCGTCGCCTACGGCATCGTCTCCGCGCGGCCGAGCGGTCGGTCGATGCCCGCCCGCTCCGTGGGCGTCCTCCCATTCGTGAACCTGAGCCCCGACCCGGACAACGCGTACTTCAGCGACGGCCTGAGCGAGCAGGTCATCTCCGCGCTCAGCCGGATCGACGGACTGCAGGTCGCCGCGCGCACGTCGTCGTTCGCGCTGCGCGACCGGAGCCTGGACACCCGCGCCATCGCGGACACGCTGGGCGTGGCGGCCGTCCTCGAGGGCAGCGTCCGCAAGGACGGCAACCGGCTGCGCGTGAGCGCCCAGCTGATCGACGCGGCCACCGGCTACCACATCTGGTCCGATGATTATGACCGCGAGCTGCGGGACGTCTTCGCCGTGCAGGACGAGATCGCGCAGGCGATCGCGGCCGCGCTCGAGCTCCGCCTCGTTCGCCGCGCCGCGCCGCTGCGGGGCCGACGCGCGCCCGACCTGGTCGCGTACGATCTCTATTTGCGCGGCCTGTACCTGCGGAACAGCATGTCCGCCGACGCCCTGCGGCAGGCCGCGGAGTACTTCGATCGCGTGATCGAGCTGGAACCCGACTTCGCGTTGGCCTGGGCCGCCAAGGCGAGCGTCGTCGCGCCGCAGGTCTACTACGATCACGTCCCGCGGGAGCAAGGTTTCCGGGAGATGCGCGAGCTGGTACGGGGCGCGCTCGACCGCGACTCCACGCTCGGCGAGGCCCACGCGGCGCTCGGCATCCTCCGGCTCTTCTACGAGTGGGACTGGGACGGCGCCGAGCGCGCGCTGCGGCGGGCCATCGAGCTGAACCCGAGCGACCCCCACGCGCATCACCATCTCGCGAACTACCTGCTGGTGATCGGCCGGTTCGACGACGCGATCGCCGCACGCCAGCGGGCGGCCGACCTCGATCCGCTGAACCCGCGCACGCGCTACACGCTCGGCAACAATCTGGCGCACGCCGGCCAGTACGACCGCGCGCTCGCCGAGTACCGCCGCGCCCAACAGCTCGACCCCGGCCATCCGTTCGCGCTCGGGTATGGGCCGGAGCTGCCCGTGGGCCCGGCCATGGTGTTCCTCTGGCAGGGCCGCTACGACGAGGTGGTGGAGGAATACCTGAAGGTCGCCACGCTGCGCGGCGCCACCACCGGCGAGCTGGACGCGATGCGGACGGCCTATGCCGCGTCCGGCATGCCGGGGTTCTGGCGCAGCTGGCTGGACATGGAGCTGCGGCAGTTCGGCGGCGCCATCAATCCCCTGCGCATGGCCAGGATCCAGGCCCTGATGGGCGACACCGCCCAGGCCTTCGACTGGCTCGACCGCGCCTACGACGAGCGCAACCTGGGGCTCGTCTTTCTGCGGAGTGGGCCGGGGTTCCGCGACCTGCTGTCGCACCCGCGGGTGGCGCGCATCGTGCGTGAGATGAAGTTTCCGGCGCAGTAACGGCCTTCGGCCGCATGCTTCACTCCTCGTCGTCCTCCCACTCCTCCCCTTCCCCCACCACCAGCAGCGGGAGCGTCACGTCGTCGTAGATCTGATCCAGGGTGATCCGCGCGCCGAGGAACGCGATCGGGATCTCCGCGTCCGCGTGGACCTCGTCCCGTCCCCATCCGCCGCCAGCCGCCCGGCAATAGACGAGCACGTGACGCCGGCGCTGACGTCGGGGTCGAAGGGATTCCACATCGCGGTGCCGCTCGACGGCAAATCAAGTTACGGCGTGGTGGCGCGCTTCGCGCACACGGTGGGGCGGCTGATGGTCGAGCGCGATCCGGAGAATCTCACGCAGGAGTTCTACAAGGCCGACCGCGGCGGTCGGATTCTGGTGGACACGGGGCGGAACGAGTACAGCGCGACGTTCGCCGCGGTCTATGCGGTGCGCCCGAAGCCGGGCGCGCCGGTGTCGGCGCCGTGCTCGTGGGAGGAGGTGGCGCGCGGGATGGTGGCGCCGGCGGGGTTCACGTTGCGGACCATGGAGGCGCGGCTTGCGGAGGTGGGGGATCTTTGGGGGGAGATGGGCGGGAGCGGGCAGTCGTTGCGGGAGGCGATCGACAGGCTGGGGGG
>Ga0256864_1000412_pt1 | contig 15809 bp, 13 predicted proteins | sample RVTome_11_FD_187336 | JGI IMG/M metagenome (GOLD analysis project Ga0256864, IMG submission 187336) | Soil microbial communities from uranium-contaminated site in the Upper Colorado River Basin, Wyoming, United States - RVT147D111 HiSeq ... | reverse complement strand
GGTGGGGAGAATCGTCATGGGCAGCGATGTCAGGTGCGCCCCCTCGAAAGCCGACACTTCGTCGCCGACGACCCGGCAGGACATCGGAAGATTGACTTCCCACCCGGGAGCAAACTTGGAGAGTGACGAGGTGGCCAGTTGGGTTGTATCGATGTAAAGCCAGGCGTTGCGTTGCGGTGGTTTTACCGTGTCCTCACGGGAGCGGCCGATCACGGTCTGCACCGTGCGCGTCTGCCCCCGACTCACCTCGATCACGAAAACGCCGTCAGCGCCTTCGAGCGACTGCTTCGTTGTCGCATCCAGGATATCGATAATCGTGTGCGCCTCGTCCGCCCATGGGCCGTTATTCGGATGGCAGCTCACACACGATCGGTTCTTCGCCAGAATACCGACCCCGGGGGGATACGCCTGTGCCGTCAAAGTTACCAGAATCGAGATCGTTGCAAGCACCGAAACCGCAACCCACGAAGAGCGTCCCATCGTCAACCTCCTCGAATTGAATCCATCAGGACCAACACCGAGTATTCTGATATCACGTGATAAGCAATCCGCGACGTCGTGTCAATCGGGGTGACGTGGCGGTCATCCGCGCCCGATCACCTCGCTTGAAGTTATGAACGGGGGAAATCGGGCGTGGGCGGTGACCCAGAATCAGCTATATAACTATATAACCCGGAAATGTGGCGTCGCCCGCCCCGGGTGGCGCCTGCTCTCGCCACGCGGGGGGAGCACGCGGCAGGCACTCCCGAGCATGTCGAAACAGGGTTATGAAACTGTTTCTATGTTTGCCCGGGACGGGAACATCGCCTACCTTCAGTTGTACTTTGCAATGAGACAGCCGCATCGAGCGGAATTCAGACAGGAGGAAGAGTACGATGGGACGAACAGGATTCAGAGTGATCTCAATTTTTGCCCTGGCGGCGGCGCTTTTCGTGTTCAAGCCCGTCTACGCGCAGGAACACCCCGAACATCCGTCGGAACACCCGTCCGAACATCCGAAGGCCGAGCAAACGAAGGAGACCGTCACAATTCCGATGCTGTCGAAGGCGATTCAGGATTACATCGCCGGCGACGCGAAACTGAAGGGCGGGTTCTATCTTGTCTACGACCCGCTCGATAAGAAGGTCCTGCAGTTGACTCTGGCGAAAGTGCACGAGGACAAACTGGCGACATTGGGCGACGGCGTGTACTTCGCCTGCGCCGACTTCAAGTCGACTGACGGTCATGTCTATGACTTGGACGTGTTCATGACGAGCAATGAGAAGACTTTGGACGTGTCCGAGGTCTCGGTGCACAAACTCGACGGGAAACCGCGGTATAACTGGACCGAGAAGGACGGAATCTGGAAGAAAACCGACGTGCCGAAGTAGTGATGTCGAGTCGCTGTGTCGTGGTCTCGATCTTTGAGGGCGGAATACTCGCTTTGCGTCAACGGGGCGCCTCGCCCCTGTTGTAGCAAGTCTGCACTCCGCACGGGCGACCATCATGGGTACCGCGATCATCAGACCACTCACAGTCGCCGTGATGCTGGCCCTGCTTTCCCCGGAGGATGACAGGGCGAGCACCGTCCGTCCCGCGACCAGGGAACTTGAATTCACTTACGGGGCCGTCGTCCGCAACATTCCCGCCGCGTCGAGGCGGCTGCAAATCTGGGTGCCGATTCCGTACGACGATGCCTGTCAGACCATTTCCGATTTACAGATCGTCACGCCGCTCCCCTATCGGCAGATGGAGGACAACGAATATGGCAACGTCGCCATTTACATCGAGGCGTCGTCCGATCTGCCGGACAGCTTACCCCTACAGATGACCTTTCGTGCTCGTCGCTGCGAAGCGCGCCCGATCACCGACACTGCCGGCAAGACGGGTGGCCGCATTCAACGATTCCTGAGTCCCGATGTTCTCGTACCCATCGATGGTCAGATTGCCGCGGAGGCCATGAGGGTCACCGACGGGCTGCTCAGCGACAGCGCCAGGGCTCGCGTCCTCTACGCGCACATTCTCCAGTCAATGCGCTACGACAAGACCGGCAGCGGCTGGGGACAGGGTGATGCGAACTTCGCGTGCAGCGAGCGGCGCGGCAACTGTACCGACATCCACTCACTGTTGATCGGCATGGCGCGCGCCACGAAAATCCCGGCGCGGTTTGTGATTGGCTTTCCCATCCCGCCAAACTCGGCCGGCGGCGCGATCGGCGGCTATCACTGTTGGGCCGACCTCTACATTGAGGGGCTCGGATGGGTGCCGGTCGATGCCTCCGAAGCCATCACCCACCCTGATCAAACGGACTATTTCTTTGGCACGCTCGACCCCAACCGTGTGGCCTTCACCATCGGGCGCGACATCCGACTCGGTGACGATCGCTACGCACCCAAGATCAATTACTTCATCTATCCCTACGTGCTGGTCGATGGGCACGAGTTTACCGACGTGACACATCAATTCGCCTTCCGTGTCCTCGACGACGGCACGAGTGCCAAATAGCAGGTGCGGGTTTCCCCTTGTGAGTCACCGCTCGGAGAACCGTGATTGGCAGTGGGTTTCAATGGGTTCAAGACCAAGATGCGATCCGAGGTGAGGGAGAGTCTGCCACTGCGATGATTTGCCGGCGCCCCAGCGACCGCTGGAAGTCGTACAGGTCGCCGGTTTTGTGGGAGAGCCGGCCGGCAATCTGACTCCGATCGGCTGCGCGGCAGGGATATCCAACGCGGATTCGCCCCGGCGCACTTCAATCTTGTGGCTCTTTGAATCTGAATCGCTTAAGGTGATTGGGCGACGCAATCGCAGGAGACCGCTGTGATCAGAAGGCGCTTGGAATACTGTTCCGGCTCAACTCCCGGGGCCATCATGGTGGTCTTGTCGATCAGCACCCTTCTCTTTTGCACGAAATGCGAAGTCGGACCTCGAAGAGATCTGAGAGCAACCGAAATTCCCTCCCCGGCCTGGACTCGCAGCCGGGTTCCCAACTTGGCGAAAGGCCCGGATGGCTCCGTATTCATGAGCTGGGTTCAGGCAAATCCCGACGAGTCGCATACCCTTTTTTTCTCTCGATTCGGAGTAAAGGGCGCCTGGTCTGAGCCGACCGAAATCGCTTCGGGATCGAATTGGATCGTAAACTGGGCAGACTTTCCGGCAATCGCCGTGACCGGCCGGTCAGGCATCCTCGCCAGTTGGCTGGAAGATGTTGAGGTTGGTGAGGACGCGTACGACATTCGATTGGCCTTGTCACAGGATGGGGGCATCAGTTGGAGTCCCTCATTTCCCGTGCATGACGATCGCTCACCGACCGAACACGGATTCGTGTCCCTCGTTGCCCTGGCGGATACCCTCTGGGGCGTTTTTTGGCTGGACGGACGCGAGATGGTCTCGGACGATGGGGGCATGACACTGCGATTCGCCAGCGTCTCCACCGCGGGGGCAGTCTCCGACGCGGTCATTCTGGATGAGCGAACATGCGAATGCTGCCAGACCTCGGCCGTGCATGCGGCTGACGGATCCTTAATAGTCGCCTATCGCGACCGCGGCCCGGATGAAGCACGCGATATTTCTGTCGTGCGACATACCGGTAACGCATGGTCGGGGCCTCATCCCATTCACCGGGATGATTGGCGAATCGCAGGTTGTCCCGTCAACGGTCCTGCCATCGCATCACAAGACTCGCTGATAGCAATCTCCTGGTTCACGCTGGGCTCCGCCTCGCAACCGACCGTGTTCACGGCGTTCTCTGCCGATTGCGGCGCTTCATTCGACGTTCCGGTTCGCGTCGATCTCGGCGATCCTCTCGGACGAGTCAATGTGGCTTTCCTTGATGACCATTCCGTAGTTTCCTGTTGGTTGGAACTCATGGGGGATAGCACGATGATCATGGCTCGCCGTGTGGATCGGCAGGGGACGCTTTCCAAGCCTCTAAGAGTGGCTCAGACAAGCCAGGATCGCGCCAGTGGATTTCCCAGGATGGCGACCTGTCAAACGGGGGTCCTGTTGGTTTGGACAGAGATTGGCGAACGGCAACTGGTCAAGACGGCAGTCATCGCAGTTGAGGGTTCCTGATTGCTGCGACGCACGCGGTTAGCCAAGCCCGCCGGCGCAGTCTGCCGACGACATAGCGCCCGCCCTGACAGCGAGCGGCTACGGTATGATCCAATTCGCTTTGAACCGTGGTATCGATAAATAAACCCAAAAGGAGCACGCCATGGGAGACAAGGGCAGTAAGGACAAAGCCAAGGGCCAGAAGCAGAAGGCGAAGAAGCAGCAGAAAGAGGTGAACAGGAAACAAAACAAACAGCAGACAGACGACTCCGGTCGCAAAAACTGGCAGGGGCGTTAGGCGTTAGACGCGAGTCTGCCGCAATCGGGGCGATGACTGACCATTGCCTCGATCAGGGGAGCACAGTGACGTCGTCACCCAACGGCAATCATATCGCTCCGAACTGAACAACGTGGCCGGGGCCCGACTCTCATTCCCCAACTCGGAGTGAAACACCTCGACATCTTCGGCCGATGCCGGTCGAGGTGTTGATGATGCAGTCACTCTGCCACGATCCGTCGCCCGTCGTCCACCACTACGAAGTCGACTTGATTGCCAGCAGATGTCTATCAGATGCACCCTGAGGATTCTCCCCTCGGTTCCCGGACCGACGGCACGGCTCTGACCATGGGGAGCATTGAAAGACCTCTCTTGCGCGATTCCGTGTCTATCGAGCCGGACAATTAGTTACCACGAGAACATGGCAAAATCTACACGTCGCCCATTGACAGTTTAGCCGTCTCCCCATAGGATCATTCGGTCGCCACGATGCAAAGCCATAAACGGGGCAGTGTCGAGCGGCCCCGCACCGGCCCCTCTGCTGAGGCGGCGTAGTCGTGGGGCAAACCGCCCGATGGACATTCGCCTGTGCTGGTTGTTCGATTTGACCCGCGTCGCGTCATATTCCGGGGAATATTCGGGCGGCTTAAGTGTAGATGGGCATTGAGCACGGACCCTTAGCTCTCTGACTGTGAGGATGGAGATGATTCGGCAGGCCGTATTGATTATCTTGGCGGCGACTATTGCCGCCTGCAACGGGTCGAATCCGATTGAGCCGCGGGGAGATGTGCGTACCCCACTGGCCGGTGGCGGGCGCTTGACGGACGATGATCCGTTCAATGGCGGGCCGGAGGACTCCGGTCCACTCCTGCCCGACAGCGTCGTAGAACCCATACTCCCCGACGCGGGGCTGACTCCGCTTTTCTACTCCCAAACAGATTGCGCCGATAGTCCCGGTGAGATCGTCATCCGCGATTCCGCGCAGTGGCGGACATGGTGGGAGGCCGCCAACTCGTGCCTCTGGTACCATCACAACGGCGGACCGAATGGCGAAGTTGGTCCCGGACACCCGAATGACAGCGTGTGGACCGACACATCGTTCGTAGACTCGACCATGCCGTGCGACCCATGCATTCCCGAGGTCCCCTTCGTGGACTTCGATCACCAGGTGGTGGTTGCCATCCGCATTGAGCCGGATTCGTCGTCCGAATGCATGCGCAGTGTGTGGATGCACAGTGTTGAAAATGGGGTGGTCAGCTACGAAGTCACATCGCTCGCGGAAGACTGCTGCGAGTTGATGATGCGTCCGTTCATCCTCGAGTCGACATCACCGGTGGTCGCGGTGGCCGTGCCGGGGCCGTTGTCGGAGCCGGTGATCTGGCTGCGGCGGGACACATCCCATTCATGCCACTGGGAGCCGGACCCGGATGAACCGCTGCCGCTGTACTATACCGACGCCCCCTGTGATCTGGGACCCCACGAGACGGTGATTCGCGATGCGGAACGATGGGATGCCTGGGTTCAAAGCGCGCTGACCTGCGATTCCATCCGCTGGTCGCAGTGGGGCCATGGAGGCGACTCCGCCAACGTACCGGATGACAGCATCGGGATGGACCCCGGTGAGCCGACCCTGCCCATGTCGCCGTTCTGGTGGGGACCGCCGGTCGATTTCTCGACTCATGCGGTGATCATTCTCCGGGCGGGAGAACAGTTGCGTTGGGGCGGCGGAATCTGGTTGGATGCGTTTCATGCCGGTCAGGCAGGAACAACAATCGAGTATACGGTGATGGAGCCGAGTGAGGACTGTCCGGCGATTGACATGGATCCCAGTTGGATCAACCCGACTATAGCGGTTCGACTTCCGTTGCCTCTGGCTGATCCGATCAACTGGACGCGACATCTGGAGTCCATCACCTGCGAGTGGGGACAGGACAGCACTTGGAATCAGATGGAGCCGGGGCATCCGTAGCCAGGTCAGTTGGAACGATCGTTGCACAAACCACAAATGATCGAATTGGGATCACCCGATCTAAACGCAATGTCGACGAATCCCACGACATCGAAGACGTTTGTAACACTGTCGCAGTTGACGTCCGTGCGGACGTAAGGGCACTGCGGGTACGGATCGGGTGCCGGGACACCCGCACGGAAAGCCACATCGACCGCCGCCACGACGTCGAAGACATTCACGACGCTGTCACAGATCGGATCACCGAAGCACTGGCACTCGCACGGCGCAGGCGGGTAGCAGGTCCCGAATTCGTCGCAGTTCAGGCAAATCGGGCCCGGTAATGCGTAGAATTCATCGAGGTGATTCACAGCCGCGAACTCCTGCCTGTTGTTCTGATCGAGATCGACGGCGCGCAACATGATGAAGGTGCCGAACGTAGATTGGTCCCATCCGCACGATGAAACGAATGAGTCGACTGAAGAGTCCCATTCCCACACTTCGAAATCGGGCCAGAACGTCATCAGCATCTCGTCCAATCCGTCGCAGTCGATGTCTGCCGCTCGGCAAGGGTGAACACCCGAAGCTCCTGTGATGCGTTGGAATAAGTGTACCACCTCAAATTCGTTGTCGCCGATTGGCTGCAAGAGCTGATATCTGTACCCTCCCCCCCCACCGCCCGAAAAGCCCACCAGTGCATGCAGAGCGCCGCCGGGCATGGGACGACACGCGGTCGCCTCATGGGCCCCACCCGGCATGCTGTCGCCGACCAGCCCGATGTGGACCAGTACTGTTTCCTGCCACTCGAAGAGCTCGTAGCCGAAAAAGTTGTTGCCCGAGATAAACTCCATTCGCCCATCCTCATCGAAGTCCCCCACCGCGGGCTCACCACCGGCACCGGTCGGAACGGCGAGATCGGACACCTTCACGAAGTTGCCGAGTACGGAGTCGTAATCGATCATGACGGCGCGGGCCGAACCGCCAAGAGAGTTGGGGGTGACGTAGATCTCGAGGTGTTCATCATCATCGATGTCGACAGCTACCGGGTGCATGGAGACGTTGTACCCTGACCAGCCCCACCCGGCGCGATATGTCCAATCCGGTGCCGAGTGGATCATTAGCACACTGCCCCACTGCGAGACCAACTCGATGTATCCGTCTCGGTCCAGATCCGCGGCGATCCACGGAGTAGCGGAATCCAGCGAGATCGGTACCTCGGTGCGATTTAAGTTGGAGTCGATGTCGTGGCGCGTAATTCCACCAATCCGCCGGACATAAATCTCCCATATTCCACGAGTCGAATCAAAGTGGGGTGTCACAAGATCGAGAGTCACAGAAAACTCAAGCAACGGGGGGCAAGCCGCCGCGCCTGGAGCAGATGAGAGAGTTGCAGACAGTGTTCCGCCTTCCGGCTGGGTTGGCGCGTCCTGCCTCAGTGCCCACTGCGGGATGATCCCGCCGTCGAATCGCGCGGCCAACTGGGCCCGGCGGGCCGAGTCGGACATCCGTTGAACCAGCTCGGCCGTCTCCGTCGCAGCCGTGGGCTCTCCCCGAAGGTCTTCTGGTAAGGGCTTGGGGGCAGACTCACCGTTGCTCGTGACTCCGGAGGTCCGGTGTTGCTCCTGGCGGGTTTGCCCAGGGGACAGCAACAGAATGGCCGACAGGGCGATGACCGCCCACCGTCGTGGATGACCCGTTTGATGAGTCTGCGCCACTCGCGACTCCATGCCGATCGTCCCGTTGCCGGGGTTGTGAGGGACTCCAACCCAATATATCGGCACCTATGGTTTTCGCAAGCTGGCCATCCAACGACCGATAGTTACGACAATTGTCCCACCTGCCAGAGTTCGCGGCCGGACGTGTGGATCAATGGCTGAATCGCGAGACGCCCGGTCGAGCCGATGCTTTTCTCCAGATGACGCAGTTCCTCCAGCTTCGCCGGGATTTCCGGATCAGGCGGTATCGGAATCTCCATCCGCTTCATCATGAGGATACCCTTGGCCCGCAACGACAGTTCGGTGTGGATGCGCAGCAGACAAAACATGTCGACGACGACAGCCCCCGGAAAGTGTGTGCGCAACGACTCCAGGTATCGCCCCACGCGCGACTCGCTGAATCGGCCATCGGCCAGCATCTCCAATAATTCCTGATCGACATCGAAGCCCACACCCAGCCACTGCCGGGTCGCCCGCTCGCTGCGGCCGAACACGATAAACACCAGCGGCGGCAGCACGCCCAGGACGATGATGGCCGACACGATCGGCGAGAAGACGAAATGGTTGTACACCGAGTGAATCAAAATGGCCAGGAGCAGCCCGGGCACAATGGTCGTGAGCGTGACTCGCCCGCGCTGATCGACAATGCGTTTTGTGATTACCGCAAAGACAGTCATTGTTGCGGCATGAACGGCCGCGGTGCCGATTCCGCGCACAACCCAGACGACCAGCGGGGCATCCTGCAAATTGATCAGATAGAAGCTGTTCTCCACAAGCGAGAATCCCGCGCCGACGGCGAATCCATAGATCGCAGCGTCGACCATGAAACCGATGCGATTCTTGCGCAAAAGCGCGATGATATACGCCGCTTTGGCGCTTTCCTCGACGATGGGGGCCAGATAGAGCGTGTACATCCTGGGTTCGATCCAATGCGCAGCCGTCAGCGCATATCCGATCGGCAGACAAGCGAGCGCAGCAGCACATCCGGCCGTCACTGCGGCAATGACAGCCCGCGGCGGCACCAGTTTGTAACTGTCCAGGACGATCAGTCCGCCCATGAGGACGAAGACCGGAGTCAGACTGACCAGAATCTTGGCGACGTCTGTCACAGGACTTTCAGCGAGAACATCCACTCGTCGGTGGCGCGCCGATGTCTGGGGGCGGCGACCGCGTAACCAGTCGAGAAAGTCAGGCGCAATTGCGACAGCAGTTGCAGACGCACGTCGCACTGCGCACCGATGCTGCCGGCGCTCCGGCTCAGATCGGAATCGTCGATGTTGGTCGCCAGTCCGGTTGCAAAGAGCGCCGTGCGCAGCCACGAGGCATACAGCGCGGGAAAACCCAGCCGCCGAAATCGCAACGGCGGCAGACTCCACTCCAACGTTGCTTTGGCAAAGGAGGTCCCCGCCAGTTGGTTGATCGTCAGCCCCGGAAGACTGTACCACTCACGGAAGCGCTTGATCGAATGATGATCGACCCAGTTATTCCCGAATCCGCCGAAGTAGAAATTGTCCAACGGTTCATCGCGGTCGCCGTGGGAGAATCCTGCCGAGGTCCACGCCCATACCGATGAGTGCGCAATCGGCAGCGGCGCCCCATAGTCGAATCCCGCGATTCCCTGCGGGTGCGCGTTATCGGCTGCGAATGTCGAATACAGGCCGATGCGCCAGCGCTGCCCCTTCTCGATGTCGACCGCACCCAATGAGGCGGTGACATTCTCGTAGTTCAGTTCAATCGCGCCGGTGCCGAATTCGTCGAACGATGCCGCGACATTCTGGTAGTCGGGAAGGCGTTCGAGATTCCCGTGGTACCCGGCGCTCAACTCCAAATCCATCGCACGTGGTTCATCGAAGAGTAAATTTCTTGTATACAACGCCTCGGCGGAATACCCCTTGCGGCTGGTCCTGGTCGGTCCGAACAAGTCGTAAAAGTCCGCGTGGTTGTAGGAAAACGACAAATCGACGTTGCTGTATGAATACTCCGAGTGGACGTGCCAACGCTGGTCCTCGGGCAGATTCGTTTCCGTTGAGTACGATGCGGTCACATGCGCTTCCTGCAAACCGAGGCGGTCGGAGAGATTCAGCCGCAGACCGGGAGCGGTGGTCGATTTGTATCCCTCAACGACAGGGTACAGTGAACTGATGTGCCAACTGGTCAGCGGATGGTAGGCGCCTTCACGGGTGACGACCTCATCGTAATCGACTCGTCCCGGAGATCCGGCGATCCATTCCTTGACAACCGGGTGGGTTTCGACGATTGCTTGCCCCAGGTACTCGGTCGCATTGATGTCCGACAGCGGCGTCGCCGCGATGATCGCGGGCACGAATCCACGGGGCGAATACCGAAACACGATCAACGAGTCGCTGCTGAACTCGATGGGCCGGAAGAATCCAGTCTCGCAATTGCTGAGCGCCTCCATCGAGTCGGCGGCGATGTCATACCGAAAGATGTTCGAAACTCCTGTGTAGTACGACGACCCGGTCAGATACCGTCCATCCTCGGAGAAGACGAATCCCTGCGGAATGGTGTTGCCGAAATCGTGCAACTCTGTGTAGGCGGTGTCGTCGGCCAGCAACGCCGGGATGCTCATGCGAATCAGCGCCTGGCGTCCGCTGACTTCCGCTAGGGAGGCGGACAGCCACTGACCGTCGCGGGAAACATCGAGATCGTAGACATCTTTTCCATATGGCCACACGCGCACCGCTTCCCAGTGCGCGTGAGGCCGCGGCATGCGCACGATGGTCGAGAGTCCGTTGAAGTGACGAACACCCCACAGCGAGGAGTCGGCATGGTTGTAGGCCAGATCGCCGATGCGGGCATCCTTGAGCAACATGTTCGAGCGGCCTGTGGCGATATCGACGGAGCGCAAATCGCGCCAGCCGTAATGGTCAGTGGTATAGTACAGGGTCCCGCTTGTCGAGTCGAAGGCCACCGATGAGACATAAAACAGGGCCGGGTTCTTCACATCACACAGTTCGCGCACACGACCGTCGTCGATGGAAATCGCCGCGAGGAAGGCCAATCGCCCGGGGTAGCCGACCGCGGCATAGATCGTGCGCCGCCCGACATCATAGTAAGCGCGCGAGACCGCGCCGAGAGAATGATCGGTTATGTCGCGTGCCGGCGTGACCGGGTATTCTCTCACGCGCGCGAGATTCGCCCTCTGAAACGTATTCTCCCACTCGATCCACTCGCGCCAACCGTCATCCAGCGATTGGCCGAACGCGTGTTCGAACTGAGAAGCGTACGACGCCCGCGACCCCGAGTCGCGATTGACCCATTCCATGACGCGCTGCGGTCCATACTCAAGAGCAAGGTAGCTCATGAACCGCGCGCCATAGAGATACGAGTTGACGCCGACGTGAAAGTCGATGCGCGTGCCTTCCGACTCCACACCGACCGGATCGTAGAAGCGGGCGCTGTCACGAACCATCGTGCGGAACACCATCTCATCATATGGTCCCATGGCGCGGCCGTATCCGCCCGCCATCCAGGTTTCGAGGAAAACCGCGATGCCCTCGTGGTACCACCGCGGAGCCGAGCGACGCGGCGACGTCAGGTAGTCGTAGACGATCGACAGGGGCGCGTCGGCCACCGGCTCGGGCTTTCCTAAGAACAGAGTACGGAACACGCGGTCGTTCGGCGCACTGCGGTCCATGGCGTGGATGTGGACCATCTCATGATTCATGATCGTGTTCATCCGCTCATTGGCGGGCATCGTCTCATAGGCATAATGAAACGGCGCGATCGAGGAGATGATGAGATTGCTGGGAATATTCCTGGCGCCCGCATTTCCCTGATCGGTCATGTCATGCAGGAACACATTGACCTTCCCCGGAAGCTCACCGCCCCAATGGTCCGCATGGTATCGGTAGGCATTCTCGAAGCACCGCACCACGTGGGGCGCGATGAAGGAATGGATGCCGTCAAAGTAGATCAGGCGCAGATGCGCAGTTTCGACCGACTTCAGTCCTGCCGACGCCGATTGCGGGACACTGAGAAGGACGAGAAATAGGAGTGTGCGAATAGAACGGACGAACATGGCTGTTCAATATGCGGCAAAAAAGACGGAGGAGACGCTGCGGAATCAGCAACGTCTCCTCTTTTTTTGCAACGGCTGTCGTGCGGACAGCCCCGATGTCAAACATCAATCGATCGAACCGTCACCGCGGCCCGATGCCAGCTCAACGAAGCGCGAGTCTTTGGCCAGTGCGGCAAATCTCGGATCCGAGGCCAGCGCGACGATGTCGCCTGACTTCACCATTTCGGCGAAGACGCCCTTGCTGGCCAGTTCCACAAATCCGGGACGCACAGCGAGATCAAGAGCTCCCGGTTTGTCGGCCAGTGCGAGTATCTCCGGCCTCTGGGCCAATTCCATCACGCCGGGTCTTGATGCCAGTTCCAATGTTGCCGGACGCAGGGCCAATTGCATAATCCCCGGACGGCTGGCCAGTGCGATGAATTCCGGCTTGGTAGCCAGTGCAATGAAGACATCCTTGCTTGCGAGCTCGACAAACCGCGAATCGCCGGCCAGCGCGAGAATTCCGGGCTTTTGAGCCAGTTCGACCAATGTTCGGTTCGTCGCGAGTGCAAGGAAAGCCGGATTGGCAGCCAACTCCAGCATTCCGGGTCTCTCGGCAAGTGCCATCACGCCCGGCTGCTTGACCAGCGCCAGTAGTTCAGGTTTTGTGCTGAGCGCGGCCGCGGCCGGGTCCTTTGCCAACTCAACAAACCCCGGCCTGGAGGCCAGTTCGAGCATCTCCGGCTTTGACGCCAGATCGGCAAATGTCTTGTCCTGCGCCAACGCGAGGAAGACCTCACGGCTGGCCAAGTCAGCGAAGACTGGCGAATTCACGATCTCCACGAATCCGGGACGCGACGCCAATGCATCGAGCGTCGCTGCCTGCGCCAACTCCACATAGCGCGGATCCTTGGCGATTTCGAGCATCGCCGGATTCGAGGCCAGCGCCAGGAGTGCGCCCTTGTCGGCCAATGCCGCGAAATCCCGGCTCTGGGCCAACTCAACGAAACGCGGATCGCGCGCAAGCTCGACAAACCCCGGATTCTGAATCAGCGACGCGAAGCTCGGGTCGCTGACCACCTCCAGGAATCCGGGGTTTGACGCCAGATTCTGAAATTCTGGGCTCTGAATCACCGAAATGACGTGCTCATCCTGCAAAAGCTCGGCGATTTCCGCATCGGCAATCTGGACATCGCCATCTTCGATCTGGGTTGTGCGATCCCGATGGGCTGCTCCGATGGTACCGGCCACATCCTCCGTGTTCGGCGGGTAGCCGTCGAGCGCAAACACGCCGATAATCACGGCGGCAACCACGGCGATTCCGACGAAGATGATCTTCCCGTTCTTCATTACAGTTCCTCCTTGGGCTTTCTCGTTATGGTGAGGTGTTCGACAGTTCTCATTGGGAATGACAATCCAAGGGCTCAAAAGTCGGCAAAAAAGTCGGCATTCAGTAACTTTCCTCCGGTCAACAGGGCTCCTCTACCAGATTCAACGCGCGACGGTACTCCTCGTCGCCTCCCGAAACGATGCAGGTAACCTGTTTTGAGCCGGGGCCGGTTGTCCGAAATACGAAGGTGTATTCGTTCTTGCCGGGCAATACTTCAAGGGCCATTCCGCTCGTGCCGGCGACCGGTGTCGCCAAATCGTTTCGCTGCGAAAACCCGGTGAGGACACAACCGGCCGGGTCATAGTCGAGCCTGATGGTCGTCGGCGTGGTGGCATCGACAACCAGTCTCAGGACGGCTGACACTTCGCCGGTTGCGACCACGAATTGGCCCTTAAAGCTCTGCCGTCGAATTGCCTCCGACAGGCATTCGCTCACCGCCGATGCCCGGCTGTCGAGCATCATCGTGCCCGAGACGAGCGAGCGGTCGATGGTCGTGGTGTCGCGGTTGCCACCCACCGAGACGGCTCCGATCGCGATGCCGATCAACAGTCCGAACGCGCCGCCGAACACGAGTTTCGGCGCTGCCAGCCATCGAAATGTCTCCGACAGCCATGACCCGATGCCGGCGGCCCGGGGTGAACGATACCGCGTCGGATCAATCGCGCTGAGGATTAGGCCCTTCATCTGGGCCGGCGGATCGCTGGGCAGGAGAACTTCATTGATGCGCGCAACTTGACGCAGAAGCTCGTAGAAGTCCCTGGCTTCGGCGGATGTGGCGAGGAACCCGTCCAGTTTTGCCTGGTCCCTGACGGAGAGCTCCCCATCGATGGCCCGCTGCATCAGTTCAATGTAATGTTCAGGGATTACCATACCGCACCCCATGGCGTTTCAGGATATCGGCAAGCGCCCGCCGCGCGGTGAATAGTCGCGACTTCACGGTTTTGGTCGGTATCGATAGCAATGCGCTCATCTCATCGTATGTAAAGTCGTTGAAATGCCTCAGCACGATGACCATGCGCGAATCATACGGCAACTGCCGCAGGCACATCTCGATGCGCTCAGAGAGCACTTGCGCATCGTGCTCCTGATCCGGGCCGGGGTTGGACGTTGCCAGATGCTCAGATAGCGGTTCGTAACGCCCGGTGACTTTGCGAAGGTTGAGTGACTCATTGATCAGGATCCGATATATCCAACTAAAGAACTGATGCTCGCGGCGATAATCACCGAGTTTGTCATAGGCCTTCAGAAAAGTGTTTTGTGTGATGTCCTGCGCGTCCTCACAGTTGCCGATGATTCGTAATGCCGTGTTGTACAATGGCTTCTGATACTTCTCGACCAATTCGGCGAATGCTCCCGTGTCTCCCGCCAAGCTCGCCGACACCAGTCGGCTGTCGTCTCTCTCCGACATAATGACAATCGGGAGGGCAAAAGGTTGGTCGGCACGGCGCTGCCCGAGGTGAGGGCTTCCGAGCTGCCGGCCCACCGATGCCGGTTTCAGCAGAGTGTGAATCCAGGTGTAGTGTGCATCTGGAAAGTGCCCGGATCGTTCGATTCAAGAATCAGTTTCATAACCTCAAAAACATCTTGCCAAGCCATTTCGCGGGTGTGATGCTCGCCTCCGTGAGGGGGGGCCTCATGCCACGATACGAACGGATGTTGACCGACCGGCAATGGCGGCAACTCGCGCCGCTATTGCCAAAGCTGCGCGGCGGGCCGAAGGGTGGTCGTCCCTGGGCGGATGACCGCGCGGCGCTGGAAGGGATTCTGTGGGTGCTTAAGACGGGTGCACGCTGGCGCGATCTACCATCATCGTATCCCAGTCCCTCGACCTGTTGGAGACGTTTGGCCTTGTATGAGCAGTTGGGCGTCTGGGATGCGATCTGGCGGAAACTATTGCGTCGGCTGGACCGGCGTAAGCGCCTGAAGTTCACCGAGTGCTTTGTGGATGCGACCTTCGCCTCCGCAAAAGGGGGGGCGATAAGATTGGCCCAACCCGCCGGGGTAAAGGCTCGAAAGTGATGCTGGTCACCGACGGCAAAGGCATGCCGTTGGGGCTGCACGTCGACAGCGCCTCCCCGGGTGAGACCACCTTGTTGGAAACGGTGCTGGCCGATGTCCGTGTTCCGCGCACTCGTCTTCCTCGTCTGATTGCGGATCGCGGCTATGACAGTGACCCGTTGCGACGGGCGCTTGCCCGACACGGTACGCGACTGATAGCGCCGCACCGATCCTCGCGCACGCGGTCGGCTCCGCAGGATGGACGGCCCCTGCGCCGTTATCGTCGCCGCTGGATCGTTGAGCGCACCTTCGCTTGGTTGCATCGATTCCGCCGTCTCGTCGTACGCTACGAATTCTACGCCGTCATGTATCTGGCTTTCTTGCATCTGGCTTGCGTCGTCATCGCGCTCAGGAGGTTATGAAACTGATTC
>Ga0256864_1000410_pt1 | contig 15904 bp, 8 predicted proteins | sample RVTome_11_FD_187336 | JGI IMG/M metagenome (GOLD analysis project Ga0256864, IMG submission 187336) | Soil microbial communities from uranium-contaminated site in the Upper Colorado River Basin, Wyoming, United States - RVT147D111 HiSeq ... | reverse complement strand
GGCCCTGGCTGCGCGCCTACCAGGAGGTCCTGCCGCTGTCGATCGGCGAGCTGTGGGCGTTTCCGGCGCTGCTTCGCCTGGCGGTGCTCGAGGAGCTGGCGCCGGCGGCGGAGGCGTTGCGGCCGCGGCCGGGCGAGGAAACGGCGGCCGAGCCGGAGGTCGGCCGGCCGATCGGAGTCCTGCGCGACATCTCGAGACACGACTGGAAGGAGTTCTTCGAGGCGACCAGCCGCGTCGAGGCGATCCTGCGGGAGGACCCGGCCGGCGCCTACCCTGGCATGACCTTCGCGACCCGCGACCTCTACCGCCGGGCCGTCGAGAGGATCGCCCGCAGGTCGGCCGGCGCCGACGAGGAGGCGGTGGCCCGGCAAGCCGTCCGGCTGGCCCGACGGGCGGCGAAGCGCGAAGGCGGGCCGGAGCGGGCGGCCCACGTGGGCACCTATCTGATGGCCGAGGGGCGGGCCTCGCTCGAGGCGGCCGTCGGCTGCCGGGTGCCGCGGCGGAGCCGCCTCGGGCGCCGCCTCGCCGGTCACGCCGTCGGAATCTACCTCGCCTCGCTGGCCGTGGTCTGGGCCCTGGCGATGACCGTCCCGGGCCTCCTGCTGGCGACCTGGGAGGTGGGCGGCACGGGCCTGGCGGTGGGGCTCGCCCTGGCCGCGGCGCCCGGCCTGGGCCTCGCGATCGCGGTCGTGGACTGGCTCGTGACGCTGCTCGTGCCGCCGCGGGTGCTGCCCAGGATGGACTTCGACGACGGCCTCCCGGCCGCCGCGCGGACCCTGGTGGTGATGCCGGTGATCGTCAGCCGGCGGGCCGAGATCGGCACCCTGCTCTCCCGGCTCGAGGTCCACTACCTGGGCAATCCGGATCCGAGGATCGGCTTCGCGCTGCTGACCGACTTCGCCGACGCGCCGCAGGAGACCATGCCCCGCGACCGGCTCCTGCTCAGGGCGGCGCGTACCGGGATCCGCAGGCTCAACCGCCGTCACGGCGGCCGTGGCCGCAGGCCCTTCCACCTGCTCCATCGGGAACGGCGATGGAATCCGTCGGAGGGGCGGTGGATGGCCTGGGAACGCAAGCGGGGCAAGCTCGAGGAGCTGAACCGGCTGCTCGCGGGCGAGGGGGAGACCAGCTTCAGCGTCCTGGTGGATCTGCCCTCGGACCTCTCCGAGGTCCGTTACGTCATCACCCTCGACGCCGACACCCACCTGCCGCCGGGGAGCGCGGCGGCAATGGTCGGCGCCTTCGCCCATCCGCTCAACCGTCCCGTGCTCGATCCGGGCACCGGCCGCCTGACCGCCGGCTATACCGTCCTCCAGCCCCGCCTCGCCACCGCGCCGTCGTCCGCCAACGCCACCCGCTTCTCGCGCATCCTCGCCGGGGAGGCGGGTCTCGACCTCTACAGCCGTGCGGTCTCGGACGTCTACCACGACCTGTTCGCCGAGGCGGTGTTCACCGGCAAGGGGATCTACGACGTCCGCGCGTTCACCCGAACCCTCGAAGGGCGGGTGCCCGAGAACCGCCTGCTCAGCCACGACCTGTTCGAGGGGGTGCACGGCAGGGTCGGCCTGGTCAGCGACGTCGTCCTCTACGAGGACTATCCGCCCAACGCCCTCGTCCACGCCCGGCGGCTCCACCGCTGGGTGCGCGGCGACTGGCAGCTCCTGCCCTGGCTGCCGCCGCGCGTCCCGGCCAGCGGCGGCCGGCGGATCGCCAGCGGGCTGTCGCTGCTCGACCGCTGGAAGGTCGTCGACAACCTACGACGGAGTCTCTTCCTGCCCTCGGTGACGGCCCTCTTCGTCGCCGCCTGGCTCGGGCTCGACGCCGTCCCGGCGGCGATCGCCACCGTCGGCATCGCCGCCCTGCCGGGGGCGCCGATGGTCCTCGGCACGCTGGGGGAGGTCCGGCGGGGTCTCGCCGGGCGCGCGTGGCGGCTGGCCTTCGAGTCGGCGGTGCACGGAGCTCGGCTCGAGGCCGCCCGCTGGGCTCTGACCCTGATCCTGATCGCCTACCAGAGCGTGGTGGTGCTCGACGCCGTCGCCCGCACCGTCTACCGCGTCACCGTCAGCCACCGGCGGCTCCTGGAGTGGACCACCGCGGCCCGCGCGGCACGGGACGTCGGAGCGCATCCCGCCCCGGCGACCGCCTGGCGCCGGCTGGCGGCCGCCCCGGCCCTGGCCGTGGCGGTGGCCGCCGCCCTCGCCCTGCTGGAGCCGTCGTCTCTTCCCGCCGCGGCGCCGGTGCTCCTGCTCTGGCTGCTCTCGCCCCAGGCGGCGCTGTGGTCGAGCCGCTCGCCGGCGCGGCCGCGCGAGGTCCTGGACGCCGGCGACAGCCGGCTGCTGCGTCTGCTCGCGCGCCGTACCTGGCACTTCTTCGAAGACGTGGTCGGCCCCGCCGATCACTGGCTTCCGCCCGACCACCTGCAGGAGGAGCCGGCCACCGGGGCGGCCCGGCGTACCTCGCCGACCAACGTGGCGATGCTGCTGCTGTCGAGCCTCGCCGCGTTCGACCTCGGCTATCTCGGGCTCGGGGAGCTGGTGGCGCGCCTGCGGGCCACGCTCGACACGCTCGAGCGCCTCGAGCGCCATCGCGGCCACTGGTTCAACTGGTACGACACCCGCGATCTCGGCCTCCTGCAGCCGCACTACGTCTCGACCGTCGACAGCGGTAACCTGGCCGCCGCCTTCGTGGTCCTCGCCCACGGCCTGCGCCGGGCGCTGGCCAGCCGCGTGCCCGGCCCGCTCCGCCTGGAGGGACTGGCGGACACCGTCGGCGTCCTCCACCAGATGGTCGTCGACGCCGTCCCGGCTCCCGGCCGCGAGGCGCGCGCACTGGTGGCGGCGATCGCGACCCTGGAGGAGGAGCTGCGCGCCGCGGCGGGCAGCCCGGCGGAGCGCCAGTGGGAAGTGCTGGAGGATCTCGCCGGACGGCGGATCGCGGATCTCACCGGCAGGATCCCGGCGCTCCTCGAGCGCCATCCCGAGAAGCTGGAGGCGAGGCTGGTGGCGGCCCTGCGGGCGTGGTCCGCCCACGCGCTGGTCGAGACCGGAGCGGCCCGCGACGAGGTGGCGCGGTTCCTCCCCTGGCGCGCGCTGCTCGCGCAAGCGCCGCCGTTCTACCGGGAGGCGCCCTCGGGATCCCGGCAGGCCGAGACGCTGGAGCGCCTGGGCCGGAATCTGGGCACCGTGCCGCGCCTCCGGAAGCTGACGGCGTTGACCGACCGGAGCCGCCGGCTGGTCGCCGAGCTCGCCCCGCCTTCGCACGGCGAGGCGGAGCCCGATCCCGCCGTCGAGGAGGCCCGGCGCTGGCTGCGCGAGCTGGAGCGCGCGCTCGACAATGCCGCCGCAGAGGCGCTGAGGCTGATCGGCGACCTCGAGGAGCTGAGCGCTCGGCTGCTGCGCCGGTTCGGCGAGATGGATTTCACGTTCCTCTACGACCGCGAGCGCCGGCTCTTCCGCATCGGTCACGACCTGTCGGCGGGCCGTCCCGACCCCAACCACTACGATCTGCTCGCCTCCGAGGCGCGGATCGCGAGCTTCCTGGCGATCGCCAAGGGAGACGCCCCGCTCGAGCACTGGCTCCACCTCGGCCGGCCGGTGGTCCGGCTCGCCGGATCGCGGGTGCTGCTCTCCTGGGGCGGCACGATGTTCGAGTACCTGATGCCGCCCCTGGTCTTGCGGGTCCTCGAGCGCACGCTGCTCGACGAGAGCTGCCGGGTGGCGGTGCGCCGCCAGATCGCGTTCGCCGGCCGGCACGGCATCCCCTGGGGCATCTCGGAGTCGGGCTTCGCCGAGCTGGGCGTCCACGGCGACTACCAGTACCGCGCCTTCGGCGTCCCCGGTCTGGGGCTGAAGCGCGACCTCGGCGACCGCCTGGTGGTCGCCCCCTATGCCTGCCTGCTCGCGCTGCGCTTTCAGCCGCGGGCGGTGATGGCCAACGTCGAGCGGCTGGTCGAGCTCGGCGGCCTCGGCCGCTACGGCCTGATCGAGGCGCTCGACTTCGGAGCCGGTGAACGACCGCGGCGGCGGCGACCGCGTCTCGTCCACTCGTTCATGGCCCACCACCAGGGGATGATCCTGGTCGCCGCCGCCAACCACCTCCGCGGCGACCCGATGGTCAGGCGGCTCCACTCCGACCCGCGGGTGGCGAGCGTCGAGCTGCTGCTCCACGAGCAGATCCCCCAGAGCACGCGGCCGCGGGCGCTCTGGCGGCGCAGCGAGTCGGCCGCGGCCGAGCGCGGCCAGCCCGGCGAAGCGGCTCCGGAGACGGGGAGCTGGGCGGTGCCGGTGCGCGGGTCGTTCCCGCGCACCGCGATCCTCTCGAACGGCAGCTACACGGTCCTCGTCACCGCCGCCGGCGCCGGCGCCAGCCGCTGGGGCGAGACGGCTCTCACGCGCTGGCGTTCCGACCCCTCGGTGGCGCCGTGGGGAACCTGGATCTACCTCCAGGACCGTATCTCCGGAGATCTCTGGTCCGCGGCCCTCGAGCCCACCGGCGGTGGAGAAGACGAGTGCGAGGCGGTATTCGGCCCCCATGCGGTGGAGCTGCGGCGCCGGCATGGGACGTTGCACACGCGGACGACCATCGGCGTCGCGGCCGGCGAGCTGGCCGAGGTGCGGCGCGTGGCCCTGACCAACGAGGGAGACCGGCCGCGCAGCGTGTTCCTGACCAGCTACGCCGAGGTGGTGCTCGGCTCCCACGCGGACGACCGCCGCCACCCCGCCTTCTCCGGGCTGTTCGTCGAGAGCGAGTTCCGGCCCGCCGAGCGGGTCCTCCTGTTCCGGCGCCGGCGCCGGTCGCCGGAGGAGCGCGCGGCGGTCCTCGGCCACGCCCTGGTCCTCGACCGCGAACCCCAGCCGGAGCAGCGCTGGGAGACCGATCGCGGCCGGTTCCTCGGCCGCGGGCGGAGCCGGCGTTCGCCCCAGGCGCTGGACCGCCCGGAGAGCGGCCTCACCGGCACCACCGGGGCGACCCTGGATCCGGTGATGGCCCTCGGCTGCGCCGTCGACCTCGCGCCGGGCGAGACGGTCGAGGCGATCTTCCTCACCGCCGCCGGTCCGTCGGAGCCGGCGGTGCTGGGCGCGATCCACCGGCTCTCCTCGGTGCGCGGCGTCGACCTGGCGCTGGAGAGGAGCCGGATCCAGGGCGAAGCGGAGCTGCGGGAGCTCGGGGTCGAGGGCGGCGAGGCACGGGAGCACGCCGAGCTGCTGTCCCTGGTGCTGGCGCCTCGGGAGGATCTCCGCAGCCATCTCGCGGCGTCCTCCGTGCCGCTCGAGCCGATCCTCTGGGGGCACGGCATCTCGGGAGACCTGCCGATCCTGCTCGTGCGGGTGACCGCGCCCGGCCGGACGGAGCTCGTGGACGCGGCGCTGCGCGCCCAGGCTTGGTGGCGCAGCCGCCGGGTGGGGATCGACCTGGTGCTCCTCGACGAGGTCTCTCGCGGCTACGACCAGCCCGAGCACGACCGGCTCGCCCGCTCGGTGGCGCGGATCGGCCGCCGAGCGGGCGGCCGCGGGCCGGGCCGGGTGTTCGTCCTGCGTGCGGACCAGCTCGACGGCCATCTGCCGGAGCTGCTGGCCGCGGCGCGGGTGGTGCTCGACACCGCCGCGGGTCCGCTTTCCGGACAGCTCGCGCGGGTCGAGCGGGCTGCCGCCGAGCTCCCGGAGTTCGTCCCCGTGCCCGGGACCCTCCCGGGGCCGGAAGAGGTGGCGCCGCTCGAGCGGCCAGGGGAGCTGCTGCACGACAACGGCCTGGGCGGCTTCACGCCCGCCGGCTCCGACTACGTCGTCTTCCTCTCACCCGAGCAGCGGCCCCCGGCGCCGTGGGTCAACGTCATCGCCAACCCCGGCTTCGGCTTCCTGGTGTCGGAGGCCGGCGCCGGCTGCACCTGGGCCGGCAACAGCGGCGAGAACCGTCTCACGCCGTGGCACAACGACGCGGTCGCCGATCCCGCCGGCGAGGCGGTCTACCTGCGCGACGAACAGACCGGCGCGGTCTGGTCGCCGACCCCGGCGCCGGCGCCGGCACCGGCGCCGTACGAGGTGCGGCACGCGGCGGGCCGGACCCTGTTCCGGCACCGCAGCCACGGCCTCGACCAGGAGCTGGAGCTGTTCGTCGATCCCGAGGCCCCGGTCAAGCTGGCGGTGCTGCGGGTGCGCGACCTATGGCGGCGCCCGCGTCGTCTGACCGTGACCTACTACGCCGAGTGGGTGCTGGGAGCGAGCCGCGAGCAGACCGCCCCCTTCATCGTCCCCGGCTACGACCCCGGGACCGCGGCGCTGCTGGCGTGGAGCCGGGCGGGAGCCGGGGCCGGCCGGGGCGTCGCCTTCCTGGCGGCCAGCCGCCCGCCCCACGGAGTGACCGTGGACCGCGCCGAGTTCCTGGGCCCGGACGGCGACCCGGCGCACCCCCGGGCGCTGGAGCGGATCGGGCTCTCGGGATCGGTGCGGCCGGGGCTCGATCCGTGCGCCGCGCTGCAGATCCACCTCGACCTGCCGGCCGGCGAGGCGGTGGAGACCCACTTCGTCCTGGGACAGGGCCGCGACCGGGAGGAGGCTCTCGCGCTGGCACGCCGCTTCCGCGACCCCGAGGCCGCCGGGACCGCGGCCCGCGAGAGCGCCGAGCGCTGGCGGCACGTGCTCGGTCGGATCCGGGTGACCACGCCCGACCCCGGCATCGATCGCATGCTCAACCATTGGCTGCCCTACCAGGCCGTGGCGTGCCGGCTGTGGGGGCGCACCGCCCTCTATCAGTCGAGCGGCGCCTACGGCTTCCGCGACCAGCTTCAGGATGCGGCCAACCTCACGGCGCTGGCGCCCGCCCTCGCCCGCGAGCAGCTCCTGCGCGCGGCGGCCCGGCAGTTCGAGGAAGGCGACGTCCTCCACTGGTGGCATCCCGACACCGGGGCCGGGGTGCGCACCCGCTGCTCCGACGACCTGCTGTGGCTGCCCTGGGCGTGCGCCCGCTACCTGGCGGTGACCGGCGACCGGTCGGTGCTGGAGGAGGAGATCCCGTTCCTGGCGGCGCCGCCGCTCGAGGAGGGCGAGGTCGAGCGCTTCGGCCGATACGAGGCGGGGGAGGGCGTGGCGACCCTCTACGAGCACTGCCTGCGGGCGATCGCGCGCGGCAGCACCCGCGGCCCGCACGGCCTGCCGCTGATCGGGAGCGGCGACTGGAACGACGGTATGAACCGCCTGGGCCTGGAAGGCCGGGGCGAGAGCGTCTGGCTCGGCTGGTTCCTGTGCGCGGTGCTGCGCGAGTTCGCCCCGCTGTGCGACGCCGCCGGCGAACCGGAGCGTGGCGAGGCGTTGAGAGAGCAGGCCCACGGCTACGCCCGCGCGATCGAGGGGCACGGTTGGGACGGCGCCTGGTACCGCCGGGCCTACGACGACCAGGGTTGGCCGGTCGGCACGGCGGCCGGAGAGGAGTGCCAGATCGACCTCATCGCCCAGGCCTGGGCGGTGCTCTCCGGCGCCGGCGATCCCGAGCGCTGCGCGGTCGCGATGGCGTCGGTCCGTGAACGGCTGCTGCGCCGCGAGGAGGGACTCCTGCTGCTGCTGGCTCCGCCCTTCGACCGCTCGGACCTCGACCCCGGCTACATCCAGGCCTATCCGCCCGGTATCCGCGAGAACGGCGGCCAGTACACCCACGGCGCGGTGTGGGGCGCCTGGGCGTTCGCCGAGCTGGGGGAGGGCGACCTGGCGGTGGAGCTGCTGCGCACGCTGCTGCCGGTCGAGCGGGCGGCCACCGCCGACGGCGCCGAGCGGTACCGCGTCGAGCCCTATGCGGTCGCTGCCGACGTCTACGGCGGCTCCGGGCATGACGGGTGTGGCGGGTGGACCTGGTACACGGGAGCCGCCGCCTGGCTCTACCGCTACGGCATCGAGGCGGTGCTCGGCCTGCGGCGCCGCGGCGCCGACCTCGAGGTGTCCCCGTGCATCGCCCGCGAGTGGCCGGGCTTCGAGGCGGAGATCCGCGAGGGCGCCGCGGTCTACGAGATCCGGGTCGTCAACCCCGATCGGGTCTGCCGCGGCGTGCGCGAGGTCGAGCTGGACGGCCGCCGCCTCGACGGCACTCGCATCCCGTTGCGCGACGACGGCGGGCGGCACCGGGTGGTGGTGCGGATGGGCCCGGCGGAGCCGCCAGGGAAGGCCGGAGGGGGGTAGGGCGCGGGCCCCGCCGGCTGGCTCCGGGCGCCGTCGAACCGCTTGCCGCGGTCAGCGGTACGCCGTCGCGGCCGGCTCGAGAGACGGCGGCGTTGCGTGCGCGGCGAGCCCCTCCGGGACCGCTGCCAGGTGCCGGGTGAACCACGCGGCGGCGAGATCGGCCACCCGTTCGAGGGCGCCCGGCTCCTCGAACAGGTGCGTCGCGCCGGGGAGGACCTCCAGCTCGACCGGGCAGGCCATCTCCGCCATCGCCCGGCGGTTGAGGCCGAGCACGGGGAGGTCCTCGCCTCCGACGATCAACAGCGTCGGCGCGGTGACGCGCGCCAGCGCCTCGCCGGCGAGGTCGGGCCGGCCGCCGCGCGAGACCACCGCGCCGACCCGCTCCGGCCGCTCGGCCGCCGCGACCAGCGCGGCGGCGGCACCGGTGCTCGACCCGAAGTAGCCGATCTCGAGCCCCCGTGCCTCCGGCTCCCGCGACAGCCAGTCGGTGGCCGCGACCAGGCGCCGCGCCAGCAGTTCGATGTTGAAGCGCAGGTACGCGGTGTAGCGGTCCACCGCCTCTTCGCGCTCGCTGAGCAGATCGAAGAGCAGGGTGGCGAGGCCGGCGGCCTGAAGCGTGGCCGCGACGCTGCGATTCCTCGGGCTGAAACGGCCGCTGCCGCTGCCATGGGCGAAGATCACGAGGCCGAGCGCCCCGTCGGGGACCACGAGGGCGCCGTGGAGCAGCCCGCCGTCGGCGGGCATCTCGATCTCTCGTCCGGGGTCGGGGATGACGCTTCGGTGCATGGCGGTCCTCCTGCCGTTCGGGTGAGCCGGTCACACCGGACGCTGCCACGGGCGGCGGCCGGGTGCCAGCCCCCGGGGGGTGGGGCGGCACCCGCCCCGGCGGCCGGGCTGGCGGAGTGCCGTCGCCCGCGGCGCGGGAGCTACCCGTCGGCGGGGCGGACCCGCCTCAGCGGGCGTGGCCGCCCCTTGCCGCCTGCCGCTCACCTCGCTGAAGTGGAGGGGACCCTCATGAGCTTCCGCGATCGAGAGGACGCCGCCCGCCGCCTGGCCGAGGAGCTGCGCGCCTGCAAGGGCGAGGACCCGCTGGTCCTGGCCATCCCCCGTGGCGCGCTGCCGATGGGCGCGATCCTCGCCGAGGCGCTCGACGGTGAGCTGGACGTCGTGCTGGTGCACAAGCTCGGAGCGCCCTACAACCCCGAGCACGCGATCGGAGCCGTCGCCGAGACCGGCGAGGTGGTGATGAGCGACGCCCCGGACGTCGCCGCCGTCCCGCGCAGCTACGTCGAGCGAGAGACCGAGCGCCAGCTCGCGATCCTGCGCGCGCGGCGGGACCGCTACACGCCCGGGCGGCCGGCCGCCGGCCCACGCGACCGCGTCGTGATCGTGGTCGACGACGGCATCGCCACCGGCTCCACCCTCAAGGCGGCGCTGCAGGTGGTGCGGGCGCAGAGGCCGCGCGAACTGATCGCGGCGGTCGCGGTGGCTCCGGCGGAGTCGCTCGCCTCGATCGAGCCGCTGGCCGACCAGGTCGTCTGTCTCGAGATGCCTCCCTCGTTCTTCGCTGTCGGGACCTTGTTCGACGGTTTCCGCCAGGTCGGTAACGATGAGGTGGCCGAGGTCCTGAGCGCGGCGGCGCGGCGGCGCGCCCGCAGGGAGGAGCGGCGGGCGAAGCAGGAGCCTGGCAGGTCGGCGCGGGCGGAGCCGGCGGGCGTGGCGGCGCCGGCGGCCGGAGCAGCGCGGCGATGATCGCCGGCGCCCCACTGCTGTTCGCCCTCGGCGCCAGCCGCGAGCTGGGCGAGCGCGTGGCGAGCCGCCTGGGCCTGCCGCTCGCGGCCCACGAGGAGCGGGGCTTCGAGGACGGCGAGCACAAGGCGCGGCCGCTGGTCGGCGTCCGCGGCCGCGACGTCTACGTCCTGGACTCGCTCTACGGTGACTCCGACCAGAGCCCGGGACCCTGATGGCGATGACGCTGCCGTGGCTGCTCGACGCCCTGGGCGTCGACCCGGCCTTCGGCAGCGGCCCGCTGGCGACCGTGCTCCAGGACCTGCTGTCGATCCTCATCTACCTCGGCTTCGCCGGCGTTGATCCGCTGAGGCGCTCCACCGTGTAGCACATCACCAGCGCAGCAGCGCGACCATAGGCGGCGGGCCCGGCAGCTCCGCCGGCCGCAACTCGCGCGCCGTGCCGCGACCGGCCAGGGTCTCGCACACCGCGAGGTTGACCAGCTCCTCATCACCCGGCGCGGGCACGGCGTGGACGGTGAGCGCCTGCGACGCGGGCTCGAACGACCCCCACAGCTCGGCGCCGGCCGCGGTCAACAGGGTGTCGACCCGCCCGGCGGCGGCCGCGCGCACGATCGCCGAAGCCTCGGTGACGACCCGCGCGCGGTCGAGGCAGTCCCGCACCCACTGGACGTCGACCGCCGCGGCGCGCCGCGCCCAGGCCTCGACCACCGGCCAGGCGCGCTCGTGCAGCTCGTGCTCCGAGAGGTAGTCCGGGTTGCCGGCGACCCCCGCGTCGAGCACCGTGCCCGGCAGGCCGGCCCGCTGCAGCAGCACCGGCAGGTACTCCTCGACCGCCGCCACCACCAGCGGCCGGTCGTCGTCGCCCAGCCGCTCGCGGAGCCCCTCGGCGAGCAGCCGGAAGTACTTGAAGAGGTCGTCCTCCAGGTGCTCCTCGTCGTCGGAGCCGTGACCGTGGATGACGATCGCCCGGCGGCCGATCCCGGCCGGCGTCGGGCTGTGATGCTGCAGCCCGCGATGGAACTGCAGCTCGCCGAGGGCGGCGTCGAAGTTCCGGGGCACCCGCCCGAGGTCCATCTCGCGCAGCGACTCGCGATCGCCCTCGAGCAGCCGGACGCGGTGCCGGCTGACCCCGAGAACGTGGAAGGCGACCTCGTCGATCGACGCCAGCAGCGGCCGGAGGTAGAACCGCTCGCCGACCACCGCCCGGGGCGCCGGCGGGGTTCCGAGTCGGAAGCTCCGCAGGCTGCCCGCGGTCGCGTACAGCGCCGCCCCCTCGCCGGCCGAGCGCCAGAAGCCGGCGTCGTCGACCAGTGCGCGCACGGGGTCGAGCAGCGCCGCCGCGGTCTCCTCCGGCAGCCCGCGCTCCCGCACCTGCTCGCCGGCGGCGCGCAGCAGGTCCTTGAGCCGGATCGCGACCTGGCGCGCCTCCTCGCCGCGCCACGGCGTCGGTAGCAACAGGGACAGGCATGGACCCCGGTGGCCCGCGAGTTCTGCGATCGCCGCCGTGGTCAGAGTGGCGGGGCGGGTCGGGACGGGCCGGGCGGCGATGGCCGCGGGGTTGTCGATGATCTCGGTCGTCATTCTAGGTTCTCTCCTTTCCGCACGGGTCGGCCTCGAGCGTTCGCTTGCCGGTCGTCGCGGATCCTCCACTCCGGCAGGCTGCCACGGCCGGAGGGAGCGCGCCAGATCCCGCAGGGCGGGGCGTGCCCCGTCCTGCGGGCCGCGCCGATCCTCCCCGGACGGGTGGGGAGCGCCGGCGCGGGCGGTTCGCCGGTTCGTCACCGGCCGCAGGCCGGATCAGCCCGGCGGAGGCCCCTGCGAGCCGCCGCAACCGCCCCGCAAGGTAGCCGCGAAGCCCCTCCGCGAGACGGTACGCGGGGCGGGCGGTTCCGGTCATGCTGTGGAGCGATCCAATCTCCCTCGCCCGAGGTCGAGATCGAGCCTCCGGAGAGCGGTCGTGGGGGCGAGCGAGAGGAATGAGCCGCTATCCGATGAGCGTGCGGAGCTCCCGTGCCAGCGAGTCGGCCGAGACCGGCTTGTAGAGCACGCGGAACGCCTTCTCGCCGCCGATCCGCCGCAGCGTCGGCAGCGAGGTGTCTCCGGTCAGGATGAGACCCGGGATCGACGCCCCGAACTCGCCGCGGATCGCTTCGAGCACCTCCACCCCCGTCCGTCCGTCGCGCAGGCGGTAGTCGGAGATCACCGCGTCGGGAAGCCTGCCGACGAGCCGCAGGCTCGCCAGGACGCCGTCTTGATCCGCGGCGGCGATCACCTGATGGCCGGCGGCTTCGAGCAGCAGGCGGAGCCCTTCGAGGACCCGGGGTTCGTCCTCGACCACGGCGAGCAGGGCGGCGGGGGGCGACGGGGCGCCGCGCTGCGACGCGACAGAGGCTGCTGCGCGGGAACGTGCGCCAGGAACGAGCGGCAGGATCAACTCGAAAACCGACCCGCGTCCGACGCTCGAGCGCACGCGGACCTCGTGCCCGAGCAGGCGGACGAGGCGCTCCACGACGGCGAGGCCGAGCCCGGCTCCCGGCGCCTGCGTCCGGTTGCGGACCGGGTTGTCGAGTTGGTGGAAGGCGCGGAAGATGTTCGTGAGCTGATCGCTCGGGATCCCGGTGCCGGTATCCCAGATCTGGACCTGCACGGTCGAACCGGTGCGGCGGGAGCCGAGTACGATGCGCCCCTCGACCGTGTAGCGAATGGCGTTCGAGAGCAGATTCTGGAGTGCCTGGTAGAGCAGTCCGGGGTCGCTCTCGACGATCGCCCGTGTCGACACGCAGCGCAGTACCAGGCCCTGGGCCTCGGCCAGCGGCGTGAACTCGTCCTCGAGGCGGTCGAGGACGTTCTGGAGCGGGAACCTGCGGCGCGCGGGAACGACCGCTCCGGCGTCGAGCTTCGAGACGTGCAGGAGCTTCTCGAGCAGGTCCGACACGCTGGCCAGGCAGGCGCCGATCTTCTCCAGCAGCTCGGGGTTGGCGGGCTGCACCCTCGCGACCTCGAGGTAGAGCCGCGCCGCCTGGAGCGGCTGGCGCAGGTCGTGGCTGGCGGCTGCGAGCAGGTCGGTCTTGACCTGGCTGGTCTGCTCCGCTTCCTGCCTGGCGTCGCGTAGGACCTGCTGCGCGTGGATGCGGTCGGTGGCGTCACGGATCGCCGCCGAGACCAGGAGCTGATCGCCGGCCTGGAACGGGCTGAGGCTGATCTCGACCGGGATCTCGTGCCCGTCGCGGTGCTGGAGGCACAGCTCGAGGCCGGCGCCCATCGGGCGGGTCTTCGGGGCACCCAGGAACATGCTGCGGTGGCCGCGGTGGCGGTCGCGCAGCCGTTCGGGCACCAGGCGCTCGATCGGGGCGCCGAGCAGCTCGTCGCGGGGATACCCGGAGAGCCGCTCGGCCTGGGCGTTGGCGAGGACGACGGTCCCGGTCTGGTCGATCACGACCATCGCATCCGGCGCCGCCTCGAGGAGGCCCCGGGCGGTTTCTTCCGAGCCGCGAAGGCGCCGCTCCGCCTGTGCGCGCAGCACGTCCCGCTGCTCGAGTTCCTGGATCCGGGCGCGGAGGTCGGCGATCAGCTCGGCGCCGGTCTTGGGCTGCTGCGCCATCGATCTCCCTGTTGGGGAAGAGAAGCCAACGGTGGCAAGATAGCATGACGCGAATGGCGCAATATCTGAGCCATCGATCGCTGGGGTGCGGCGCCGAGCCCTTTCGATCCACCGTCCGGCCCGCCCGGGGGCGTGTGCGCGGCCCTTCCCTGCGACCCGCGCCGCAGGGTAGCCGCCGGGCCACCTGTCGGGCGCGCCCGAACCACCCCGAGAGCTGTTTGACGCGGTCCTCCCGGAGAGTACATTCACAACGCCAGGTGCGCGACGGGAAAGGACGATGATCGTCAACTGCGCGGTCTGCGAACAGGAGATCGAGGAGCGCGAGGCCTTCGCCCGGATCGACGACGACGGCGAGGTCCTTCACCTATGCAGCAGCCGGTGCTCGAGGCGTTCGAGGAGGAGCCGGAGCTGTTCGGTGCCTGGCCGTTCGAGGAGCCGGAGGCGGCCGAGGGCCGCTGAGCCCCGGTCCGGCCTCGAGCCGGGACGAGGGCCTGCGATGACCCGGAAACGCCCGATCCTCCGCATCGCCAAGAGCGCCGTCGCCCAGCCGGGGCAGGAGGTTGCGGACCACCACGCCCGCAGGCGGTGCCGTGGGGCCGCCGCCCTCAGCCCTTGATCACCGCCATCGGCTTGAGCATCGCCACCTTGCGGCCGATGCCGGCGCCGTGGACGACGTCGACGACGTCGCGGACGTCTTTGTAGGCCTCGGGGATCTCCTCGTCGATGGTCGCCCGGCTCGCCGCCCTTACCAGGATGCCGGCCGCGGCCAGCTCGGCCGGGAGGTTGCGCGGCCGCGCCTGGCGCTTGGCGGCGCGCCGCGACAGGCGCCGGCCGGCGCCGTGGCAGCACGAGCCGAAGGTCTCGTCGTACGCCTGCGCCGTGCCCAGGAGCACGTAGCTGTAGCGCCCCATGTCGCCGGGGATGAGCACCGGCTGCCCGAGGTCGCGGTAGCGCGGGTGGAGGTCGGGGTGGCCGGGCGGGAAGGCACGGGTGGCGCCCTTGCGGTGGACGCAGACGGTCCGCTCCTCGCCGCCGATCCGGTGCGGCTCGAGCTTGGCGATGTTGTGGGCGACGTCGTACACGAGCAGGAGGCGATCGCCGATCTCCTCGCCGAGCACGCGGGCGAACGCTCGGCGCACGTAGTGGGCCATCACCTGGCGGTTGGCGAACGCGAAGTTGGCGGCCGCGTTCATCGCCCCCCAGTAGGCGTCGGCCTCGGGGCTGCCGAGCGGCGCGCAGCAGAGCTGCGGGTCGGGCAGCTCGATGCCGTAGCGGGCGGACGCCTCGAGCATCAGGTCGAGATAGTCGTCGCACACCTGGTGGCCGAGGCCACGCGAGCCGCTGTGGATGAACGCCGTGACGGCGTCCGGCGCCAGTCCGAGGGCGTCGGCCGCCGCCGGATCGAAGCGCTCGGCGACGTGGCCGACCTCGACGAAGTGGTTGCCCGAGCCGACGGTGCCGAGCTGGTCGCGGCCGCGCCGGCGGGCGCGCCGGGAGACCTGTGCCGGGTCGGCGCCGGGGAGCGCGCCGCCGGCCTCGATCGCCTCGAGGTCGCGCGCGGTGCCGAGGCCGCGCCGCACCGCCCAGCCGGCGCCCTCGAGCAGCACCGCGTCGAGCTCGGCGTCGTCGAGGACCAGGTCGGAGCGTGACGACCCGATCCCGGAGGGGATGGTCTCGAACAGCGTGTCGGCCAGCTCCTCGAGCCGCGGCCGCAGATCGGCCGCGGTCACCGGCGCGACCAGCAGGCGAACGCCGCAGTTGATGTCGTATCCGACGCCGCCAGGCGAGACGACGCCGCCCGCGGGGTCGAACGCCGCGACGCCGCCGATCGGGAAGCCGTAGCCCCAGTGGACGTCGGGCATGGCGATCGAGGGGCCGACGATCCCCGGCAGGTGGGCGACGTTGATCACCTGGCGCAGCGCCTCCTGCTCGTGCTCAAGGTCGTCGAGAATCCGCCGGTCGGCGAACAGCAGGCCCTCGGTGCGCATGCCGCCGTGGCGCGGAATGCGGACGCGGTAAGGGTCGAGGCGCTCGAGCGGGATCCGTGCCGCAGCCGCCTGCGGAATCCCGCTCGCCGGTCGTACCGCCGTCTCGGTAGCCATCGCCTTCTCCTCAGAGGTCGAACACCATCTCGGCGCGCAACCCGCCGCCGTCCCGCTCAAGGCGCAAGCCGTGGCGGGTCACCGCCTTGAGCTGGCGCTCGCTGTGGTGTCGCTCCGGGTCGAAGCGCTCGCCCCGCACCCGAAGCGGATCGGCCCCGGCGATTTCCCGCGGCAGGAACCCCTCCGTGTCGTAGAGGTAGACCAACTCGCGCACGAAGCGGAAGAGGCGCTCCTGCTCGTCCGCCGCGTCGACCTCGATCGCGCGCTCCTCGGCGCCGCCGACCGGCG